>JAESGN010000193.1_pt1 | contig 121492 bp, 108 predicted proteins | sample 9269731 | NCBI WGS metagenome assembly JAESGN01 (sample SAMN15720683, study PRJNA650826) | algae metagenome | isolation source: Mojavia pulchra JT2-VF2 and co-occurring heterotrophs from desert soil | place: USA: Cadiz Valley, Joshua Tree National Park, CA | collected 1998-06-08
TGCGTTTGAATCCGTCTATTCCATGGATGGCGATATCGCGCCGATCAAGGAAATCTGCGATCTCGCCGACAAGTACGGCGCGATGACCTATCTCGACGAAGTGCATGCCGTTGGGATGTACGGCGCCCATGGTGGCGGCATTGCCGAACGCGAAGGCCTGATGCATCGCCTGACGGTCATCGAAGGCACGCTCGGCAAGGCCTTTGGCGTGATGGGCGGTTATATCGCTGCCTCGACCGCGCTGTGCGATTTCGTCCGTTCCTTCGCGTCCGGCTTCATCTTCACGACGGCCCTGCCGCCGGCGCTTGCCGCCGGTGCAGTTGCCTCGATCCGTCATCTGAAGACCAGCCAGGTCGAGCGTTTCGCCCATCAGGAGCGCGTCCGCCGCCTGCGCTTCATGCTCGACAAGGCCGGCATTCCGCATGTGCAGAACCCGAGCCATATCGTGCCCGTACTGGTCGGTGATGCGTCGAAGTGCAAGTGGATCTCCGACCTGCTGCTCGACAACTGTTCCATCTATGTGCAGCCGATCAACTATCCGACGGTCCCGAAAAAGACCGAGCGGCTGCGCATCACGCCGACGCCACTGCATTCTGATGCCGATCTCGAGCATCTTGTCGGCTCGCTGCACCAGCTCTGGTCGCGTTGCGCGCTCGCCCGCGCGGTCGCTTGATCGCAGGCCAAATCCTTCGCATAACGATGCGGGTCCCGGTAACGGGGCCCGCATTTTCGTTTGAAGTTCAGATATTTACACAGGGGCGTCTGGTTTCTTGCCTATTTTTTGCGGGAATACCGAGGAGGTAGCCTCAAAAAAGTTGTTCCACGAGGCTTGCTCACCTCGGCCCGGTATGTTTGCTTTACTGGATGCTTAAAAGCGAGGCGACCCGCGTTGGAAGTGCCAGACTATGAATTTGTGGCCTACATCGATGAAGCGGGCGATCCCGGCCTTAAGCGAGTCCGCCCGATTGATCCAGTTGGTAGCACAGAGTGGATTACCATTTCTGCAGTGCTCGTTCGACGCACAAGGGATGACGAGTTGAAAGACTGGGTGGCGAACATCAATGCCAACCTCGGAATCAGCAACACGCAAGTAATTCACTTTAAGAATTTGGATAGTACACAGCGATTGGAAGCCTGCAGAGCCATAAACTTACTACCGCTCCGATTGTTTGCCATTGTGTCAAACAAGAAAAATATGCGCCAGTATCGGAACACGCGAGCTGAAGCCCGAGGCTCAAAACAGTGGTTTTACAACTGGTTGGTGCGCATATTGATAGAGAGAGTGACCGACTGGTGTTTCCGCTATTCGCTTCGACGTGGGCTTGCGCGTCGGCATGTAAAATTCGTGTTCTCTCAATCCGGTGGGCATTCCTACAGTCAGACCGCTGCGTACCACGAGCTCCTCAAACACCAAGTGCGTGGTGGTAAGATCATACTTAACAAGCACGCGCCTCGTTGGGAGGTCATGAGCTTTCACCTCGTGGAGCATTACCCGCATTTCAAGAGAGCAGGACTGCAGCTTGCAGACGTTGTAGCAAGCGCCTTCTACCAAGCCGTAGATAACCTGGATACAGGCCCCTGTGCACCCCATTACGCGATTGCGTTGCGAGATCGCATTGCCATGAACAGTGATGATGAGCAAAGGGACTACGGCCTAGTCCTGCAACCGACCCCGGATTGGTCAGTAGACATCACTGAAGAGCAGCGAGCTGTATTCAGACATTATGGCTACACTTTCGAGAAGAGGCGGTAGGCCCTGGTGCCGTTTTCTTTTGATGCTTCCAGGCTACATCAGCGTTGCCATACATCAAATAAGACGTGATACGTCAGGCGACTCAGCGTTCCTACCGAGCGCTATGCTACGCCGTTGGAAACTGTTGGCGAATGACGTTTTGTTAACAGCGCGCAAGGTTGCCGTTCCATAATGCTTAAGGCCATTTTTCGCCGATAACCTCTGCCGCCTTGCGTCTCGCTTCGCGATCGGCGGCATAGACGTCTTCGATCGTATCTGCCGGCACGCCCTCGACCATTGCGTCCATAACGGTCTCCACCACATCAGCCATGTCGAGGAAGCGGATCTTGTCCTCGACGAAGGCATTGAAGGCGGTTTCTTCGGCGGCGTTGAGGATGGCGCCCTGCAGCCCCCCGCGTTCCAGCGCCGTGCGGGCAAGTCGGATTGCCGGGAAACGCGTCTCGTCGGGAGCCTCGAAATCGAGCCTTGCCAGTTTGGCGAAATCCAGCCGGTCGACATTCAGCGCCGGGCGTTTGGGATAGGTCAGCGCATAGCCGATGGCGGTGCGCATGTCCGGCACGCCGAGCTGCGCGATGACGGAGCCATCGGTATAACCGACCATGGAATGGATGATCGATTGCGGATGCACCACGACCTCGATCTGGTCGGGCGTCACATCAAAGAGATGTTTGGCCTCGATCATCTCCAGCGCCTTGTTGAACATCGAGGCGCTGCCCACAGAGATTTTCAGACCCATCGACCAGTTCGGATGGCTGCGGGCCGTCTGCACGGTGACATTGGCCATCTGCTCGCGGCTATGAGTGCGGAAGGGGCCGCCGGATGCCGTCAGCACAATGCGTTCAAGCGCGTGGCGCTGGTCCTGCTCCAGGCATTGGAAAATCGCCGAATGTTCGCTGTCCACGGGTATCAGCCGTCCGCCACCCTTCTTGACCGCCTCGACGAAGAGGTTGCCGGCGGAGACGAGGCATTCCTTGTTGGCGAGCGCGATATCGGCGCCGCGCGCGGCGGCCTTCAGCGTTGGTGCCAGGCCCGCCGTTCCCACGATCGCCGCCATCACCCAGCCTGCGTCCATGTCGGCTGCTTCCTCAAGCCCGCTCGTGCCCGCAGCAACATCGGTGCCGGATCCCGACAGCAGGTCCTTCAGCGCCATGTACTGGCTTTCGTCGGCGGTGACTGCGAGCTTAGCGCCGGTGCGGCGCGCCTGTTCGGCCAGCAGATCGAGATTGCCGTTGCCGGTCAGTGCCATGACCTCGAAGCTGTCGCGGCCGCCCAGCTGGTCGATCACATCCAGCGTGTTGACGCCGATCGAGCCGGTCGAACCGAGGACTGAGAGGCGGCGGGGCCGGGCGTTGTCGATCATGCTGCTTACGTCCGATTGCTTCATGCTCAGATGGCTCTACAAGGGAAAGGCAGACCCAGCAAGAGAGAGCCGTTTCGGCCAGCCGCCGAAACACGGGAGGTCGAATGCCGAAGGGCGAGGCGATGCGACGGTTGTGGGATATTCGTCCCTGGGTGCTGGCCGGCCTGGCGCTCTGTTGTCTGGCGACAGGGGCATTCCTGCATCTCTCCGGTGCCGTCCTGCCGGCATCCTATTCCTGGGCTGTCGGGGCACTGGCCGTGCTCCTGGTGCTTGTCGTCGACATGGCGCGCGCTCTTCTCAGCGGGCGGATCGGTGTCGATGCGATAGCGGCGCTCGCCATCGGAACGGCCCTTCTTCTCGGCGAAAATCTCGCAGCAGCCATCGTCGCTGTGATGTATGCCGGTGGACAATTGCTCGAAAGCTATGCGGAAGGCCGCGCCCGGCGCGACATGACCGCCCTGCTCGGCCGGGTTTCGCGCACCGCCATGGTTCATCGCGGGGACACGCTCGAAACGGTGCCGATCGAGGCGCTGGTTCCTGGGGACGTCGTCTTGCTGCGCCAAGGTGAGGTGGTGCCCGTCGATGGGCGGCTGACGGGCTCGAGTGCCGTGCTCGACCTGTCCGCTCTCACGGGTGAGCCGATGCCGGTGACCTTCGACCGGGGCCGAGAGATCCCGAGCGGGGCGACCGTCGTCGGCGATGCCTTCGATCTCCTGGTCCTGCGCGGTTCCGCTGCCAGCACCTATGCCGGGATCGTGCGGCTGGTGGAGCAGGCGCAGGAGAGCCGCTCCCCGATGGCGCGGCTCGCGGATCGCTACGCCCTCTATTTTCTCGGCATCACCCTCTGTCTTGCCGGAGCGGCTTATTGGTGGAGCGGTGATCCGGCGCGGGCGCTCGCCGTGCTGGTGGTGGCCACCCCCTGTCCGCTCATCCTCGCCGTACCGGTCGCGGTCATTTCAGGCATGTCCCGGGCGGCGGCCCAGGGCGTGCTGGTGAAAACGGCGAGCGCGCTGGAGGCGTTGGCCGCCGTCACCTCCGTCGTGCTCGACAAAACCGGAACAGTCACGTCTGCACGGCCCGAAGTCGGCGCTGTCCATCCTGCGCCGGGCTTCTCCCGCGACGAGGTCCTGCGGTTCGCTGCCTCGCTCGACCAGGCGTCCGGGCATGTCGCCGCCGAGGCGCTAGTGCGTGCAGCGCTTGAAGCGGGTCTTGTGCTGTCCTTGCCGAAAGACGTGGTCGAACAGCCGGGCCAGGGACTGGCCGGCCTTGTTGATGGCCATCCGGTGGTTCTCGGCGGAAGTCGGTTCGTGCGCGGTCATCTTCAGGTGGGGGAGGGGTTCTTACGCGAGGCTCTGCCGGCGGGTGCCGCGGTCGTCGCCGTTGGCATTAATGGTCGGGCCGCCGGTCTGATCGTTTTGGCCGATCCGCTGCGGCAGGATGCGGCAGAGGCCGTCGCTGCTTTCCGTAACTTCGGCATTAGGCGGATCGTCATGGCCTCCGGAGACCGAACAGATGTGGCGAAAGCGGCAGCAGGCGCCCTGCATCTCGACGGTGTCGAAGGTGATCTCAGCGCATCGGCCAAGGTCGAGCTGGTGCTGCGGGAGAAGCAGACGGGTGTGGTGATGATGGTGGGCGACGGTGTCAATGATGCACCGGCGCTGGCGACTTCCGACGTCGGCGTAGCCATTTCCGTGCGCGGTTCGGCCGCTTCGTCGGAGGCGGCCGACGCGGTGCTTCTCGCGGACGATCTGCGCCGCCTGCCGCGCGCCTGCGAGATTGCGCGGCGCTCGCGCCGCATCGCCCGCCAAAGCGCTGGTGCCGGTTTGCTCCTGTCATGCGCCGCCATGGTCGGCGCCGCCTTCGGCCTGTTGTCGCCGGTGCAGGGCGCGTTGCTGCAGGAAGTGATCGACGTCGCCGTCATCTTCAATGCGCTTCGCGCCCTGCGCGCCTGATCGGATCGTCAGGCCTGGGTCATCACGCTGCCTTCGCCGGAAATCCGGACGCGCAGGTTGTTCTGCACATGGCTCACACCGGAGACCTGATCGGCACAATCCTCCGCACGGCGTTTTTCCCAGCGGTCGGTGACCTGTCCCGTGAGCGTCACCTCGCCATTGTCGACGGTGACCTCAATGTCGGAGGCGTCGAGAGACGGATCGTCGCTCAGGCGATCGTTGACCTCTTCGAGGATGCGCGCGTCCGAGCGCCGATAGCCGCGAGGGCCATTGCCGCGATGGCTGTCGACTTCCCGCCGACGCGCGGCCTCCTCGTCGCCGAACCAGGACGCCACCTCGTCGCCGGCCTTGTCGATGAAGCCACGGTCATGGCGATCACGGCCCGTGCGCTCATAGCCGCCGCGATAGGCGGGATGGTCGGACGGATAGTAGCCCATACCAGCGCCGCGCGCATAGCGGCGGCTGTCGTCACCATAGCCCTGATCACTCAGATCGCCGTAATAGCCGAGATCGTCTGTTGTCCAATCGGAGCGTCCCATGCGCGGATAGCGGGAACCCGAGGCGCCGTAGCCGCCATCCATGCCAAATTCCCGCTGGCGATCCGGCCCATAACGATCGGCATCAGGGCGCCCCTCGCCGTAACCACGCACGAAGCCGCTGTCGCCGGGACCATAATCGCCGGAAGGGCCATTGCGGCCGCCGGGGTACCGGCCAGAGCCTTGGTTTCGGGGTTCGTATCGATTGACCATTGTTTCCTCCTGTCGGTTCGATGTGGCCTTGCGGTGCCACAAATTGCCAACCCGACTGCACCCGGATCGTTCCGGCAGCGCTGACAAATATCCCCAGGAACAAAGAGAGCGTCCGACCTGTTGTGCTGCTGCAATTCCCACAATGAGGAGACAAACCCATGGCTACGACCAAGACACTCGATGATCTGTTCCATGAGACGCTGAAGGACATCTATTACGCCGAGCGCAAGATCCTGAAGGCATTGCCGAAGATGGCGCGTGCCGCGCAGGACGAAAAGCTGAAGGCTGCCTTCCAGCAGCACAAGGACGAGACCGAAGGCCAGGTCGAGCGCCTGCAGCAGGTGTTCGAAATCATCGGCAAGCGCCCGCGCGCCAAGACCTGCCCCGCCATTGACGGCATCGTCGAGGAAGGCGAGGAGATCATGGAGGAATTCAAGGGCTCACCGGCTCTCGATGCCGGTCTGCTGGCCGCCGCCCAGGCTGTCGAACACTACGAGATCAGCCGCTACGGTACGCTGAAGGCCTGGGCCCAGCAGATGGGTCTGACCGAGGCTGTCACGCTTCTCGATGCAACTCTGCAGGAAGAATCGAAGACTGACGAAGCTCTGACCAAGCTTGCCGAAAAGGCGGTCAATTCGGCTGCGCAGAAGAAGGCAGCCTGACCCAGGCGCCTCTTCTCCATGCAAAAGGCCCGGCTTGTCCGGGCCTTTCTGCGTTACAGGTTTGACCTGGCGAGAGGCTCGGCTTCCAGGAATGCCATCAGCCGGTTTTCATCGGCGCGCAGCAGCGCGTGACCCGTGGAGGCGCTGATGACGGCCTTTACCGCAGACAGATCCGCTTGCTTGTCGCTCAATGCCAGGATCGCCGGATGCACGTAACTCGATCGACAGATGCTCGGTGTATTGTGCAGGCGGTCGGAAGCGATCTGGCACATCTGGCGGATCGTTGGCCGTTCCTCCGCCTGAATCATTTTCCAGGCCTCACCAAAGGCCGCCACACTGCCGCCCCAGGTGCGGAAGGTCTTGGCAGAGAGGGCATGCCCGGTGATCTGAGCCAGATAGGCATTCAGGCGACCGGAATCGATCCGGTGCAACACGCCCTCCTGGTCGCGCCAGGAAAACAGGTCTCTTCCGGGTAAGTCGGCGATCTCCTCGAGGATCTTCTGCAGTCGCGGATGGCGCAGCTTGCGCCGCACCCGCTTGCCGCCCTTCGCGGTGAAGCTTAGCCGGATGCCGTCTTGTTCGAAGGTGAGGTGCCGCTTCTGGAGGGTCGTCGCGCCATAGGTCTTGTTTTCTTCGACATAGGTGCGGTTGCCGACGCGCATATAGGTCACGTCGAGCAAGCTGACGAGCGCCGACAGGAGAAACGGTGTCTCCTGGGTTTTATCTTCGAGGTCGCGCAAAATCCGCCGGCGGATCACCGGCAAGGCGTGGCCAAAGGTTACGAGATCGCCGAATTTGCGACTGCTGCGCCAGGTCGCCCAGTCCTGGTGGTAGCGATATTGCTTGCGGCCCCTGGCATCGAAGCCGGTTGCCTGCAGATGTCCGCGGGGATCAAGAGATATCCACACCCGCTCATAGGCGGGAGGCAGCGCCAGCCGGCGGATGCGCTTGAGAACCATCGCATCGCGAAGCTGGGTCCCGTCCGGCAGATGGTATGAAAACCCCGTGCCACGCCGCCTTCGGTTGATGCCGGGTGCTGCGTCGGACGTGTAAATAAGCCCAATCTCTTCCAGTTCAGCGCGGTCTTCCGGAACCGGTTTTTCCTGCGCTGCATCGATCAGACTCGTCATTAACCGACTGGACTTTCGCTTCCCATTTCACCCAGTTCGCGGCGAAGCTGCTGGCGGGCCCGGCTGAGCCGGCTTTTGACAGTGCCCACGGCGCAGCCGCAGATCTCTGCCGCATCTTCATACCGTTCACCCAGCATGACAATCAGCACCAGCATTTCGCGGTGATGCTCCGGCAGGCGATCGAGCGCGCGGCGCACCTCCTCTGCCTGCACCGTCCATTCCTGCGTGGCCTCCGTGGTCAACCTCGCGCTCAGCCCGTCCGGAAGCCCGATCGTCTCACGGCTGGTCTTCTTGAAGCGCGTGCAAAACGTGTTTCGCATGATGGTGAAGAGCCAGGATTTGAGGCGTGTCCCCGGTTCGAACTTGTCGAGATTGGCCAGCGCCTTCGTCAGCGTCTCTTGAACCAGATCGTCGGCCTCTTCGGGTTTGGGGCAGAACGTGCGTGCGAAGGCCCGCAGCGCCGGAATGAGTTCCACGACTTCTGACTGTGCGGTAAGCTCCACTCTGCGTGTGCGGATATTCAAGTCACGCTCCTCCAATAGAAATAGCCGCGATGTCCGGTGCCGATCGGAAATCCGAATTGGCGTGGACGTGAAAACTGCGCATCGGTGACATGGCGGTCAGCTTCGGCTCACGAACTTGTTGAAACGACTGAGTTTGCCGTCCGCTGTTTGGTCCTGATGCAGAAAGGCAAGATCGCTTTTTTCGAAGACCGAGAAGAAGTCGTTCCAATCCATTGGCTCCAGGCTTTCCTCCTTCTCGCCGAAGTCGACCCGAAGAAGGCCTCCCTCCCCGCTGTCTTTGACGCGTGAGGGTCTGCCCTCTCTCGCCTCGATCCAGCGGCGGATCTCATTGTGATCCGTAGTCTGGTTTGCGCTGCTCATGATTGCCTCGTCCTGAAAACTCGCCTGAATTTCCCTCACTTCAACGTGTGGTCGTTGCGTGAGTTCCGTAACTGCCGACGTTTTTCGGATGGAACATCTGGCGTCAGCCGATGTTTGCCTTCCATTCCTGAGACTTGAAAGGACGCGACATGACGCATCTTGAGAACGCCGACGGACAGGGGCAACTGCTGATCGGTGAGCGGCTTTCGCCCGTGTCCTACCACGTGACCATAGAAGACAAGGGGGGGCACCTTACCGTTACCGTGGACCTGCAGGCGCCTCGAGACTGGCTGATCAAGCAAGGTTTTAAGCACCGCGCCACGCTTGTTCTGGCGTCCGGTGATCGGGTAGAGATCCTGCACGACGGGGAGATCGACGTGTCCGACAGTCTCAGCATCGTGCTGAAAACAGAGAGGCTGGTCTATGATGGCGAAAAAGCACTCCTGGACGCTTTCCCGGAACTTGTGACACGGGAGCCGTCGAAAAAGCGATCCTTCTGACAATCCGACATTCATCAAACGACGTATGGTATATTGACGCTGGCGCTCGTGTATTTACGCGGCACATTGGCGCATAGATATCGGAGAATCGAATGACACAATCGGCAGGAAACTCTATTCTCGGCAGGCGCGACCGGACCGGTGGGATCGTGCGGGACAAACTCGATCTTCTGATGCACCAGGTGGCGACCGAAGAGGTTCCTGCGCGTCTCATTGAAAGCGCCCAGGACCTTCAGTCCGCTCTCAATGAAAAGTTCCCAAAGAAGGGCTGACGCCTTGTCTCTGCTGGAGAATGGCGGTCGGACCTGTGCTCAGGTAAACGTACCATCACTGGGGTTGTAGCGCTTTCCTTTGGCAAGCATGGCGAGTTCCACCAGTTCGTCTTCGTCCCGCACTCCGTTTTCAACCAGATAGAACAGCAGCGCAGTAGCGTTTTCTCCGCCGGGGCCTTCCAGCACCGTGGATGGACCGTCATTCAGGCGCGTCACAGCACGTTCGACGATATCGGCCGCCTCGGCCTTGAAACCATGGGATCGTGGAGTCATCGAATTCCCTCCAGATTGCAGCTGACTTAAACGGAACGGCGCGCCAGCATGGCGAGCGTCATGGTCGACGCTAAGGGGGGTGATTGCAACCCCAGATTCCCACAGGGAACTTTTCACGACGCAATGGTGATCCCGACGCGATTCGAACGCGTGACCCTCAGATTAGGAATCTGATGCTTTTTAACGATGGGAAATTTCTTACCGAGATTTACCTCTCGCCTACATAGGCGATGTCATCTGAAATGACGCGCTTCCACATCGCGCTGTAGTCATTTCAGATGACCTTCCGCAACGGTAATGGAGTCGTTGGACCCGTCCCATCGGGACGGGCTTGTAGAGAAGGAGGTTATCCACAGAGTATAATTAGGAATTCAAAAGGAATTCCAGTTTTTTTTAATTTGGTAATCCTTATGATCTTAAATTTGGCTAGTAAGAATTCCCTTTAAGCCACCGTAAACTCCGGAAATTTATGATATATTAAATTTCTATTTTCTATCCGCGCGTCATTCCAAGTCGGCATTGCCGTTTTTATTCAGCCGTGTCCTTTTCGCCTGAGAGTTTGTGCGAATAGGAACAAGGCAAAAGTTATGTTGAAGAAAGGTGAGCGATGTCACCATCACTTGGTCATCTGGCAGGTACGCGATTTAACGGCGAGTCGGAGATATCCAACGCTGCACTTACGGCCAAGGTACGCAACAGGTTCGAACAACCTTATCTTTGTGAGGAGCCTTCAGCTTTATCTAGAGGATCACTCCACATTCAGCGGCCAGTGGATGCTACACCACGCGCGCGGGTTGGGAGCGCTCTTCGACTATGCGATCCAAGTTGAAGGGCTCTGGCGGGAATGGGGAAGGAGAGAAACCCATGACGATGTGCGTCAGGCTTTACTGCGAAACTACGCGCTGTCTACGTTAAACGGGACAATCCAGCCCAATGGTATTGATGCCACGGGTCTTTATTGGCATCCCAAGAGCTATCAAGCTGCCAAATCTCAGTTGGACGCCGTGGAGCGGTTTCTAACCTGGGACTCTGTTCACGGCGGTGGAAAAAATTGGTGGGGCGAGAGCGATGAATTGGATCGGCTCGATTCCCTGTCCCAAGTAAGGCAAGCCTATCGCGCGGACATAAAGCACAATGTCAGCCTTCTTTCCCATTTGCCGCGCCGAAAGAAAGCGCGGAAACGTCGCTTGGCGGCAGGCTACCCTACACTTAGCAGAGGCGAAGGCGGCACCTCCAGGTTCCCTGTGAAGTTTGTCTGGCCAATGCTATTTGAGGGTTTCAGGCTGAAGTCAGGCGAGGTCGATGAGACGCCTAAGGCCATAGCACATTTGATCCTGATGGGAGGGCTGCGAAAAAGTGAACCCTTGAACCTTTGGGTTCACGACGTCGGCTTCAGCAGCAACAAAGTCTCAGTCTCACTGCATCATCCACGTGACGCCATGGTGGTTGCGCCGGACGGCACTCGAATGACGCGAATTGAGGTCTTGAAGAAGTTTTTTCGTTCGGATGGAAGGCCCTACAGGTCAGACCGCCTGTTTGCTGGTTGGAAGGGTGTAAAGGGCGATATGACCAATGCCGTTGTGCATTGGTTGCCAATCGAGGGTGTAGAGGACCACGTTCATGCCGTTTTATTTCGGTACGTGCATCAGGTTCGTCCTGCGATCATGAGCCTAAGGCGGCATAATGGCCTGCCAGATCACCCATTTCTGTTTGTGAACCCGGGTAGAGCTGGGAGCGAGATCGGTGCGCCCTATAGCGCCGCAGCGCTCACGGCGGCCTGGGAACGCGCAGTTGCACGCCTTTGTCGCAACTTTGACGAGCCTCAGCTCAAATATGGAAAGCGATATGGCACAACTCCGCACGGAGGCCGCCATTTTTACGGCCACTATCTGCGAAGGCTGTATCCCGGGAACATTGAGCTGGTTCAGCATTGCATGCATCATCTCAGCCCCTTCAGCCAGTTAGCCTACACACAGCCAACGCCCGACGAAATCCACGAAATGATGGATGCAGGTGGTGGCTCTGTGCCCCCCGAATTCCGCTCATTGAGTGACGCGCTACGGGCGCAGCGTAACAAGGGGGGCAACTGGAGATGACGACGCATAATGCAAACGCAAGTTCCGCTGTAAACGCCTCCTCATTTCATCTTGATAATGATGGAAACGCTGTAAGCGGAGAATTGGCCGGAGACATTGCCTTTCTGGCAGACTTCAATCGCCACAAGCAGTTATGTGGTAGGTCAAAGGCGGCAATCCAAAGGGTCTCCCAATCAGGCGTTATACTGAGTTTCGACTTCTTCCACCCTGCAGATAAGTGGCCGCCCAACAAACACGTCATCCTTGCCCTGATCGAGAACCGCGCATCTGCGCGACGATTGTATAGTGACTTGGACGCGGTTGGAGCGTTCGAGTTTATAAAGCGGCAAACCGAACCAGGCTATGCCCAGAATATCACGAACCGGGTAGTCGCCGCCATGGCTTACTGTTCGGCCTTCAACTACCCGGACGCGGTGTGGGCTCATGCTGTAATAGACTGGTACCGTGAACCAAATGGCATGCGTTTCCGCGAAGAAATTTGGGGTAAGGGCGAGACTGGATATCAATCCCTCCGAGAAATCATCCGTGGGCTTTCAAACCTGCTCTCCGACAAAACGCTTTACGAGAAAAGCGTAAACCGACGTGTCTCTCACGGAGACAGCCCGACCTTCGCAAAAATACGCGGAGCCTCGGGAGGCTTACAGCAGCAGCTCCTTGAGCTTTTTAACTTGTATACGAACAAAACTGACGCGCGGCAGTCCAAGAAGCCCCAGATGTTGCTCGACCTTATATCCTGGTTGAATGCTGTGGAAGCCCCGGATGATCTGATGACAATGCTGACATCCAAACCGCCTACGACCCACTTTGGGAGCTTCCTTAAACAAAGGCTAGGTGCTGTTTCAAAGCATGTTGTTAGTCAAGTCGGATTGGCGGTTGCCTTTTCGGACTTTGTGCTGGAGCAGCTGCGCTTTAATTCTCCAAGTGTGAGCCTTAATCCGCTCGTTGGCAGGGAGTTGATATCCTGGGCGAAGAAGCAAGCATCGGCTCGAAATGGAAAGCTCTATGAGAGTGCATCTCGAACCCTGCCAACCCCTTTATTCAACCTTGCCAAGGAAATACTGCTCGAAGGCGAAAATGGATGGCTCCGTAAAAGCGGCGCGTTCGATATATATATAAATTCCGGTGGAGAGATCACGACAAGATACTGTCCTGTGATTCCAACTCTTCTTCTCACCATGTTCATTTTGCCATTGCGGACTGCGCAAGTGAAACGACTTGATAGTGGAGAAGGAGACTTCGAACGTTTTAACGGCGAGACATGTCGGTGGGAGCAAAATCATGGAGCGCACGCTGGACACTGGGATCGGCAGCGCAAAAAAAAGGATCGCCTTACTCGGGGCTATGCCGCGAGGTTTGCCGGTGAGAGAGAAATAACCGGGTTTTCGGTGAATACAAATAAAACCGGTGAGCCTTATCAGATTCCATGGCAGAATGTAGAGCTGCACGCAGCACTGTATAAATTGCGGCTATGGCAAGAGCAATATAACCCAATTTCCGGTCCTATCGGCCCTGAAAAATATGTCGATAATGGGCGCGATTGCCCAGCTGATACGTTGGCCGCACTACCTGAGATTTTCCCTTTATTCCGCATGCCGCCCGTTCCTCGTAATGTTCGGCTGAACCAACCTCCGAGTGCTACACAGATATACAATGGCTGGCACAAGCTGTTAGAGGAAGTCCAGCGACGTTGGAACGAGCAAAATCCCGAAGATTTGATCGAGATAATTCGCAGGCGCAAGGATACCGGTCAGCTCACCGATGCCACCTACAACTTGCATGGGTTGCGTGCAAAGGGGATTATGAATCTCTATGAGAGGGGTGTCCCAATTGAAATAATTAGTAAGGTTGTAGCTGGGCATGCTACGGTCGTGATGACCATTTACTACATGCTGTTTGAGCCGAGTAAAATAGATGCGCTTTTGAGCCAAGCAGCGGTCGAGGATCGGGCTGAAAACCAGCAAAGTTTTATTCGTGACTTTAAAAACTGGTCCGGGCGCACTGCCCGGGAACGCGCTGTCTCACTCGTACCTGTTGCGTTGGATGCGGCAACCAGCATATGGGACAAAATACCTTACAGTGACGTCGGAATCGGCTTTTGCCCGTTCGGTGGGGAAAGATGTTTCGATGGAGGCCCTCCCGTTGAAACTCACGGAAAGGGAAAAGCCACTCCAACAGCCTACCAAACAGTGCCTGGCGGTCGCAGAAATTGCATAATGTGCCGTCATCTCGTGTCTGGCCCACCGTGGTTGTTTCAGCTGCAACTCCTCGGCACCAGCTTACTGGAAAAAAGCAGTGAAGCGGCTGAGCGCCTTGCCGACATTCAAGCGGCCATAGATCAGGCATATCGCCAGAAACGAGATCGGGAAATATCTGACCCACTCGTGAAAAGCCGCCTTGATGTTCTGCAATTGCAAGAGGAGCAGGTTGTAGACGAAATACTGATCTTCGAGACCGCAATCTATAACACCTCGCGCCTTGTTCAAGCATGTTTGGATTTGCAAAGAATTAGTGCGTGTGATGTTGATTCTGAATTGCCTGTACTGGTTGCGAACAGCGAGGATTCTTTCGCAGAGTTCATTGCTGTCACTCCCTTTGAACGCGTCGCGGCACTGACAGCTGCCGGTCGGATTTACCCGCTGGTCGCTGATAAACGCGTAGAAACTAGTAGGGATGACTATCTGAACTTGGTCTTGAATAACGCCGGGATCGTTCCTCCTGCTTTTAGACACGAACTGTCAAAGGACCAGAAGCGGTTTTTCACTGATCAATTGTCACTCTTCCTACTTCGATCAGTGGACCGATCTGATCTAGAGTCACTGACAAGCGGGAAGCTACGTCTTCAGGATATCGATCTCGAACAACAAGTTGCCCAGCTGTGTGCGGTCGAGTTCGGCTCGCCGGTAAGTGAGCCTGTGACGCAGCGTCATGCTATGATTTCGGGAGGATGACGATGTCCCAAACTGCTCTAGTAATAGCCTCGGCAGACGCTAAGTCCGAAGCTATCCTGGACGCCATACCCACTCAACAGTCGGTCTTGCGTGACAACACCAAAAAGATTTGGGCAGTTTGCCGCGAAATGGTGGCGCGCAGGTCACCAATCTGCCCTAGCGCTCCTGCTGTGGCGGAACGGGGGGCCATCAACGACCCCAACTTTCCCGCCGAACGCAGCATTTACAATCGCTACCGGGGGATTCTTGGCGCTTGGCGTGACGCCTACAAATCAATACAGTCGCTACAGTATGAGCCCATCCTCGACTCTGGCATTAACTCGGATGATCTAAGAGGCCTTGATGTCGGTTCACAAGTGAAACTGAAGGCTCTGAACGACGAACTCAAGATGCTCAGGAATATGAATAATTCCTTGAAGCAGTTTATTGCAGAGTCGATTAGCATTAATCCTGCGCCCTCAGCTGCATTTGACGAAATGTCCACCGATCTGCGCGGTTGGCTGGATCATATCGAGCGGCGGAGATTTGTATTTGACGATGTCGGCCTCAAAGTATCGAAGTATACGGTTGCCAATACTGTCATTATGGACATATCGTTAATTGAAAAGATACGGCATTGGGTTGGGGTGACCGAGCACCAAAAACTGCTTAAATGATAAGCGGAAATTGGTGTCCACGAGAGGATTCGAACCTCCGACCCCAGGATTCATACCACTTCGGCTTTAGCCGCCGTCCGGAGACGTTCGTGGTCTGGACTGTCCCTTCACCATGAGCCATTTGGCTTTTAGGTGCTGCCCATCCAGTCTCTACACCTTCACCAGATTTCTCTGGAGCTTGGCTCGGGATTGGCATGCTGAAGTTCAGCGAAGCGTTCCCCGACTTTGAGCAGATCGGTTGCGGAGTTTCCAGCCGCAACCCCCAATTGAATTCAGGAATCCTGTGCTCTATCCTGCTGAGCTACGTGGACACACATCTTGCTTTTAGACGAGAGGCAGAAAATCGCAAGCCTATCAGTGCGAAAAGGAACGAAAATGGCCTCTACGGTGGAGACAAGTGTTTCAAAAGGTTTCTCAGCTCTGCTGCAGAACGCTCCGACAGATGATTGCAGATTGCCAGCGATGCTGCTCTCGTAAGGGGGTCGATATCCGAAATCTAACTCAGGTTCTACCAGATAACCAATAATCTGTTGGTGGATTGGTTAGCCCCGAGGATGGAGTGGCGGCGATCTCATTCGGACCATGACGATTTGCTAGATTTCATTTCGCCAATGTGTTTCCTTTATGCCCTCGAAGACTTCTTGGTCCAATCTAGCCAATACAAAAGCGAGTCTTTTGACCCTCGAGCAGCGTAGGCACCAACCCCGTTGCTTCTTGAAACTGCATAAAAAATCAATGCCTCTGGCCATGTAGGATCGGCCCGAAAATTTGTACATTATTCTGAAACTGGATCGATATTGGTGGATTACCTTTCGGTAGCAAGATAAGAATCACTAACAATTGCACATTTTCGGTTCGGGTCGATGGAAGTTCAAAGCGTTAGCTACGACAGGTATGGTCAACAGGAAGTCTTTGTTCTAAGGCCGCCGGGCTCGAAAGCAAATCCGAATTGTTTTACCATTATAAACGGGGTGAACGGTACCGGCAAAAGCGCAATACTTAGAATCATCTCCGATGCAGCGCTCGGATTGGAGTCCAGTCGCCAATCTAAACTTTTTGCTCGCGATATCAAAATTTCGATTGTCGGAGAAATTTCGAGAACTATTGCCCTGTCGGGCACCCATAACGACAGATTCCCGCTGAATTCAGGTATTGAGATTCGACGAAACCTGAACCAATTTGACCTGCTTCGTTTCTATTATTATGGACCGAAGCAATCTGGAAACTACACTTCTGTTTATAAAGCCGCCAACACCATTGCCCACTCATTGCTCAGCTTTGTCGAGCACCCATACTGGCCTACGCATTCCTTGATATCTCTCTTAGAGTATCTTGGTTTCGAGCCAACAGTCACAATTTCATTCGAGCTGGGAAACCGTTTCAAAAGCGGGAGATATCCGGATTATCTTCAATCACTAGGTCCGAGCCTGAGCCGATTGCTAGGGGAGCTAAATGCACCCTCGAAGGTGCCGGAGACGATCCTAGAATCTATTAAACTTGCTGACCGTATTGTTTCGACAGGCGAGCTTCAAGAGTTCTTCAGGCCACTCAAGCGGGGCAAGTCGATTTCCTTGGACCTCTCTTCTGGCCCTCTCGGTATCGGCGTCTACGGCGATGAATTCTTTGATTTCATCGGTGCCGAGCTGACCGGACCCCGCCCGCAACTCCTTGCGGACCTAATTGCTTTGGGCGTATTGAGCACGCGTGTTTCACTGGTCCGGCGCTGGTCTGGACGTACATCTGCGCTTGATGAACTGAGTTCGGGGGAGTGGCAGCTGCTTTATTCTCTTCTGAACTTGGCGATCAATGTGGAGGATAACAGTCTTATCCTCGTCGATGAGCCTGAGAACAGCCTCCATCCCCAGTGGCAGAGTAGCTATGTGAGCCTGGTGCGGGAGCTAGTGTCGCACAGGCAGGGTTGCCACGTGATAGTAGCAACCCATTCCCCACTGATCGCAGCATCGGTGATGCCTGAGGATGGAAACCTCGTGCGCCTAGAGCGAGCCACGGATGGCAGTGATCTGCAAGTTGCAATGGAAGAATCCGCATATGGCTGGCTGCCGGAAGACGTGCTCAAAGAGCGCTTTGACATGGAGTCGGTCCGCCCGCCTGAGCTGACGCGCGCGATCAATAATGCTCTTCGACTGTTAAAGTTCAGCAGCGAGCCAAGTCTGGAATTGAAGGAGGCCGCGAACAGAATCCGGGCGCTTATGAAATTCCTGCCAACACATGACCCGCTATTTTCAGTCCTGAGCGCGGTGGTCAAGATCGCCTTCAAAGATGAAACAAGGTAGTTTAGGTCGCGGACGGAAGTTGATGGACAACGGTAAACTCGCGCAGGAACTGATCTCTACAGATTTGACTGCACTCTTTGACGGAATAACAAAAGCGAACCGCCATTGGACAAGTCAAGCCGCCGCTGTCTTGGATGCCAAGAGCCAATTGAAAGCCGTTCTCTTCCATGCACAGAACGGGAAGTGCGCCTATTGCCGCCGCGCGATCCGCGATGAACCAGGACATGTTGAGATCGACCATATCTTGCCAAAAAATGCCCAAGGGACGGACAAAGGGAACTGGGCGTCAAATGAAAGAATACACAGGAAAGATACTCGCGGCTACGCAGGGTTCACGTTCCATGCGCACAACCTCGCCCTGACGTGTAAGCGCTGCAACAACAAGAAAGGCACCTACGATTCTCGTCGAGACCGGAGCATTCCGGCGAGCGCTGATTACGTTCTAGACGCTGACTACTACGAGTGGGTTCACATATATGCTCACAACTACACAGATCATATTCGCATATTGGAAGGATTGATCTACCAGGTGGTGGATGGGTCGGCGAATGGCGACGCGGTGATCTCGGTCTGCTTGTTGGACGAAATCGCAGCCGTGGAGAAGGCTGCGGCGGAGCTTAGGGTGGAGAACGCGGACACCATCGCAATCGGGATCGCCAATCTCTTATGGCAAGTAGAGGCAGCAGGGTGGGATTTCATCATCAACATCGTCGCTTCTCAAAACCCTGGAGTTCCTGTGAGCGAAGTCCACGCAGTTGCCGAAAAATTTAAAGAAATCTACAAGTGACCACGGCTGGACAAGCGCTGTATTAAGCCCGGCGTGTCCCTTGCATGTAATTTGCATCAAAGCAGGGCTCCTTTCGGCGGCGAGAATGAGCCTGGGTTACGCGACCTAACTCATTGTCGCTAATGTATTTACTAGGTGCAACGAGGTCAAAGTTCTACGCTCATGGTGGGTCAAACGCCACGCCGAAACACAATTGGAAGCTACCACCGATTCAGCTGATATGCTGTTTCACGAGTTTTCATCGTTTCGATGACGTCCTACCGAGTTTCGAGTTCGACTTCACGGCGTCCGCGTCGGTGTTGACCTTAGGGTCAGATCAATTCCAATGATTCTTACAGAATCGATGTCCGCACGACTTGCGATCAAGCTTTGCGCAAACACCTGCAGCGCTGCGCAGAGCCTATTGAAATCCAAACTATCCCCAGTAACTGGATGGCTCCACGACGATTGTTTTCCGATCCGCAACAATAAGAAAACACCGTTCGATGATCGCATGTCACGAAGGTAATCGTTGCACAGCTGGTTTTCGACGCGTTCGAACAGTTTGGGGCCAGACCAGCGGTCGGCAATCTTAACTTCGGTGGGCACAGGGCCGTCAAAGCCGGTTGTCAAGAAACGTAGGTCCGGTCTCTTCGCATCAGCTAGTTCGTCCTCTTGTGGAACCACGTACCGGCTACGGGCGCGATCTCGAAGCCATCCTCCTACGAAGTTGCGCAGTTGCGTTTCCTTGGTCGCGTTGACCAATATGTCGGCTATGCTCGTGTCACCGTTTTCTAGGTCGTCCTTGAGATCAAGAAGGCGCGAGCACGCAAGTTCGAATAATTGTCGGTGATCGGAAGGCAGGAATTCGGCTTCGCGTGAAAAATCTTTGACATCATTTGGCTGCCATGCGGACAAATCAGAGTCCTGGATAGCCCGTGCGACGGCATGGGTCATCATCCAAGCCCGTGTCTCGATTTCTGGATAGTTCTCCGCAATTTCTTTGAGTGCAAGGTAGGTCTCCTTACCTGGAATCTCACACAGCAACTTGAAAACGGTATTCCTCGCGTCTTGGGCGTCGTCTCGGAGGCCTGGAGAATAAACGCCTTTACCTGCGCGCTCGATGTCATCCTTCCGCTTGATATTCTCATGGAGGACAAAATAGAGCTGTCGCAAGTGCCGAGCATTTTTGTAATTTTCCCGAAACTTACCACCAGATCGTCTGCCACCCAAAAGCTGCACGGCAAAATTCATACAAAACTCCGTTCGCAGTTGCTCATCGTCGAGATCGCGAAGGACGTCTTGAAGTCTCTCAACGCCCTGATCAGGATCAACAGAGACCAAGAGCGCAACAAGGAAGGATTTGGTTATGAAATCTGAGGTCTTCGCAATCACGTTGGAAGCAAATATCGACATTTCCTTGTCCGAGATCACCTCGTCACGAACAACAATATGAAGAGCATTTTCTAGACTACGGTAGCTCTTAGGAAGTCGACGCTGAAGTATGTCGATAATCGTCCGAGAGATGCAAATTTGAAGGTCATGGCCATGCCATAGCAAATCTGACAAAATGTAATTGGGTTCAACCTCGTTGCCAGACGTAGTGACTTCCCATTCGATCTCCCCAGCAAATCGGTCATGAACGATCTCAGGAAACGCTTTGCTCAAACTCGCCAGCCATGCCGGAAATCCGTTCATTTCCCACAACGCGTAGCGCGCTGCTAGGTCTGCTTCCGCTTTCGTCAGCCCGGACGGCCAATCGATGGTTTCGCTGCTTTCAATGGCGATTCCGCTGAGGCCAAGAACGATGGCCTCCGGAACTCTGTTCGGATTTTCTAAGCCCTCAGATCGTAGAGTCGGCTGATACTCGCGCCAATAGGCCACCATGCTATCTCGAAACGATTGGGCTACAGCAGAACCGTAGATCACTTCCAGGTCACGCCAATTGAAATAGGCCCATTTATTCCCGTCCGGCGCAGACTGGCGCATTTCTGAGTGAAGGTTCATCTGGCAACGCCAGACCGACCCTTTCGCTGCTTCACGATTGTCCAGCATCTGGGTGTGGTTCTCGATGAGCCACTGCCGATTTTGCTCGTATATTTCCGCAGACCTCTTTTCTCGTTCGCGGCGTCGACGCTTATATTCGCTATCCTGCTTTTTCCATTTCCGCTCCGTTTCGGAAAGTTTGGCAGGCCGAAGGCGTCCCTTCATCACAGCTTCCAGCTCCGAATTTCCTTTGACCTTTCGGCGAAGGGCTCTCAATTCTACGGCTGGCCTTCCTGCCTGCACATAAAGGTGTAAGGCCATGGTCAATGCGACGAGCTTGTCATCCTGATCTTCACGCTCTTCGATCTGCTCGGTGAAATATGGGAGTTCTTCAGCTCGGAATTCCCAGTAGTCCCTGAAAATCCGGGCATGCCACCAATCGGTTAGTCGCTCACCATTTTCAGCTAGTTTAAGCTTTCGGGCATCCTCTACGTCAAACCAGAAGAGCGCCCTGTTGAGGTCTCCCCAAGACCTAACGGCATCTTGAAAATCGTGACGTTCATCGCCATTCCCGTTCCAGTTCCTATCCAGGGACGTGAGGGATATTGCTACAAGGCTGTTGCGTTCCAGGGCGTGCATAGATTTCATTGCGATCAATTGTGCCGCGATCTTGGCTGCTATGGGAAGAAGCCATCTAAAAGCTTGTGACAGCTCAAGCTGATTGCGTTCCGCGAACGGCGAGCGCTTCAACAGCGGTGACAGCCCATGAAGCGTCTCAACGAGGTCGCACTCTGAAAGGCGGCTTACCAGATTTCTAAGAGATCGTTCGAGGTCAGAGTAGCCTATCTCCTTCGGCTCGATGGTATGTTCCAGGCAAGCCAAAAGCTCGCTGATAGGCAGGTGCTCTGGTACGAACAGATCGACCACCTCAGATACTAGCCGTCTGCTGGCATGAGGTCTCGATCTTGCGATCAACGTGGCTGCATCCGTTTTCTGCTGGTTGACCCCCACCACATCCAAAGCCCGTACGGCAGCAATTCGGCTGTACTTATCCTGAGCCGGATCAATGGCGATCTCAAACGCAATATCCCGGCATGAGGCGTACTTTCCTTGCCAAACAAATCCAAGAAGAAGGGAGTTCAGGTTGGGGTCGCTTTTGTGGAGGACAAGCAGGCGATTGACCGTATGCTCCAAGTCATCGGTCGCGAAACGCCTTATCGCTGAATAATCCACTGAAGAGCGGAATAGCGTTTCCTGTTTGATTCGGTTGCACACGTCTCTAATAATCGCCGCTCGATCTTCGTGGGGAAGCTTCGTTGGATCACCATCGTGAAAAAGAATTTCCGGAGCGATCTTCATCACTCGTTCGCGAATACGTTGATCGCCGATGGACAGCCAAGGGAGTATTGGCCTGGAGGTGGGGACAACGACTTCAAGGCCATATTGCACCCTGAACAACAAGTTTTCGATTTCGCGGCGGGATTTCCCTTCTGCAATCAGTTCCAGTAGCCAAGCTGCACAAAGGAACTCGCGAACAGAACGATGATGAAATCGAACCGTACCGTATATTGCTTGGTCAAAAATTGGGCGGGATAAAAGGGAAGAAATGTCGTCCGCCGACCAATCGTCCAGCACCTTCGAAGGATCGATGCAGTCGGGGCGCAACTGACTGTCTGGCACCTGAATGCGAGACATTTTCTGATACGTCACTGCAGCAGCAAGTCGCTTTGCACCAAGATATGCTTTGCTCCAAGTCAGCGGTTTTAGCCGGTCTCGATTTGGATCGCGCTCCCGAAGCCTCTGTTCGATATCCGCTTCCAGCAACTCTGCACGCGTACCAATACGCCCGTTTGTCTTCCAGAAGCTGACCAACTCGATAAAATCTTGGGGGCGCGAGAGGTAGTCTCTGACATCTCTTCTTTCGATCTGGTCGAAGAATTCCCTTTCATTCGTGACGTTTAATGCCTGAGCCAATTGCTTAACCTGGTCATCATCTAAATGACCAAGAGTGACGACGCGAAACGTCCCTCGCATTTTTTCGGGCTTTGATGTTTCGCCATCATCCCAAATATCGGGGAAGAGCACCTCATCCACGCGTTCCGGCCCCGCCATATCGACGTCAGGTCGGATCGCTCCAGCTTCCGCCTGATAAGGTAGCTGGGCAACAAGAAGATCAAGGTCAGTCTTTGGACGCCATTCTGAAATCCTGCTCGTTATGAAGATATGGGTACGTTGACACGCCGACCCGAGTTTTCTGGCTAGCTTTCTGATCGACTTTTCGAAGTCCCGGGGATCGCTAAGTCTCGCTTCGTCGACAGAGTCTAGGAACAACCAACCTTCATCGTCAGACCTGAGCCAGCAGTCAAATTCATCGAACGTACCCGTTTGCGGGTCATCGAATGCATCTTCTATTCCATCCAGGAGATATTCGAGACGAATGAAAAATGCTTGCTTCCCGGCCGCTCTGACCCTCTTCGTCGCTTGCTGTATTTCTACGGTTTTCCCAGACCCAGCCTCTGCGAGAATGATGGTCCGGTATTCACTCTCTAGATCATCCCAATGAATTGCCGACGAGAAGGCCCAACGCGGCATCTCTTCGTAGTCGGCCAGATTTGATATGTCCTTCGGAACGGCGTAAAAATTTCGCCGAAGCTCTATAAATTCATCCATCGACCGTTCACCTACGACTGATCAAAGATTACGAACTGCAGGCAAGTACCCCGTCCGGAGAGGCTGAGTGTGGACAGAGACCTACCACGCAGGCGAGCGGAAATTCGGTTCTCAAAGGTTGGTATGGTTCGAACGATGGCTGCGGATTCAACCAAATTCAAGCCTTCGCAGCAACTCAAGCATCCGGACATCTGTTTTCAGGAATGGCTCGGCTTCGCCGATGCGCTTAAGTGCGCGAGCAGCTCCGTAGGGCCACGATTTTGCGTTTTCAGGCAAAACCGCATATAACAATTCCAAACATTTAGAGGGAAACTGTTCGATAATAGTGTCTTCTGTGCTGTCGGCTAAAGGTGAATACATTTGGTCGCCCTCGATCTTCGAGACAAGTGGTAGGATGGCATCTACCATTACTTCGAAATTGCCTTCCGCTGAGAGCGCTAGATCGCAAAGGCGAGAAGAGATTGCCGGAGATTTCGCTGCCTTCTGCTTGGGCCAAACATCTCTTAGGAGCATGACAAGCAGCTCGGACCAATTGAGGCCTGCCTCCGGTACAGTTGCATCCTTGTCGTCTGCGAAGCTCTTCGCTTGCCAAATCACGTTTTGACGAAGGTCATCGTCCGAAGTGGTAAGAAGATCATGGAGTTCCTGATTACTTACGAGCTTCTCACCTGATTGATCACGACTGGCCCATCCAGCGAGCAGCATTCCCGCAATCACCTGGTTGTAGCCACGCCGACCGGAGTTTTTCTCACGCGCTCGCCTAAGTAGATGAGGTTTTAGCAATTGGTAAAGTTCGGTGTTTGGCACCCTTGCGGCCCAGAGGAATCCTGCCCACATCGCATCTTCGTCGAGCGTATCCTCTCCGTTCAACACCGGCAGGATATTTGAGCGTGTCCAGTCAGGATCGACAGCATCGAGCCAACTGATTTGGTGCGAGAAGATTACCAGTGCGTGACGGCGGAGATCGCCCGGCAGATTTAGCAAGCCCTCCACGTGAGCAAGCCACTTGGCCGGAAACCCTTGCTTTGCCGTCAGTCCATCTTTTCTCGGGTCTTGGATCAGGGCATCCGCCAGATTTCCAACGGGAGCATTTATTGCCTCCATCGTCCAGTCCGGCTCCTTGTTGCCACGAATAATCGCCGACACTCCACTTTCGGGGTTCGCCTTCAGGATTTCAACAAGTTTAGAGAACAGTTGATCGAAGACGCTCACATCCGAGCGAGACAGTTTTCCCGCGACCGTTTTAAACCAACGGGCAAGCGGCCTAATAATGAAAGTTAGGCAATCTACCGGATAACGGATGACCCTCTTTGCGATCAGGCAGATTAACCGTTCCTTGTCCGACGTTCTCGCGTCGGCTGAAAGAAAACGATCCCACGCCCATTGTGGGAATTCGTTAGTCCTCGCTGCATAGGTAAGTGCGGCAAAAGCTCGAAGAGGATACTTCTCAACAAGTCCTGCAAAAGGGTCGCGTTCGACGAGAAATTCTCGCCTGTTACTGGATGCTTGGCGCGAAAAAGCAAGAACCTCCGAAGCTGGCATATTATTGAGCGAGGAGGTGTCTGTGTCTTTTTGAACAAACCCACCGCGTCCTTCCAAAGACTCGGTTGCTCCATCTGCGTAACCAGGGTTCCAATCTGGTGCTGACATACGTAGCTCGGCGAGCAAGCCGGTCACATCAAAGCTTAAGCCGTCTGTATTAGATGCGAGCCATTGAATGCGTGAAGCCACAGCCCATGCTCGCCGCTCATCATATTTTTCCTGATCTTCCTCCTCCCACCGAGAAGGACCTTCACAAATTCGCCGTTCGATCTCCGATTTTTCTGTTGCCCCAAGGCTTTCCCATCGCTGCTTGATGGACAAAAGCAAGTCCCGCTGATGGTATGGAGACCAGAAGGCATCTCGACTGATCATGCCCATAATCTCGGAAACGCTAGACTCCGGGACCATTTTCTTGTTCCCAAGAGCCCAAATTCGAAGCCTCGCAAATATGGTGTCGTCATCCAACGGCCAAGTCATCATTTCTCTACGACAGGCCGTCGCATTTACTTCAAGGTAGGCATTCAGCATCTTCACGTAGCTTAGGACGAGCCTGCTAAGACCTCGGAAGCGTTCATGTCCATCAATTTGGGGGTCCGGATCACGGTTGATCGGACTGATCCGGTCAAGACCAAAGCTGCCGGTCTCGGTTTCGAGATCAAGAGCAGTTTCCAGGTTGCGTCGACATTCGCGTATTAATTGAAGAGAAAGCTCAGCCGGTACTGAAACGTCCATCGTGACATCTGGATATTCCACATCCGCTCGAACAACGCGGTCAATATCGACTGTAGCCTCTGGGTCCGGCGGGATAGGCCCTTCGAGATAAGGGGGCTTTGCCGTCAAGTATGGACGACTTATCGATCCGAGTTCTCTAATAGCTGTCGAAGTCCAACCATCCAGCTTGGTTGCTTCCTGAAGTTCATACCATTCGCGCCGATGAGGTCGCGGCCGGTGTGCCCAGCTTTCAAAAAGTAAGCGCCAACACCTGCGAACATCTGGATCGGCTCCAGCTTGTCTTAGTGTCCAACGAATACGTTCGCACAGCTCTGGATTAAGCGCGAGTTGCCGCCCGGCCCACCAGACGGCTGTGGGACTATGAGCTACTTTCGTGATCCAATCCCCTATAATTTGAAGTCGAAGTGGAACCGCTGATGGTGCAGTGGAGCCGTAACCCCGAAGAGGCGAAGATGAAGTAGGACTGCTGCCGGTGAAATCTCCAGGATTAATATCGAAGGCACTCCAAGCCGAGCGTGGTATCTCTCTCTTCGGGAAATGGTCGTCGGCATCGATTTGCTTGGGAGGGTCGTCTGTGTCCAAGCCGTAGAGGTCGAAGGGATCAACATATGGGCCACGCTGATGATCGACCCATAGATGACTGGGCCTAGCGAAGCGGACCCCCTGGTCGAACACACAGAGCCACTCTGCTGGTAGCGTCTGTTCGTATGTCGCGAATCGTTTCGCGCCTTCGGGCGTACTCACTATGTGGGCGATCTGACCACGTTCATGTGCAGCTAATTTTCTCGGCCCTTCAAGTGCCTTTCGAAGTACACCATTATACCAACCGTCGATATCACGGGATCGTACCGACCATGCCTCCAACGTCTTCCAGAGCGCTTCATGCTGAGATTTTGGATCGTAAGGAATGGCTTGAACACCTTTGTGCCTCCAGCGTTCGACCGCCTCGTCTTGTGCCCCTGATTGAAAGGCATACACCCCTTCGAGGGTGCCCAAATCAAGATTTAATGCTTCGAGAAGATATTGGACGGGTGGATCATCAGCAGTGTAACCGACGAAAACGACCACAAAGCGTTTTAGAATCTCTTTGAAAAACGAGGTTGCCCAGCCATCCGACAAATAAGCTCTGCCGAAACTTGCGCTCGAAAGCACGAATCCCTCGTTTTCAGCTGCGTCGTACTCAGCTGTCGCCCGGCCATGCAAGTAGACAATTCCGTCAATATCCCCTTGGCGGGCTGGGTCCGGAAGGCGCGGGAACTGTGAACATTGCACGCCAGCCTTGCAGTCATTAAATAACCGGTCGAAATTCGTTGTGACTAATTGGACCCGTCCATTCGGAGCGGTAGCAAGGTACAGCAATATCTGATGTGCTGACAGATCGGCATTGTCTTTCGGGCGAAGCGATTTTGCCACTGCAGCTTCGATGTCCCGGCGAAGATAATCCCGTTCGAGAAGGCCGAAGAGCTTATCTGCTGAGATAAGACCGGCGACCCCCGTGCGGCTCTCGATATCCCTCGCCTCAGCAAGAATCTTATGCGCTGGACTTGTCGCCGGGACCCTAAGTTCCTTAATGACGGCCTCGGCGAGGCCGAAAAAATCTGGTAAGCCGGTTCTTGCTCGGGAAACACCTGCTCCACAAAAGAATATTACACGCCCGTTATCACGGGCGACAAGAAGTTCATCGGGAATCGCGGGTCCGTCTGCGAAAAATTTCAAGTGCGATCTCCAGAAAATAGCGTTCAACTACATGCGCTTAGTTAGATTCTGAGCCGAACCGATACTTGCGTCGACGGAGATCAAAGGCTGTTTCGCCGCCTTCCATCACCAGCGTGATCGAAGACTTCACGACATCTGTTTCTATCGCGCCGTCAGCTTCGATAGAGACACGGGGTCTCTCCGAACCGGGGCGTGGATCAATCGGGGTACTTGCCAGCACAACAACCTTATCTGCGTCGCCGTTGACGACCATATTCGGATTATGGGTTGCGAATATCAGCTGTCTATTGCTCTTGGACGACCTAATTAGTTCGACAATCCGCATAACAACATTGTTGTCGAGATCGTCTTCCGGCTGGTCAATTATAAGTGTTCCGGCCGATTGGCTTAGCAGCAATTCCAGAAGTGCGGATGCTTGCTGACCTTCTGAAGCCCTTTCGAATGGGATGTTCTTACCGTTTGCGTCAACGTAAGTGAGTACGATAAAATCACGGGGACAAGCCGAGAGGATCGCGCCTAGGGATGCATCGCTCAATGCGCCATATACTTTGCTCGCTGCGAACGAGGTCAGCAAGTTTCCGCCCAAGAAAAGATCGCTGATCTTATTTGATAAAGCGGTGCCGGGTTCTTGGGGAGACCCCGCCATGATCTTTTCGTTATAGATTTCAAGAATCTGATCGCCTATGGAAGTCCAACCACCGGGGTTCGACTTCAGAACATCGGAAATCCATGCTCCGGTTTTCTCGGCGGTGTCAGATATTCGGCTACCCGACAGGAGTGCCGATAATGATGCGATGTACTCGTCCGGAGCGGTGTCGGTCTTAACTCTCGCCTTTAGAACGTTGCTGGAGTGACCGGCAACCTTTTCGGCGGCTGCGACAAGAATCTGTCGGCGTCGAAAAAGGTTGTCCTGGAGAGTTTGTCTTGCTGTGGTCATTGTGTCGACCGCCCCTGCAGCATCTCGCATTGCATTTTCCGCTGCGGACAAACTCTTCTTGGCTGCTTCTAATGCTGTTACGAGGCGGGAGTTCTCGTCAATTACTGTCTTGTGTTTTTCCTGCTCCTTGACCGCGCGCTCAAATTTGTCTTCGAAAATGCGTTGAAGCTGACCGAACTCTGTCTTGGCTACATCCTTTGCCGCAGCAAGCTTTTCGAGGTCCGCGAGACATTCCTGAAGCCGCTTGTGGATTGCGGCTTTCGTTTCGGTGACACTTTTTCGAAGCTCTTTGACAATTGGTAGCTCTGCATCAAGCGTAGTTTCAGGGATATCAGCGAGCAGTTTGCCTGACAAATCCGTCAACGTGGACTTACCGGAGGCAATCGCAGTCTCGACCGATTGCAAAACGGCTGCGCCACTAGAATATTGAGGTGACTGGTCGATTACGTCGAGAGCTTCCTGACTCACACCTTCCGTCTTCAGACGTTCTGCGACGTTGTTCGCTCGAAGCTGAGTTTCCTCAAGAAGTGCCGCCTTGCGCTGAACGTCAAGCTGCAGGTGCCAATAAGCTGCCAGTTGTTGAAGCGCTAAAGTTACGGATCGTCGTGAGGTGTTGATGTCCCTCTCTATCTCCCTTCTTTGCTCAACCTCTTCCGCTGCAGCGATTCCCGTGATCTGATCCGCTGCACTTGCTGGATCATTCATTGTGGAGGACAAGCCCTTTTGCTCGAAGGCGCGAGCGGGAAATTTCTGTTGGGCATCCGACAACGTCAATTGTGTTGTTCGACCTGTCACATCCGTAACGGTAATCGTGCCTCTGCTCGCAAGCTCCCGACGCCATTTCTCCGAGATACCTTCGCGCTCAAGACTGATTTCGACATAACCTCCATTCGATAAGGTATCCTCAATCAGACTTGCACTTCGCTCTTTGGGCTTCGCAGTCTCAGTTGATGGAAGATCGGTGGACGTGCGGCCCAAACCAAATCGAAGGTATTCAAGTACAGCGCTTTTGCCAGAGCCTCGTCCGCCGATGAGTGCGTTGAAGCCGGGGTTGAACCGTATATTGATGGGGTCAGAGCCACATAGTGTGGATTTAATTTCAATTGAATGTATCCGATCCCGGGGCTCACGCGGCGCTGCATATGCGATCCGCGCCTCGTCCGCGAGCAGGGCTTGTCGCAATGCTTCGATTGTCGGCTCGCCTATTTTGATCCAACATTCATGTGCACCAAGCCGGTCCCATCCTGCGTTCCGGTTGTCTCCTGTTGGCAAAACAGCTTTCCGACGTTTTCCCCAATCGACGATTTCCCCCCTGATCTTCTGCAATGTTACAACATCTAATTCGGAAAACGGGCGCTCGATATACACCCCATCGCATCCTAGGGCAGCGAACCGTTGTGAATGCCCAATCTCATTGAGACTTTTATGGGAACTCTCAGGGTTGCTGAAATGCGGAAGCACCAAGCATGTTTCGCGTAGGTGTTCTTCGCCGACAATGTTTCCGTAAAAAGTCGAGATCGTATGTGATATCGGGCCTATGACACACGTTTTCTCATCAGCGGGGTCTGCAGGAAGCACATTCGTAAGCAGGCCGAGAGCTTTGGAATGGACGGCTGGTTTGCTTAATGGATCAAATATTACGAGGCATTGTGCTTTGTCGCTGCAAGTGACCTCCAGGCCCGGGAAAAAGATGAAATCGTCATCTGCTTCAGCCAAGGCTTGAACATAGCTTGACATGCATATGTCATGGTGGTCGGTGATTGCGACTATGGAAAGGCCCTTGGCTTTTGCAGCGGACAGAAACCCCTCGGCCCATGTCCATCTGGCTAACTCTTCCTCATGCGAACCTCCAGGCAATGCCGCGCTGCCTGTCCATGATCGATCACGGGGTGTGTGACATTGAAGATCGGCCTTACGCCAAACCGTGCCTGGGTGCATGCCCTTTGGATATCTCACTCGAATCCTCCGTCTCTCGTCGTCACAATCATGGCGAGAAAGGGTCGACTGGCAAGCCGAATTTGATAGGAATAAATCCTCATTAGGTGCGTCTGAACCACGCGGACATTCATATGGTTAAGCTGGGAGCAACTATCGTCCCATGTGCTCGCAAGGGCATCATTTCCAGCACGGCATCTATCGTGCCGTGATAGAAATCATGGTTCCCGAGTACAGCAACGATGGGCATTTGAGACGCAATTGTCTGCTGCAGGTACTTCCATATGACGTCAACGTGGCCGGAAACGTCTCCAGTGGATATACAGATATCAGCGTTGGATATCGTAACTGCGCGCTGGCCGGATCATGAACATGCATATCACTGACGATCCGTAGGCGCATGCGCTAGCCTCACAACTACTCGGGTGCTTTTCAGACATGCGCTCGGCACCCGCCTTCCTGTAAAGACGGGTCGCTAGCGTGTTACTGTGCCAGGGGGGCTTCTTTTAGGTCGCGATCTCTGATGAGGACTGCATGGCGGGTGCCTTTAGGTACCGGGCGGAGAATCGCATCCAGATCATCGCCGAAGATATTCCGCCTATCTCTCAAAGCTTCGGCTAAAGATACGACTACGTCCCGGTGTTTCTTGAGGGATTGACGCGCTTCGTCGAGTTCAGCCTGTAAGATATGGTCAACTTCCTGCTGGATGTACGGATATTTCTGAAACAGAGCCGCATCTTTGGTGTCAAGAATACGCACCGGTAGGACATTCAGTGCGTTGCCCATTCCAAACATAGCGACCATTTTGACAGCTAATTCGGTGGCTTCGGCAAGGTCGCCTTTCTCTAGGCCCCCGGAAGCTGTCGACCGATCTCCCAGGAAGACCTCCTCGGCTGCGAGGCCAGCCAGTTTCATCGCGATCTCGGCACGATAAGAACTCTCCGTGTGCACGGTCAAATGAGGGATCAAGATCATCGTTCGTCCGTGGACATCATCATCCTGTTCGGCACGATGGTCATTCGTGTAAACCTCGACTGAGATGATAGTGCCGATATCGAAAACTTTGGCGAGAACGGCATGCCCTGCTTCGTGCAGGCATATTCGCCATAATTCATCCGGCTTCAATGGAATGAAGACTGGCACCACTTCGACAAGGTCTGCGATCCTGGTTGGGCGGCTTTCGTTTCGTGCACGCTGCCGGACTTGGCGAGCTATATACTCAAGATCGGCACCGCTTTTGCCGTGCAAATTCCTCGCTGCCTCTTTCAAGCCCCCGTCCCCGGAGAATTCGGGCAGATAGTGTGTAAGGATTGCCTCTCGTCCTGCGGTATCCGGCTTCGACAACTCGATGTGTTTTTCCAGACGCCCAGGACGAAGGAAAGCCGGATCAATTCGTTCAGGAAGATTGCTCGCCGCGACGATGATCACGCCTTCACGGCCGGTTGCGCCGTCCACGGCTTCAAGCATGGCGTTGATAACTTCTAACATGTACTGCGCATTGTCACCGGAAAGCTTCGCCCGATGACCGAAAGAATCGAACTCGTCTACCAACAAAATCGAGGGAGCAGCCGCCTTTGCTTCCGCAAAAGTCGCGTACATTGCTTTGAGCAGATCGCCCATGTGCCCTGAACTCTGCCATTGACCGAGTGAGGACGCGATAAAGTGGGCATCGCACTCGGCGGCTAACGATTTCGCAAATGTCGTCTTGCCGGTTCCAGGAGGTCCATAGAGCAGAATTCCTTTGTCGACCTGATTCCAGTGGAGAAGTCCTTCCCTCCAAAGCGTAAGATCACGTTTCAGGAGTTGTGCCCATTCGCCCGCCGCACCAAATGACGACAAAGGAAGGATTTGTTTATTGTTGGCTGCTTGCGACGCGAGTTTCCTAAGCCGTCCGATAGCCCGTTCTGCTAACCTACCGCGACGGAATGTACTGTCGATCAGGCCGACGTCCTGACGTTGAAGGAATTCCCTGTCATCGCGAGAAAGCTCTCCATTCCCCAGGAACCTGCAAAGACTGGCAACACATCGGCCATCGAAAACCTCTAAGTCGACTGTCCAATCGGCCGCCGTCTCGAATTCAGGATGCAGCTCGGCTGCTTTGGGGACGAAGACGATGGTTCTTGGTGCCGCGAGGTATTTCTGTGGCTGGAAGTCCCATTTGCCCTTTCGGTTCCTGGGGATGTTGCAGCATACGCTGAAATCTAACGTCTCCCTATTTTTGTTTGTCCCAAAACAGAAGTCCGCCAGAAACTCAAAATCTTCTAAAGGCCAATGCGTCGGTACTCGCACAACTAGGACGCCGCCGCTTTTCCAGAGAAACTCAGGTTTCCGCTTTAGGACGCGTACCAGAGCACAATATGCGAGGAATTCATGGGCGCTCTTCTGAAGCAGTTCCCTGCCTCGTCTGCGATACAGTCGTCGAGGCGTTTTTCTAAGTACCCTATTAAGCTCTCGCGTGGCGTCGGCGACTGACCGCAATGCACCGATAAACTCATCGACCTGATAGCCGTGTTTCTCGTTCATTGCAGCACCGATTGGGATTTGGCAAAGACGTCACCTTCGAGGGACATCATTGAAGCCACTCCATGCCTCGCAGGATATCTGGATCAAGTCGGTACCAGCGATTGAAAGTGCGAGCGAGACCGACCTCCGGATCGTGGAAAAACAGCTCGGTCGTCGCTCCTACTTTTCCGTCCTGAATTGTTGGGTGGCCTTTCATCTTGCCAAGAAGAATTGGAACAGCTCGCCTACCTAGCACCCATTGGGAAATGGTCACCTCAGGAGACACGACTGAAGGACCGTACAATGCGTATAGTTCCAACGATGAGGCCAGTGCACGCAGGCGCGCAACAAGGTCGGGAAGCTCGGTGGCGGAAGCGATATCTTCGAGTGGATTTGGTGTCATGGAGGCACCCTTATTGGGTTCGAGTCGAACAAAGGAATCGCTAGTTGTGGCTTCACCAGCCAATGCGGGCCGGTCTGATTCGCCACCGCGCGAAAACCAAAAGACATGATTCGAGATCGAAAATCAAAATAAAAGATCGAAAATCTAAACATAAGATCGAAAAGCAGGATATGTTGACATCCTCCCATTCGCCTCGTTTTTGGCGGTATGGATGCATCATTCGATCTTCTACGCGCTGCGCGTTTTCTGCTCGGCTTCACGCAAGAGAAAGTCGAGAGCGCATGCAATCTGAAAAGCCAGTTTTTGTATAATCTAGAGGCTGGTAAGCACGTTCTTCATCCGCGCGGTGCTCTGCTCGTTCAGGCTTATTACGAACGAGAGGGTGTGGAATTTTTTGAACCAACTGAAAAACATGGTGAGGGGCTAAGGTGGCGAAGCCCTGGAAGGCCTGATCCTTTCAGGGGTCGGCTATTCCGTTGCGCTCGTGGTCTCGCGGATTTGTCTCAGGACAAGCTCGCAATTCGGTCGGGTGCTAACCGAACTTTTATAGCTAAACTTGAGCAGGACGTTTTAAAGGGCCTGAATAAGGCCACCGCCGAGAAACTGGAAAACACTCTTCGTGAACTCAATATCGAGATCACGAAGGAAACGCGGGAGTTTGGCGCAGGTGTTCGCTGGATTGAGCACCGTGAAGACGTCGCCGCACGGAAGAGGGGCCGAGTACGGTAACTTTACCGATCAGCTAAAGATTTGATAACGCGGCATATTGCTGAGGTCGGTAAACTTTCGGCTGTTAAAAATGCTCTATCCTGCTGAGCTACGGGACCACTTCTTCCTCCATACAAAAGCCGGGCAGGCAAGCCAAGCGGTTTTCCGCTTGGTCGATTGCCGCTTCGACTTTTCATCCTGGCTCAGCGGGGAAGGCGCTGTTCGGCAAGGCGGACCCAATAGGAAATGCCGGCGGCCAGGATCTCGTCGTTGAAGTCATAGGCCGGATTGTGCAGGCCGGCAGTGTCGCCATTGCCGATCATGATATAGGCGCCGGGGCGCGATTGCAGCATGAAGGCGAAGTCTTCGCCGGCCATGCTCGGATCGACCTCGGTGTCGACGGCATCCGGGCCCACAACGTCGATGGCGGCTCTGGCGGCGTACTCGGTTTCTCTTGGATGATTGACGGTGACCGGGCAGGCACGCTCGTAGTCGAACTCTACCTGCGCCCCGTGGGCGGCCGCAATCCCGGCTGCAAGCTCGCCGATGCGCCGCTCGGCCAGATCCCGCACCTGTTCGTCCAGCGAACGCACGGTGCCGGAGATGAAGGCCTCCTCCGGAATGATGTTGTGCGTCGTGCCGGCATGGAACTGGGTGACGGAGACCACGACCGATCGCAGCGGATTGGCGTTGCGGGCGGCGATCGTCTGCAGCGCACCCACAATCTGGGCGCCGATGACGATGGTGTCCGTCGTGTTGTGGGGCTCTGCGGCATGCCCGCCATGGCCGGTGATCTTCAGTGCAAATTTGTCGGGGGCGGCCATGATGCCACCTTTGCGGATGGCGAAGCTGCCGGCCTTCTTGCCCGGCATGTTGTGCATGCCATAGATTTCCGCGATGTCGAAGCGCTCCATCATGCCGTCCTCGACCATGGCGAGCGCGCCGCGCCCACCCTCTTCGGCCGGCTGGAAGACGACGGCGACGCGGCCGGCGAAGTTGCGGGTCTCGGCCAGATGCTTCGCGGCGCCCAGGAGCATGGCCATATGGCCGTCATGGCCGCAGGCATGCATGCGACCGGGTTCAGTCGATGCCCAGGGTTTGCCCGTGATCTCTTCGAGCGGCAGGGCATCCATGTCGGCGCGAAGCCCGATCGTCGGTCCCTCCCCCGAGCCCTTGATAATGCCGACGACCCCGGTGCGGCCGATGCCTGTCACGATCTCGTCGACGCCGAATTCCTGCAGTCTTGCCGCGACGAAGGCTGCGGTGTTTTCGACGTCATAGAGGATTTCGGGATTGGCATGGAGATGGCGACGCCACTCTGTCGCCTCCGACTGGAGTTCGGAGGCTCGGTTCAGTATCGGCATTATCGTGTCCTGAATGCTTTCGATCACATGATTGTCGGCGCCGAATGTGCGCCTTTCAATTGACGTATTCAATGGGCTTTGCCATTGCTTGCACTCTCATGGCATGGCAATGCCAGCACTCCTCACCAGCGAGCAAGAGGTTCCAACCGTGTCAACGAAGTGCCCGGGCAGGTTTTCGGCCAGAGCAGCCCTCGGTCGGCTGACGGTCGCCTCAGCCCTCTTCGCCGTTACCGTCCCTTGTGTCGCCGCCGCCAATCCTGTTGTCGTCGTGGATGTCGCAAGCGGTCGGGTGATCGCCCATCAGGAAGCGTTCCGCAAGTGGTATCCGGCGTCGCTCACCAAGCTGATGACGGCTTATGTGACCTTCCAGGCGATCCGCAGCGGACAGGTGTCGCTCGATACCGTCGTCGTCATGAGCAAACATGCCGCCGACCAGCCGGCCAGCAAGATGTATTTCAAGCCGGGCTCGAAGCTGACGCTGGACAGCGCGCTGAAGCTGCTTCTGGTCAAGTCGGCCAATGACGTGGCCGTGGCGATCGCCGAGACGGTCGGTGGCACGGAAGGTGCCTTCGTCGCGCAAATGAATGCAGAGGCACAGCGGCTCGGCCTTATCTCGACCCGTTTCATCAATCCCAACGGGCTGCCCGGCAAGGGGCAGTATTCCACGGCCAGGGATCTGGCCCTGCTGGCGGCGGCCATCCGGCGCGAATTCCCCGAACATGCCGGCTATTTTTCGCTGGAGGGCGTGACCACCGGCAAGAAGGACTATCCCAACTTCAACATGCTGATTGGCCGCTTCCCGGGCGCCGACGGAATGAAGACCGGCTATATCTGCGCCTCCGGCTTCAACCAGATCGCCTCGGCGACGCGAAATGGCCGAACTGTCATTTCCGTGGTGCTGGGGGCCGAGAGCCTCGGTGCGCGGACCGATATGTCTGCGGATCTGCTGCAAAAGGCGCTGACCACCAGGACTGCCGGCAATCGGCTCGAAGCGCTTGCGCCTTATGGCGAGGGTCAGGATCAGGTGGCCGATATCAGCGCCGAAATCTGCAATCCGAAAGCCCGCGCCGTCCGCAGCGAGGGTCGCGACGAAGCGGGCCGGATGAAATTGCTCTCGCCCTATATCCGCGAGATGGGCCGGCCTCCGGTGATGAGCTTTGCCGGCTTGATCCCGGGCAGCGAGCCCGCCGATCCCAAGAAAGCGGCTACCGGGGAAATCGCCAATGTGCCGATTCCCAAGCCGCGCCCGACCTTCTGAGGTTTTCATGACGACTGCCCGCATCCCCGTCTCCATCCTCACCGGCTTCCTCGGCGCCGGCAAGTCGACGCTTCTCAACCGGCTCCTCAAGGATCCGGCGATGAAGGACGCCGCCGTCATCATCAACGAGTTCGGTGAAGTCGGGATCGATCATCTGCTGGTCGAGGCCTCCAATGATGCGGTCGTGGAACTTGCCGATGGCTGCCTGTGCTGCACGGTGCGTGGCGAACTGGTCGACACGCTGGCCGAATTGATCGACGGCATGCAGACGGGGCGGCTCAAGCCTTTGTCGCGCATCGTCATCGAGACGACGGGGCTCGCCGATCCGGCGCCCGTCATGCAATCGGTCATGGGGCATCCGTCGATCGCCCAGCATTTCGATCTCGACGGTGTCGTCACCGTCGTGGATGCCGTCAACGGGCTGTCCACGATCGAGAACTTCCCCGAAGCCTATCGCCAGGCGGCGGTCGCCGACCGGCTGATCCTGACAAAAAAGACACTTGCCGATGCCGAGACGATCGAGCGCGTGACCGCGCGGCTGAGAGCGCTCAATCCGCGGGCACCGATCACCGATGGCGACGAGGACAATGCTGCCCAGGCTTCGATCCTGATCAACGGCCTTTATGATCCGGGTAGCAAGATCCCCGACGTCGATCGCTGGCTGCGGGACGAGATGGCGGCGGCCGACGATCATCATCACGACCATGGTCACCACCACCATGACCATGATCACGGCCATCACCACCATCATTACGCCCATGACGTAAACCGGCACGGCGATCAGATCCGCTCCTATTCGATCCTGCACGACCAGCCGATCGATCCGATGGCGATCAACATGTTCATCGACCTGTTGCGCTCGACACATGGCGACAAACTTCTCAGGATGAAGGCGATCGTGGCACTCACCGACCGGCCGGACAGGCCGCTGGTGCTGCACGGGGTGCAGTCGATCTTCCACCCGCCGGTTCGGCTGCCCGCCTGGCCCGAGGGCTCGGATCGCAAGACGCGGCTGGTGTTGATCACCAGGGATCTGTCGGAAGACTATGTGCGGGATCTGTTTGGCGCCTTTTCCGGCAAGGTCGCGATCGACCGTCCGGACCGCGCCGCCATGACCGACAATCCGCTCTCGGTGCCGGGCTTCAAGTTCTAGGCTTGTGAAGCTCCGCCCTTGCGGATGTGGAAGCGGTGCCCGGCCCCAAGCTTCTCCTGGCTGAGAAGTTGGTGGCCGTCCTCATTGCAGAAATGCGGGATGTCGATGCCGGCCAGCGGGTCGCTCGTCTCGATCAGCAGCTCTTCGCCCGGCTTCATGTCCGCCAGCCTGCGCCGTGTCTTCAAAACGGGCAGGGGGCATTTCAGCCCCTTCAGGTCATAAAACACGGCGTCGGTCATTCCGACTGCCAGAGCATCCACAATGGCTTCTTTTTCGCCGGTGCTTCCGGGGCGGCGGCAACTGCCGGCGGTGCCAGCGGGTTCGGTTGCGGCACGGGGATATTGCTTGCCGTCTGGGCGGCCGCGGCCTGTGGCGGCGTCTGCGCCGTTACCGGCTGGTTTGCCACGGGTGCGGCATTGCCGGGCGTCGACATTGGCGCAGGCGATTGGGTGCCGGAGGCATTCGCCGCCATGCGGTTGACGGCGGCCGTGCCATTGGGGGCGGCGAGGGACGCCGGATCGACATCGTCGAGGTCGAGCAGCTTACCGGCCTTCAGCGCCGAACCGGTCGGGGCAAAGGCGAGGTCCTTGGCGCGAGAGCGACGCAGGTCAGCAACCAGTGCCTTGCGTTCGGCTTCGGTCGGATCATACCAGATCTTGCCATCGAACTTGTTCATGGCCTTGTCGTAGGCCTTGTCATAGGCGGAGTTGTAACCGGCCATGGCCATTTCGAGCGCCGGCGGCGTCGACATTGGGGGGCAGGCGGCCTGGGCCGCGAAGGTCATGCCTTCAGGGGCTACCTGGTTGAAGACGTATTTCCTCTCGCAGACATTCACTTCCGGCGGACGCTTGGTCACCTCGAACTGGTCGTAGCCGACCTTCAGCATCTTCCAGAACTCGATGTGCTGGCTGTGGCGATGGCGTGCCATGTTTTCCGCCGTCATGCGGAAAGGGAAGGCCTGAAGCTGGATCGAGGTCTGCCCACCCTTGAAGGCGTCGCGGGCGAAGGCGTAGATCTCTAGGATCTGCGCGTCCGTCATCGAATAGCAGCCGGATGACGAGCATGCACCATGGATCATCAGGTTCGTGCCGTTGCGGCCGTTGGCCTGGTCATAACGGTTCGGGAAGCCGGTGTTGATCGCGAGGAAATATCTGGAATTCGGGTTCAGATGATAGGGCGTCAGCGGATAGAAGCCCTCGGGCGCCTGACGATCGCCTTCCTTCATCTTCGGACCGAGGCGGCCGGACCAGGCGCAGATGTCGTAAGACGCAATCAGGTCGAAGCGATTGTTGGTCTTCGCCTTCCAGACCTCCAGCTTGCCCTCTTCCTTGAAGATGCGCAGCATGATTGGCGAATTGCGCTCCATACCCTTTTTCTGGATTTCGGCAAGGATGCGACCGGGTAGCGGCTGCTCGACCTTGTTGGATACCTTCGGCGTATCGTAGGTCGCGCTTTCCAACGTGTCATTGCAGCCCGCCAGGGCGGCAGCGAAGACCAGGAGCAGGGCTGTTGATGTCAAGCGCATGCGCAAACGCTCTTTCCAGAACTGATAATCAGGCTCGATAAGCCCGGGATCAATAGTTTATAATCTCTTTCTTCACAAATTATAAACCACCGGAAACCCCGCCACCGTCACCCGCCTTCTGGCGCTAGGGCGGCAAAACGGCGGAGTGATGGCAAAACCCCTGTGAACTCAGAGATTTCGGCCGATATCGAGGAATTTCTGCCGGCGGTCGGTGCGCAGCTTGTCGCCCGATTGCGCGGAGAGCTCGGTGAGTGCCGTGAAGATCACATCGCCGGTGGCATGAATGACCTTTTCCGGGGCGCGATGGGCGCCGCCGACGGGTTCCTGGATGATGCCATCGATGATGCCAAAGCCTTTGAGGTCTTCCGCGGTGATCTTCATATTGGTCGCGGCTTCCTTGGCGCGGGTCGAGTCACGCCAGAGGATCGAGGCCGCCCCTTCCGGCGAGATGACCGAATAGATCGCATGCTCGAGCATGTAGACGCGGTTGCCGGTGGCAATCGCGATTGCGCCGCCCGAGCCGCCTTCGCCGATGACGACAGAGATCATCGGAACCTTCAGGCCCAGGCACATTTCCGTCGAGCGGGCGATGGCTTCCGCCTGACCGCGTTCTTCGGCGCCGACGCCGGGATAGGCGCCTGCGGTATCGATCAGCGAGATCACCGGCAGGCCGAAACGGTCTGCCATTTCCATGACGCGGATCGCCTTGCGATAGCCTTCGGGACGCGGGCTGCCGAAATTGTGCTTGATGCGCGACTTGGTGTCGTTGCCCTTTTCCTGGCCGATCACGGCGACAGGCTGACCACGGAAGCGCGCGAGGCCGGCCTGGATGGCGGCGTCCTCGGCGAACTTGCGGTCGCCGGCAAGCGGCGTGAATTCGGTGAAGAGATGTTCGGCGTAATCGACGAAATGCGGCCGCTGCGGATGGCGGGCCACCTGGGTCTTTTGCCAGGGATTCAGCTTCGAATAAATCTCGACCATGGCCTCGTCGACGCGGCTTTCCAGCCGGCTGATCTCTTCCGAGGTGTCGATGCTCTCATCCTCTTCCGCGATCTTCTTCAGTTCGCGGATCTTGGCCTCGAGGTCGGAGATGGGTTTTTCGAAGTCGAGATAATTGTGCATGAACTCCGTTCCGATCGTTCGTTCCTTGGCGCGCGCTGCCCGCAGGAACCGATAGTTCCGGTCCTAATCGGGGTTTTTGGCCTGTTTTGCAAGGGGGTGATGTGTTTGCACCAGCTGCTGCAGCCGCTCGTCCAATACATGCGTATAGATTTGTGTCGTGGAAATGTCGCTGTGGCCGAGCAGTTCCTGCACCACGCGCAGGTCGGCACCATTGCCGAGAAGATGGCTGGCAAAGGCATGGCGCAGCACATGCGGCGACACGGCGGCGGCCGACAGACCGGCCCGGATCGCGAGATCCTTCAGCTCGCGGGCAAAGACCTGGCGGGGCAGGTGGCCCTCCTTCGATGCCGCCGGAAAGAGGAAAGGGCTCGCGGCATGCACCGGATTTTCCGCCCGGATCGCGCCATAACCCGCCAGCGCCTCGATTGCCGTTCTTGAGAGCGGCACCAGCCGTTCCTTGTTGCCCTTGCCCTTCACCACCAGGAAGCGCCCCTCCTGGGTCAGCACCTTGGCGGGCAACGACACGAGCTCGCTCACGCGCATGCCGGTTGCATAGAGCAACTCCAGAAGTGCCAGCCGGCGAATGCGCTGCGGCCGGTCGGGGCCTTCCAGCCGGCTTTCCTCCTCGGCGAGCGTCAGCATGCCGCTTACGTCCTCGACGGTCAGCACCTTGGGCAGCGGGCGTGCCTTCTTCGGCGCGTCGAGTATCGCGGTCGGGTCATCGCCGCGCAGGTTCTCGGCATAAAGAAACTTGTAGAACTGCCGCATGGCGGACAGCCGCCTTGCCTGCGATGTCGGCTGGAAGCCGCGATGGGAGAGATCCGCGAGATAGGCGACCAGATCGTCGCGGCTGGCTTTGCCGATGGAGATCTTGCGCCCCGAGAGAAACGACGCGAGGTCTTCCAGGTCGCGCTCGTAGGATAGAAGCGTGTTGGCCGCTGCACCCCGTTCGGCACTCAGCATTTCGAGAAAGGATTCGACACGAGCCCGGCTCAGATCCGACACGCCCTTCTCCTTTTTTGCTATTCGGCGGGGTTGATGCGCTCGGAAGGAATGCGCACGGTGACGTCCCGTTCCCTGGGCTCGACAAAGACGGCAAAGGACCACATCGTCACGTACACCATGCCGACGATGGTTGCGCAGAGGAAGAGAAATCGGAACAAAGTGGGCATCGACAGTCCTTCGGGCTCGCCTCCCCTAGATAGGAAGAAGCGCGGGCAAGATGCAAGGCCGGGACAGGGTTGCCCGTTTGACGCCCATGGCTTGACGCTCGCTCCCTATTTGTCAATAGGTCATGAAACAGTTGCGAACAGGCCGATGACCGATACGATCTTCAACCTAGCTCCCACGCCCGGTGAGCGCGCCAAGGCAGCGCTGGGTCGCCGCAACCTCGTTCTCGTCGGGCTGATGGGCGCCGGCAAGTCTGCGATCGGCCGCCTCGTCGCGCAGCAACTGGGCCTGCCTTTCATCGACACCGACACCGAGATCGAGCGGGTCTCGCGCATGAGCATCAGCGAACTTTTCGCCGCTTATGGCGAAGAGGAGTTCCGGGCGCTCGAGACCCGCGTGATCAAGCGGCTCATGCGCTCCGGCCCGCGTGTGGTCTCGACCGGCGGTGGCGCTTTCATCAATGAGAAGACCCGCAGGCAGATCGAGCGCGGCGGTGTGTCGGTCTGGCTGAATGCCGATCTCGACGTGTTGTGGGAGCGGGTCAACAAGCGTGACCATCGGCCACTCTTGAAGACGGAAAACCCCAAGCAGACACTCAAGGACCTGATGGACAAGCGGTATCCCATTTATGCACTGGCTGATATCACCGTGCAGTCGAGGGATGAGCGCAAGGAGGTGATTGCCGCCGAAGTGCTCGCCGCTGTCATCGACCATATCGGTAAGGACGGACGCAAATGACCAAGCTCGAAACGACGGAACGCCTGGTGCATGTGCCGCTGGGCGAGCGCTCCTATGACATCCTCATCGGCCCCGGCCTGATGGCGCGTGCCGGTGGTGAGATCACGAGCCGCATCAAGGGCCGTCGCGCCGCGATCGTCACCGACGAGAATGTCGGCGCGCGTTATCTCGACGGGTTGATGGACAGCCTGCAGACCGACGGTATCGAGGCCGTCTCGGTCACATTGCCGGCCGGCGAGAAGACCAAGAGTTTCGACAGCCTCACCAATGTCTGTGACGTGCTGCTGGAAGCGCGCATCGAACGCAACGACACCGTGATTGCGCTCGGCGGTGGCGTCATCGGCGATCTCACCGGCTTTGCCGCCGGCATCGTGCGGCGTGGGGTGCGTTTCGTGCAGATCCCGACTTCGCTTCTCTCCCAGGTCGACAGCTCCGTCGGCGGCAAGACCGGCATCAATGCGCGCCAGGGCAAGAACCTGATCGGTATCTTCAACCAGCCCGATCTGGTGCTGGCTGATACCGATGTGCTCGACACGCTGTCGGAGCGCGAGTTCCGTGCAGGTTATGCCGAGGTCGCCAAGTATGGCCTCATCGACAAACCCGAGTTCTTCGAGTGGCTGGAGAAAAACTGGCGTGAGGTCTTTGCCGGTGGCGAGGCTCGCATCGAAGCCATCGCGGTTTCCTGTCAGGCCAAGGCCGATGTTGTCGCCGCCGACGAGCGTGAAAATGGTCGCCGGGCTTTGCTCAATCTCGGTCATACCTTCGGCCATGCGCTGGAAGCCGCGACGAGATATGACAGCAGCCGCCTGGTCCATGGCGAGGGCGTGTCCATCGGGATGGTTCTAGCGCATCGCTTTTCGGCGCGTATGAACCTCGCCAGTCCGGATCTTGCGGATCGCGTCGAGGCGCATCTTCGCGAAGTGGGGCTTCCCACCCGCATGGACGAGATCCCTGGCGAACTGCCGCCGACCGAGGTGCTGATGGATGCCATCGCTCAGGACAAGAAGGTCAAGGCTGGCCAACTGACCTTCATCCTCACCCGAGGCCTCGGCCAGTCCTTCGTCGCCGACGATGTGCCGGCCTCCGAGGTCGAGCGTTTCATCGAGGAGATGCGAGCGTGATGATCGAGATCCAGACCTTCCTCTCCAACCTGTCCGACTATTGGCTGACCCTGCTGGCGATCCTGGGGCTTATCTGTGCCTCGGCCTTCTTTTCCGGGTCAGAGACGGCGCTCACTGCAACATCGCGGGCCCGGATGCACAGCCTTGAGGTCAATGGTGACGAGCGAGCCGGCGTCGTCAATTCGTTGATCGAGCGGCGTGACCGGCTGATCGGGGCTCTGCTGATCGGCAACAACCTCGTCAATATTCTTGCCTCGTCGCTGACGACAAGCCTCTTTCTCGGCTTGCTCGGCGATTCCGGTGTGGCAATTGCCACGCTGTTGATGACCGTGCTGCTGGTCATCTTCTCCGAGGTCCTGCCGAAGAGCTGGGCGATCTCGACGCCCGAGCGTTTCGCCCTCTTCGTCGCGCCGCTGGTACGTCCCTATGTGGCAGTCGTCGGGCCGCTGTCGAGTGTGGTCAACTGGATCGTGCGCAAGCTGCTCGGTATCTTTGGCGTCTCGATCTCGGGCGAAGCGTCGATGCTGTCCGCCCATGAGGAGCTGCGCGGCGCGGTGGCGCTGCTGCATCGCGAGGGCGGTGTGGTCAAGGCCGACCGCGACCGTCTGGGCGGCGTGCTCGATCTCGGCGAGCTCGAGGTCTCCGACATCATGATCCATCGTACGGCCATGCGGGCGGTCAATGCTGACGAGCCACCCGAGGTCGCCATCCGCAATATCCTCGAAAGCCCCTATACGCGCATGCCCGTCTGGCGCGGCGCGACCGACAACATCATCGGCGTCATTCACGCCAAGGACCTGATCCGGGCGCTGGCCGAACCCAATGTCGAGCCGCAGGACCTGGACATCGTCAAGATCGCCCAGAAGCCATGGTTCGTGCCTGACACCACCAACCTCAAGGACCAGCTCAACGCCTTCTTGCGCCGCAAGACGCATTTTGCCGTCGTCGTCGACGAATATGGCGAAGTGCAGGGCGTGGTGACATTGGAAGACATCCTTGAGGAAATCGTCGGGGACATTTCCGACGAACACGATCTTGAGATCCAGGGTGTTCGCCAGGATAGCGACGGTTCGATCGTGGTCGACGGCGGGGTTCCGATCCGCGACCTCAACCGCGCCATGGACTGGCAGCTGCCGGACGAGGAGGCAACGACGATTGCAGGCCTTGTCATCCACGAATCGAAGACGATCCCGGAAGAGCGCCAGGCATTTACCTTCTACGGCAAGCGCTTCATCGTCTTGAAGCGCGAGAAGAACCGGATCACGCGGCTGCGCATCCGACCGATCGAGACGACGGAAACCCCGGCCTGACGGTCGAGCGACAGAATTACCAGCGGGTCGCTTCGCCGGGGGCCGCAGGCTCGATGGCCAGCGCATGCAGTCCTGCGTCGATTTCCGGCTTCAGGAGGTCGTTGACGGCCCGGTGACGGGCGAGCCGTGTCATGCCGGCAAAGGCGCCGGCGACAATGCGCACACGCATATGCGTCTCGCCGGTGCCGGTGATGTCAGGCTGATGGCCGGCATGGTGAGCGCTTTCGTCGATCACGACGAGCCTTTCCGGCGCGAAGGTCTCGGTCAGTTTCGCCTCGATCCGGTCGCGGAGCGACATCGCGTATTCCCCTTGGCACTGCTTCGGATAAAGCCCCACAAAGCGCTGAACATTCCCGTTTGTCAATTCTTGTCGCGCCTTCGTCCGCGCCCCATAATTAGCCCATGAAACTCGACTCGAAATACTTCGATCCGATCCGCACGAAGCGTCGTCGGGCTGCGGAGCCGGAACAATCCGATCCAACCTGCCAATGGGACGGCTGCAACAAGCCGGGTGCCCATCGCGCGCCCGTGGGTCGCCATGCGGAGGGTCAGTTCTTCCTGTTCTGCTTCGAGCATGTGAAGGAATACAACAAGGGTTATAACTACTTCTCCGGCCTCTCGGACTCGGAGATCGCGCGCTACCAGAAGGAAGCGATCACCGGCCATCGCCCCACATGGACCGTCGGCGTCAACAAGGCGGCGAAATCGAGCCCGCTGCATTCGACGATGCGCTCCGGTTCGGCTGCGTCACAGGCGCGCATGAAGGACCCCTTCGGCTTCGTCCAGCAGGGCCGCGGCGGGGCCTCGCGCTATCAGGCGGCAGATCGAAAACTCAAGACCTTGGAGGCGAAAGCGCTGGATACGCTGGGGCTTACCGTCAGTTCCACGCCGACCGACATCAAGACCCGCTATAAGGAGCTTGTAAAAAAACACCATCCTGACGCAAATGGCGGAGACAGGGCTTCTGAAGAGCGTTTTCGCGCTGTCATTGAAGCGTACAAATTGTTAAAGCAGGCCGGTTTCTGTTAGTCCGAATACACAAGCAGCGATGACATGCGGCCGGTCGGTGGCGCCCGGCATGGAGAAACGATGAGCAAAATTGATCTTGATATTACCAATCTCCCCGACACCACCGTGTCGGTGCGCGAGGTCTTTGGTATCGACAGCGATATTCGGGTGCCTGCCTATTCCAAGGGTGATGCCTATGTCCCGGACCTCGATCCGGACTATCTTTTCGACCGTGAAACCACGCTCGCTATTCTCGCTGGCTTCGCGCACAACCGCCGCGTCATGGTTTCCGGCTTCCACGGAACCGGCAAGTCGACCCATATCGAGCAGGTCGCTGCCCGCCTCAACTGGCCCTGCGTGCGCGTCAACCTCGACAGCCATGTCAGCCGTATCGATCTCGTCGGCAAGGACGCCATCGTTCTGAAGGACGGCAAGCAGATCACCGAATTCAAGGACGGCATTCTGCCCTGGGCCTACCAGCACAATGTCGCGCTCGTCTTCGACGAATATGATGCCGGCCGCCCAGATGTGATGTTCGTCATCCAGCGCGTGCTGGAAAGCTCGGGCCGTCTGACGCTTCTTGACCAGAGCCGCGTCATTCGCCCGCATCCCGCCTTCCGCATCTTCGCGACCGCCAACACCGTCGGCCTCGGCGATACGACCGGCCTCTATCACGGCACGCAGCAGATCAACCAGGCCCAGATGGACCGCTGGTCGATCGTCACCACGCTGAACTACCTGCCGCATGACAAGGAAGTCGACATCGTCTGTGCCAAGGTCAAGAGCTTCGGCTCAACCGCTGAAGGCCGCGACACCGTCGCGCGCATGGTCCGCCTTGCGGATCTGACGCGTGCCGCCTTCATCAACGGCGATCTGTCGACCGTCATGAGCCCGCGTACTGTCATCACCTGGGCTGAGAACGCCGAGATCTTCGGTGATGTCGCCTTTGCCTTCCGCGTCACCTTCCTCAACAAATGTGACGAGCTGGAGCGCACGCTGGTGGCTGAACAGTACCAGCGCGCCTTCGGCGTGGAACTCAAGGAAAGTGCGGCCAATATCGTGCTTGGCGCATAAGGACTGAACAGCATGGCAGTGCGGGGCGACAATTCGAAGGCAAAGGCCGGCGGCGTGGTGGACATGGAGCCAATGCGCCGTGCCATCACCGGCTGCGTGCGCTCGATCGCGGGCGATGCCCAGGTCGAGGTTTCCTTCGCCAATGATCGCCCCGGCCTTGCCGGTGAGCGCATCCGCCTGCCGGAACTGTCCAAGCGTCCGACCGCCCATGAACTCGCCGTGACCCGTGGTCTCGGCGACAGCATGGCGCTGCGGCTCGCCTGCCACGACCAGAAGGTCCATGCGACCATGGCACCGCAGGGTGCCGATGCCCGTGCCATCTTCGATGCGGTGGAGCAGGCGCGGGTGGAATCACTCGGTTCGCTGCGCATGCCGGGTGTCGCCTCCAACATCCAGTCGATGAACACTGAGAAATATGCGAAAGCAAATTTCTCGACGATTAGCCGCCAGGAAGATGCACCGATCGGCGAAGCCGTTGCCATGCTGGTGCGCGAAAAACTCACCGGCCAGAAGGCCCCGGAGTCCGCCGGAAAGGTGCTCGATCTCTGGCGCCCCTTTATCGAGGACAAGGCCGGTGCCGACCTCGACAATCTCGCCACCGTCATCGAAGACCAGCAGGCCTTTTCCCGTGTGATCCGCCACATGCTCTCGTCCATGGAAATGGCCGAGGACATGGGTGACGACGAGGAGCAGGGCGAAGACGACCAGTCGGCCGACGAGGAGCAGCCGCGCAGCGGCGAGCAGGACCAGGAATCGGCCGAGGAAGAAGCCGGCCAGGATTCCGCCCCCGCCGAAGACAGCGAAGCCTCGCAGGAACAGCTCGACGACGGCGAGATGGATGGCGCCGAAATCTCCGAAGAGGAGATGTCGGACGAGGGTGACGACGACAGCGAGACGCCCGGCGAAATGCGCCGTCCGGCAACCCCCTTCGACGATTTCAACGAGAAGGTCGACTACAAGATCTTCACGGAAGAATTTGATGAGGAAATCACCGCGGAAGAGCTCTGCGACGAGGCCGAGCTCGATCGGCTGCGCGCCTTCCTCGACAAGCAGCTTGCGCATCTGCAGGGCGCCGTCGGCCGGCTTGCCAACCGGCTGCAGCGCCGCCTGATGGCGCAGCAGAACCGCTCCTGGGATTTCGACCTTGAAGAGGGTTATCTCGACCCGGCGCGCCTGACGCGGCTGATCATCGATCCGATGCAACCGCTCTCCTTCAAGAAGGAGAAGGATACCAAATTCCGCGACACAGTCGTGACCCTCGTCATTGACAACTCCGGCTCGATGCGCGGCCGCCCGATCACGGTTGCCGCCTCCTGCGCCGATATTCTCGCCCGCACATTGGAGCGCTGCGGCGTCAAGGTCGAGATCCTCGGCTTTACCACCCAGGCCTGGAAAGGCGGCCAGAGCCGCGAATCCTGGCTCGCCGGTGGCAAGCCGCCCGCTCCTGGCCGCCTCAACGATCTGCGCCATATCATCTACAAGTCGGCGGACGCCCCCTGGCGCCGGTCGCGCCGCAATCTCGGCCTGATGATGCGCGAAGGCCTGCTCAAGGAAAACATCGACGGCGAGGCGCTGATGTGGGCGCATAACCGCCTGATCGGCCGCCGCGAACAGCGCAAGATCCTGATGATGATCTCGGATGGCGCCCCGGTCGACGATTCGACGCTGTCGGTGAACCCCGGCAATTATCTGGAGCGCCACCTGCGCGCCGTCATCGAACAGATCGAGACCAAGTCTCCGGTCGAACTGCTCGCCATCGGCATCGGCCACGATGTCACCCGCTACTATCGCCGTGCCGTCACCATCGTTGACGCCGACGAGCTGGCGGGCGCGATGACCGAACAGCTTGCCTCGCTGTTCGAGGACAAGGCTTCGGGTGGCAGCGGACGGCGCCGGCGTGCCTAAGCGCGGCCTTCTTCGGCGCATGAGCTTCCGGCTGACTGCTGGCGTATGTGTGGTGCTGCTGGCCGCCTGCACGGCGCCTGCGGAGATCCCTGCTGGCGAGATCCTGTCGATTCCGGTCGAAAGCAGCGCGATCGTAGCACTCGACGGCATGACGGCGACACTCGGCGGTTCACCCAGGATGTCGCCCGGTTTGACCTTCCTCGGCGGCCTTGAGCTGTCGTCGCCCGAACCCCTGTTCGGCGCCTTCTCATCGATCCGCTTCCGTGACAGGGAGCATTTTCTCGGCGTCTTCGACACCGGCTATTTCATCGAGGGACGCATCACGCGCGATGGAATGGGACGCCTGTCGGGTGTTGCCGATGTGAGGCTAGCTCCCCTGCTCGATCCGTCGGGAGAGGTCAGCCGTTCAAAGTATATGGTCGACGCGGAAAGCCTGGCTATTGACGGTAGCCGCGCCTATGTCGGCTTTGAGCAGCGCCACCGCGTCGTTGCTTATGATCCGCTGTCGGATCTTGGCCACGCCCATGCGTCACAGCCCCTGCCGCTTCCCTTTAATGTCCGAGGCCTCAGCAGCAATGGTGGCATTGAGGCACTTTTGTTCTCGCCTCCCGCCAGTCCGCTGGCCGGTGCGCTGATTGCCCTGTCGGAGAGGAGCGTCGACGAGAACGGCAACAATTACGCCGGGATCCTGTCAGGCCCGCTCCAGGGCGAATTCCGGGTGAAGCCGCATGACGGCTTCGAGATCACCGACGGCGCCTTCCTGCCGAATGGCGACCTGCTGTTGTTGGAGCGGCGTTTTTCGATCGCGACCGGCGTCGGCATGCGGCTGCGGCGCATCGAAGGCGCCACCATCCGCCCGGGTGCCGTGGTTGATGGCGCGATCATATTCGAAGCCGACAACCGCTCGCAGATCGACAACATGGAAGGCATGGATGCGATCTTCGCCGAAGACGGCTCTATCCACCTGATTGTCGTCTCCGACGACAATCATTCCATCCTGCAACGGACCTTGATGCTGGAATTCCGGCTGGAGCGGTAAGACAGTCCTGCCAACGCAGGCAAGGAAAAAGGCCAGCACCGCATCCCGGCACTGGCCTTTTCTCATTTCAGTTGTCTTGTGCTCTCAGGCGCTGCGTTCGAGTTGCGGCATGGGACGCAGCACGCTCATCAGTGCGCCATAAGGCAGCAGCATCACCACGCCGATCAGCATCTTGACGCTGAAGTCGGCGATCGCCCAGGAGATCCAGCGCGGCGCCTCTGCGCTCATCACGCCGAGGATTGGGGCGGCTGCAATGGCGAAGTCGTCATTCGGGCCGATGAAGCCGAAGGCCGGGGCAAAGGAGAGTGAGAAGAAGATCACCGTGTCGAGCACCGAGCCGATCACCGAACCCATCAGCGGTGCCTTCCACCAGGACTGGCGGCGCAGGCGGTTGAAGACGGTGATGTCAAGCAGCTGGCCGACCAGGAAGGCCGAGCCGGACGCAATTGCGATGCGCGGCGTGGCCAGGAGCACGGAGAGGATGACGCCGGCGATAAAGCCGACAAAGACCACCTTGCGGGCTGCCGTCGGGCCGAACTGACGGTTGGTCAGGTCCGTGACGAGGAAGGCCACCGGATAGGTGAAAGCGCCGAAGGTCAGGAGATCGGCGAGATTGATGCCGGCGAGCGTTCCTTCGAGCGGAAACTGCACGAGGAAGTTCGAGGCGACGACGATGGCCGTCATGAAGAGGCTGTAGGCGATAAAATAGCGTGCGCTCAGCATTTTTTTATCCTGGGTGATGCCACCAGTTGGAGGACAGGGATGAAATCATTGCGGCCTGGTCAGCAGGCCCTCAGGACCTTGTGACCAAACCTCAAACGAAAAGGCTTGTCCGGATGCCCGGCCAAGCCTTTGACGTTCTTTTGCCGATGGCTGCGATTACGCGGCTGCAGCGGTCTTCTTGACGATCTGGCGACGCAGCAGACGAGCGCGCATGCTCAGTTCGGTTTCGGAAGCCTTGATCAGGAACGCGTCGAGGCCACCGCGATGCTCGACCGTGCGCAGGGCAGCAGCCGAAACGCGCAGACGGAAACGCTGGTTAAGCGCGTCCGAGATCAGCGTAACGTCGCACAGGTTCGGCAGGAACCGGCGCTTGGTCTTGTTGTTCGCGTGGCTTACATTGTTGCCCGACTGGACGCCCTTGCCGGTCAATTCGCAACTGCGGGACATGGTACACCTATTGTTTTTCTAGGCCATCGCATCGCCACCGGTCACATGCCGGTGAGGCAATCCAACAGCGTCTGATTGGAAAGTTGCGGTTCTATAGTCAGTGAGAACCGGCCCGTCAAGCCAAACCTTGGATTTTCCGGACTGTCGCGCCGTCTTACGTTATTTTGTTGCCACAGTCCAACGGCATGCATGAGGTCATTCAATGCCGGAGTTCCGGCGCTCCCCGACATGGAGATGGTGTCCTTGCGTCGAACCGGCCTCGTCCTTACCGCTGCCCTCGCGGTCCTCTCACTCGCCCCCCTTGACAGCCGGGGTGAGGCGGCGGATTACCGCTACGACACGGCCTACAGCGTGTCTCTCGGCATTCTGCCTATTGCCCGTCTCACTTTCCGCACGGAGGTGACCAATGATCGTTACCAGATCTCCGGCCGTTTCCGCTCGACGGGGCTCGTCGATTTCGTCCGGGAAATTTCCGCAGACAGCAGTGTCTCCGGCCTCTATGCCGGAAACCGTTTCCAGCCGGAACGTTACCGGCTTGACTATCGGAGCGGCGGCAAGAAGAGCCGCTACACGATCACCTATGCCAATGGCAGTGCGGTCGACACGAAGGTCGAGCCGCCACCAAACTCACGGCCGAAATCCTGGGTGCCGGTCACCGAGGCCAACCTCAAATCCGTGCTCGATCCCATCGGTGCTTTGTTGATCCCCGGCGATGCCGATGTCTGTTCGCGAACGCTTCCGATCTATGACGGCGAGAGCCGCCTGGACCTCGTGCTTTCGCCGGGCCGCACCGCTCCCTTCACCGCCGGCAAGGCGAGCGGCGAGGCCGTCGTCTGCTCCGTCCGCTATGTGCCGGTCTCCGGGTATCGCAAGGGCCGCAAGGACATCGAATATCTGAAGTCCGTCGAGGGCATGGAGATCTGGTTTGCCAAGACGGCGACCCTGAAGCTATATGCTCCTGTCTATGCCAAGATCCCGACCCGCTACGGGACGGTGCATGTGACCGCAGAGGCGTTCGACGGATAAGACAGGGGCGAAGCCCCAACAAAGGGGCAATGCATGAAGACCAGGGCGACGCTGATCGGGTTCACGGCGATCCTGATGTGGTCCTTTCTTGCGCTCATGACAGCCGCTTCGGGCACCATGCCTCCCTTCCAGCTCTCGGCCATCACCTTTGCCATCGGCAGCCTTCCGGGTCTCATCCTGTTCGCCGCGCGGCCGGAGCGCCTCACGGCGCTGCGCCAGCCGCCGAAGGTCTGGCTTGCCGGCGTCGGCGGGTTGTTCGGCTATCACTTCCTCTATTTCACGGCGCTCAGAAACGCGCCGGCCGTAGAAGCCGGCCTCATCGCCTATCTCTGGCCGCTGCTGATCGTCGTCGGCTCGGCGCTTCTGCCGGGCGAGAAGCTCGGCTGGCACCATATCGCCGGTGCGCTTGCCGGTCTTGCCGGCACGTTCCTGATCGTTGCCAAGGACGGTATCGCCTTCGATCCCACCTACAGCCTCGGTTATGGCGCCGCCTTCCTCTGTGCCTTCACCTGGGCCGCCTATTCGCTCATCAGCCGCAAATTCGAGGCCGTTTCGACCGACGTCGTCACCGGCTTCTGCCTCGCAACCTCGATCCTCTCGCTCGCCTGCCATCTGGGACTTGAAACGACCATCTGGCCCTCCTCAGGTGCGCAATGGATCGCTGTCGTCGGTCTCGGCCTGCTGCCGGTGGGCCTTGCCTTCTATGTCTGGGATTATGGCGTGAAGAATGGCGACATCCAGATTCTCGGCGCGTCGAGCTATGCAGCACCGCTGCTCTCGACGCTGATCCTGATCATTTTTGGCTTTGCCGAGCTTAACGCCAGAATTGGCCTCTCCTGCGTGCTGATCACCGGTGGCGCCATGCTCGCGGCCAAGGATATGGTGTTGCGCAAGAAGGACGTTGCCAGCTAGTCGGGAGGAGCCATGGCCAGTGCGACCGGCATTCTTGCAGTTTCGGTCGTCCTGGGTGCCAGCTATCTCTGGATCCTGCCGCGCGACAAAACGATGCTGCGGGCTATCTGGAAGACCCTGCCGGTCCTGCTTCTGGCGGCCTATGCCCTTGCTGTCGGCGCGCATCCCCTGCTGGCACTGGCCTTGTTCTTTGGTGCGCTTGGGGATCTCTCGCTTGCCTTCGAAGGTGATGGTGCCTTCATCCGCGGGCTCCTCGCCTTCCTCCTATCACATCTTGCCTATGTGGGTCTGCTCGCGGGGGGCGCCGACTTTGCCCTGGCGCGCTCCGAAACCTGGCGCATCGTGGGTGGTCTGGTCGTCGTCGGCGTCACAGTCATGGTGCTTGCGCGGATATGGCGGCGGGCGGGCCGCATGGTCTGGCCGATCGCGTTTTATGTTCTGGTCTTCATGGTGCTCGTGTGGCTTGCGCTCGGGATCGCCGACCCCTGGGTCTTTTGCGGGGCGGCCCTGTTCATCCTGTCGGACATCATCCTGACCATCCGGAAATACTGGATCGGGCCAGGTCATCCGATCGACCGGCTGGCTGCCCATGTCGTCTGGATAACTTATTATGCGGCCCAGTTGATCCTGACGATCAGCTTGTCATGGGTCTGACGCTGTTATCGGCCAGGCGCCCAGCCTGGCGGGGCCATCTCGAAGACGGAGAAGTCGAAACCGGGCGCCACGGTGCAGCCGACCAGCGTGTAATCGCCGAGGCTCTCCGCTGATTGCCACTCGTCGGCCTCGATGATCGCCTGCGGCCGTTCACCGGCAAGGATATCGGGACCGAGCCGCACGGTCTCTTGCCTCACCCCGTCCTTCGAGCGGTGTAGGGCGAGCGGGGCGCCGGCGTAATAATGCCAGGCTTCCGAGGCATCGCGCACCTTGTGCCAATGCGAGCGCTCGCCGGCCTCCAGCAGATAGTAGATCGCCGTCGAATGTCCGCGCGACCCGCCATTGGCATCGCGGAATGTTTCCACATACCAGCCACCCTCGGGATGGCGCTGCATGCCGAGGGCCTGGATGATGTCTTTGGCCTGCATCAGAAATTGTCCTTGCGCTTGCGGATCTCGGCAAAAACCTCGTCATTGGCTGCCGTTTCCATGCCGAGCGTCTTGCGGATATCCGGATCACCGGCGCGCAGGAAGGGGTTTGTTTCCTTCTCCAGACCGATCGTCGTCGGGATGGTGAAGTCGCCACGTTTGCGCTGTGCCTCGATCACCTCGGCACGCGTCTTCAGCCGCATGTTGTCCGGGTCGATGGTCAGGGCAAACCTTGCATTCGACAGCGTGTATTCATGGCCGAAATAGACGATGGTTTCGTCAGGGAGTTCGGCGAGCTTCTGCAGCGAATGCCACATGTCCATCGCCGAGCGCTCAAACAGCCTGCCGCAGCCGAGCGCAAACAGCGTGTCGGCAGCAAAAAGCAGCATGTCTTCCGGCAGGTAGTAGCAGATATGGCCGGCCGTATGGCCGGGCGTCTCGATGACGCGGACGGGATGGGTGCCGAACATGAACTCGTCACCGTCGGCAACGGTGCGGTCGATGCCGGGAATGGCGACGGCTTCGTTGAGTGGGCCGATGATCTCGCAGCCATAGGCTTCCTTCAGTGCGAGGTTCGCCTCCACGTGGTCACCGTGATGGTGCGTGGTGAAGATATGGGTAATCTTCCAGCCGCGCTTCTCCGCCGCCGCCTGGATTGGTGACAGCTCCGGGGCATCGATACAGGCCGTCAGGCCGGATTCCGGGCAATGCAAGAGAACGCCGAAGTTGTCGCTTCGGCACAGAAAGACCTCGATCTGTAGTGATTTCATTGTTGTACCGTTTCTTGTCCCGCCTCTTTGGCGGAAATGTAGCTTGTTGCGCCTTGAGTTCCAATCGTCGGCTGCTAACAATAAGGTTATGCATGCGGATATCGTCGAATTACGCCAGTTTTATTACACCATGCTCGGGCGTGTGGCGGAGCAGTCTGTCGCACTGGCACTGTCGTCGGTCTGGGCGCGGCTGCCGCAAGAACGCCTTGTCGGCCTCGGCTATTGCATACCGTTCCTGGAGCGTTTTCGCGGCGATACAGAACGCACCATGGCCTTCATGCCGGCAGGGCAGGGGGCGGTAAACTGGCCGGTGGGCGAGCCGTCCGCGACGACTCTCGTTTTCGAAGAAGAGCTTCCCCTGCCCGATAGTTCCGTCGATCGGGTGCTGATGGTGCATTCGCTGGAATTTGCCGAGAACCCGCGTGAGACCTTGAAGGAAATCTGGCGGGTGCTGGCGCCGGGTGGGCGTCTCGTCATCGTCGTGCCCAACCGTCGCGGCGTCTGGGCCCGCATGGAGCATACGCCTTTCGGGTCCGGCCGGCCCTATTCGCGCGGCCAGCTCACCGCGCTCCTGCGCGAAACCAATTTCACTCCTGGTGCATCCGCCGAAGCTCTGTTCTTTCCCCCGTCGAAGATCCGCGCGATCCTCCGGCTGCGCCAGGCCTTCGAACGCGTCGGCCGCATCCTCTGGCCGGCCTTTTCCGGTGTCATCGTGGTCGAGGCGCAGAAGCGGCTCTATCAGGGACTGCCTGTTGCCTCACGCGCTTCCCGCCGCGTCTTCGCACCCGTCCTGGCACCGCAGGGGATCCCCACCACACGCAACCTGCCGCCCCAGCCGTGACTGGCCGTGTCCCGTCGGGCAAAGCCTCCCGCCTCGACAAACTGCCGTTTCCGCTTTATTGCCAGCGCTGTAAGGGTCACCCGGTTTGCCTGTGTCCTCAAAGCAAATTCATGGAACTGCGCTGATGTCTGAAATCCTGTTCGACCGCATCGCCCTGATCGGTATCGGCCTGATCGGCTCCTCGATCGCCCGCGACATCAAGAAGCTCGGGCTTGCGCGTGACGTCGTCATCACGACCCGCAGCGCCGAGACGCTGAAACGGGCGGAAGAACTGGAACTCGGCACGGCCTATACCACCTCGGCCGCCGACGCGGTCAAGGATGCGGACCTGGTCATCGTTTCCGTGCCCGTCGGTGCTTCGGAAGCGGTCGCCCGGCAGATCGCCCCGCATCTGAAAGCGGGCGCCATCGTCACCGATGTCGGCTCGACCAAGGCTTCTGTGATCGCGCAGATGGCGCCGCATATGCCGGAGAATGTCCATTTCATTCCCGGCCATCCGCTCGCCGGGACCGAGAAATCCGGCCCGGATGCCGGCTTCTCGGGCCTGTTCAAGGGGCGCTGGTGCATCTTCACGCCGCTGCCGGATACGGACCGCGCAGCCCTGGATCGGCTAAGTGCCTTCTGGACGGCGCTGGGGTCGATGATCGACGAAATGGACCCCCAGCATCATGACAAGGTTCTGGCCATAGTTTCGCATCTTCCGCATATCATCGCCTACAATATCGTCGGTACGGCAGACGATCTGGAAACGGTCACCGAATCGGAGGTGATCAAGTATTCGGCGTCGGGCTTCCGTGATTTTACCCGTCTCGCGGCGTCTGATCCCACCATGTGGCGGGACGTGTGCCTGCACAACAAGGATGCGATCCTGGAGATGCTGGCGCGGTTTTCCGAAGATCTCGCCTATCTGCAGCGTGCGATCCGCTGGGGCGAGGGCGACAAGCTGTTCGAACTCTTCTCCCGCACCCGTACCATCCGCCGCTCGATCGTCCAGGCCGGGCAGGATGTGGATTCGCCCGACTTCGGCCGCCACGCGCTGGACAAGTGAACCTCGCGCCGCTTCCGCTCAGAGCGGTGGGAGCTGGCCGAGCGGAATGAAGCCCAGCATGGCGACGCCGTTCTGGATGGTGATCTCGGCCGAACCGTCATCTCGACCCATGGTCAGCACGCGCAGCACCTTGGCGATATCGTCGAAGGTCTCGCGCTTGTCCGGATAGGCTTTCTTCAGCGTATCCCGCCAGGCGCGGATCTTTTCAATTTCAATCCGGATCGAGCCGGAAAGCAGGCCATCGTCGCCGACCGAGAAGGGGCCGCTCAGCGTCAGCACCTGGCCCTCGCCCACATCGACCACCAGGCGGCGCAACTCACCCTTGGTGCCGTAGAGCTGCTGACGATGTGCCAGGCGCGGATCGAGCAGGCCGCCGCGGTCGGTAAAGGTTGCCTCAAGGCTGGCGGAGACCGGTGGAATCGCAATCGCCGTCCCATCCACGGATACCGCCGTATCGCGGATCAGCGCTGCATAATCGAGATTGCCCTCGTTCTGGCGCACATGAGTCTCCAGATGCGGCGTCACCACCTCGACCTGCAGAGCCGTGACCGTGGAGGTCACCTTCGTCTTCAGGTCCGTCCATTCCATCGAGCTGCGCTGCAGGCCGGAGAAACCGGCGCGGAAGCTTGCCCTGAGATCGCTCCATTCCAGCGTCGAGTTGAAGCCGAGGGCCGAGCGGATTTCCGCCGGCCCGTCCATTTCCCAGACCACATGGCCGGGATTGTAAACCTGGGCCGCCGCGCGCACGGGGCCGGACGAGGCGGATATGCCCTGGAAATTGTCGTCAAAGGACAGGCGGTCGCAGTTGAGCCGGAAGCGGAAGGGATAGCCACCCATTGTGGCATTGTCGCAATTGGCACTGACACCGGCCGGATTTCCGCCGGAAAAGAAGTTGGTGATGCGATTGCGCAGAAATTCTGCGGCAAAATACCAGGCGACGCTATAGACAGCGATGAAGAGGACGATCAAAACGCCGAGCAGGAGCACCTTGCGACTGGTCGGGCTTTGCGGCGCTGTCGACGGCACGGCCATGGAAGTCTCCTCGCTGCGAACGTTTCTGTTTCTGGATTGGCCTGCGATATGGACGAATTTTGGGTCTTTGGCTACGGCTCGCTGATGTGGAACCCGGGCTTTCCCTATGAGGAAAGGCAGACGGCGCGCCTCGCTGGCTATCGTCGGTCGCTCTGCGTACGCTCTTACGTCCACCGTGGCACGGAGGAACGGCCCGGTCTAGTGCTCGGCCTCGACCGCGGCGGATCGTGCAAGGGTGTGGCCTTTCGGGTGGCGGTGCCCAATTGGCAGGAAACCCTTGGCTATCTGCGCGAGCGCGAACTCGTGACCAGCGTCTATCTCGAACGCTCCGTGCGTCTCGTGCTTGGCGACGGCCGCCAGGTCTCTGGTTTGACCTATGTGATCGACCGCGCCCATCCACAATATGCAGGCGCCGTCAGCATCGAGGAGGCAGCCCGTGTCGTCCATGGTGCAGTCGGCCGCTCAGGCGCCAATCCCGTCTACGTCGCCAATACCGTCGTGCATCTGCGTGAACTCGGGATCCGCGATCAGTGGCTGGAAAGCGTCGTTGCTGCCATTGCGACCCTCGATCAGGCCAGCTGACCTCCGTTAAACACCTGAGGCCGCGCCCAGTTCCTTCAGCCGCTGTGCCGCCGTCGGCGGCAAGGGGAGGTGCGGATTGTCGCGCGCGGTTTGCACCAAAAGCTCGTCGCTTGCCTTTTCCAGTTCGTGCAGCAGCTTGTCGTGGAAGACATCAGGATCGAGACCCGGCTGGATTGCCGGCAAAATGCGCACGGTGAAATGGCCGGGAAACCGCAGGAACTTGCGCCGGGGCCAGAACAGGCCGGGATGCATGGCGACGGGGACCACGGGAACGTCGAGGTCGCGGTAGAGGCGTGCAATGCCGTATTTGTATTCCGGCGGCGCACCCGGCGGACGGCGCGTGCCTTCGGGATAGATGATCAGCTGGCGGCCGGTCGCCATTTCGTGCTTGGTGCGCTCGATTACCCGGGCCATCACCTTGCCTTTGGCGCCGCGATCAACCGGGATCATGCGCTGCTTGGCGACATACCAGCCGAAGACCGGGATCCACATCAGCTCGCGCTTGAGGATGTAGACCGGATCGTCGAGATAGGGCAGCAGCGCATAGGTATCCCAGAAGGATTGATGCTTCGGCGCCAGGATGTAGCCGCCCTTGGGAATGTTTTCGAGGCCCTCCACCGTGAAGGTCGTGCCGACGATCTTTTCCATCAGCCAGTGGCTGGACGTCGCCCAGTCCTTCGGCACGAAGAACGCGCGTTTTCGGGGCAAAAGGAAGTAGATCGGCGACAGGAAAATCATCCTGAGGATGAGGTTCGCGTAGAATGCGGTGTTGAACAGGATGGAACGCAGGGCAATCATGAAGGGGTTCTCTCGACGTGCTGCTCGTGCTTAGACCAAAAGCGCCGCATGCAAAAGCCGCAGATGCCCTCGATCCGTCAGGAGTTGTGGCCAGAATCGGTGATTTCCCCGTCCGGCCGCAGTCCCTGGTCTCGGCTCCAGCCGGTCATGCCCCTGACATAGGCGATGATGGTCTTGCCGTATTCGAACAGCATGGTGCGCAGCGCATCCGGTTCGCTGTACCAGGCCCGGGTCTTGAGATCGGAGGCAACCACGGGATAACCGACGAACTCGGTGCCCGGATCGCTGCGCCTGAGCTCCATCAGGCTGCGGGCGAGGTGGTAGTTGCTGGTGACGACCAGCACCGAACGATAGCCCTTGTCGCGGATCCACGATGCCGTCTCATTGGCATTGCCGATGGTGTCGATGGCCGAATAGCCGATGTCGACGCAGCATTCGAAGATATCGGGAGAGGTGCGGGTCGCGCGGCGAATCTGTCCTGCCGTCGTCTGGGGATTGACGCCGGAGATCAGCAGCCGCTTGCCGTAACCCCGCTTCAAGAGGTCAATTGCCTGCTCGATACGCTGATAGCCGCCGGTCAGGACGACGATCGCGTCCGCCTTGGCAACCTCGGGAGGCCGCATGTTCGTGACCGAATCGGCGAAAGCGAGGAAGCCTGCGACAACAGCGGCAATGCAGAGAAGAACGACGATGCCACCATAGCGGAGCACGCGGCGAATGATGCCACTACGCGCAAAAAGGCCGGCGCCCGGGCCTGGGGCCGTGCCGTCGCGCAATGGCTCGTTCTGCGTCATCCGGTCCATGTTCTTTGTCCGTGAATCACCGGGATTTCCCACACCGAACAGGCGGCTTTAAGGCGAGTCAACACGTGAGATTTCATCAGTCATCCAGCAGCCCGTCGGTCCGGGTCGGGTCGGAGCGAATGAGGTCGATCTCGTAGATCGTGCGCATGACGGTTAGCCGCGCGGTGATCGTGGTCAGCAGCGCAATGACGATCATGGTCGCGAAGATGCCGAGATAACCCGTCCAGCCAATGGTGAAAGTGCCGAAGAGCGCCGTCGCCTGATCGCTTTCCGGCGTCGCCAGAGACCGGCTCTGCCAGAAGCTGGCAAGCGCAAAGAGGCTGGCTGCGAGAACGCCGCCAGCCGCTGCGCCCTTCAGGCTGATCTTCAGGAAATGCTTCTGGAATTCCTGTGCGACGAAGCCGCCTTCGGCGCCGACGAAATGCAGGACCTCGATGATGTGGCGGTTGCCTGACAGGGCGCCGCGGGTGGCGAAGACCACCGTCAGCACCATGGCGGTGAACACCAGGACCAGCACGCCGGCTCCGATCAGCACCGTGGTTCTGGCCATCTGCACCAGGCGATCGACCCAGGTGCGGTGATCGTCGAGAAAGGCCTGGGGGACCTCCTCCTTGAGCAAAGCCCGCATCGCCTCGAAATCCGGCGGGTTGGTCTCGTCGATGGTGATGATGATCAGCCGCGGCACCGGCAGATCCGCGAGATCGAGTCCGGTGCCGAGCCAGGGCTCGAGCAGGCGGGCCGTCGCGCTGTCGTCCATGATCTGGCCGTCACGCGTGCCGACGAAGGTCAGCGCCAGATCACGCGCCTTGACCAGGGCCGTTCCCATATCCAGCCCATCCTCCGGCTTGATCTGGATGGTGATCTCGCGGGAGATCTGGCTCTGCCAGCCGGTTGCGGTCGCCCGCACCATGGAGACAGCGCCCAGCGTCAGGCAGGCGAGGAAGGCCATGATGGCGATCACCACCATCAGCGCATTGCCCTGGATGTTCGAAGGCGGCAGGATCGGCGCGGTGGGCCTGACCGTCATCTCGACGCGGCGTTTCGGCTCGGGCGGGGTCCGGTTATTCATAGATATCGAGCCGCCCGTCGGTGAGGATCATGCGCCGCGCATCGACCTGGTCCATCAGTGCCAGATCATGGGTCGCGATGATGACGGCGGTTCCCAGCCGGTTGAGTTCGAGGAAGAGGCTGAGCAGGCGTCTGGCCATCGGTGGGTCGACATTGCCGGTCGGTTCGTCGGCGAGCAGGATTTCCGGCCGGTCGATCAGGGCGCGGGCGATCGCCACGCGTTGCTTCTCGCCGCCCGAGAGCACCGGTGGCAGCACGTTGATGCGCTCGCCGAGGCCCACCCATTTCAGAAGCTCGATGACGTCTTGGCGGTAGCTCTGCTCCTCCTTGCCGCGCACACGCAGCGGCAGCGCCACGTTTTCATAGGTGGTCAGATGGTCGAGCAGTCGAAAATCCTGGAAGACGATGCCAACGCGCCGGCGCAACATCGGAAGTTCGGCGCGTGGAATCCGGGTGATGTCGCGGCCGAAGCTCTTGATCAGGCCGCGTGTCGGCTGCAGCGACATGAAAAGCAGGCGTAGCAGCGTCGTCTTGCCCGCACCTGACGGCCCGGTCAGGAACTGGAACGAGCCCTTCGGCACGTCGAAGGTCAGGTCGCGGAGGATCTCCGGTCCCATCCCATAACGCAGGCCGACATTTTCGAAGTGGATCAACGGTTGGCCCAGTCTGCGATGTCTGAGGTCTGGGGCGCGTAAACGAGTATCGTCAACGGCCGGTAAACGCATGCCAGGAAAGCGGCCCTCAAGGCCTGTCTTTTCGAAGCATTAACCATTTGAATTTACGTCTGGTGTGGATTCGTTTCAACCGCCGAGTTTCGGGATGCCCGATTTTGGCTGTGCGAAAGGTCCGACCCATGCGTGCATTCCGTCAGCAGTCGCAGGCTGCCACTCCCGAGGCGGACCTCCTGCCGCCGGATCGTGCGCGACGGAAGCTGGAACGCGGCCCGGTGCGTGCCTCGAAAGCCGAGATCGTGGATGCCGAGTTTGTCGTGGTGCGGGATGTGCGCCCGGCCGCCCCGCGGGCTCATGTCGCCGAAACGCCGTCCCCGGTTGCTGACCTGCAGGCACGCCTCCATACGGCCTTCGTCACCGTCGAAACCCGGCTGCAGCGGCTGTCCGAGGTGTCCTTCGCCATTGTTGTCGCGCTCGCCTTTGTCTCGATCTTCTCGCTTGCCGGACATCTGGCCTTCGGTGGCGCGCCGCATCCTGAACTCGATGCCCGCCCGCTTGATCTCACCCATGTCAATCTCACCCCGCAGGACAAAAACGGCATGCGGGTGCTTTTGATCAGTGCCATCGTCCAGAACCGGACCGATCGTCAGGTGGCTCTCCCCCGTGTCCGGGCTGATCTGCTTGTCGGCGGCCAGGTGATTGCCAGCACCTATGTCGAGCCGCCGGTCGGCTCGCTCGAAGGCGGGCAGAGCCGTGGCCTTGCCGCCCGGCTCCAGCATCCTGGGGGAAAAACGCCGGAACTCCGGCTTTCCTTCGAAGATGCGGGTGCCTGACGTATTCGACTGTGCTAAGGCCAGTGCCTTTCCGGCGGAGCTTGCCGGGTGAGGCCATTTCCGGCCCGCATCAAGGAGACCGCCATGCCCGTCGTTCGCGGAAAGAACATCGAACCGCTTTTCACGCCCGAGCAGATTGACGCCCGCAATCGCGAGCTTGCTACCGAGATCATGAAAGGCCCCTGCGAGGACCTGCTGGTCATCTCGGTGCTGAAGGGCTCCTTCATCTTCGCTGCCGACCTCATTCGGGCGTTGCATCACGTGGGTTTGGCACCGGAAGTCGAATTCATCACCCTGTCCAGCTATGGCACAGGCACGGTGTCGCAGGGCGTGAAGATCATCAAGGACATCGACAGTGACGTGAAGGGCCGCAATGTGCTCCTCATCGACGATATCCTGGAGTCCGGCCGCACCCTGCTGTTCGCCAAGGAACTGATGTATCAGCGGGGTGCCGCAAACGTCACCATCGCCGTGCTTCTCGATAAAAAAGTGAAGCGAAAAGAAGTCTTTGAGGCTGACTATGTCGGTTTTGAATGCCCTGACTATTTCGTCGTCGGCTACGGCATGGATGTGGCCTATGCCTTCCGCGAACTGCCCTTTGTCGGCGTGGTCACCGGCGACGCCTGATCTGTGCCAAAGCGGCAAGAAAGCGGTCTCTGATGAAGAGACTTGTTAACCATGGCGCCGGACTGATGGTCCGGCGTTTACCACTCGACAAGGAAGATCTGGTGATTTGCCTGCCTGGACAGTGAATCCATGACGGAGGCAGTTTCAACCATGGCGCGAATTCTCATCACCGAAGACGAAGACTCGCTTCGCTCCTTCGTCGCCCGTGCGCTCCGTCTCGACGGTCACGAGACCCATGAGGCTGCCGACGGGGCCGAAGGGCTGGAGAAGCTGGCCGAGGGTTCGTATGATTTGCTGCTCTCAGACATCCGGATGCCGGTCATGGATGGCATTGAGCTTGCGCACCGCGCCTCGTCCGATTTTCCCGACATGAAGATCCTGCTGATGACCGGCTATGCCGAGCAGCGTGAGCGGGCCGATGATCTCGCCTTGAAGATCGTCGATGTCGTGTCGAAACCCTTCGCGCTGCCGGATATTCGCAGTGCGGTTGCCCGGGCCCTTGCCGGCTGAGTGCTTTCCGGCCGGCTCATTCCGTTTTCGCCGCCGGCCCCAAGGCCGCGAGATAAGCCCGACACATCATCACCAACTGGCGCTGTAGCGTTCGGGCGTCGTCGTCCGGTAGGTGCCGTTCGAAGGCATTGCGCACCGTCCCGAAGATCACGGTCACCAGCGTCAGGTTGACGCTCTCCAAGTCGTCAAACCTGACGTCGCAGGCACTGGCCAGCATGGCCTTGGTTGCCGCATCCACCCGTCGCGCAAAACCTTCGATCAAGGCTTCGTTGTCCAACTCGACGACCGAGCGGTAGAGCGCGCGGGTCACCTCTGGTCTTTCAGTCTTTGCCTGCCAATAGATGTCGATCAACGCCTCCACCATGGTGCCGGCAGCCTCGCCGTGATGAGCGCCGCAGGTCGCTCTCACTTTTTCCGCGAGAACCTCTAGGTATCGGGCATTCAGAGCGTAGATGAGCGCCTGCTTGTGCGGGAAGTATTGGTAGAGTGTCCCGACCGAAACGCCGGCCCTTTCGGCCACGCGCGTGGTGGTCAGCTGGTGCGGTCCGCCCGCCAGCAAAACCTGAATGGTCGCCTCGAAAATCGCCTCCACGGTCACCGTAGCCCGGGCCTGGCGCGGCGTTTTCCGGGGTGTCAGGGCTACCGGCATCGTCCGCTTCATATGCGAATCCTCAAACTGAATGATCCTTCATAAAATGGCGGAATAGTCATTTGAAGGAAAGGACAAAGCATGACCTCCAAAGACATCGCACTCGTCACAGGGGCGAACAAAGGCATCGGACTGGAAATCGCGCGGCAACTCGCCGAAAAAGGCGTTCACGTGATTCTCGGCGCCCGGGATGCGGGCCGGGGCCGCGCCGCTGCGGATACGCTGGCGGCACAAGGGCTGGAGGTCGGCGTGCTGACGCTTGATGTGTGCGAGCCGGCATCGGTCGCGGCGGCCGCCTCCCGGATAGGGGCGGATCACGGCAAGCTCGACATCCTCGTCAACAATGCCGGCATCTTCGATCCGGCAGATGGCCCGCCCGGCAAAGCTTCGCTTGATGCAGTGCGCCGCGTCCTGGAAACCAATTTTCTCGGTGCGCTGTCGGTAACCCAGGAAATGCTGCCCTTGCTGCGGTTGTCGGGCAAAGCAAGGATCGTCAACCTCGCCAGTTCGCTCGGGTCGCTCACGCTCAATGCCGATCCTAGTTCACCCTATTATGCGGCTCGTTTCATTGGCTACAACGCGTCGAAGGCCGCCCTCAACATGCTGACGGTCCAGCTGCATGAAGAACTGCGCGGCACCGGCATCGTCGTCAACTCGGTGAGCCCCGGTTTCGTCAAGACCGATCTGACCGGCTATGGCCAGATGACGCCGGAGGAGGGGGCAAGACTTCCTGTGCGCTATGCGCTCGGCCATGACAGTTCGGGCCGCTTCGTCGAACCCGATGGGGAGACGCCCTGGTAGACAGGAAGCCGTCTCTCGCATACCGGGGACGATCACTCAGATCAGTCATGCTCTGGGCGGTTCACTGGATATCCAGCAACCGCTCCAGATAACGTCGCTCGATCTCCGGGCTGGCATTCTGGCCGAGCTTTTCGCGGATCGCTTCCAGGATTTCGCGGGCGCGCTGCACGTCGATTTCGTCCGGCACCTTCACCTGTTCGCCGAAATCCGGGCCATTGGTGGCGCGGGGGCGTCCCAGCGGGTCGCGGCCGTTCTGGTTGCCCTGGCCCTGGCCCATCTGTTGGCCCTGACCCTGCTGGCCCTGCATGGCCTGCATCATCTGGTTCATCATGTCGCGCGCGCCCTGGCGCAGCGCTTCCATGGCGCGGCCCTGGCCCTGCACGGCCCGGTCGCCTTGGCTCTTGCCGAGCGCGTCGCCGGCGCCTTCCATTTCCTGCTGTGCCTCGCCAAAACCCTTGCCCGGCTGCATGCCGAGGCCTTTTAGCCCCTCCTGCAATTCACCGAGCTGCTTGCCCAGCCCCTCCTGCTGCTCGCGCAACTGGCGCAGTGCCTCGCGCAGCTGCTCGGCCGTCATGCCGTCGAGACCCTGCTGACCTTGCTGGCCCTCTTGCCCCTGTTCGCCCTGTTGCCCTTGTTGGCCGGGCTGCTGCTGCCCTTCGGCCCCTTCCTCGCCCTGCTGCGGGTCCCCGCGCTGCATGCGGTCGCGCAGGGCCTGGTCGAGGCGGAAGGTCTCGTCCATCAGCTGCTGCTGCTGCTGCATGATCTCGCCGAGCTTGTCGATCTGGCGGCGGGCCTCGCTGTTCTCCTGCTGCTGACCCTGCTGCGGGCGCCCCGCCTGCAGGTTGTTCATCATGCGCTGCAATTCGGAGAGCAGCTGCTGGGCCTGCTCGCGATTGCCGGAACGAGCAAGGTTCTCCAACTGGTCGAGCAGGTTGTCGAGATCCTTCTGCCGCAGGGTGTTCTCGGCGCTCTGCTGCTGCTGTGCCTGCTGGTTCGGCATGCGCTCGGCCAGCGCCGTCATGAATTCCTGCATGGCGGCGCGCAGCTCGGCCATCAGCTTCTGGATCTCTTCATCCGTCGCGCCGTTCTCCAGCGCGTCCGCCAGAGCCTGCTGGGCGTCGCGCAGCCGGCGTTCGGCAAGCGACAGGTCGCCGTCCTCGATGCCGAGTGCGATTTCCCAGAGATACTCCGCCGTGTCCTTCAGCGCCTCCTCGCCCTTGGCCTGGGCCATGCGCGAGCGGGCGCTTTCGATCAGCAGGAAATGGCCGAGATTGGGAATGGTCTCGTCGGCGCGAATGACCAGGGCTTCATTGAGCGCGATCGCCTTTGGCATCTCGCGGGTGTCGAGCGCAAAGGTCTGGCGCTGCTCGGCGACGGCGGCGGCCAGCGGTTCGGCGAAATTGCGTGACGGCAGCACCATCTCGACCGGCTCGCTGCGACCAATCTGGCCGGCGCCGTCGGTCGCGACCAGCGTGATCTTCACCTTGCTGCCGGCGAGCGGATGTTCGGTGATGTTGCGGCTCGCGACCCCCTTGGTGTCGCGGGCATTGTGGCGCGGCAAATCGAGCTTGTAGTCCGGCCGCGGATAAAGCGGCGTGGCGCCCACCTTTTCCTCGACCGGCGTGATCTCGGCATGGGCTTTTTGCAGGCCGTAATCATCTTTGGCGGTAAATGCGATCTCAAGCGCGCCGTTCAGCGCGCGGCGTGGGTTGCCGTCAAATGTGATCTCGGGCGCCTTGTCCGGCGTCACGCCGATCGTCCATTGCCGGTCGGCGACGCGCAGCTGGCCGGCTTCGGCAAGGTCCAGTTCGTGGGTCCGTGCCGCCTGCGGGGCAGGGGGCGCACCTGCAGGGGCAGCGGCTGCCTGCGGGGCTGCCGGCGTTGGCGTGGCAGGCGCTGCCGTCGCGCCATCCGCCGTCGCCTTCGGGTCGCTGGCGGCAACCTCGACCACAGTACCGTCGCTCTGCTTGACGAACAGCACCTTCTCGTCGGTTGCACCACCGCTGATGCGTACTGTCATCTTCGAATTCTGCGGCACAACGAGGCCTGTTGTCTGCGTTCCCAGCCCCGACAAGAAGATCGGCGGCTGGGCGGTATAGGCCGGCGGGGTGATCCAGGCATCGATACGGATCGCCGGCTGCTCTGTTGCCGGGACATGACGGCGGAAGGCATCGGCGATCGTGCCTGCGCCGTTCGATGCGGAATAGGCCAGTGCCGTCACGAAAAGCAGCGCCGGCACGGCGCGCAAGGCATAGCGGTCGTAGCGGGCGATATCGGGCTGCGGGAGGCCTGTGTCGAGGGCCGCAATACGCTCGGCCATGCGACGCTGATGTTCCTGCCAGAGTGCCCGGGCAAAGGGCGTGTCAGCCGCCAGCGCATCGTCCTGCACGGCGACCGGCTGGTGCGGCAGGCCGTTGCGTTCCTCCAGGAGTCTGTCGGCCTCGCGGGCAGTCGGCCAGGAGAGCCGGAAGAAGGGCAGAAAGGAGGCGACGAAAGCAAAAATCAGCAGAAAAACCAGGCCGAGACGCAGGACCTCAGGCAGTTCGCGAAAGACGCCGAACCATGCGAGCGAAACGAACACTGCGGCAATGCCGGCCACCGGCAGGAACAGCGGCAGAACGCGCTCGGCCAGCAGGACAGTCCTTGCCAGAACGCGCTTCACCCCGACGCGGCGCGCCAGGGTTGGGTCGTCCTTCAAAGCGCCTTTCCTTTGGCCAGCCGGGCGGGAAAAGATCATCCGTCAGGTCTCCGAGAGCGCCGTCGATATCGCGGGGCTCGTGACACCAGAAGATAGCAGTCTTTGTGGCGAAGACGAGGGGAGCCGCCCTGCATGAGGGCTTTTTCCCGCCTCATCGCTTGATTGTGAAGAATCAGGCCAGCCAGTCGGGCACGGAATCGAGCGCGATCAGGTCCTCGTAGCTCGGGCGCTTGCGAATCACATGGAATTCGCCGCCCTTGACCAGCACCTCGGGAATAAGCCGGCGGGTGTTGTAGGTGCCGGCCTGGACCGCGCCATAGGCGCCGGCCGAACCGACGGCGATCAGGTCGCCCGGCTTCGGCTTCGACATTTCCCGGTCGAGCGCCAGGTAGTCGCCCGTTTCGCAGACTGGGCCAACGACATCGGCCTTGATGCGCGGCGCACTTGCCGCCTGCAGCACCACCGGCTTCACCTCGTGATAGGCCTCGTAAAGTGTCGGGCGGATCAGGTCGTTCATCGCGGCATCGACGATGACGAAGGTCTTGTCGCCGCCGTCCTTCACATAGATCACCTCGGTCACCAGGATGCCGGCATTGCCGACGATCAGGCGGCCGGGCTCGGTGACGATGCGGCAGTTGAGGCTTGCCAGCTGGTCCTTGACGATCCTGGCATAGGCGTCCGGTTCCGGCGGCGGGTTGTTGTCGTCCTTGTAGGGGATACCGAGACCCCCGCCGACATCGACATGGTCGATCGAATGACCATCGGCGCGCAGGTTCTCGACCAGTTCGCGCAGCAGGCGGAAGGCATCCTCGAAGGGCTGCAGGTCGGTGATCTGGCTGCCGATATGCATGTCGATGCCGGAGACCTGAATGCCTTCGAGCGTCGCTGCGCGGGCATAGACGGCACGGGCGCGCTCATAGGAAATGCCGAACTTGTTTTCTTTCTTGCCGGTCGAGATCTTGGCATGGGTCTTGGCATCGACGTCAGGATTGATGCGGAAGGAGACATGCGCCTTTTTGCCAGCCTTGATGGCGCGCTGGTTCAGCACTTCCAGTTCCGGCTCGCTTTCGACGTTGAAGCAATAGATGCCGACCTCAAGGCCCAGATCCATTTCGCTCGGGGTCTTTCCGACGCCGGAGAACATGATGCGATCAGCCGGAATGCCGGCCGCTAGCGCCCGGCGGAGTTCCCCTTCCGAAACCACGTCAACGCCAGCGCCCAGCTGGCCGAGTGTCTTCAGCACCGCCTGGTTGGAATTGGCCTTCATCGCGTAGCAGACCAGCGCATCGACGCCGTCGAAGGCCTTGGAAAAGACCTTGTAGTGCCGCTCCAGCGTTGCCGTCGAATAGCAGTAGAAGGGCGTACCGACGGTGCGCGCAATCTCGGGGATGGCCACGTCTTCGGCGTGAAGGACGCCGTCGCGAAAGTCGAAATGGTTCACGGGAAAAGGCCTGTTACAGAAGCGGATCGAGGATGAAGGGCTTGTCCGCCACGGGCGGAAGCTTGCTGTCGCGCTTGTTCTGCTGGTCGACCGGCGTGCTCGGCAGGTCGAGATCGCCCTTGCGGCCGCAGGCGGAAAGCGCCAGCGAAGCGGCCAGCAGCAGAGAGAGCGTGAGCGTCGTGCGTTTCAGCGAATTCACCATGACCCGGTCCATCGAAATTTTGTTCCACCTACAGTCTGTTCAAGAATTGCCTTGGGCGTGGCGAAAATAGTGATTTCGAGAACCGGAGCGGAGCGTACGTTTGGTACGTGAGCACCGGAAGCGCAGAAATCGCCATTTGCAGCCCGCCAAAGGGAATTCTTCAACAGACTGTATGGCTCTAGCGAAAAAAGGGACGCTTGTGCACCCCTGATCTCGTGATGTGTCCTGCAAGTGCCTGTGATCGGTTGCCCCGATCAGTTGCGCGCCCGCCACCAGGCGATCTGCTTCCTGACTTCCGACGGGGCCGTGCCGCCAAAACTCTTGCGGCTGGCAACCGAGGCTTCGACCGTCAGAACATTGAAGACGTCAGCCGTGATTGCCGCATTGATGCCCTGCAGCTCTTCCAGAGAAAGCTCGGCGAGATCGCAGCCCTTGCTTTCCGCCAGCGCCACGGCATGGCCCGTCGCATGATGGGCATCGCGGAAGGGAAGGCCTGCTTCGCGCACCAGCCAGTCGGCGAGATCCGTCGCGGTCGAATAGCCGGAGCCCGCAGCCGCCTTCATGCGATCGGTGCGGATGGTCATGTCGGTGACCATGCCGGTCATGGCGGCAATCGCCAGTTCCAGGCTTTCGGCCGCGTCGAAGACCTGTTCCTTGTCTTCCTGCATGTCCTTGGAATAGGCGAGCGGCAGGCCCTTCATGATGGTGAGCAGCGCGATCAGCGAACCGTTGATCCGGCCGGTCTTGGCGCGCACCAGTTCGGCAGCATCCGGGTTCTTCTTCTGCGGCATGATCGAGGAGCCGGTGGAGAAGGCATCCGACAGGCGGATAAAGCCGAATTGCGGGGTCGACCAGATGACGATCTCTTCGGCAAGCCGCGACAGATGCACGGCGGCGATCGAAGCGATCGACAGGAATTCCAGCGCGAAATCGCGGTCGGATACGGTGTCGATCGAGTTGCGGGTCGGCTCGCGGAAACCGAGTGCCTGTGCCGTCATGTGGCGGTCAATCGGATAGCCGGTACCGGCAAGGGCCGCCGCCCCGATCGGGCTTTCGTCCAGGTGTTCGATGGCATGGCGGACGCGCTGGCGGTCGCGGCCAAACATCTCGACATAAGCCATGCAGTGATGACCGAAGGTCACCGGCTGCGCTGTCTGGAGATGGGTAAAGCCAGGCATGACAGTGTCGGCATGTTCTTCGGCGCGGTTGAGGAAGGCCGCGATGAGGCCGGACAGAGCAGTTTCCGTCTTCTGCAGCTCTTCCTTCACCCAGAGGCGGAAATCGAGCGCCACCTGGTCATTGCGCGAGCGGGCCGTGTGCAGGCGGCCGGCAGCCGGGCCGATCATCTCGGCAAGGCGCGCCTCGATATTCATATGGATGTCTTCGAGCTTGCGCGAGAAGACGAAATTGCCGGCCTCGATCTCTGACAGGATCGTGTCCAGGCCGTGAAGGATCTTGTCTTTATCTTCGGCCGAGATGATGCCCTGGTGCGCCAGCATGGTCGCATGCGCCTTTGAGCCGCGGATGTCCTGGGCGTAAAGCTTCTTGTCGAAACCGATGGAGGCATTTATTTCCTCCATGATTGCCGATGGCCCGGAGGCGAAGCGACCGCCCCACATCTGGTTGGAGGATTTGCTGTTGTTGGTGTCCTCGGCCATGGAATGCCCGTCCTGGAGAATGACATGACAGAAAAAAGGCCGTCTGGCCTCTTCCCCACCAAGCTGGTTGCGATCGCGGCTTTGGCCGGCATCGTTGCCGGCGCGGCTGCGGTATACGTGAGAGAGACCCGGTCTGGCAATGCCGAGACGGCGCAGACTGAAGGGCCTTGCGTCGCGTCGCTCGGCCAGGCGCGGGCGCTCGAACCCTTCTTCACGGGTGATGTCGCGGCCATGGTGCCGATCGACCAGCCGACGGTGATCGATGGCCTTACCTTCGATGATGCTTCGGGCAAGGCCATGCGCATGGCCGACTTTGCCGGCAAGACCACGCTGGTCAATCTCTGGGCCACCTGGTGCGTGCCCTGCCGCGAAGAAATGCCGGCCCTGAACGGCTTGCAGAAAGCGCTCGGCAGCGACCGCTTTCAGGTTGTCGCGATCAATATCGACACGGGCGATGCCGAAAAGCCGAAGACCTTCCTCGACGAGACCGGCGTCGACGCACTCGGCCTCTACCGCGACGCCTCTATGGGCGTGTTCAACACGCTGAAGAAACAGGGTCTCGCCTTCGGGCTGCCCGTGACCCTGCTCGTCGACGGCAAGGGTTGCCTGCTCGGCCACATGAACGGCCCTGCCGCCTGGGATAGCCCGGATGCCAGGGCACTGGTCAAGGCTGCGAGTGGTGTCTGACCGCTTTTCGGTGCATTGGGCCGGTACCGCTTAGGGCTGCACCCGTGCATCGATTAGGTCTGCCAGAAAGGAAATTGCCGCCGCCTTCGCGGCGCGAGAGCCCGCGTATAAACCATATCGGGCATCTTCATTGGACAATCGTGCGGAGCGTGTGAGAGTAATCACTCGTCCACTATAAATATTTCGCCGTTTGTTTCGTCGAGGGTGCCATGTTTTCTTCATCCGTTGCGTCCCATCGGCAGTTGAACGATTTTCCATTGGTCGTCGATCTTGATGGAACATTGATCAAGACCGATTTGCTGTACGAATCTTTCTTCGATGCCCTTTCGCGACGCCATGTTGCAGTCTTTAACCGCGATTTGTCGACGCGCCTGACTCGCAACCGTATCAAGCGGCATCTCCTGTCTTTTTGCGACATCGACCATGGCAACCTGCCCTATAACGAGGATGTGCTTCGGATCATCGACGAGGCTCGGAGTGCGGGGCGCAAGGTTTATCTGGCAACCGCCAGCGATCGTTTCCACGCCGAAAAGGTCGCGGAATCCCTGCAGCTGTTCGATGGCGTGTTTGCGTCCGATGACACTATCAATCTGAAGGGCGAAACGAAGGCGCAAGTGCTTATCGAAGCCTTCGGTGACGGCGGTTTCGACTATATCGGCAATGATGCGAGCGACAAGGCGATCTGGCGTCATGCTCGCAAGGCCTATGGCGTGCACATGTCAGCCTCGGTCGCACGCGATCTCGCTGCAAGCCATCCGGATCATGTCGCCGTCCATCGTGATCAGAGCAGGTGGGGCGCCCTCGTCGCTGCGATGCGGCCTCATCAATATGCAAAAAACTGCCTGATCTTCGTGCCGTTGCTCACGGCGCACCAGTTCAATCTGGAATCCCTGTTCAGTGCTGTCCTGGCTTTCATCGCCTTTTCCCTGTGTGCATCGGGCGTCTATCTGCTCAACGACCTGCTCGATATCCAGGCCGATCGGGGACACCCAACCAAGCGGATGCGGCCCTTCGCGTCCGGCAGCCTGCCCATCCCGTTCGGCATGGCCTTCATACCCATTCTCACCCTGGCTGCCTTTGCTATCGGCTGGTTTATCTCGTTCAATTTCTTTCTGACTCTGCTGGCCTATTACGTCGTTACCAATGCCTATTCCTTCGTCATCAAGAGACGAATGATCATCGATGTCGTGACGCTGGCTTGTCTTTACACCCTTCGGGTCTTCGCCGGCGCGGCTGCGATCGACGTTGTGGTGTCGGACTGGCTTTTTACTTTCTCGCTGCTGATCTTCACGGCGCTGGCCTTGCTGAAGCGTTACGTCGAGCTGGCCGGTCGTCTCGATCGACAGCTCAGTGATCCGAGCAATCGCAACTACAAACTCGCCGACCTGCCGGTGATCATGGCGCTCGCAGCGGCGGCAGGCATGAATTCGGTGATGGTGATCGCGCTTTACGTTTCGTCAGATGCCGTTGCCAGCCTCTATACGAATCCGCGTCTTCTTTGGGGCCTGTGCCCGTTGTTCCTCTACTGGATCGCGCGCGCCGTCATGCTCGCCCACCGGCGCCTGATGGATGACGATCCCATCGCTTTCGCCTTGAAGGACAATCGGAGTTGGGCTGTCGGCCTCATCGCCGTCTCCCTCGTCCTCGCCGCCCTTTGAACGCAGGTTTTCCATGACATCTCGAGCCACAAACACCTTTACGCAGAGGTTGTCGCAGATCCTCGACCTGCCGCACTGGATGCTGATCGCCGCCGTAACGGTAATCTCCTTCCTGTATTCCGGCTATTCGCCCGTCTTCAACAACAACATCTATCACATCCCCCTCCTGCTCGAGAGCTACGACCTGCCGCAGTTCGCCGGCGACGCCTTCATCCAGTCGTTGCGACATTTCTCCTCAGGTTTCTGGATCCTGTTTTCCGGGACGGGACATGTGGTCGGCGTCAAGCTGTTCCTGACGGTGGGCCTCGTCGTCACCCATCTTGTCTTCTTCGGTGCGGCCCTGCATCTCGCGGGAAGCCTCGGATTGAGAGGCCGACGGACGCTCAACCTCTTTCTCCTAATCCTTTGCGTTTCGCCGTGGATATATGGCTACACAGCCGGAGACGGTGCAATCCTGCTCAACTATTTCAGCCATTCGGAGCTCGCCAATGCGAGCCTTCTGATGGGTCTGTCGTATGCCCTCAGACAGCGCTACGGCGCGGCTGCCGTCGCCACCTGCCTGACATTCTTCCTGAATGCCTTCATGGCCGTCTGGATGGTGCCACCTCTCGCCTTGCTCGCCGGATACCAGCTCATCAGCGGCCAGATTGCGCTTCGCCGGTTGGTGGTTCCGGCCGCGATCGGGCTGGTCGCCGGCAGTCCGCTCCTCATCCTGCCTCTGCACAATATTCTGCAGAACCCGGAGATCGGCGGCTTGAGCCTGTTTTCCTATCAACAGTATCTGTGGGATTTCTTCCCGCGCCACTTCTTCCTGTGGTCTCTCCCCCCGAAGCAACTCGGCGTCACCGGCATCCAGATCATCGTCCTGCTTTTGTCCGTCCGCCTGCTGGGTGCAAGTTCCAGGGCGGTGCTTATGATCGTTCTCGGAATGCTGTCGGTCCTTGTGCTCGGCGTGCTGGCGGCGCTGGTCACCGATTCCCGCATGATCCTCAATCTCCACCTCATCCGCAGCTTCGTGATGGTCGCCATGCTTCTGGCCATCAGTGTTGCGGTCGTTGCCGCACGGTGGATTCTCGATCCGGCGGAAAGCCCACGGAAGACGCTCGGGCTCGGCCTTGCTGCGGCCCTGGCAAGCGGCAAGGTGGGATTGCTGATTGCCCTTGCGCTCTTCCTGATCGACCTCTCGAAAACCCCGCCTGCCTTGAACGGCCTGCTGGCAAGCCGCAAAGCGCGCGTCTACGTCTCGTACCTGCTCGGGTTTTGCCTGGTCGCGGGCATGCTCGGCAGCGGCATCAAGCAGTGGGCGTTTCAACAGAACACCGCGATGCAAGAGACATGGGAAAAGATCGGTCGCTGGGCGAATGTCGCGACGCCCGCCGAGGCAGTCTTCCAGGTGCCGGCCGAGGGCTCCCTGGGCTTCAGCCTGACCTCGCAGCGTCAATTGTGGTTCGATGAAAAATATGGCGCGGCGGTGATGTGGTCGCCCTCCTACCACGCGATTTGGAGAGAGCGGCGGTCCAACCCGGCGGACCGCTCGATGATCGAGCGCAAGCGGCCCGGGATGGACTTTCTTGCCATCCCCTGCGACGACACGGTCACTCAGCTCCCCGTGCATCGCGAAGACGGCATCTGCGTCTACAAGCTGACCTGATCCCTGCGCCTGAACCAATCATCTATGGAAACGCCATGACCTATGTCCTGATCCTGTTCAGCGTCTGCCTGAGCGCCTTCTCCCAGGTCATCCTGCGCTACGGGATGACCCGACCTGAGGTCGCGGAGGCGCTTTCAGGGGGCTCGTCGCTTCTTGCAACCGTGGTTGCGATCGCACGATCCCCTTACGTCATCGGCGGCCTCGCCTGCTACGGCTTCGGTGCTATCGTCTGGCTTCTGGTCCTGTCACGCATCCCTGTCTCGCACGCCTATCCCTTCGTGTCGCTGGGCATCGTGCTCACCGCGCTTGCAGGCGTCGTGGCACTCGGCGAAACCATCAGCCTTACTGCCTGTCTCGGCATCCTGCTGATCATATCCGGGATCCTCTGCATCGCCGTCGGACGCTGAGAGTGCGGCCGCCCGTCGCGGTGGCCTCTGGACGCGGCCGACGGTTGCGATATTCTCTCTGTGGTTGTGCGGTGAAAGCAGACGCGTTCTGCCAGACGCATCGGGGAGGATAGGCCGCTCCGACCAGGGCGATGGCCTCGCCACACAACTGGAGTGTGAGCGATGTGGCGAAAACCATTGAGCATCACGTTTACGATACGGAAAACCCGCACGGGCTGGCAAGTCGCCGTGCGGGTCACATTCCTTAAGTAAATGGAGGGGCGGGCGGAAGCTCGCCTCTCACTCCACCACTATAGTCGTGAAAGCCAGTTTCAGCAAGGCGATCTGCCTCACCGCGTCGGCACCGGCACTTCGCCGCGATAGTCATAGAAGCCGCGGCCCGACTTGCGGCCGAGCCAGCCAGCCTCGACATATTTCACCAGCAACGGGCAGGGGCGATACTTCGAATCCGCGAGGCCGTCATGCAGGACCTGCATGATCGACAGACACGTGTCGAGACCGATGAAATCGGCGAGCTGCAGCGGACCCATCGGATGATTGGCGCCAAGCTTCATCGCCGTGTCGATCGCCTCGACCGAGCCGACGCCTTCATACAGCGTGTAGATCGCTTCGTTGATCATCGGCAGCAGGATGCGGTTGACGATGAAGGCCGGAAAATCTTCCGCGACGGTAATCGTCTTGTCGAGCGAAGAGACGAAGGTCTTCGCCGTCGAAAATGTCTTTTCGTCGGTCGCGATGCCGCGTACCAGTTCGACGAGCTTCATGACCGGCACCGGGTTCATGAAATGAATGCCCATGAAGCGTTCCGGCCGGTCGGTGGCCGAGGCGAGGCGTGTAATGGAGAGCGACGAGGTGTTGGTCGCGATCAGGGCTTCCGGCTTCAATACCGGGCAGAGCGTGGCAAAAATCTTGCGCTTGACGCTTTCGTCCTCGGTTGCGGCCTCGATGACGAGATCGGCGGCGGCGAGGTCGTTGACGTCAGAGCTGCCCGAGATCAGCGCCAGCGCTTCCTTGCGCTGTTCGTCTGATATCTTGCCGTTGGTGACCTGGCGGGCGAGATTGCCGTTGATGGTGGCGAGACCCGCCTCGATCCTCTCCTTGGAGAGATCGTAGATGGTGACCTTGTAGCCGGCGGCGGCGGAGACCTGGGCAATGCCGCAGCCCATCTGGCCGGCACCCACGACACCCACATTGCTGATCTTGTCCGTCATCGTCTCGCTCCTCACCCGTTCCAGTCTTCACCCAAGAAAATGCCGGGCCCGCTCTCGCGGACCCGGCTGATTGATAGACCGCAAAGGGGCCTTTGACCAGTCCTTTCGCAACTGCGAGATGACGCTCAGAGCGCCTTCTCGAGCTCCGGCAGGGCTTCGAAGATATCGGCGACGAGGCCGTAGTCGGCGACCTGGAAGATCGGCGCTTCCTCGTCCTTGTTGATCGCGACGATGACCTTGGAATCCTTCATGCCGGCGAGGTGCTGGATGGCACCCGAGATGCCGCAGGCGATGTAAAGTTGCGGGGCGACCACCTTGCCGGTCTGGCCAACCTGCCAGTCGTTCGGGGCATAGCCGGCGTCAACCGCAGCGCGCGATGCGCCAACGGCGGCACCCAGCTTGTCGGCGACGGGCAGGATGACTTCTTGGAATTTTTCCGAGGAGCCGAGCGCGCGACCACCGGAAATAATGATCTTGGCCGAGGCGAGTTCCGGACGGTCCGAGGAGGACAATGCGTCGGAGACGTGGGTCGATACAGCCGGATCTGCCGCTGCGGAGATGGTCTCCACGGCAGCCGAACCACCTTCGCCGGCTGCGGCAAAGGATGCCGAGCGCACGGTGATCACCTTCTTGGCATCGGTCGACTGCACCGTCTGGATCGCGTTGCCGGCATAGATCGGACGCTTGAAGGTGTCGGCCGAGACGACCTCGGTGATCTCAGAGATCTGCGCCACGTCAAGCAGGGCCGCGACGCGCGGTGCAACATTCTTGCCGACCGAAGTCGCTGCCGTGATGATCGTGTCGTAGGAACCGGCGAGCGAGACGATCAGGGCCGCCAGCGGTTCTGCCAGGTTGTTGGCGAGCGAGGCGTCCTCGGCGAGCAGCACCTTGGAGACGCCCGAGAGCTTGGCAGCCGCATCAGCGGCGGCCCTGGCGCCTGAGCCAGCCACCAGCACATGCACATCGCCACCGATCTTGGCGGCGGCCGTGAGGGCCTTCGCGGTCTGTTCGGAGACGGTCGCGTTGTCGTGGTCTGCGAGAAGAAGAATAGCCATTTTTATGTTCTCCTGTCCGTTCCGCTTACAATACGCCGGCTTCGTTTTTCAGCTTGTCGACGAGTTCTGCCACCGACTTGACCTTGATGCCCGCCTTGCGGCCACCCGGCTCCTCGGTCTTCAGCACCTTCAGGCGCGGCGAGACGTCGACGCCGAAATCGGCAGGAGCCTTCTTGTCGAGCGGCTTCTTCTTGGCCTTCATGATGTTGGGCAGCGAGGCGTAGCGCGGCTCGTTCAGGCGCAGGTCCGAGGTGACGATGGCCGGCAGCTTGACGTCGATGGTCTGCAGACCGCCGTCGACTTCGCGTGTCACGGTCGCCTTGTCGGCGCCAAGCTCCAGCTTGGAGGCGAATGTTGCCTGGCCCCAGCCGAGCAGGGCTGCGAGCATCTGGCCGGTCTGGTTGGAATCGTCGTCGATCGCCTGCTTGCCGACGATGACGAGGCCCGGAGCCTCAGCCTCGACCACGCCCTTCAGCAGCTTGGCGACGGCGAGCGGCTCGACGGTTTCGTCTGTTTCGATCAGGATGCCGCGGTCAGCACCCATGGCGAGCGCGGTGCGGATGGTTTCCTCGGCCTTGGCAGGGCCGATCGACACGACGACCACTTCTTCGGCCTTGCCGGCTTCCTTCAGGCGCAGAGCCTCCTCGACGGAGATCTCGTCAAAGGGGTTCATGGACATCTTGACGTTGGCCAGCTCGACGCCGGAACCATCAGGCTTGACGCGGATCTTGACGTTGTAATCCACAACCCGCTTGACTGGGACGAGTATCTTCATGGGTTCCTCTCTTCAAATCTTCCGTCGGAAAATGCGCTCAAGCGCGCTTCCCCGTTTGTCGATTGGCGACATCGATACGCATTTTTTCCCCAAATACAACGATCGATGCCGTTTGGTCGACAGCAATAATTTACGTTGACGTTCACGTCAACACGGGGATGGCGCGACCTGTTGTCATCGACCCCAGTGGGTGACGGGGCGTGTCGGCTTTTCCGCCGGGGTTGTCGGCAATGTCTGCTCGGGCCCTGTCCGGGTGCCGGACGCCGGAGCGCCCCACGGACCGACCGTCACGGCCTCCACCGAAGGCGCCCGGTGCTCCACCGCCCGCGGCGTCACGATAGCCCGGTCGAAGAGTGGCACGCCCGGACGTCGCAAAAAGAGCACCAGCACGGCGCCAGCCAGAATGCCGCCGACATGGGCGCCCCAGGAGACATTGCTCTCGCCGTCGACGACAAGCATGACGAACTGCTGTCCGATCCAGAACAGCAGCGGAATGAAGGCCGGCAGCGGCAGGGGAAAGCGCATCAGCACCAGCACCCAGACCCGCACTTTCGGATGCAACATCACATAGGCTGCCACGACACCGGACACGGCGCCGGAAGCGCCGATCAGGGGCGCCTGGCTCACCGGTGCCACCAGACCATGGACAAGGGCGCCGGCCGCGGCACAGGCGAGATAAAAGAACAGAAACTTGAAATGTCCCATGGCGTCTTCGACATTGTCGCCGAAGACCCAGAGAAACAGCATGTTCGATCCCAGATGCAGCCAGCTCCCATGCAGGAAGGCATAGGTGACATAGGTCGCCCAATCGGGCACCAGCACCAGCGACGGATCAAGCGTCGCCCCACCAATTAGGATTGCCGGAATGAAGCCCAATCCATAGACGCCCAGCTCATAGGCGGCATCCGGCACCACGCTTGCCAGCGCATGGCAGATCACATTGGCCGCAATCAGCCCCAGCGTGATATATTGCTTGCGAATATGTTTCAGCGCGTTTCGGTCATGCAGGGGAATGAACATCGCGCCTCGTCGGGTTTGGGGTCGGCCAATGCTAGCGCAGGATGGGGTGTGGGGACAGGGGGGCGCACGCCTCGTCCGAGACAAGCATGCCCATCACCGGAGGGAGAGATCCCGACCGGCGGCGAAGCTTGGGGTTTTTGACAGTTTGTTTTGACCTCACCTCTCGGGAGCGTGAGGCGCATGCGGGGTCCCATCTCCCCCTTGCGGGGGAGAAAGCGAAATCGAGGAATTGGCCCGATGAGGGCCAAACCTCAGATTTCGCAAGAGGGGGGCTCGGTGAGGTGAGTGCCAACGGAACATTGCCCCTCTCTTGGAAAATCTGAAGTTTAGGCGGCTTGCGCTCGCCTAAGCCTTCGATTTTCCGTTCTCCCCCGCAAGGGGGGAGATATCTCGTCGTCTACCTATTCTTCCCCGGCACCCACAGAATATCCGCCCTGCCGCCATCATTGGCGTGGCGTGCCGCGACGAACAGAAAATCCGAAAGCCGGTTGACATATTTCAGCGCCGGTTCGCCGACCTCCTCGCCGTCGAAGCGGGAGAGTTCGACCATGATGCGTTCGGCGCGACGCGCGGTCGTGCGGGCGAGGTGCAGGTAGGCGGCAGCGGGCGTGCCGCCAGGCAAGATGAAGGATTTAAGCGGGTCGAGATCGGCGTTCAGCTGGTCGATCTCCTTCTCGATCCGGTCGACCTGCGCCTCGATGACACGCAGCGGTTCATAGGACAGGACTTCGCCGGTTTCGGGTGCGGCCAGATCGGCGCCGAGGTCGAAGAGATCGTTCTGGATGCGCAGCAGCATGCCGTCGAGCTCGGGCAGATCGCCGGTGTGAAGCCGGGCGATGCCGATCGCCGAGTTGGTTTCGTCGATCGTGCCATAGGCATCGACGCGCAGGTCGTGCTTCAGGCGGCGCGGCCCTGTGACCAGTGCCGTGGTGCCGTCATCGCCGGTGCGGGTGTAGATCTTGTTGAGCTTGACCATGGGTCAGCGCCCCCCGCCGGTCAGCCAAAGTGTGAGCATGATCAGCGCGATCGCGATTGCCTGCAGCACGATGCGCGCCTGCATCAGCTTGTTGGATGTGTTGCCGTCGCCACCCTTCAGCATGTTGAAGAGACCCCTGATGAGGACGAGGGCCACGAGCCCCATGACGATGATGGCGAGGACATAGGTGAATGTGGACATTGCGATGGAAAAGCCTTTGTTCGTCGCCGGTCAGTCCAGCGAGCGCATCAGTCGATAGAAGAGGTCGGCCGGCAGCCAGCGCTTGATGAGAGCCCCCTGTTTTGCCGGCTTGGTCACCAGATAATGTGGGCGGGCGCGGCGGGCGGTCAAGGCGTGGGTCAGGACTTTGTAGACGGCCTCCGGCCCCAGTTTGTGGCGGTTTACCGGGCCTGTGCCATCAAGTCGCGCCAGCTGGCGGCGATATTCTCCCGCATGAACGGAGTTTTCCAGATCGATCGCCTGGCGGATATGGGTGAGCGCATTGGCGGTGAAGCGGCTTTCGATCGGTCCTGGTTCGATCAGGCTCACCTGGACGCCGGAGCCCTCGAGCTCCATGCGAAGCGTCAGCGACAGGCCTTCGAGCGCAAATTTCGAGGCCGTGTAGGCGCCGCGCCAGCGATAGGGGACGATGCCGAGGATCGAGGAGCATTGCACGATGCGACCCTCGCCTTGCGCCCGCATCGCCGGGATCACCCGGCGGGTGAGGTCATGCCAGCCGAAGAGATTGGTTTCGAATTGCGCTCTGAGAGCCTCGGTCGGCAAATCTTCGACAGCACCAGGCTGGCCATAGGCGCCGTTGTTGAAGAGCGCATCGAGCCTTCCGCCGGTGCGCTCGAAGACGGTTGATACGAGGGCTTCGATGCTGGCTGGATCGGTGTAATCCATGACCAGGGCCTCGATGCCCTGATCGGCGAGGGGGCCAAGATCCTCAGCCTTTCGCACCGTGGCAAAAACCCGCCAGCCGTCGCGCTTCAGCGCCTGGGCGCAATAGGCTCCGATGCCGGACGAGCAGCCCGTGACGATGATGCTTTTCACCTTCGACCTCGTCTTTCCTGTACAAACCGGGATGGGTTTCCCATATTCGCCCGCAGCTTACAATCGCGCTTGTGGCAATCGCACTTACCCCCATTGCTCTTGTGCGCCAGAGGAGACTTGATGCCGTCATTCTTTCGCAGGCTCTACAAAGTGACGTTCGACGCCCTCTGGCATTTCACGCTGGATGACGGCTGGGCGATGGCGAGCCATGTGGCGCTGTCGGCGATCCTCGCACTTTTTCCATTCCTGATCTTCGGCACGGCGCTGGCGAGTTTTCTCGGCGCCGACCAGTTTGCCGAGACGGCGGTGCATCTGATCTTCGATACCTGGCCGGAGACCATTGCCAAGCCTTTGTCGGACCAGGTGGTGCAGGTGCTGACCATCCCGCGCGGCGGGCTGCTCACCATCTCGGTGCTGGCGGCCGCTTATTTCGCCTCCAACGGGGTCGAGGCACTCCGGATCTCGCTCAACCGGGCCTATCGCGTCGTCGAAACGCGACCCTGGTACATTACCCGGCTGGTCAGCTTCGGTTTCGTGCTGGGTGCCGTCATCGTGCTTGCCATCATCAGCGCGCTCCTGGTCGCCGTGCCTGTCGCGCTCGCCTTTGCCGAGCGCTATTTCCCGCTGCTCAAGGATTTTCTCCTGACCATCGCCAACTGGCGGGTTTATGGCACCGTCGTCTTCCTGGTGATCGGCCTGATGGTGTTTCATCTCGGCCTGCCGGATGGGCGGCGGCGAATCATCGATGTGGTGCCGGGCGTGCTGCTCACCCTCGTGCTCTGGCTGATCGGGGCGCTGGTCTTCGCTTATTACCTCGGCACTTTCGCCAATTACGCCGCGACCTATGCAGGCCTCGCCTCGATCATGGTCGTGCTGGTTTTTCTCTACATGGTCGGCGCGATCTTCATTATCGGCGCGGAATTCAACGCGGCTCTGATGAAGTTCCAGGTGGTGCCGGTGAAGGGTCAGCCTGATTTCGGGATCTCAAATCCCGACCAGGGCGCGGATATCTGAGGGCGTTTTGCCCTCGGCGCGCAGGACGGCCAGTGTTGTGTCGCCAGCGCTCTTCGACAGCTTGCGGCCATCGGGCCCAAGGATGAGCCGGTGATGGTAGTAAGCGGGATCAGGCAGGCCGAGAAGCGCCTGCAGCAGGCGGTGCACGGAGGTGGCGTGGAACAGATCCAGGCCACGCACCACATGCGTTACCCCTTGCTCCGCATCGTCGACGGTGACGGCGAGGTGGTAGCTTGCCGGCGCATCGGAGCGCCAGAGCACGACATCGCCCCAGGCGGCGGGATCGGCTGATATTTCGCCCTGCGCGCCATCGCCGGTTTCCTGCCAGGATAGCGGATGGCCAACCGCGGCAAGCGCCTTTGCCATGTCGAGCCGAAGCGCGTGGCGCTCGGTGGTCGCCAGTTTTTCCGCCCGCTCCTCGGATGAGAGATTGCGCTCGTCGGTCGGGTAAAGCGGTGCGCCATCCGGGTCACGCGGCCAGGTGCCGCCGCCCTCCTCGAAGGCCGCGACCTTCGCCTTCACCTCGCCGCGCGTGAGAAATGCGGGGTAGACGAGGCCACGGGCGATCAACTGATCGAGCGCTGCGCGGTAGAGGTCAAAATGCTCCGACTGGCGGCGCACCGGGCGTTCGTAAAGGATGCCCAGCCAGTCGAGATCCTTGAGGACCGACTGTTCGAGTTCGGGCGTGCAGCGGGTGAGGTCGATGTCCTCGATGCGCAGCAGCAGCCGGCCGCCTGTTACCGCCGCCATCTGTGCATTCAGCAAGCCTGAGAGCGCGTGGCCGAGATGAAGCCTGCCGTTCGGGCTCGGCGCAAAGCGGAAGACGGGGGTTTGACGGGGTGCTGCAGCCATGATTTTCCTTCGCATGAGACGCAGGCAAGGAAAAGGGGAGGGGAGCCGATGATCATCCGCAACGAGGCGGATCTGGCGGACGGGCTTGCGATCCTGCTGGATCGGGATCCCCGGCTCCGGGCAATCGCTGATGCTTGCGGCCCGCTGCCGCTCCGGCTGTCGCCGCCGGGATTTGCCGGGCTCGCGTCGATCATCGTGTCGCAGATGGTGTCGCGGGCGAGCGCCGATGCGATCTGGCGGCGGATGACGGCGGTCATGGGGCTTCGGCCAACCGCGGAGGATTTCCTGAGCCTGCCGCCCGAGGTGGTCGCCACCTTCGGCCTGTCGCGCGGCAAGCTGATGGCACTGGAGGCGGCGGCGAAAGCCGATCTCTGCGGGCCGCTTCGGCTCGACGAACTGGCGGTGCTGCCGGCGGATCAGGCGATGGCGACGCTCACCGCACTGAAGGGCGTCGGCCCGTGGACGGCGGAGGTTTACCTGATGTTCTGTGGGGGGCATCCGGACATCTTCCCGGTCGGCGACGTGGCACTGAGGATTGCTGTCGGAGCGGTGTTTTTCGATGGCGTGAGGCCCCAGCCGGAGGCCGTCGCGGCGGTCGCTGAGGCCTGGTCGCCGGTGCGCTCGGTCGCCGCCCGGCTGTTCTGGGCGCATTATGCGGGGCTGACGGGGCGTGTCGCCCTGCCGCGCTGAGATGAGCCGGACATGGCGAACGGCCTGCGCAGAGCCTCGGAATCAAGGGGAACTGCTCCGGAAAGCGACCGCGATAATGCGACGCGGCGGGTTCCAAAAATTCAGGCTTCACAATGCTGTAACAACGGACCTAATATAGAAATGCAGATGCAGAATCGATCAGGAGTACGCCTTGACGATTGCAGTTTCTCCCCAGGCCCTGCCGGCGCTCGTCCTGAATGCCGACTACCGGCCACTGAGTTATTATCCCTTGTCGCTCTGGTCCTGGCAGGACGCGATCAAGGCGGTCTTCCTCGACCGTGTGAACATCATTGCCGAGTATGAACATTCCGTCTGCTCGCCAAGTTTCTCGATGCGGCTGCCGAGCGTCGTCAGCCTCAAGACCTATGTTCAGCCGACCCGCAACCCTGCCTTTACCCGCTTCAACGTGTTCCTGCGTGACAAGTTCGAATGCCAGTACTGCGGCTCGCCTGACGACCTGACCTTCGACCATGTGACCCCGCGCGCCCATGGCGGCGAGACGACCTGGGAAAATGTCGTGGCGGCCTGCTCGCCCTGCAATCTGCGCAAGGGCTCCAAGCTGCCGAAGCAGGCGCAGATGTTCCCGCATCAGAAGCCCTACCGGCCGACGGTGCAGGATCTGCACAACAATGGCCGGCTGTTCCCGCCGAACTACCTGCATGAAAGCTGGGTCGACTATCTCTACTGGGATACCGAACTGCAGCCATAAGGTGGGCAGGCCCGAACTTTCGGGCCGGCGGACTGGCGGGGTGTCGCCAGCCCTCTAAAATCGTTCAGGCCGCCCGCTTGCGGAAAACGCCCCAGAGCGCGATGGCGGCGAGCGCCGCACTTGTCAGCACATTCCAGCCGGCAAAGGAGAGGCCGAGCACCCGCAGCGTCGCTTCGGTGCAGGAGGGCGCCTTGGTGGCGTTCAGCGCATCCAGCACATTGACCGGGACGTCGCCGCCGGTTGCGCCGATGGTGCAGCTGGCAGGCCCTTCCCAGAATTTCCACTCGACGCCCGAATGGTAGATGCCGAGGCCCATCCCGACCAGCATCAGGACGGCAACAACCACGAACAGCAGCTTCGTCACGATCGGCGGCAGGCGCAGGATCGACGACAAGACTGCGAGCACGCCCACCCCCACGCCGATGTAATAGGGATTGCGCTGCATCAGGCAGAGCGCGCAAGGCACGTAGCCGCCGATATGCTCGAAGCCCAACGCCGAGCCGACGACAATCGCCATGCCTGCCGTCAAAAGGATGGCAAGGGTCGTATCGGACTGCAGGAAAGAGGTGTTGCTGTTCATCGTGATGACTTTCAGAAGATGACCTTGACCAGATGGAAGCCGCCGATCAGCAGCGCCATGAAGAGGGTGAAAAGAAGGCCGAGATATTTCTCGATGAAGATCCGGATCGGCTCGCCGTAGAGTTTCAGGAGGAAGGCGACCAGGAAGAAGCGCGCGGAGCGGCCGATGATGCTGACGATCGTGAAAACAATGAAGTTCAGGCCGGTGGCGCCGGAAAAGATCGTCAGCACCTTGTAGGGAAAGGGTGTGATGGCGGCGAAGAGCACGCCCCAGCCACCCCAGGTGTTGTACCAGGTTGCTACCTCTTTGAAGGCGCTTTCCTTGCCGTAGAAGGCGAGGATCGGCCGACCGATCGTCTCGAAGAGAAACATGCCGATGGCATAGCCGAGAAAGGCCCCGAGTACCGATGCCGCGGTGCAGACCACTGCGAGCCGCAGCCACTTGCTGCGCTGCGCGATCACCATCGGGATCAACAGCACATCCGGCGGAATCGGAAAGAAGGAGCTTTCGATGAAAGAGACGCCGGCCAGTGCCTTCTCAGCATGGCGGGTGCCGGCCAGTGACATGGTCCAGTCGTAGATGCGGCGCAGCATGAAACTTTCCGTAACGAGATGTTCCGGCGTTTTATGGGACGGCGTGGCGGCTGTAAATGCTCCGCCGGTGCCCGGCATGTTTGCCGGGGCATATTCGTGTGATGAACGACTGCCCAAAGAGGCGGTGCCCAAAAAGGCGGTTGACCGAAGCCCAAGCCTTCGTATAGTCCGGCGCTGTCATCCGACGCTCATGTGCCCCGTTGGCGGAATTGGTAGACGCGCCTGACTCAAAATCAGGTTCCGAGAGGAGTGCTGGTTCGATTCCGGCACGGGGCACCACTATTCTACAGGAACATCCAGAGATGAGCACTTCCGGCAATAAGATACGCATAGCGCAGCCCGTCAAGCAGGTTGTCATGGATGCGGCGCTGTTGCCGAAGGTTGCTGTACCTGTTGCTGCCAAGGGCAAGCGAAAGGCGAAGGCTGCAACGCCGGTCGTCGTCAAAGAGGTGGTTGTCTCCGGCGAGGCCAAAGTCAATATCGTGGCGCCTGTGGCGCCGAAGTCTGCGGCCATGCTTCAGAAACTGAAGCAGCAGTCCGCCAAGGCGGCAGGCGCGCGTGTCGAGGCCGCCATCGAAGCGAATACCGTTTCGCCGGCCGATGCGAAAGCGCTTGTTCTGTCGATTGCTGCCCGGTTCCTGGGTCGCGGTCCCGCTCTCGAAAAATGGTATCGCAGCCATCACATTGCCGAGCTTGACGGCCGCACTGCGGCCCAGATGGTTCGAGCCGGTGAGTTGCAGGCATTGGTTGCCCATCTGCGCGCTGTCGCGGCGACGGTAAAGGGCTGACATCAACCCTGCCTGCCTAATCGGCGGATGGCCGGTTTGCGGGCTCGCTCATCCCGCGGTCTTATCACCTGACGCCTCAAACCTGCGACTGGCCGCCGCCCCGCGTTTACGCTGTTGCAGCAGGAACATTGTGCAGTTGCGAGATGAATGTTAGCACATCCGGCATGAGGACACGGACCCCTTGCCATGCTGCTGACGCCTAGCGACACCTTCGACGCCCTCCGTCGCGACTTTCGCTGGGGGATCCCTGCCGATTTCAACATCGGACGGGTGGTGTCGGACGACTGGGCGGCGCGGGCGCCGGACCGGATCTGCCTCGAACACTTTTCCCCGGATGGCCTTCATCTGTCGATGACCTATGGTGCGCTTGCCGTCCAGTCGTCGCAGTTCGTCCATGGGCTTTCGGGTCTTGGTGTCCGGCGTGGAGACCGGGTGGCGCTGCTTCTGCCGCAATGTTTCGAGACCGTCATCGCCCATGTGGCGATCTACAAGATGGGTGCGATCGCGCTTCCGCTGGCGCTGCTGTTCGGCGAAGAGGCGCTGGAATACCGATTGAAGGATGCCGGCGCGAGTGTCGTCGTGACGAACGGTTTCGGCTTGTCTCGGCTCGCGCCGATCCGGGCGCGGCTGCCGGCCTTGAAGGCGGTTGTGTCGATCGATGGCCCCGCGTCCGGAGTGTTCGGCTTTCGGGAGCTTCTCGACGGCCAGCCTTCGATCTTCGACGTGGTCGAGAGCGGGCCGGATGAACCAGCCTTGATGATCTACACCTCGGGCACCACCGGGCCGCCCAAGGGCGCGCTGCATGGCCACCGGGTGCTGGCCGGGCATATTCCTGGTTTCCAGTTGGCACATGAATTCCTGCCGCAGCCGGGCGACAGGATCTGGACGCCGTCCGACTGGGCCTGGGCCGGTGGATTGCTCAATGCCCTGTTGCCGGCCCTGATGCTCGGCGTGCCGGTCGTCTCGTCGCCGGCGCAGAAGTTCGATCCGCATATGGCCTTCCGGATCATGGCGGAGATGCAGGTGAAAAACGCCTTCATTCCGCCGACGGCGCTTCGGCTGCTTAAGGCGGTCGACAATCCGCGGGCGCAATATGATCTCGTTCTGCGCAGCATAGGGTCAGCCGGGGAATCGCTCGGGCGGGAAACCTATGAATGGGTGAAATCGGCACTCGGCATCGTGCCCAATGAATTCTACGGCCAGACGGAGTGCAATTTTGTGCTGTCCTCGGCGGCGCATCTGGGCGTGAGCAAGGGCGGCTTCATCGGCAAGGCGGTCCCGGGGCACGAGGTTGCGATCATCGATGACCTGGGACGTGTGCTGCCCGCGGGCGAGACCGGCCAGGTCGCGGTGCGGCGGCCCGATCCGGTGATGTTCCTCGGTTACTGGAACAACGACAAGGCGACGGTCGAGAAGTTTGTCGGCGACTGGATGAAGACAGGGGATCTCGGACGGCAGGATGAGGAGGGCTATGTGCAGTTCTTCGGTCGTGACGACGATGTGATCACGTCATCCGGCTACCGGATCGGACCGGCGGAGATCGAGGATTGCCTGAGCGGCCATCCAGCCGTCAGGCTGGCGGCGGTGATCGGCAAGCCGGATCCGCTCCGGACCGAAATCGTCAAGGCTTTCGTTGTGCTGCAGTCTGGCTTTGCGCCGGGAGAGGGGCTTTCCGCTGAAATCCGCGACTGGGTGAAGCATCGGCTGTCGATGCATGAATACCCGCGCGAGATTGAGTTCGTCGCGGAGCTGCCGCTGACCACGAGCGGCAAGGTGATCCGGCGTTTTCTCAGGGATGGCGAGATCGCAAAGGCGAGCTAGCCGCCGAAGCGCCTGCTCAAGACCTTGTCGCGCAGGATGCGGGCGATGTTGCGGGTGTTGCGATACATGTGCAGCTGGGCGCCGACCTGGCGGACGTCACGGTCGGTATTGGGGCGCAGGCCGATGACCAGCGTGCCCATGGCCTCGCGCTCCTTCCAGAAGCGACTCATGATCGGATGGTCGGGCGCAGCACAGCTGTCTGTGCGCTGGATGTTGGCGTCGTCGAGATGCCATTCCGTCAGGTCCGCGACGAGCAGCTTGCCCGGCGAGTAGCGGGCATAGGTCTCGTCGAAAGCGGTCTTCCAGGTATAGGCCTCGCCCGCCATGATGAAGACCACCATCGAGGCGATCGCCCGGCCATCGAGGTCGAGCGTGTGGATACGAACCTGATCGGCCTCGGCGAGATTGGTGATCGCCTCGCGGGCAAAGGCGGCGCGCAGGCGGTCGTTGACCATGGCCGAGCGCTTGCGGCCTTTCCAGCCGCTCGCCTCCAATGCCAGGAACTCCTCCATGCGCAGGCGGACTTCTTCCGGCTGGCGGGCGACGGTGTAGGTCACCTGTCCGAGCTCGGAGAGCAGGCGGAACTGGCGGCGCATCTCGCGCAGGTGGTTCTTGTTGAGCGTACCGCGCAGATAGGCCTCGCCGTCATCAAGGCTTTCCAGCATCGGGCGTTCATAGGTGTTGGTGACGGTGAGCGGCAGATCGCGACCGATGGCGACGGCGCGCGCGAGCTGGGCAAAGCGACCTTCGAGCCTCACATCCGGCAGGACGATGACACCGGGCAATCTCGCTTCCGGACGGCCGATCGCCTCGAACAGGTTATCGAGCGTTTCAGCTGCACCTTCGGCGTCGACGAGTGGCGTGCCGAGCGGTCCGAAGGGATTGGACCAGATCCGCATGATCGAGGCTCCAACGGAAAAGCCGGGTTTCTCGACGGAATAGGGAAAGAGCATGCGCAGGCGCGAGCGCCGTTCGTCTTCGTCTCGGATGACCGCGAGACGGATCTGGCGCTCTTCGAGGCGCGGCATGGCCGGTGCGAGGAAGCGCGGGGCGAAGAAGACATTGGCTTCCATGACGCGATAGGTCAGGTGCTCCAGCTCGTCCTGAAGCTCGTAACCCATCTGGCCCGGATAGATGCTGAGGCGTCGACCGGGGCGGCCGACGGCGAATTCCGCTTCGGCACCATGGCGCATGTCGCCGCCGGCCAGGCTGCCGATCAGGCGGTTTGCGCCGCTGTTCATGCTTTCATTGTAGAGGCGGTCGGTCATGCGGCTTTCGCCTCCATCCTGCGCATCATGGCGAGCGGGTCGGCAAAGGCGAAGACGACGACACCCAGCGCCCGGCGCACGGCGAGATGCAAGAGCAGCGCTTCGACGGCCATGGCGGTCGCCGTCGCGATGGCAGCGCCTGTAAGGCCGAGACGGGGTATCAGGTAAAGGTTGAGGCCAACATCTGTGGCCAGTGCCAGCGCATAGACGCCGACGCAGAGCTTTTGCCGTCCGGCCATGGTGAGAAGCATTTCGGCCGGGCCGACCATGGCTTTCGCCATGTTGCCGGCAAAGAGGATGACCATCAGCATGTAGCCTGCCGTGAAGGCGGGACCAAACATGCCGAGCAGGAACTCTCCGAACAACAGGACGACCGCGCCCACGGCAAGCGAGGGCCAGAAGGTCCAACGGGCGGCAGTGCCGGCGAAACCTGCCAGGCCGTTGCGGTCACCTTCCGCCATGAGAGCCGAAAACCGCGGGGTGGCGCCGGCCTTGACGGCGAAGAAGACGAATTGCACCAGAGCCATGGTCTTGGCGGCGGCGAAGTAGATGGCGACCTGGTCGGGTGGCAGGTACATGCCGACGACGATGACGTCGGAATTGGTGAGCAGGAAGCTGAAGCCTTCGATCAGGAAGATCGGGAAGGCGACCCGGAACCAGGCAAGGAAATCGATCTTGCGCGCACCCTTCTCGTAACGACGGACCAGCCGGCGGTCGATCGTCAGGAACTGGCCGAGCGTCGTGACATAGGTGGCGGCTAGCGCCGCCTGCATGGCGGTGGTTGCCGTTGCCGGGGCGCCCATGCCGATCGCCGTCAGCATGAAGACGAGAATCAGCGTCGGGCGGATGAGATATGTCGGGCTCATCGCGATGACCGGCCAGCGGTTGGCGCGTGCGGTGCCGTCCAGCACGTCCCCGAGCGCGATCATCGGCAGAGCGAAGAGGGCGAGGAAGAGGGGGACGAGATAATAGGCTTCGATCTTGTCGCCCAGGAAATGCAGAGCGGCGACGCCGATCAGGATGAAGGCGCTGGCGCTCAGCATGGCGAAGATGCGGGCGGTCATGGTCAGGCCGCGGATTTCCGCCTCGGCCTTGTCGAGATCATATTGCGGCAGGAAGCGGATGAGGGCGGTGGGGAAGCCGAGGCAGGAGAAGTTGCCGGCGAGCACGACCAGGACCCAGACGAAGACGAAGATGCCGTATTCGAACTCGCCCATCAGGCGGGCCAGGACGATCTGTGACGTAAAGGCGATGGCGGCGCTCAGGATGCGGATGCCAAAGGCGACCACGGCCATCAGCCGGGCGCGCGACTGGTCGTCTTCAGCACGGAGCGCGCGGGCCAGAACCTGACCTGCGGGCAACCATTTCTCCGCTGCTTCCAGAACAGTCATCGTGATGAACGCAATACTTCTCACAGGGACGGGCGTGGCCTCAAGTGTTGACACAGCAGGGTTAACGAAGTGTGCCTTCGACGGGTTTGGGCGGCGCGGTCGGGGCATTTCGAGACCGCATGGGGACGCCGTTGAAGAGGAAGAGTGCCAGCCGACTTTTGCGAAGGATCCGGTGCGCACCGTAGGAGATCAGAAGGGTCAGCAGGCTGACGATCGCGAACTCCATGACCGGCGGCCAGGCGACGAGCAGGAAGAGCGTCACGAGGCCATAGATCAGTGGATGATGCAGCAGGTAGATGGTGAAGGAGGCGTCGACGATGCGGTCCACCGTGCGGTCGGGGCGGTTCCAGAAGCGGGTGGCGCAGCCGATCAGCACGGCGCTCACGAGGATGGCCGCAATCGCATCGGCGGCGTTGTGGAGGAGTTCGACCTCGGCACCGGTCCGGCCGCGCAGGAGGGAGGCGGAGATGGCTGCGAGGGCGGCTGCGACCGGCAGTGTCCAGCCGCTTTGCCAGACAAGGCGAGCACGCAGCTCCGGCACGCTACGCAGGACGGTGCCCAGCAGGAAGAAGGGCAGGTATCTGAGATAGGGATCGACGCCATGGGCCAGGAGGTAGGCCATGGTCGAAGGCATGGCGAGCAGCTGGGTATGCGAGAGATCGATGACGATTTCCCAGAGGATGGCGAGCACGAGCACGACCGGGAGGGCGAACGCCTGATGGCCGGACATGGCTTCTGCGATCGACCGAAGGCGCGTGCCCGAGCCGTATGCCTGGACCAGCAGGAGGGTGAATGCGACCAGCGTGCTGTAGGCGAGCAGCGCCGGCAGGAACCAGAGATGCATGATCCAGCCGAAACCCGGATGGGTGACGTCATAGGCGGCCCTGTCCATGGCCTGGGGCATGGTCACGAGGCCGTTCAGTCCGTCCTTCAGGTCGATGAAGAAGAGCTGTGGCGGGGCGAGCAGGACGAGGCCGGTGAGGAAGGGCACGCCCAGCCGGACGAAGCGGCCGCGAAGCCAGGCCAAAGGCGGGCGGCGGGCAAGCAGCATGGCGGCGAAATAGCCGGCGACCATGAAGAAAGCCGGCATGCGGAAGGTGACGAGGATGCCGCTCAGGACGGTCAGGATCTCGCTTCTGTCCAGCGATTGCACGTCCCAGAGGACGCGCGTGTTGTACGCCATGGCCGCGTGATAGGGGATGCCGAGCAGCATCAGGACCGCGCGCAGCGAATCCCAGTGATGCTCCCGTCCCGGCGCAGCTGACATGGCGAGACCTCTGACAGAATGAATTGAAGGGGCCGGGAGGCCTTGTTTCCCAGGCCCTGCGCCACTCTTGCAGTCAAAGGTTTAGAAACCTTCAAGCGGCGATCGACCAACGCAGAACGCCCGCACTGGGAAGCGCGGGCGTTCTGGTGTCGATTACGGATCTTGGCCGAATTGGCGGACGTATCAGGCGCTTTCGAAGGCACCGTGGCAGTGCTTGTACTTCTTGCCGGAGCCGCAGGGGCAGGCTTCGTTGCGGCCGATGGGCCCCCAAGTCTTCGGATCCTGCGGATCTCGATTCTGCGGGGCTACCTGCGCACCTTCGGCGAAGTCGTCCTCGCCGGTGGTGGCATCGAGATGGTGGCCTTGCATCGGCGGCGGGGTCGGAGCCGGCGGGGCTTCGCGAACAAGCTCGACGCGCGACATCTGCATGGTCACGGCATCGCGGAGGTTCGCGAGCAGGGCCTGGAAGAGTTCGAAGGCTTCGGCCTTGTATTCCTGCAGCGGATCACGCTGGGCATAGCCACGGAAACCGACGACGGAGCGCAGGTGATCGAGGTTGACGATGTGCTCGCGCCAAAGGTTGTCGATGGTCTGCAGCACCACGGAGCGCTCGACATAGGCCATCAGCTCGGCGCCGAAACGCTCAGCCTTGTCGTTGTACGCCTTGTCGGCGGCCTCGATCAGGCGGTTGTAGATGTCGTCCTCGGCAATGCCTTCTTCGGCCGCCCAGGCTTCGACCGGCAGATCGAGGTTCAGCGTGGTCGCGACCTTCTCCTTGAGGCCGGCGACATCCCACTGTTCGGCATAGGCGTTCGGTGGAACGTGGATGGCGACCATGGTCTCGATGACTTCGTGGCGCATGTCGGCAACGGTCGAGGACACATCGGTCGCGTCCATCAGCTCGATGCGCTGTTCGAAGATCACCTTGCGCTGGTCGTTGATGACGTCGTCATACTTCAGAAGGTTCTTGCGGATGTCGAAGTTGCGGGCTTCGACCTTCTTCTGGGCGCGTTCGAGCGCCTTGTTGATCCAGGGATGCACGATGGCTTCGCCGTCCTTCAGGCCGAGCTTCTGCAGCATGCCGTCCATGCGGTCAGAGCCGAAGATGCGCATCAGGTCGTCCTGGAGCGACAGGTAGAACTTCGAGCGGCCCGGGTCGCCCTGACGACCGGAACGGCCGCGCAGCTGGTTGTCGATACGACGGCTTTCGTGGCGTTCGGTCGCGATGACATAGAGACCGCCGGCTTCGAGCGCCTTCTGCTTGAGGGCGGCGATTTCGGCACGGATTTCCGCGGTCTTGGCGTCGCGCTCCGGACCCGGCTCCATATCGGCCAGTTCGTGTTCGAGACGCATGTCGAGATTGCCGCCGAGCTGGATGTCGGTACCACGACCGGCCATGTTGGTGGCGATCGTGACGGCGCCGGGAACGCCGGCCTGGGAGACGATATAGGCTTCCTGCTCGTGGTAGCGTGCGTTCAGGACCTTGAAGTCCTTGAAGCCGGACTGGCTCAGCATGTTCGCGAGCAGTTCAGACTTTTCGATCGAGGTGGTGCCGACGAGTACCGGCTGGTTGCGCTCGCTGGCGGCCTTGATCTCTTCGATGATCGCCTTGAACTTTTCTTCGAAGGTCCGGTAGACCTCGTCGTCCTCGTCGATACGCTTGATCGGTAGGTTGGTCGGGACTTCGACCACTTCCAGGCCGTAGATATTGGCGAATTCTTCCGCTTCCGTTGCCGCCGTACCGGTCATGCCGGCGAGCTTCTTGTACATGCGGAAATAATTCTGGAAGGTGATCGAGGCGAGCGTCTGGTTCTCGGGCTGGATCTGGACCTTTTCCTTGGCTTCCAGCGCCTGGTGCTGGCCTTCCGAATAACGGCGGCCCGGCATCATGCGGCCGGTGAACTCGTCGATGATGACGATCTCGTTGTTGCGGACGATGTAGTCCTTGTCGCGCTGGAACAGCTTGTGGGCCTTCAGCGCGTTGTTGATGTGGTGGACGATCGCCACGTTCTCGACGTCGTAAAGGCTCTCGCCCTTCAAGAGGCCGGCCTGGCGCAGCAGGTTTTCCAGCTTTTCGGTGCCGACTTCAGAGAAGTTGGCCGAACGCTGCTTCTCGTCGATCTCGTAATCCTCTTCCGACAGGACCGGAATGAAGGCGTCGATCGTGTTGTAGAGGTCGGAGCGGTCGTCGAGCGGGCCGGAGATGATCAGCGGCGTACGGGCTTCGTCGACGAGGATCGAGTCCACTTCGTCGACGATCGCGAAGTTGTGGCCGCGCTGCACCATCTGGCCGCGCTCATACTTCATGTTGTCGCGCAGATAGTCGAAGCCGAGTTCGTTGTTCGTCGCGTAGGTGATGTCGCAGGCGTATGCGGCGCGGCGCTCGTCGTCGGAGAGACCATGGACGATGACGCCGGTGGTCAGGCCGAGGAAGCCGTACATCTTTGCCATGGTCGCTGCGTCGCGGCTGGCGAGGTAGTCGTTGACGGTGACGACATGCACGCCCTTGCCGGCGAGCGCGTTGAGGTAGACGGCCAGCGTTGCGACCAGCGTCTTGCCTTCGCCCGTCTTCATCTCGGCGATGGAGTTGTCGTTGAGGATCATCGCGCCGATCAACTGTACGTCAAAAGGACGCATGCCGAGCGCACGACGGGCACCCTCGCGGGCGACGGCGAAGGCGGGGACGAGAATGTCGTCCAAGGTCTTGCCGGCGGCCAACTGGGCACGAAATTCGACGGTCTTTGCCGCCAGTTCCTCGTCCGAGAGAGCCTTCATCTTCTCCTCGAGGGCGCCGATTGCGGCCACCTGAGGCTGGTAGGAGCGAACGCGACGTTCGTTCGACGTGCCGAAAATCTTTCGCGCAAGTCCACCAAGACTGACCATATCGATGGTCCTTTCTGACCTTCGTCATAACATTGACCCGGTCGTCCCGCCCTTATGAGCACAGACGAATAGGCGCAAGGCGTCCCGAAACTACTCTGGACGCGAGGTTGCGTGACAGATAAGAGGGGGGTCGAATGATGTCAACGGCGCAGGGCAATGGGAAAGACCTGCATTTGTCGGGCGTCTGACAATTTTTTGCCTGATTCGAACGGTCTTCAAACGGTTCACCATCCGAAAGGTCTTTCATGCTTCGCCTCAATAAAATCGTGCTTGCCGCCTGCGTTTCGCTCATTGCCTTCCATGGCATTGCTGCTGCCGAGGATGCCGTGGTCGCCAAGGTCGGCGCTCTGGAAATCAAGCAGTCCGAGCTCGACCTCGCCGTTGCCAATCTCGACCCGCAGCTTGCCCAGCTGCCCGAAGAGCAGAAGAAGGTGGCGGCCCTGTCCGGCGCCATCGACGTCAAGCTGCTCGCGGCCAATGCAGAGGCTGCCGGTCTCAAGGACGATCCGGAATACCAGCGCCGCCTGGCTTTTATCGCCGAGCGCGAACTGCACAATGTCTACTTCAAGAAGAATGTCGTCGACGCAGTGACGGCTGACGAAGTGAAGGCACGCTACGACAAGGAAGTCGCAGCGCTTCCGAAGCAGGAAGAAATCCGCGCCCGCCACATCCTGGTGAAGACGGAAGAGGAAGCCAAGGCAATCATCGCCGAACTCGACGCCGGCAAGAGCTTCATCGATCTCGCCAAGGAAAAGTCGACCGACCCGAACAAGTCGGAAGGCGGCGATCTCGGCTACTTCACCAAGGGCCGCATGGTCCCGGAATTCGAAGAAGCGGCCTTTGCTCTCGAAAAGGGCGCCTACACCAAGACGCCGGTCAAATCGCAGTTCGGCTTTCACGTGATCCTGCTCGAAGACAAGCGCGAAGCCGCTCCGCCGGCGCTTGAGGCTGTCGAGCCGCAGGTTCGCCAGCTCGTCATGCGCGACAAGTATCTTGCGCTGATCGAGAAGGCCAAGACGGAACAGAAGGTCGAGATCGTCGACGAGACCCTGCGCAAGGGCTATGAAGAGGCCAACAAGCAGGAACAGCAGCCGTAAGCTGCTGCCACCATCCGCACGGTATCCATAGAAAAAGGCCCGCAGTTTGCGGGCCTTCCATTACAGGCCAGGCACCATGTCTTCCAGCATTTCTCCGCTCGCTCCGAAATCCTATGTCGATATGCCTGTCATCCGCGGTGTGCGGATGGCGACGGCGGCAGCAGGGATCAAGTACAAGAACCGCACCGACGTGCTGCTGATGGCCTTCGATACGCCGGCAGCTGTCGCCGGGGTCTTCACCAAGTCGAAGTGCCCCTCGGCGCCTGTCGACTTCTGCCGTACCAATCTCGGCCACGGCGTTGCCCGCGGCGTGGTGGTGAATTCCGGCAATGCCAATGCCTTCACCGGGTCCAAGGGCAAGGCTGCGACGGACCTGACGGCGAAGTCTGCGGCATCGGCGCTCGGCTGCGGCGAAAACGAGATCTATCTCGCCTCGACCGGTGTCATCGGCGAACCGCTCGATGCGACGAAGTTTGCCGGCGTGCTGGACCAGATGGCGTCGGACGCCAAGGGCGATTTCTGGCTGGAAGCCGCAAAGGCGATCATGACGACCGACACCTATCCGAAGGTCGCGACGCGTTCGGCCCAGATTGACGGTGTGACTGTTGTTATCAACGGGATCGCCAAGGGAGCCGGCATGATCGCGCCCGATATGGCGACGATGTTGTCCTTCGTCGTGACCGATGCTGCCATTGCCTCGCCTGCCCTGCAGGCTCTGCTCTCGGCCGGCGTTGAGCCGAGCTTCAATTCGATCACCGTCGACAGCGATACCTCGACTTCCGACACGCTACTGCTGTTTGCCACGGGTGCTGCGGCTGCTGATGGCCAGGCGATGGTCGAGAGTGTCGATGATGCACGTCTTGCCGGCTTCAAGACTGCGCTCAACGATCTGCTGAAGGATCTGGCGCTGCAGGTGGTGCGCGACGGCGAAGGCGCGCGCAAGATGGTCGAAGTGACCGTCAAGGGCGCCGAGAGCGATCTGGCGGCCAAGAAGATCGCGTTGTCGATCGCCAATTCGCCGCTGGTGAAGACCGCTGTTGCCGGTGAGGACGCCAATTGGGGTCGTATCGTCATGGCGGTCGGCAAGTCTGGCGAAATGGCGGATCGTGACCGACTGGCGATCTGGTTCGGCGAAGTTCGGGTTGCCGTGAACGGTGAGCGCGATCCGGATTATTCCGAGACCGCCACCACGGCCGTCATGGAGAAGCAGGATATACCTGTCACCGTCGATATCGGGCTTGGCTTGGGCACGGCGACCGTGTGGACCTGTGACCTCACCAAGGAATATGTTGCCATCAACGGCGACTACCGGAGCTGATGGCCGGAATGCACGCATCTGTTTCTGATCCCAACCTGCCGCTCGTCCGGCGCCTGGAAGCTGTGGGCTTTCGGGCCTGGCCCGCAAGCAGCGTTGTCTATGACGGCAGCTGGCAGATCCGCCTGACAGGCAGCCATCCGTCAAAGCGGTTGAACTGCCTGGTGGCTCTTGATCCGTCCGACCATCGCGACATCTCGCTGCGGATCGAGAAGGCAGGGCGGCGATTTGAATCGCATGGCCGGCCGCTCCTGATCCGGCAGACGCCGCTGTCGCCGAAGCTTTTGATCGATCATCTGGCGGCGGAGGGCTGGGAGTGCTTCGAGGAGGTCGTGACAATGACCTGCGATCTGACGACGCTTGAGCTCCCGGATACGATGGACCATCTGCCGACGCATGACATCGGCCGCTTTGTTGATGCCGACATCGCCGTTCACGACGCCGATCCCGCGCTAAAGCCGGCATTGGCGGAGATCATCACCAGCATCAAGCCGCCGGCCGGGCTCTTCGTCATCGAAGATCCGGAGACGGGGCCTGTGGCGGCAACGCTTTGCGTGCAGGACAATGATCTGGCCGGGCTGATGTCGCTTGCTGTGCGCGCGGACAGACGGGGTCAGGGCTTGGGTGTCGAGATCCTGAGCACGGCGCTGCGCTGGGCCCGGATGCGCGGCGCCCGCATGGCCTGGCTGCAGGTTGTTTCCGACAATGAGGCGGCGCTCGCGCTCTATCGCAAGATGGGTTTTGTCGAAGCCTATCGTTATCACTACTGGCGAAAGGCCGCGGCATGAGTGAGCAGACGAGACCGATCCTGCTGGTTGCGGCCTGCGCGCTTGTTGATACCGACAACCGCATCCTGCTCGCCCAGCGCCCGGAGGGGAAATCTCTGGCAGGATTGTGGGAGTTTCCCGGCGGCAAGGTCGAGGCTGGCGAGACGCCGGAGGAAACGCTGGTGCGGGAATTGAACGAGGAACTGGGCATCGTCACCAAGGTGGCGTGTCTGGCACCCCTGACCTTCGCCAGCCACACCTATGAGACGTTTCACCTTCTGATGCCGCTCTATATATGCCGGCGTTACGAGGGAATTCCTCAGGGGCGGGAAGGCCAGGCGATCAAATGGGTGAAATCGAAGGCGCTGAGGGATTATCCGATGCCGCCCGCCGATGAACCGCTGATCCCCTTCCTCCAGGATCTCTTGTAAGCGCTCGCGAATTCTTGCCGCGTCGTTAACGCAAAGTTTATACCCCGCACCGCAATATACGATCTGTTCATGCGTCGTAAACGTGTGTGGAGCGTATCATGGTAAACGAAGATTTCTGGAAGGCCGCACGGACCAGAGAGCGGTCTTCGATCAAGTCTGGCCGGACGGGTGTCCTGAACATCGCCTTGCTGTTCGGCACGGCTGCGATCGCCCTTTCGCTTGTCCTGACGCCGATGCTTGCCTCCAAGACCGATCGCAAAACGCTGGCCTTCGAGCCTGCTGACTACGACATGATGACAACGGGTTCGATCCCGAAGGGCGATCCGGGCAAGCGCTATACGATCCGTCGCAGCGTGCTGCAGGAGACGCCTGGCTCAGTCTGCATCATCGACGGCAATGGCAACGGCCAGGCCTGTTAATTCACACCCTGCCGGGAGCGCTGCGCGACAGGCTCCGGCTCGATCGCCAGGAGCCAGCATGCGTCTTTTGCGTCAGATGATCGTTGATGAAACCGGTGCGACGGCGATCGAATATGGTCTGATCGCGGCCCTGATCAGCGTGGCCCTGATCTCCGGTTTCGGCGCCTTGAGCACATCCGTTCAAGGTGTCTTCGAGACCGTGACGGCGACGATCACCGCTGCCTGGAGTTAATCCTCACTTTTCTTGGCTGGCGGCACTGACCTGTTCGGGTCCAGTGCGTCGGCGAGGCGCATCTTGGCGGAGCCCGGCTTCAGCGGCTTCTGCTGGCTTTCATGCGGCGCCCAGCCCGAGATGAAAATGATCGAGAAGGTGGCGCGGATGCGGCCATCCGGATCGGCGTAGCGCTCGGCATAAAGTTCGGCAGCGCGCAGGAAGAAGCGTCGCGACACCGGCTTGCGGCTTCGGCCGATCAGCGGATTTGCCATGCCCATGGCCTTCAGATCGCGCATCAGCGCGAAGATATGGTCGTAGCGAACCGTAAAACTCTCCTCATCGATGACAGGCAGAGCGAAACCCGAGCGCTGCATCAGTGCGCCGATGTCGCGGATATCGGCAAAGGGTACGACGCGGGGACTGGCGCCGCCGTAAATCTCGGTTTCGGCCGCCAGCAGGACGTCGCGCAATTCGGCAAGCGTTCCGGTGCCCGGGATGGCGGCGAGCAGGAGGCCGTCCGGTTTCAAGGCGCGGCGCATCTGGATCAGCATGCCGGGTGTGTCGTTGGTCAGATGCAAAGAGAGCGGCGAGAGGATCAGGTTGACCGACTGGGGTTCCAGCGGGACGCTTTCGAAATTGGTCACGCTGCCCTGCGCTGCGGCCAGAAGTGCCGGATCCGTTTCAATACGCTCCAGCGCACCGATCTTGCCGGTGGCGAGCGCGGCCCTAGCCGTTGCACCCGTGCCGCCGAAGAGTTCGACTGCCCGGTCGAAGCGACGTTCGACAATGGCGAGGCGGTCGGCGAGTTCACGCGCCGTCAGTTCCAGAAGGAAATCGCTGCCCTCCGCCCGCTGCGCCCAGGCGCGGCTGCGGTTGCGGGCGATCAGAGCTTCGTCGAAAATTTCTTTCATGGCGGCCTTCCCTGGCTGATGCGATTGGCTCCTTGCCGTGAGAGGCGTAGTGTCGTCGCATGCTGGCTCATTTAGTGCAGAAATCGCTGTCCGTCAGCCTGGAACGTTCCGGTACGGTGTTGCGCGGGCTGTTTCATCTCGTCTATCCGCCGACCTGCGCCCACTGTCACGTCCAGATCCTGAGCCACAATGCGCTGTGCAGCGATTGCTGGGCGGCATTGCGGCTGATCGAGCGGCCGTTCTGCGAGGTGCTGGGTCTGCCGTTTGCGCATGATCCGGGGGAGGGCATGCTGTCGCCCGAGGCGATCGCGCATCCGCCAGTCTTCGATCGCTTGCGATCGGTGGCGTTGCATGAGGGCGTGGCGCGGCATCTAGTGCATGGGTTGAAATATCGCGACCGGACGGATCTTGCGCCGATGATGGCGGCCTGGATGGTGCGGGCGGCCTCGGCCGAGATTGCTGCAGCGGACGGCATCATTGCGGTGCCGCTGCACCGGATGCGGATGTTCCGGCGGATGTTCAATCAGTCGGCGGAACTGGCCCGGCATGTGGGGCGGCAGGCGGGCAAGCCGTTTCTCGTCGAGGCGCTCATGCGGCGCAAGCGTACGCAGCAGCAGGTGGGGCTGACGGCGAACCAACGGGCACTCAACGTGCGCGGCGCCTTCGTTGTGCCGGAGGGGCGGGAGGACCTGGTCTTCGGGCGGCGCCTGGTGCTGATCGACGACGTCTACACGACAGGAGCGACGGTGAGTGCGGCGACCGCTGCCTTGAAAAAGGCAGGGGCGGCGGATGTCACTGTTTTGACCTTTGCAAGGGCTTTGTCCGGGCCTATATGAAGGGTCCGTTCCTCTCCAGCACAGTCCCGTGCCTTTCTCCTGCGGAGTTCTTCATGGCGGATGTCATTGTCTATACGCGTCAGTTCTGCGGCTATTGCGCCAGCGCCAAGGCGCTCTTCGACAAGAAGGGTGTGTCCTATGTCGAGCATGACGCGACCGGCAAGCCGGAGCTGCGCGAAGAGATGATTTCCAAGTCCGGCCGCAATACGTTTCCGCAGATCTTCATCGACGGCCAACATGTCGGCGGCTGCGATGACCTGCATGCGCTCGACCGGGCCGGCAAGCTCGATCCGCTTCTCGCTCGTTAAGGATATATGTTTCATGGTGTTCAAGGCCGCTGCCGTCCAGATGTGTTCCGGAGTTGATCCGGCGAAGAATGCGCAAGCCATGGCGCGGCTGGTGCGTGATGCCGCCGCGCAGGGCGCGATCTATGTGCAGACGCCGGAGATGACCGGTGCCGTGCAGAAGGATCGTGCGGGGCTTGCCGAGATCCTGCGCGATGAAGAGAACGACCTGATCGTCAAGGCGGCCTCCGAGCTTGCGAAAGAACTGAAGATCCACCTGCATGTCGGTTCGACCGCGATCAAACTGCCGGATGGCAAGATTGCCAACCGGGCCTTCCTGTTCGGCCCCGATGGCCACAAGATCACCGCTTATGACAAGATCCACATGTTCGACGTGGATCTCGACAATGGCGAGAGCTGGCGGGAGAGTTCCGTCTATCGCCCGGGCGAGCGGGCCGTGGTGGCGGATCTGCCGTTTGCCAAGCTCGGTTTCGGCGTTTGCTACGACGTGCGCTTCCCGCACCTGTTCCGCGCCGAGGCGATGGCTGGGGCCGAGATCCTGACGACGCCGGCCGCCTTTACCAAGCAGACCGGCGAGGCGCATTGGGAGATCCTGCTGCGCGCGCGTGCCATCGAGAACGGTGCCTATGTGATTTCGGCGGCACAGGCCGGTGTGCATGAGGACGGACGCGAGACTTTCGGTCATTCGATGATCGTCGGCCCCTGGGGCAAAGTTCTGGCGAGCGCGGGCGGCTCGGGCGAGGCGGTGGTGATCGCCGATATCGATCTTGAGGCGGTTAAGGCCTGCCGGGCGAAGATCCCGAACCTGAAGAACGGCCGCGATTTCCAGCTCGACATCGCGCCGCAGCTTGCCAAGGGAGGCGTCACGGTGTGATCCGCTATTCCCTGAGCTGTGAGAAGGTCCATGAATTCGAAGGCTGGTTTTCTGAAAGCGCCGAATTCGATCGACAGAAGGCGTCCGGCTTTCTGACCTGTCCCGTTTGCGGGTCGGGCCAGGTGTCCAAGGTTCTGATGGCGCCGTCGGTGACGACCGCCCGCCAGAAGGAGGGCACGCAGGCGCTGGCCGTCTCGGCGGCACAAAAGCTGGCGATGAGCAAGCTCAAGGAAGCGATCCAGGAAATCCGTTCTTCGAGCGAGGATGTTGGCGAGCGCTTTCCTGATGAGGCGCGTAAGATCCATTACGGCGAAGCGGAAGCGCGCGGCATCATCGGGCAGGCATCACCCGTCGAGGTGAAGTCGCTGATCGAAGAAGGCATCGAGATCGCCCCGCTGCCGGTCTTGCCGGACGAGGCGAATTGAGGCCGGCTTCCCATCATCTGGCGATCTACAACTTCGGCATTCACGTCGATTCCTATGCCACTGCTTCCGTGCAGGGTTTTGCTCTGCGGGAGCCGTTCAATTTCGAAGCGGCGGCGCGGGCTGTCGGATTTGTCGGTCGATCCGGATACGAAGGCGAGCCAGGGCCGGAGAGCTGGGGTGACCATGTCGTTCCGACTGCACTTGGCGATCTCAGTGGGCGTTCCACGGTCTCCTCCCTGTCGCTCTGGGAGGATATCGAGAGTCTGTCGGCTTTCAGTTATGCCGGCGTTCATGCCGATGCGCTGAAGCATGCGCGGCAATGGAATATCAAACAGGACTGGCCACCGCTGGTGCTGTTCTGGGTTCCCGTGGGCGACAGACCCACCTGGTCGCAGGCAGTGGAGCGGTTTGAGGGGCTGATGCGCAATGGGCCTGCGCCGGCGCATTTTTCTTTCAAGAATGCCTTTACGGCCGAAGGGGAGCCGTATCAGCTCGATCGTGGGCGGGTGAAGCAGTTGACCGCAGACAACATGGTCCGCCAGCGAGAATTGCTGGCCATCGTCAAAACGCTGCCGGTCTGACCATCACCCCTTGAAACCGTCGGCTTCCAGATAGGCCTGTTCGTCCGGCGTCGTTTCTCGGCCAAGGGCTGGATTGCGATGCGGGAAACGGCCGAAGCGCGTGATGATGTCCTGGTGGACGACGGCATAACGCAGGCACTCTTCATCGCCGACGCGCTCGTGGTGGGCGGTGAACAGGGCCATGCTGCGTTCCTGTTCGGCAGGATCCTCCGAATGCTCGAAGGGCAGGTAGAAGAAGATCGCCATAGGCGGCTCAACCTGATGGTCGAGGCCCTTGGCGAGCGCCTGTTTCGCAAGCGACAGAGCCAGTGGATCGGTGGCGAAGGCGTGACCCGAATTCCTGAAAAGATTTCTCGGAAACTGGTCGAGCAGGATCATCAGGGCGAGTGCGCCCTCGGCGGTCGTGCACCAGTCGGCAAGTTCATTGCGGGCAGCGCGGAAATGCAGGTCGAGGAAACGCTCGCGGATCGCAAGATCCAGCGCCTCATCCTTGACGAACCACTTTTCCCGCCCGGCTTCGCGCCAGAAAGCAATGACGTCGGCTGCGCTGCTCATTCGGAGGATCCTGGGCGGCTTGCGAGCACCATGTAGTTCACGTCGATGTCGGAGGAGAGGTTCCACTGGTTCTGCAGAGGGTTGAAGAAGACACCCTTCATCTCGACGACGCCCATGCCGCTCATGGCGAGCGGGCCTTCGATCTCTTCCGGACGGACCAGTTTTTCATACTGATGGGTGCCGCGCGGTAGCCAGCGCAGGACATATTCGGCGCCGAAGATGGCAAGCGCTGCCGCCTTCATCGTGCGGTTGATGGTGGAGACCAACATAAGGCCGCCCGGGCGGACCATGGAGGCACAGGTCGACAGGAAGAACTCGACGTCGGCGACGTGTTCGACCACTTCCATGTTCAGGACGATGTCAAAGGTCTCGCCGGCTGCTGCCAGAGCTTCTGCGGTGACGGCGCGGTAGTCCACTTCGACGCCGCTCTGGGCCGAATGGGTCATGGCGATCTTGATGTTCTTTTCCGAGGCATCAGCGCCGAGTACGCTTGCGCCCATACGGGCGACCGGCTCCGACAGAAGGCCGCCACCGCAGCCGATGTCGAGCACGCGCAGGCCTTCGAGCGGGCGATGTGCCTTCGGGTCGCGGCCGTAATGGGCGCAGACCATGTCTCTGATGTAGGCGAGGCGCACCGGGTTGATCTTGTGCAGGGGCTTGAACTTGCCTGTCGGGTCCCACCACTCCGCCGCCATGGCGGAAAAGCGGTCGACCTCGGACTGATCGATTGTGGTGCGTGCGTCTGCACTCATGACAAAAACCTCCTGGCGACACTTGGCTCTCCAAGTCGTCCCGATGTCGCCCAAAGTCAAGAGTATGGGAGGTCGCAGGGCCGGGGTGCTGACGGCTGGGGAACCTCGTCCGCCGGCCAAACGTTGTAAGCCGCAAGTCACGGTTCGCCGTTGCCAACATCAGGAGATCCAACATGAAAAAACTCTGGCTCATGGCTGCCGTCGCCGCTTCGACGGCCGGATTGCCTGCGATCGCCGAGGCGGCGCCTGCGTTTTCGACCGGAAATGTGAACATGCGCTCCGGGCCGAGCACCCAGTATCCGCCTGTTATCGTCATCCCTGTCGGAAGCCAGGTCGATATTCGAGGTTGCCTGTCCAGCGCCAACTGGTGTGACGTCGCCTATGCGGGCTATCGCGGCTGGGTATCGGGCTCCTATCTGCAGGCGAGCTATTCGCAGCGTCGGGTCTATGTCGATCCGCAATACTACCGTCCGCTCGGCATTCCGACCGTGACATTCAGCATTGGCCGCTATTGGGACGACCACTATCGCGGCCGCTCCTTCTACCGTGACCGCGACCGGTGGCGCGATAATGACGGTTGGCGCGACCGGGATCGTGACAGGGACCGTGATCGCCGCAGCAGCGATAGTCGCCAGCGAGACCGAGACAATGACGGTCTCCGCTTCAACGACGGGCGGCGCGACAATGACCCGCGTTTGAATGACAACCGGCCCCGCAGGCAGGAGGCCGAGCGCAATGACAACAGGCGTCGTGAGGATGCACGACGCAACAACGACGATGACAAGAAGAACATTCGTCGGATTCCGCAGCGCAAGCGCGGTGAGGCAATGTGCAATCCGGCCGAGGAACGTTGCAACTGACTCATTGGCGGGAAGTCGCGGACTTTCCGCTCTTAGGTAACCAAAGGAAAAGAGGCCGCATCACCTGCGGCCCCTTTTGCGGTCTTCGAGCCTACTGGACGAGACGTTTTGCCAGTCCGTCGGTGATCTGTTTGGCGAGCGCGGGGTAATCCCCGTCGAAGTGGTGCCCGCCATCGAGCTCGACGGTTTGTACCGGCGTTCCCACGAGATCGCGGCAGGCGTCGTCCTCCTCGTCGGCTCCGTAGAAGCACTGGACCAAGGAAGGGTCGATACGTTTGATGTCGTCGAGCGGATCGCCGGCACCCTTGCCGCCGCTGGCACCAAGCCAGCCCGAAACCGAGATTTCATAGTCGACCTGGTGGGAAAGCGCGAGCAGGCTCAATTGCGGTACGCGGGCCTTCAGCTTGTCCGAGAGGCCGTTATAGGCTGATGGCAGGACGTCGGCTCCAAAGGAATAACCGACGAGCAGGACATGGCGGACCTTCCAGCGCTTCTGGTAGGTGCGCATGATGGTGGCGAGATCGTTGCTCGTCTCTTCCGGCGTCCGTTCCGACCAGAAGTAGCGCAGCGAATCCACGCCGACGACAGGGATACCGTCTGCCTGAAGGTTGGCGGCCACCTGGCTGTCGATGTCGCGCCAGCCGCCATCGCCGGAATAGATGACGGCCATGGTGTCACGCGTCGGCGCGGTCTCAAGCACGGTCAGTGGAAGGCCGAGCGGCGTATCGGCGGAATTGCCCAGCGCAATCAGCTCATCGATCGCATCGGAATAGGCTTGCGTGACATCGCCCTTCACATCGCGCTGGTCGATGTCCGGGTGGGTGGCGACGAGGCTTGCAACATGGTCGCGGCCGTCAGTCGGTGCGGCCGGACTCAGGAGAACGGTGGCCGGGTCGGGCAGGTCGCCGTCCGTCAGACCATAGACCATGCGGTCACCGGTCAGGGTCTTCTTGGCTGGCGTGCAAAACTGCTTGGTGACGGGGATGCCGGCTTCGGGGTCGAGCGCCAGGGTCTGGCCGATGGTCGCTTTCGGCGTCTGAGCGAGGATTGCGAGCGCCAGTGCACCGCCCTCACCACGGCCGGCGATGATCGGTGGCAGGAAGGCTGTATTGCCGGCCTTGCGCTGCAGCTGGTGGTCGATGGCCTCAATATCCGAGACCGTATAGATGCAGTCGCCGGTGTCCTTGGCCAGCGACGCCAGATATTTCGGTGTATCGATGCCGACGACAATGGCGCCGTTTTGCTGCAGCCGTTCGGCCTGCTGCTGGTCGGCATCCTGCCAGCCGCCTTTATCCGAAAGCAGCACGACGAGGGCTTTGGGCGTGTCGTCCGGCAGAAGCGTCAGCGGCGCGGGGATCATGCCCGTGTCGAGCAGGGGGGTCTCCTGGGCGACTGCAACGGAGGCTGTCGACAGCGCGAGGATCAGCGCGACGGTTTTGATGATCGAGGTCATTTTTTCACCACGCCTTTCAGTCCACCGCCGATCAGAAGCGTCGCGTCGAGAAGCGCAAGGACAGGATTGAGACCGCCGGCTACCGCCAGGTAACGCGGTTGCCATTCAGGATGGAACTTGGCCTTGAAGGCCCGCAGTCCCTTGAAGTTGTAAAAGCGTTCGCCGTGTTCATAGAAGGTGTTGGCGATACGATCCCAGACGGGGGCCACCTGCCGGCGTGACAGGCCTGAAAGCGGAGCCATGCCGAGGTTGAACTGGCGGTATCCCTGGTCGCGCAACTCGCTCATCAGCCGGACGAAGAGGAAATCCATCGAGCCCTTGGGCGCATCGGGTGAGAAGCGCATGAGGTCGATCGATGCTTCCTCCTTGGTGCTCGTCAGCAGGGTGTTGGCGAAGGCGACGATGCGGCCCTCGAAGCGCAGGATCGCGACAGGCTGGGCGGTCATATAGGCTTCGGTAAAGGCACCGAGCGAGAAGCCCTTTTCGCGGGCGCGGTGATGATCGAGCCAGGCGTCTGAGACGCGTCGCAGGTCATCCAGGATCGCGGGGACCTGGTCCGCCGGGATGGTCTCGAAGGTGAGGCCGTCGCGTTCGCCGCGAGTGGCGGTCTGGCGCAGGCTTGCCCAGCGGCCGCCCTTGAGGTCGAATTGGGTGAGATCAACAATGGCCATTTCGCCAAGCTTGAAGGCCTTCATGCCGGCATCGGCTATTGCCGGCAGAAGGGCTGGCGAAGCCTGATAGAAGACGGCGCGGCAGCCGGCGGCGCGGGCCGTCTCGACGAATTGCCAGACGAGCTCGTCCCGCGAGGCCTTTTGGCCCGTCGGATCGAGGAAGGCGATGAAGGAGCGCCCCTGACGGGCATACATCAGGAAGGCCTTGCCGTCGGGCGAAAACATCACGCTCTTGTCGCCGGTGCGGACCAGATTGGCGTCGGCGATGTCGTTGATATCGAGGATCTCGACCGCCTTTTGCAGATCGACCTCGTCGGCGGGCGGCGCGGCGAAGGTGGCGGGACGTAGCAGGCTGTAGAGGCTGATGGCCATCGAGAAGATCGAGAGACCGAGAACGGCGCGAAGCGAGCGGGGGGCTTCGGCGGAGAACTCGAATTGCCACCAGAGGTCATGGCTGTATTCGACGTCGCGATAGACGAAGAGCAAGACGGCGATGGCGCCGACAAGAAGGACGCCGACGGCAAGAAGCCAGGCGGAGTTCAGCGCCTGGAGCAGCGAGGCCGGACGCCGGAACAGGCCGCGGCTGGCGACGAGGCCGACCAGCAGCAGTGCCAGCATGCCGGCTTCGTAGATGGCGACCGCCTTGGCGAGCGACAGGACGAGTGCCGCCACAGCGACGAATATGGCGGACCACCAGGCCCCGTCGAGGCGCTGGGCGAGGCCGCGCGCGATGATGACGAGGAGAAGGCCGAGAATGCTTGCCAGGAAATGGGCGCCTTCGAGGACCGGCAGAGGCAGGACCTTGGCCAGCGCATCGAGATTGCCGTCCGGGGCGGGGGTAACGCTGGAGATGACCAGCATGACCCCGAGCAGCAGGGAAAGCGTTGCGAGCAGCGTCGGGGCGAGGCGACCGGCCGTCCGCGCGATGCCGGCGGAGAGGGGCGTGGCCGCGAGTTGCCGCAGTTCGGCAATGGTGACCAGGATGATCGCGACGATCAGCGGCAGTACATAGTAGATCAGACGATAAGCGACGAGCGAGGCCAGCACGGCCTCCGTGCCCAGCTGACTGCCAAGCGCTGCCACCATCACCGTTTCGAAGACGCCGATCCCGGCCGGCACGTGGCTGATCACGCCAATGCCAATCGCCACTGCATAGACGGCGAAGAAGGTAGGCCAGTTGATATCAGCTGCGGCCGGCAGAAGGGCGTAGAGGACCGAGGCGGAGAAGGCGATATCGAGGACGGTGACGATGAACTGCCGCGACATGGTGCGGCTGTCGGCAAGGCGTAGGCTGCGCCCGCCGATGGTGACGCCGTTGCCGCTCGCCAGAAGCAGAAGGACCGAGAGCACGGCAAGCACAAGGATATCGCCTGCGACGAGGGCGTTCTGGGACAGGCCGATCAGGGGGGCAATTTCGCCGGCGACGGGCAAGAGGGCGATGGCTGTTACCAGCACGAGGCCAATGGAGAAGGACACGGTGACGAAGGCGATGATGCGACCGATATCATCGGGCGACAGGCCGGCACGGGAATAGGCCCGGTAACGGATCGCGCCACCGGAGAGTGCGCCGAAGCCTGCGACATTGCCGACGGCATAGGCGCTGAAGGCGGTGAGTGCGACCTCTGCCAGGGGGCGACGACGGCCGATATAGGCGAGAGCGTTCAGGTCGTAGAGGCAGAGCGTCGCAAAGCTCAGCACGGTGAAAAGAATGGCGAGCGCGATGGACCCTGTACTCGTGGAGCGCAGGCCGTTGACCACATCCGCATAGGTGACCTCTTCCGTGAGGCGATAGATGGCGTAGCCGACGGCGGCGAAGACCAGCAGTGCTGCGACGGCGGCGAGCGGTCGGGCGTAGCGGTTGAGGGGGGATATCCGGGGCGCCTGTGCGGCTTCGCCGGAGGCGGGGGAGAGTTCAGCGCTGGATGTCATGCGACCCTATCCGGATTTTGGCCTATGCTCAAACCGGCTCCCAGCCCGGTTGGGCGATGGTTGGCGCCTGAATTGGTTCCAAATTAAGGCAGCGCGGGAATGGCGGTTTCGGGCGATTTTTCGCTGTCGGGGCGTACCGTTTCGGCCCCAACTGGCCGTTGCGCGCCGGGAACATATTCGCTAAAAGCCCGGCAGCCTGCAGGCTTTCATGCAGGACGTCAGTTTCTTCGCTGCCCAGGCGGCGTTTTTCAAGGGCATATGGTTCAAGTCTATGGCTCGCATCGTCATGAAATTCGGCGGGACCTCCGTCGCCAATCTGGAACGTATCCACAACGTGGCACGCCATGTGAAACGGGAAGTCGATGCCGGTCATGAAGTGGCCGTGGTCGTCTCGGCCATGTCGGGCAAGACCAATGAGCTGGTCGACTGGGTCCAGAACATGCCGAAAGTGGCCGGTGCCGATTCGCCCTTCTACGATGCGCGCGAATATGATGCCATCGTCGCCTCGGGCGAACAGGTGACGTCAGGGCTTCTGGCGATTGCGCTGCAGTCTATGGGCATCAATGCCCGCTCCTGGCAGGGCTGGCAGATCCCGATCAAGACCGACAACGCTCATGGTGCAGCCCGCATCCAGGAAATCGACGGTTCCGACATCGTGCGCCGCATGGGCGAGGGGCAGGTGGCGGTGGTTGCGGGTTTCCAGGGCATTGGCCCGGATAACCGCATCGCGACGCTTGGCCGTGGCGGCTCTGATACCTCGGCCGTGGCGATTGCCGCCGGCCTGAAGGCTGATCGCTGCGACATCTATACCGACGTCGATGGCGTCTACACGACTGATCCGCGCATCGAGCCCAAGGCGCGCCGCCTGAAGAAGATCGCGTTCGAGGAAATGCTGGAAATGGCGTCGCTCGGCGCCAAGGTCCTGCAGGTGCGCTCGGTCGAGCTTGCCATGGTACACAAGGTTCGCACCTTCGTGCGCTCCAGCTTTGAAGATCCCGATGCGCCGGGCATGGGTGATTTGCTCAACCCGCCCGGTACGCTGATTTGTGATGAGGAAGAGATCGTGGAACAGGAAGTCGTCACCGGTATCGCCTATGCCAAGGATGAAGCGCAGATCTCGCTGCGTCGTCTGTCCGACCGTCCGGGCGTCTCTGCTGCGATCTTCGGGCCTTTGGCCGAAGCGCATATCAATGTCGACATGATCGTCCAGAACATTTCGGAAGACGGTTCGAAGACCGACATGACCTTCACGGTGCCCTCAGGTGACGTGGACAAGGCGCTTGCGGTTCTCGGCTCCAACAAGGAGACGATCGGCTTCGACGTGATCCAGAGCGAAAAGGGCCTGGTCAAGGTTTCGGTCATCGGTATCGGCATGCGCAGTCATGCCGGCGTTGCCGCGACGGCGTTTAGGGCGCTCGCCGAGAAGGGTATCAACATCAAGGCGATCACCACATCCGAGATCAAGATTTCGATCCTGATCGACGGCCCGTATGCCGAGCTCGCGGTTCGCACTTTGCATTCCTGCTACGGTCTGGATAAGAATTGATTCCTGAGAGCGGATCGACGAAGCCCGACCCCTGAAAAGGCAAGGGTTACAAGCCGCTGACCAATGGGAAGTGGAGCCAATACGCGATGAGAGACCTTTCTGCGGGTCCCCGCGTCCTGCTCAAGCGGTTGCGCGAAATGATGGCGGAGCCGCTCGAGCCGCAGGAGCGTCTTGACCGGATTGTTCGCCAGATCGCGAGCAACATGGTCGCCGAGGTGTGCTCGGTGTATGTGCTGCGCTCGGACGGCGTGCTGGAACTCTACGCGACCGAAGGTCTGAACAAGGACGCCGTTCACCTTGCCCAGTTGAAGATGGGCCAGGGTCTCGTCGGTACGATCGCGGCCTCGGCGCAGTCGCTCAATCTTTCCGATGCGCAGGCACATCCTGCTTTCCGCTATCTCCCCGAGACGGGCGAAGAAATCTACCATTCCTTCCTTGGCGTGCCGATTTTGCGCGCCGGACGCAGCCTCGGCGTTCTCGTCGTGCAGAACAAGGCCGCGCGCAATTACCGCGAGGACGAGCTCGAAGCGCTTGAGACGACCGCGATGGTGCTGGCGGAGATGATCGCGACCGGCGAACTGAAGAAAATCACGCGACCTGGCCTCGAACTCGACCTGACGCGTCCGGTCTCGATCGATGGCGACAGCTATTCGGAAGGCATCGGCCTCGGCTATGTCGTGCTGCACGAGCCGCGCATCGTCGTCACCAACCTCTTGAACGAAGACAGCGAGACGGAAATCCGCAGGCTTGCCGATTCGCTGGGCTCGCTTCGCATCTCGATCGACGACATGCTGTCGCGGCGCGAGATTTCCATGGAAGGCGAGCATCGCGACGTGCTCGAGACCTACCGCATGTTCGCCCATGACCAGGGCTGGGTGCGGCGCATGGAAGAGGCGATCCACAACGGCCTGACGGCGGAAGCGGCTGTCGAGAAGGTGCAAAGCGACACCAAGGCGCGGATGATCCGGTTGACGGATCCATATCTGCGCGAACGTATGCATGACTTCGACGATCTGGCGAACCGGCTTCTCCGGCAGCTGACCGGCTTTTCGCCTCGCAGCACGGCCGAAGGCTTTCCGAATGACGCCATCGTCTTTGCCCGGGCCATGGGTGCTGCCGAACTCTTGGACTATCCGCGCGCCAATCTGCGCGGGCTCGTGCTGGAAGAAGGTGCCGTCACCAGCCATGTCGTGATCGTGGCGCGTGCCATGGGCATTGCGGTTGTCGGTCAGGCGGCGGGTGCGGTGGCGCTTGCTGAAAACGGTGATCCTGTGATCATCGATGGCGACGATGGTAAGGTGCATGTGCGCCCTGTTGCCGACCTGCAGAAGGCCTATGAGGAGAAGGTCAAGCTCCGCGCCAAGCGTCAGGAACAGTTCCGGGCGCTGCGCGATGTCGAGCCGGTGACCAAGGACGGGCGGCGGATCAAGCTGCAGATGAATGCGGGCCTGTTGGTCGACCTGCCGCAGCTGGCGGATTCGGGCGCCGATGGCATTGGCCTTTTCCGCACTGAATTGCAGTTCATGATTTCCTCGACCATGCCGAAGGGCGAGGAGCAGGAAAGCTTTTATCGCAGCGTGCTGAAACAGGCGGCTGGTCGGCCGGTGACTTTCCGGACGCTCGATATCGGTGGCGACAAGGTCGTCTCCTATTTCCGCAGCCAGGAAGAAGAGAACCCGGCGCTTGGTTGGCGGGCGATCCGCCTGTCGCTTGATCGGCCGGGTCTGTTGCGCACGCAGTTGCGGGCGCTTCTGAAGGCTGCGTCCGGCGCCGAGCTGAAGATGATGCTGCCGATGGTGACGGAGGTCGCCGAGATCCGCGCGGTGCGCGAGCTGATGCAGAAGGAAGTGCAGCATCTATCGAAGTTCGGCCACCAGTTGCCGAAGAAGCTGCAATTCGGCGCCATGCTCGAAGTGCCGTCGCTGATGTGGCAGCTCGACGAGCTGATGGCGGAGGTCGACTTCGTGTCCGTCGGTTCGAACGACCTTTTCCAGTTCTCGATGGCGGTCGATCGTGGCAATGCCCGAGTGGCGGATCGTTTCGATGTTCTGGGACGGCCTTTCCTGCGTATCCTGCGCGACATCGTGCGGGCGGGCGAGCGCAACAATACACCTGTGACTCTATGCGGCGAGATGGCGTCGAAGCCGCTCTCGGCCATGGCGCTGCTCGGGATCGGCTTCCGCTCGATCTCGATGTCGCCGACGTCGATCGGTCCGGTGAAGGCTATGCTGCTGGGGCTTGACGTAGAACAGCTTTCCGATCTGCTGGCGGTCGTGCTTGACGACAACACACCCGGCGTGTCAGTGCGCGACATACTTGTCCGCTTCGCGGCCGAGAACAATATTCCCGTCTGACATCTGACGAAGAAACCGGAGTAAAGGGTGGCGAAGCTTCCTGTCGAGAAAATGCGCGAGCTCGAACGCCGCTTCGGCGAGATCGAGGCGCGAATGTCGGCGGGCCCGGCAGCCGACGTCTATGTGAAGCTCGCGTCGGAATATTCCGAGCTTGAGCCTGTCGTGAAGAAGATCCGCGAGTATCAGTCGGCGATCGACGAGGCGGCGGATCTGCGCGCCATGCTGTCGGATAAGTCGACCGATCGGGACATGCGCAGCCTTGCAGAAATGGAACTGCCCGACGTCGAGACCCGTATCGAGGCGCTTGAGGAGCAGATGCAGATCCTGCTTCTGCCGAAGGATGCCGCCGACGAAAAGAGCGCCATCCTCGAAATCCGCGCGGGCACTGGCGGCTCCGAGGCTGCCTTGTTCGCCGGGGCACTTTTCCGCATGTATGAGCGTTTCGCCTCGACCAAAGGCTGGAAGGTGGAAGTGCTTTCCGCCAGCGAGGGGGAAGCCGGCGGCTACAAGGAAATTATCGCGACGATCAGCGGGCGGGGCGTGTTCTCCAAGCTGAAGTTCGAATCCGGCGTGCACCGCGTGCAGCGCGTGCCTGAAACCGAGGCGAGCGGGCGCATCCACACCTCGGCGGCGACCGTGGCCGTTCTGCCGGAAGCGGAAGAGATCGACATCGAGATCAAGGCCGAGGATATCCGCATCGACACCATGCGCTCGTCCGGTGCCGGCGGGCAGCACGTCAATACGACCGACTCGGCCGTGCGCATCACCCACCTGCCGACGGGACTGATCGTCACCTCGTCGGAGAAGTCACAGCACCAGAACCGCGCCAAGGCGATGCAGGTGCTGCGGTCCAGGCTCTATGACATCGAACGGCAGAAGGTGGACAGCGAGCGGTCGGCGAACCGGAAGAACCAGGTGGGTTCGGGCGACCGGTCCGAGCGCATCCGGACTTACAATTTTCCGCAGGGCCGCGTGACGGATCACCGGATCAACCTGACGCTCTACAAGCTGGACAAGATGATCGAAGGCGATATCGACGAAATGGTCGATGCGCTGATTTCCGATTATCAAGCCGGGCAGCTGGCGCAGCTGGGTGAAGCCCAGTGAACGACAAGAAGGTGACGGCGAGAGGTCTGATCCACGACGCCCGCCGGCGCTTCGAGGATGCCGGTCTTGCCGATGCCGACCAGGATTCGCGCATTCTCGTGATGGAATTGCTGGGGCTCAGCCACACGGATCTGGTTCTCAATGGCGACAGGATCATCTCGGACGAGGCGGTCGCGCAGGTGGAAGAGGCTGTAAAGCGGCGGCTGGCGCGCGAACCGGTCTACCGAATTTTGGGGTCGCGTGAGTTCTACGGGCTCGACCTGAAGCTCTCCCCGGGCACGCTGGAGCCCCGTCCTGATACCGAAGTACTCGTCGATGCCGTGTTGCCTTATCTTAGGGGCAGGATTGCTCTCCAAGGGCAGGCGCAGATCGTGGATCTGGGCACTGGGACGGGTGCAATCGCGCTGGCGCTCATCGCGCAATGTCCCGAGGCAAGTGCCGTGGGGGTCGATATATCCGAGGATGCGCTGGCGACGGCGCTCGCCAATGCGGCAGGCCTCGGCCTTGGCGATCGGTTCTCGACCCGGGTCGGTCCCTGGTTTTCCCAGACACCTGAACGCTTCGACATCATTGTGTCGAACCCGCCCTATATCCGTACCGCGGTGATGGAAAGCCTGGAGCCGGAAGTGGCAAACCACGATCCTGCTGTGGCGCTGGATGGTGGGGCAGACGGGCTGGAAGCCTATCGGGCGATCGCATCAGAGGCTGCAGCGCATCTCAATTCCGGCGGCATCGTGGGCCTGGAGATCGGCTTCGACCAGCATGTCGAGGTGGTGCAAGTATTTGAGCAGGCGGGATTTTTGCTCATTGAGGCGCAGCGCGATCTTGGCGGTCGTGATCGCGTGTTGATCTTTGCCGCAAAGCAAGACTGACAGGTTTGCTGCGGCTGCTAAGGATAATTCCGGGAATTCGAGAAAAAGGCTTGGTTTTCCAGTTGAAGCGTAATAGTTTGCGGGCACGTAACGGGCGGCGGGGAAAGAACGAGGATTCGTTCGTGTCTGGGCCGGCTTCGATCATGGTTCGCTTTCGAACTCCGCGAAGCACAAAAAGACCGGTGCGTAACTCAGTAAACTCGACTTTCACCAGCGGCGAGCAAGGCGAGAGCGCGGTCTGCCGGCGGCGCGTCGAGACTTGGTCCGGGCTAACCAGAACCAGCGGCGTTGCCCTTTTTCAGCACAACAGAGACATTCAGGTGAATCATCTATGAGGCCAGGACAGCAGAACAAGCGTGGTCGGGGGCGTAACAACAACAATGGCGGTGGTGGCGGCGGCGGCAATGGCGGCGGCAACTTCAACCGCAAGGGCCAGAACCCCCTGACCCGGACCTATGACAGCTCAGGTCCTGACGTCAAAATCCGTGGCACGGCGCAGCATATCGCTGAAAAATACTCCAACCTGGCGCGCGACTCGCAAAGCGCCGGGGATCGTGTCATGGCGGAAAACTATCTGCAGCACGCCGAGCACTATAACCGTATCATCGCAGCCGCCCAGGCGCAGATGCAGGAACGCTTCCAGCGCGACGACCGCGATGGCAATGACGACCGCGATGACCGGCAAGATTACAACGAGCGCGACGGCGAGGACTTCGACGGTTCTGATGACAACAACGGTCAGAACGCCGAGCGCGGCAATGAACGTGGGGGTGATCGCGGCAACCAGCAGGCGCCACAGCAGCAGGCCCGACCGCAGCAGCAGAACCGACCGCAGCAGCACAATCGGCCGCAGCGTCAACCGGAACCTCAGCCGGAGATTGCCGGATCGGGCCCGCAGCCTGTGATCGAAGACATGCCGGCGGAAGCCGCAGTGGCCGCTGCCGAAAGTGCTGCCGAGGCCGGTGGCGAACGCCAGCCGCGCCGCCGCGCTGCTGGAAACCGTCCTCGCCGCCAGCCGCGCCGTAGCGCCGGTGCCGACGAAGGTGGCGAAGGTGGGGGCAATGACGAGGGTGGCGATGCGCCGGCGCTTGCCTCAGTCGAGACCGAATGATCGGTTCCTTGCCGATTTGACGAATGCAAACTCCGGGTGAAAGCCCGGAGTTTTTTCGTTTAAATGGCTCTTTAAACGGTACAAATCTGCTCCCATATCTCGATCAAGGGCGCGGCGATCCGCGCCAAGGGCTTGCCGGTTCCGGGGGCCTGATCCACAGCATCCGTTCTGCGCCGATACGGGCAGGACGGGGAAACGGAGACAGACGATGAATATCGAGAGCTATTCCGAACGCGTGCGCGGCTTTCTGCAGTCGGCACAGACCTATGCCCTCTCCGAGGGGCACCAGCAGTTCACCCCCGAGCATGTGTTGAAAGTGCTGCTCGACGACGATCAGGGCATGGCGTCGTCGCTGATCAGCCGTGCGGGCGGCGACCCGAAGGCCGTGCGCATCGCCAATGATGCGGCCTTGGCCAAGCTGCCGAAAGTGTCCGGCGGCAATGGCCAGGTCTATCTGGCACAACCGCTCGCCAAGGTGTTTTCCACGGCCGAAGACGCCGCCAAGAAGGCCGGTGACAGCTTCGTCACCGTCGAACGCCTGTTGCTGGCACTTGCCATCGAATCCTCGGCCTCGACCTCCGCATCCTTGAAAAAGGGCGGGGTGACGGCGGCTGGCCTCAACCAGGTGATCAACGACATCCGCAAGGGTCGCACCGCCGATGGCGCCAATGCCGAAGCCGGTTTCGATGCGCTGAAGAAATATGCCCGTGACCTGACCGAGGAAGCACGCGAAGGCCGGCTCGATCCGGTCATCGGTCGTGATGACGAAATCCGCCGGACGATCCAGGTCCTGTCGCGCCGAACCAAGAACAACCCGGTGCTGATCGGTGAACCCGGCGTCGGCAAGACGGCGATTGCCGAGGGCCTGGCGCTGCGCATCGTCAATGGCGACGTGCCGGAAAGCCTGAAAGACAAGAAGCTGATGGCACTCGACATGGGCGCCTTGATCGCCGGCGCGAAGTATCGCGGCGAATTCGAGGAGCGGCTGAAGGCGGTGCTCAACGAAGTGCAGTCGGAAAGCGGCCAGATCATCCTGTTCATCGACGAAATGCACACGCTTGTTGGTGCCGGCAAGGCCGATGGGGCGATGGACGCCTCCAACCTGCTCAAGCCCGCGCTTGCCCGCGGCGAGTTGCACTGCGTCGGTGCCACCACGCTCGATGAATATCGCAAACATGTCGAGAAGGATGCGGCATTGGCCCGGCGGTTCCAGCCGGTCATGGTCAACGAGCCGAATGTCGAGGACACGATCTCGATCCTGCGCGGCCTCAAGGAAAAATACGAGCAGCATCACAAGGTGCGGATCTCGGATTCGGCGCTGGTGGCTGCGGCGACGCTATCCAACCGCTATATCACCGACCGTTTCCTGCCCGACAAGGCGATCGACCTGATGGACGAGGCCGCATCGCGGCTGCGGATGCAGGTCGATTCCAAGCCGGAAGAGCTCGACGAACTCGATCGCCGCATCATGCAGCTGAAGATCGAGCGCGAGGCGCTGAAGAAGGAAACCGATGCGGCGTCTGCCGACCGGCTGAACCGGCTCGAAACCGAACTCACCTCGCTCGAGGAAGAGGCGGATGCGCTGACCGCCCGCTGGCAGGCGGAAAAGCAGAAGCTCGGCCTTGCCGCTGACCTGAAGAGGCAGCTCGACGAAGCGCGCAATGAACTTGCCATCGCGCAGCGCCAGGGCGAATTCCAGCGGGCCGGGGAACTTGCCTATGGTGTGATCCCAAATCTGGAAAAGCAGCTGGTTGCGGCAGAAGCCCAGGACAGCTCAAGCGCCGGCAATATGGTGCAGGAGGTGGTCACACCGGATGGTATCGCCCATGTCGTCTCGCGCTGGACCGGCATTCCGGTTGACCGGATGCTCGAAGGCGAACGCGACAAGCTGCTGCGGATGGAAGACGAGCTGGCGAAATCGGTGGTCGGCCAGGGTGACGCGGTGCAGGCCGTCTCGCGTGCGGTTCGCCGCGCGCGCGCCGGTCTCCAGGATCCGAACCGGCCGATCGGCTCGTTCATCTTCCTCGGCCCAACCGGCGTCGGCAAGACCGAGCTCACCAAGTCGCTCGCGCGCTTCCTGTTCGACGACGAGGCGGCGATGGTCCGGCTCGACATGTCGGAATTCATGGAGAAGCACTCGGTCGCGCGGTTGATCGGGGCCCCTCCGGGTTATGTCGGTTATGAGGAGGGCGGGGCGCTGACGGAGGCGGTGCGGCGCAAGCCCTATCAGGTCGTGCTGTTCGACGAGATCGAGAAGGCGCATCCTGACGTCTTCAACGTGCTGCTGCAGGTGCTTGATGACGGGCGGCTGACGGACGGGCAGGGCCGCACGGTCGACTTCAAGAACACGATCATCATCATGACCTCGAACCTCGGGGCCGACTATCTGACGAGCTTGGCCGAGGACCAGGATGTCGACCAGGTGCGGGATCAGGTGATGGATGTGGTGAAGGCCTCCTTCCGGCCGGAATTCCTCAACCGCGTCGACGAGATCATCTTGTTCCACCGGCTGCGTCGTTCGGAAATGGGCGCGATCGTCGATATCCAGATGAAGCGGCTGCTATCGCTCTTGTCCGAGCGCAAGATCGTCATCGATCTGGCGCCCGATGCGCGCAGTTGGCTGGCCGACAAGGGCTATGACCCGGTCTATGGCGCGCGCCCCTTGAAGCGGGTGATCCAGAAATACCTGCAGGATCCGCTCGCCGAGCAGATCCTGTCGGGTCAGGTGCTGGATGGATCGGAGATCCTGATCGAGGCGGGCAGCGACCGGCTGCTGATCTCGCCGAAGTCGACGGTCAGTGCTGCTGCCTGACCGACAGCATTCCGACCAACAGCAAACGGCGGCTTCTCGGGGTCGCCGTTTTTGCGTCTTCAATCATAGTCTGATGTCCGGCGGCCTCAGCGGCTCGCGACCTGAGCCGGACGGCCGCCACTTTCGAGCAGGATGTCGATGCGCTGGCGCTCTTCTTCGAATTGGGCGAGAGCCGGACCTTCCAGCGCTTTGCCACCAGGCAGGCGGACCTTCATCGCGTCGACCTTGGTGCCGTTGACGATCAGTTCATAATGCAGATGCGAGCCGGTGGACGAACCGGTCGAGCCGACGAAGCCGATCACCTGGCCCTGGGTCACCTTGGCGCCGGGCACAATACCCTTGGCGATGCCGCTCTGGTGATTGTAGGAGGTGACATAACCATTGGCGTGGCGGATCAGGGTCTGGTTGCCGTAACCCGAGGCCCAGCCGGCCTTTTCGACGGTGCCATTGCCGGCGGCAATGATCGGCGTACCGCGGGGAGCTGCCCAGTCGACGCCGGTATGCATGCGCGAATAGCCGAGGATCGGATGGCGGCGCATGCCGAAGCCGGAGGTGAAGCGACCGTTGGGGACCGGGTTGCGCAGCAGGAACTGGCGGATCGACTTGCCGTTCTCGTCGAAATAATCGATCGAGCCGTCTTCCGGGTTCTGGAAGCGGTAAAACTGGGTGATCGTGTCGCCGAAGCGGGCGCGCACATAGAGAAGCTCGGAATCTTCCGTCGCCTTGCCTTCCTCGTCGGTGACGGAAAAGACCGCTTCCAACATGTCGGTCGGCTTCAATTGGGCCTGGAAATCGACATTGGATGCGAGCAGCCGCACGACAAGGGCCGTCAACTCCTTGCTCATGCCGTAGGATAGTGCCGCGCGATAGATGCCATCATAGGCCCGGGGCAGATCGCGCCCGGTGACGATGGTCGGGCTCGAACCGTCGAAAGCGCCCGATATGGCTGCCAGCTGCGGCGGTTCGCTGCCTTCGATCAGGCGGCCGGCGTCGTTGACGGCCAGCGTCACCACGTGATCGGCATTGTGATAAAGAGAAAAGCGGACGAGACGGACTTCGTCGCCGCGCTGGATCAGACCGACGCGCAGGACATCGCCGACCGCGAGCAGCTTGTCCTGGATATGGGATGCAAGGGCGGTTTCGACATCTCCAGCCTTCGATGCGGGGTATCCGGAGGCGACCAGCAGGGCGGAGACCGACTGGGGACTGCGCACCGGCAGAATGTCGTCGGCGAATTCCGGCGTCATCGGGGTTACGACTTCGGGTTCGGCGACGCTCATGTTCTCCTCGACGACACGCGCCGACAGGCCAGCCGAGAGGTCGAGGCCATTGTCTTCCGTGTCGAAGCGGCGCGGGTCTATGTAATAGAGGGCAGCCACCTGGCTGTCGCCATCGGTGAGCACGGAACCGTTGGAGCGGACATTCTCCTCGACTTCGTCGAATGTCATCTCGCCGGCAAGCGGGAGTGCCGGTTCGCTGGGGAAGGGGCTCGATTTTAGGATGACCTCGGACTCGACATCCGAGCCATAGAGAGAACCCGTGCGGTTGGCCACCGGTGGTGTCGCCTGATCGATGGCGAAGATCGCCAGTGGATCGAAGGCCGGATAACGATCCTTTACGGCGTAATCGGCAGCAAGCGCCATCTTCACATGGGCGAAGGGCTGCTTGCGCACGACTTCCCGCTCACCATCCCTGATGACGGTGGGCACGTCGAGAATGGCCTTGTCGACCGGTCGGGCGGCAATCTTCGGACCGAAGAGACGCGCGCCGCGCACCGTGTCCTGACCTGCCGGGGCCTCACCATCCGGCGGGACGACTGCATAGGCTTCCGCCGGGATGGCGAGCTGCTGGCGGCCGTCGAGCGCTGCAAAGAGCGCCACACCCATCAGGATGCAGGAGGTAATGCCGGTGAGAAAGGTGCCGGAGAGCCAACGCAGCGAAATCTCGCGACGGTCCGGTGCCCGGAAACCATCCGCCAGGATCGGAGGTTCCGTCCCCAGTGAGCGGATCATGTCGCGGTCTGCCGTCATGCCGTCCCGTCGTTCCCTGTCATGGTGATGGTGAAGGTCGCTTAAAGTCGGCGCCCGACACCCGATAGCCTGATGTCTCATGTTTTGGTGATTGACGTCAAATCGGCGCCAACACGGGGGTCTGTCTGGACCTCAATTATGGAGAATGCGGGGCATTCTCCCTTATAGGGTACGCGATAGCCGAGGTCGATCTGCGTGACGTGCCGGACGCAATGCGCGAGAAGCCCGCAATCGCGGGCTTTCTACCATTTGCAAGGGGTCGGTTTCACCCCGTTTTATCGGTGACGTCAAAATTACCTTTTATTTTCAGTAGCTTACTTGTTTTTCCATTTTTTTGACAATTGGTTGTTGACGGAAAAAGGAAGCGGCCGTATAAGCCGCTTCACCGAACGAGAGACGGCGGGGCCGACGAGGCGCCCGACACTCTGGTTCAGAGAAAACCTCTTCTAAATTGGCT
>JAESGN010000195.1_pt1 | contig 119858 bp, 106 predicted proteins | sample 9269731 | NCBI WGS metagenome assembly JAESGN01 (sample SAMN15720683, study PRJNA650826) | algae metagenome | isolation source: Mojavia pulchra JT2-VF2 and co-occurring heterotrophs from desert soil | place: USA: Cadiz Valley, Joshua Tree National Park, CA | collected 1998-06-08
TTTCAAGGTTCGGTGTCCTGACCGCGTCGCTTCTTTTCGCTCCGCTCTCAGGCACTTATTCAATATAACGAACCTACTTAAGACTGTCAACTCTTTTGACCAAATTTTTTCAAGTTTTTTTTGAAGCCGGCTAAAACTGCTCACAGTGCAGGGTTGTAGGCAAGAATGGTGTATGGCACTGTGTTGACTAAGGAAGGGTAGAGCGTGAATTTTCAGTCGGTAATAGCTATATTGCATCAGTTCTGGGGCGAGTCTCTTTCACAGAGACCTGGCGGTCAACGCGGTTGTCTAATTGCCCAACCTTATGACATTGAGAAAGGAGCAGGCACCAAGAACCCCCATACTTTTTTAAGAGCACTAGGGCCAGAACCTTGGGCTGTTGCGTATGTTGAACCGTGCCGCCGCCCTACAGACGGACGCTACGGCGAAAACCCTAATCGCTTTCAATACTATTACCAGTATCAAGTTCTGATTAAACCTTCGCCTGATAACATCCAAGAAATTTATCTCGATTCATTGAGGGCGTTAGGTATTCGTCCTGAAGACCACGATATTCGCTTCGTAGAGGATAACTGGGAAGATGCGACGGTGGGAGCTTGGGGTACTGGTTGGGAAGTCTGGTTAGATGGGATGGAAATTACCCAATTTACTTACTTTCAACAGTGTGGGGGGATTGACTGTCGTCCTGTATCGATTGAGATTACCTATGGGCTGGAACGATTAGCGATGTATCTCCAGCAAGTGGAAGCAATTACTAAGATCCAGTGGACAGACGATATTACTTATGGTGATGTGTTCCTCCAGGCAGAAATTGAACAGTGTACTTACAATTTTGAAGCGTCAAATCCAGAAATGTTGCTGACACTGTTTAATTTGTATGAGCAGGAAGCTACACAATTGACAGAGCGAAGATTGGTTTTACCCAGCCTAGACTATGTAATTAAGTGTTCGCATACTTTCAATTTGTTGGATGCGCGAGGCGTAATTTCAGTTACAGAACGGACTCGCTACATTGCCAGAATCCGGCATTTGGCAAGAAAAGTGGCTAATTTATATGTTGAGCAAAGGGAGAAGTTAGGTTTCCCATTGCTCAAGAATGCCGTAAGTTGAACAGTAGGGACTGGCACTAAGGATAAATATGACTTGACTAGATCCCGCTAACATCCCTAAAAAAGGGAGTTACGTATTATGTCCTACGGCAAATAGTGATGGTGTGTGAGAAATAGTGAATTGGAGCGAGTTATTAGAACCAATCGCTGCTTGGTTTCGTTCTTTTGGACTTCCCTATCCAGTTGTCCATTGGGGACATCCGTTGATAATGGCGATTGTTGTATTTGTGATGGCTAGCTTTGTGGGGCTGGTTGGCGGGGAAGACTGGTTGAGGATAAAGATGCTGCAATTAAAAGTCGGAGTGACCATCGTAAATTAGCACCGTGGCTATTTCTGTTCATGGCAGCTGGTTATACAGGAGGGGTTTTGTCCTTAGTGATGCAGCATCAACCAGTTCTAGAAAGCCCCCATTTTTTTACAGGATCTATTGTGCTGTTACTTTTACTGATTAATGGTGCAATTTCCCTAAGTGGGTTTGCTGGGAACAAAGCGATATTACGTGCTGTTCATGCTTATGTAGGCAATACAGCACTTTGTATTTTGTTTTTCCATGCTGTGCTAGGGTGCAAGTTGGGCACATCTTTTTGATACAGGTATTGCAAAAGTTGCTTAACCCCTTCAGACTGGAGGTTACTAACTTTATTAATAAAGCCTGTGCCATTCCAACTAGTGGCCGGCTCTATAAACAAAGCCCGCAGATGCGGGCTTCATTATTATAGTCAGCAAATTCTTTTATACGAAGTTTCATGATTCAGGCTAGTAGTGTAATTATCTGTCTTGGCTACATTCTAGGATTAGTATTTACAGCAGTTACCTGGGGTGGTGCGTGGGTTTTAGCCTTGGGGATAGTAGGAGCAGTTTTGTCTAGAAGACGTTATTCCAATCCACGGCAAGTTTCTCAAAAACCAGAAAGTGCTGAAACGAAGACTAAGCCAATATATAGTTTTTGGCAAATTACTCCTCATCCCAGAGTATGGCTAGCTGCTGGTGTCGTGGGACTACTGGCTACTTTTTATTTTCAATTGCGAGTGCCAGAACCAGGAGCAAAAGACATTAGTAGATTTGTCCCGTCTGTAAATAGTAGTAATCAAGAACAACTTGTGATTGTTCGTGGTGAAGTGGAAACTAAACCCCGCTTGACGCGCAGCCAGCGAGGACAATTTTGGTTGGAAGCGACTCAACTAGGTGAGGTCAAGAAGGACAATGGTCCAGCAGGTTTCACTAAAGGAGTAACAGGTAAGTTGTATGTGACAGTACCTGTACTTCAGGCTACTGGCTTATATCCAGGCCAACAAATTGATGTAACCGGGGTTTTATACAAACCAAAAGCGGCTTCTAATCCTGGTGCTTTCGATTTTCAGAAGTTTCTTAAACAAGAGGCAACATTTGCTGGTTTGATTGGCAGACAGGTAAATCTTCTGGATGAAGAACGTAAATGGGGATGGTGGCAAGTTCGGGAACGAATTGTGCGATCGCAAGTTCGTTGGTTAGGTGTCCCCGAAGGCCCACTTGTCAGTGCAATGGTTTTAGGAAGCAAAGCTGTTGATTTACCTTACGATATCCGCGATTTGTTTGTGCAGGCTGGATTGGCTCATGCTTTAGCGGCTTCTGGGTTTCAGACTTCGTTGATTTTAAGTGTGATCCTACAGCTAACAAGGCGTGCAAAAAAGGGGACTCAATTTATTCTTGGCTTGTTAGGTTTAATTGTTTTCCTGAGTTTAACGGGTTTTCAACCTGCGGTGCTGAGAGCCGTAATTATGGGTTTTGCCGCATTAGTCGGACTGGCTTTAAAAAGGAAGGTAAAACAGTTAGGCTCACTGTTGCTGGCGGCGACTTTAATATTGTTGTTTAATCCTCTATGGATTTGGGACTTAGGTTTTCAACTAAGTTTTTTAGCAACGCTGGGATTAATTGTGACAGTACCACCAGTAATTCAACGCTTGGGTTGGTTACCACCTGCGATCGCTTCTTTGATTGCTGTTCCCCTGGCTGCTACGATTTGGACTCTACCTCTACAACTGTTCGTCTTTGGAGTTGTGCCATCTTATAGCTTAATTCTTAATATTATTAGCACTCCATTTATTTCTGTAATTAGTATAGGTGGAATTATCAGTGCGATCGCAGCATTAATTTGGCCTGAGGCGGGAAGCTTTTTAGCTGGAATTCTGCATTACCCCACTGATTGGCTAATTAAGCTAGTAGAATTTTTTAGCCATTTACCAGGAAACTCTGTTGCTGTTGGCAGCATATCTACTTGGCAGATGCTGGCAATTTATGCACTAATTGTATTAGTTTTACTGGTGCGTTGGTGGCAGCAACGCTGGTGGTTTGCTAGTGTAATTGCAATAGGTTTGGTAATTGTCCCTGTTTGGCATTCTGCTAGTAGCTTATTTAGGGTAACGGTATTGGCTGCAAACGCAGAACCTGTTGTGGTGATTCAAGATCGAGGAACTGTTACCTTGATTAATAGTGGAGACGAAAGTACAGGACGCTTCACAATATTACCGTTTTTGCAACAACAAGGTGTAAATCAAATCGATTGGGCGATCGCAAGTGAGTTTCCTGATAATGACAGCAATGGTTGGCTGGAAGTGATCCAACGTTTACCAATCAAAAATTTTTATGGATATCCACCAAAGCAAGAAAATATTATTGGAACTCAGCTAATTCAACAGGAAATACAAAAGTCTCAAGGAATCTATCAACCTTTGGCATTGGGTCAAGTCATAACTGCTGGTTCTGTAGTTGCTCAATTAATTAACGACCAACTACCGATTTTACAATTACAAATTCAAGGTGTGAATTGGCTATTAGTAGGTAATCTCAAGTCTAAGGAGATAGAACAGCTAGTTAAAGCTGGGAATTTACCTCGTCCACAAGTGCTATGGTGTCCCCCTGAATCCTTAAAAGCTTTAGTGTTAGCGCTACAACCACAAGTGGCGATCGCTTCCTCTACCGAGATTGAGCCAAAAGTTTTAGCTGAACTCAGCAAAAGCCAGACGAAACTTTTCTTTACGGCGCGAGATGGAGCTATCCAATGGACACCTAACGGAGAATTTGAAACTTTTGTCCAGGCTACAGAAAGCAAGTCTTCTGTGCTATAAATGGCGTTGCTGTTAATTGCAAGTTTTATTAGAGACTTCCAAATAAAAAAATATCCCATCGCGTTTAGGGTAAAGGAGCAGGGAGCAAGTGAATCCTACGGGTACGCAGAGGGAGGAACAGTCGTGTTGAGTCCAGAAATTTGAATAATTTATTTTTTGGAGTTCCCTTAAGGTGAACGCTCTATGTCTTGTAATGCTATAATTGCCTGGGATATGAAATGGCATTTCCTAAAATTCACAGTATTTGGACACAAAATAGATAGTCCAATCTGTGAATGCATAGCTGGAGAGGTGTCCGAGTGGTTGATGGTGACGCACTCGAAATGCGTTTTGGGGAAACTCAACGGGGGTTCGAATCCCCCCCTCTCCGTTTTAAGGAGTTTGAGATTTGACATTGCTGAATAGGTTAAGAGTTGGTTCAGAATTCCTACAGGCCAACTACTGAACAAGAGGCTACAAACGCATGGTTAAAATCAATGGAGACAATTACTATTTAATTTATAAATAATAAATTTTGGGAACTTATGGAAAGGGGAACTGAAATTTTATCGGCTATAGTTAAATCAAACTTTTTACTAAGCCTATCTAAAGTAAAATCATTGTATTGCATTTGAGCTAATTCTGTACATTATTCAGATAAATTGTGCCAACTATTAGCTACACAATATGCTAATAATTGGCACAATTTATCTCTGAAGATTGTCTAATTTTCACCAAATATCCCAGCAAAAAAGTCAAGAGTATCCTTCAATGCTTTGATAAAAATATCGATTTCCTCTTTGGTATTGTAGAATGATAGGCTTGCCCGTGCGGTTGCTGGCAGATTTAAGTAGCGGTGTAATGGATGAGTGCAATGATGTCCTGATCGGATGGCAACACCTTCTTGATCTAATAATGTAGATAAGTCGTTGGCATGGACATCTGCTGCTGTAAATGCTGCTAAAGCAGCTCTACCTCTACCTTTAGCATCCGGCTTGGGGCCATAGATTTGAATTTGCGGAATTTGCTCTAATTGTTGAAACAAATAAGCTGTTAATTCTGCTTCATAGGCATAGATTTTATCCATGCCAATATTTGTAAGATAATCTACTGCTGCACCAAGAGCGATCGCCTCGCCAATTGCAGGTGTACCCGCTTCAAATTTATGGGGTAGTTCTGCATAAGTAGAATGATCTAAAAATACCTCAGCAATCATCTCACCACCACCAAAAAATGGTGGCATTGATTCTAATATTCCTAACTTGCCATACAAAAAGCCTATCCCAGTTGGGGCACACATTTTATGACCGGAGGCTACTAACCAATCGCAGTCTATTTGTTGCACATCAATAGGCATATGAGGGACGCTTTGGCAAGCATCAACTAAGAATTTCGCACCGTATCTGTGAGCGATCGCCGCAATTTCTTCTACTGGGTTAATACAACCCAAAGTGTTAGAAACATGAACTAATGACACTAATTTAGTTTTATCAGAAATTAGTGTTTTAAACTGTTCTAAATCAAATGTTTGTTCTGGTGTCAGTTCAACGAATTTGAGGACTGCACCCGTCTTTTGTGCCACAAATTGCCAAGGAACTATATTACTGTGGTGTTCCATTACCGACAGGATAATCTCATCTCCCGCCTGTAAATTGTTCATTCCCCAGCTATAAGCTACCAAGTTTATCGCCTCACTCGCGTTGCGGGTGTAGATGATTTCTTGGCGTGATGCAGCATTAATGAATTTTGCTACTTTATCTCGCGCGCCTTCATAAGCATCGGTAGCTCTAGCACTGAGAATATGAGCGCCCCGATGCACGTTGGCATTATACTGCTCGTAATAATCTCGCAAGGCATTAAGCACCAGCAGAGGTTTTTGGGAAGTAGCAGCATTATCGAGGTAAACTAAGGGTTTACCGTTGACTTCCTGACGTAAAATCGGGAAATCAGAGCGGACTTGATCGGCAAGGGTTTTGGTAGAAGTAAAAGTCATTGGTAATTATTTATTAGTCATTAGTCATTAGTCGTCTTGAGACTATTGACTGTGTTTAAAAGGATTTCTCGCAGGGAAGCAACTGGTATTTTATTGATGATTTCAGCAGCAAAAGCATTAATCAACAAATTACGAGCGGCGTTTTCATCAATTCCCCGACTTTGCAGATAAAATATTTCATCATCCTCCAACTGGCTAACAGTAGCACCGTGAGCGCACTTAACGTTATCTGCGGTAATTTCCAATTGGGGTTTGGTATCAACTCTCGCTTTGGATGATAAAAGCAAATTCCGATTTAATTGGGCTGCATCTGTTAGCTGTGCAGGTTTAGGAACAAAAACTTTGCCATTAAACACTGCATGGGCGCGATCGCCTACGATACACTTATGCAATTGCTCACTTTTACTATATGGATGATTCAATGCGATCGCACTGTGAGTATCAGCTAACTGGTTGCCATAAATTATTGTCAAACCATTGAGTATCGTTTCGGTTTGCTCACCAGTTTGCAAAATCTCTAAATTATGCCGTGACAGCTTTCCGCCAAAGGTAACCGCATTACAGGTATATCGACTATCACGAGCTTGAGCGATCGCAGTTTTCCCAATATGAAAAGCCTCTAAACCTTCCCGCTCAATTCTAGTGTGATTCACCTGGGCATTTTCACCAACCCAGATTTCCGTAACTGCATTAGTAAAGTAAACCGCCTCTTTCTCTGTGTTCTCTGCGCCCACCGAAGTTTGCTCAACAGAGGGAACCCCCGCACGCAACTTCTCTCTGCGGTTCGTATACTCCTCTACCAAAGTTACTTGCGAACCACTTTCCGCTACCACCAAACAACGAGGCTGCGAAATAATTGATGTCTCACCAGCAACCGCAACAAATAGCAGATGAATTGGTGTTTCAACCACTACATTTTTTGCTATCCATACCACTGCTACATCAGATATTCCAGCAGTATTGAGAGCGGTAAAAACTTCCTGCGCTCCCTCAGCTTGGGCTAAATACTGCTGTATCTGCTCTTGCTCAGATATAGATAACCCTGTCAAATTGCTTACCACAACACCAGGTGGCAAATCTGCAATTGAGGATAAATCCGGCGCATATACACCGTTAACAAACACCAAACGACTTTTAGCAGCTTCTGGCAGAGTCAGCGAAGAGATCTCAGTAGAGATTAATTGCCTTTCTACCTGAAATTGCACTTTTCGCAATGCCGACAAATCTGTAAAGCGCCATTCTTCCTCACGAGTTGTGGGGATAGTAGAGTGACGTACCCAATTAACAGCACTTTGGCGTAATTCCTGTAGCCATCCCTCTGCTGTTGATGCAGTGATCTGATTTAATAGCTCAGTTAGATAAGCATCTCTATCAAGCAGAGTAGATGTCAAATTGACGGCATCTGAGTTAGGAATTGGACTGGGAGAAACTTGAATAGTCATTACACACCCACCTCAACTGCTGCCTCTTCCAGTACCCATTCATAACCGCGAGACTCCAATTTTAGTGCTAGTTCCTTACCACCACTGGTGAGAATTCGCCCGTGCGCCATCACATGCACATAGTCTGGCTCAATATAGTTGAGTAACCGCTGGTAGTGGGTAATCATAATCGTGGCATTTTCTGGATTTGCCAGTTGGTTAACCCCGTTCGCTACAATTTTCAGCGCATCAATATCTAACCCAGAATCTGTTTCATCCAGAATTGCTAACTTCGGTTCTAGCAGCGCCATTTGCAGAATTTCATTGCGCTTTTTCTCACCACCAGAAAACCCTTCGTTCAAACTCCGACTGAGAAAAGCAGGATTCATCTTCACAACTTCCAGCTTTTCTTCGATCAGATCATCAAAATCAAAAGTATCTATTTCTTCTAAACCCTGTGCTTTGCGGCGAGAATTGTATGCCACCCGCAAGAAATCTAAATTGCTGACACCGGGAATTTCTAGAGGATACTGAAATGCTAAAAATACACCTGCTCTTGCTCGTTCCTCTGGTTCCAACTCCAGCAGATTTTGTCCTTGGAAAATTACCTCGCCACCAGTCACCTCGTATGCTGGATGTCCTGCTAACACCTTAGAAAAGGTACTCTTACCAGAACCATTCGGCCCCATAATCGCATGAATTTCACCAGAACGGACTTCCAGATTCACACCCTTGAGAATCGGTGTTCCATTAACTGTAGCCGTCAGATCCTTGACTGACAGCACAACTTCACTATTTTGAATAATCATGTTCTCTCTCCCTTCTCTTTTAGTTTGTAGTAGGCGATTTATCGCCTTTTCCACTACTAAAGTGCTAACTACAAGCGTTACCCAACACTACCTTCCAACTTCAGGCTCAAAAGTTTATCAGCTTCGACTGCAAATTCCATCGGCAGCTGATTGAACACATCCTTGCAGAAGCCGCTAATCATCATTGAAATTGCATCTTCTGCGGAAATGCCCCGTTGGGCGAAGTAAAACAACTGATCTTCCCCAATTTTGGAAGTGGAAGCTTCATGTTCTACCTTGGCACTGTTATTTTGTACCTGGATATAGGGGAAAGTGTTCGCATGAGCATTATCCCCAATCAGCATGGAGTCGCACTGAGAATAATTTCTTGCACCTTGGGCTTTCGGGTTAACTTTCACTAAACCCCGATAGCTGTTGCTCGAATTACCTGCGGAGATTCCTTTAGAAATAATTGTACTGCGGGTATTTTTACCAATATGAATCATTTTAGTGCCGGTGTCGGCTTGCTGCATATTATTTGTCAGCGCGACTGAGTAAAATTCACCCACAGAGTTATCGCCCACCAATACGCAGCTAGGATATTTCCAAGTAATTGCTGAACCTGTTTCTACTTGAGTCCAGGAAATCTTGGAATTTACGCCCTGGCACAAACCGCGCTTGGTAACGAAGTTGTAAATACCACCTTTGCCGTTGGCATCTCCAGCATACCAGTTTTGCACGGTGGAGTATTTAATCTCAGCGTTGTCAAAGGCAACAAGTTCTACGACAGCAGCGTGTAGCTGGTTGCTATCGTACATCGGCGCGGTACAACCTTCTAAATAGGAAACGTAACTGCCTTCTTCAGCAACAATTAAAGTTCGCTCAAACTGTCCGGTATCGCCAGAGTTGATGCGGAAATAAGTAGACAGTTCCATTGGACATTTCACACCTTTAGGAATGTAGACGAAGGAACCATCACTAAATACAGCAGCATTCAGAGCGGCAAAATAATTATCTGCTACGGGAACGACGCTACCCAGATATTTTTTCACTAATTCTGGGTGTTCTTGCAAGGCTTCAGAAATTGAGCAGAAGATTACGCCGTCTTTAGCTAGCTTTTCTTTAAAAGTAGTGGCGACAGAAACGCTATCGAAAATTGCATCAACGGCGACATTTGCCAGTCGCTTTTGTTCCGACAGGGATATACCTAATTTCTCGAAGGTTTCGAGCAAGGTGGGATCTACTTCATCTAAACTTTCCAGCTTTTGTTTTTTTTGTTTCGGCGCTGAATAGTAGATGATATCCTGATAATTTATTGGCGGATATTTGACATTTGGCCAAGTTGGTTCTGTCATTTTCTGCCACTGGCGATACGCTCTGAGGCGAAACTCCAGCATGAATTCCGGCTCGTTCTTCTTCGCGGAGATCAAGCGGATAACGTCCTCGTTTAGTCCACGCGGAATAGTGTCGGCCTCAATATCGGTGATAAAGCCGTACTTGTAGGGTTGGTTGACTAAGGTTTTGACAGTGGCGCTCATCGGTAATAATCTCTCGTGTTCGTTGAAATCTCTCTTGAGGATGGGAGACGGGCTTGGTTTTAGCCGATTTCCATATCTCGTTACAGAGTGGTTACACGCCTGTTAAAATAAGGATCGAGACTAAAACAACTACTATGTTGTTTAACTTATCTTCATTTTACGCTAGATTAACAACAACAATGTTGTTAAAGTCAAATTTTCAAAGAAATTTTTGGGACGTTCGCGGAACGTCTGGCAGAGAAGATGGCGACTACCCACCAGTCCTCAACGAAGCAAGATATTCTGGAATATCTCCTGAAACACTCACAAGCAACGGCTTTTGAGCTAGCTGAAATCTTAGATATTAGTCCCCAAGCAATTCGTCGCCATCTTAAGGATTTGGAGGCGGAAGAGCTAATTTTATATTCAACGGCGATGCAAGCGGGAATGGGGCGACCACAGCACGTTTATCAATTGAGTTCTCTAGGACGCCATCGCCTGCATCGGACAGCGAGTGAACGTTTTGGCGATGGTTACGGGGATTTTGCCGTTTCGCTGCTGGATACTTTAGCAGAAACGGTAGGGCATGACCAAGTTAAATCCATTTTACAAAAACAGTGGGAGCGCAAAGCACAAGAATACCGCGATCGCTTAGGTAAGGGTTCGCTGCAAGAACGTGTAGCCAATTTAGTCGAATTAAGAAAAGCTGAAGGTTTCATGGCGGAGTGTCATCCTGTAGATTCCCATGACTCTTCAGACGGCGATCGCTTTATCTTAATGGAACATCATTGCGCTATTTCTAATGTTGCCGAGTCTTTTCCCAGTATCTGTGGTCATGAATTAGAAATGTTTGCCGCCGTTCTACCAGATTGTACAGTGGAGCGCACCCACTGGATTATCGATGGCGAACATCGTTGCGGCTATTTGGTACAAGCTCGAAAACAACAGCTTCAAGAATAAATTACTTTTGAAATACATTTTAGGATAAGGGTAAGAGCTTAAGTGGTAATGGAGTTTACCAATTAGTTATTAACTACGAATCAATCAATTTTAGAAAGAATTTATGGATTTACCACCACAGCAACCGTCAGCACAATTTCTAAGTTTAGAAGAGTCAGCAAAGGTAGACGCTGCTTTACTATCTTCCTCAGAGAAATTTTTAACGCGGTTAACAATTTCATCACTTAAGCTGTTGAAGCACATTGCCCAAGAATACGATGTTGCTATTGAAGATTTAACAACACCACAAGTAATTTCCTGGTTTGAAAAAGATAGCAAAATTAGGCTAGAGCAGGGAATTGAAGCTTCATATTTGAAGTGGTGAAGCTTTGGGTTAATACAGATTTAGACCTATTAAGTAGCTGGTTGCAATTAATTATAAGATAGCAATAGGATTGTCAGATTCAGGGTGTAACTGAATGCCTGCCCGATTAAGAGTAGTCTTAACAGAAGCGGAAGACTTGACGTTAGCACAATTGCGTCAAGCAACAACGGTGGCTCAAAGGACACGTGATCGCGCACACATGATCAGGCTGAATGCCCAAGGGTGGAATGTACCAGAAATAGCCAAAATTTTTTCGTGTCATGAACATACAGTCAGATCAACACTGCGACGGTGGGAAAATCAAGGGTTAGGGGGACTGTGGGAGATGCCAGGGCGTTTTGCAAAGCGCAAATGGCAAGAGGCAGACTTGATGTACTTAGAGCAGTGCTTAGAGACGGAAAATCGTACTTATAACAGTATGCAGTTATCGGAAAAATTATCGCAAGTTCGTCAAGTGCAACTTAGTCCAGACCGTTTGAGACGATTGCTCAAAAAAAGGGGTGGCGATGGAAGCGCACACGCCATACTCATCAAGGAAAACAAGACCCATTAAAACGAATAGTCAAGCAAGCAGACCTTGATACCCTCAAGCAAGCAGCAGTAGATGGCTACCTGGAATTAAAATATCTAGACGAATCTGGATGTTGTCGTTGGAGTCCAGTCAGTTATAGTTACAGTCGAATTGGCAGCCAAAAGCAGATGGCACAAGTGGGCAGTCGTACTGGTCGCATCAGTATCTTGGGACTATGGCAGCCTGAGTTGAGTTTCGAGTACGCCTTAGTTCAAGGTGGTTTCAAAACTGAACGTTACATAGAGGTGATGAATTGGGCTGCTACCAAGGCGGCTCAAACCTTGGCTGAAACTGACCGCATAACTGTGGTTGTTCACGATAACAGTTCATTGCATACCAGTCGGCTTTCACGTCATCAATGGGATAAGTGGCAATCCCAGGGATTGTTTATCTTCTTCCTGCCCGCCTATTGTTCTCAAATGAACCGAATTGAGGAGCAATGGCATCAACTCAAAGCTCATGAACTTGCTGGACAGATGTTTGATAACAACTATGATTTGGCTATGGCAATTATTGACGGTATGGAAGCCCGAAGTATTAAAGGTGGATATGTCCTAGAGCGTTTTATATTTAATTCCGCCTAGCTACTTATATAAATCTATATTTCTTATATAAAACCACAGATAAACACAGATGAACACAGATATTTACCTGTGTTTCCTTTTACTTTTATTCGGATTTTTGCAACAAATCAATTATAGTTTTCGGATTTGACTGGCAACCACAATATTTTCTTATTAAGGTAAAAAGTGAAAACTTTCAAAATAACGATTGATTTTCCCCTCCTCCGCCAGGGGAGAAAGGGATATGTTTCTCAGAAAAACCAACCGTAAGAATGCAAACCTTTACCTAAAAGATTTACACCAAGATAGCAAACCCAAACAACCACAAAGCCACTGGCAGCTAAAATTGCCGGACGACGCCCTTGCCAACCGCGAGTAATTCTGGCATGAAGGTAGGCGGCGAAAACTAACCAAGTAATTAACGCCCAGGTTTCTTTAGGATCCCAACTCCAATAGGAACCCCAAGCTTCGTTAGCCCAAACAGCACCCGCAATAATACCAATTGTCAGTAGAGGAAATCCCAGCCCAATGATGCGATAGCTGATGTTATCTAAGGTTTCTGCCAGGCTAAGGCGCTGGGGTGAAAGGGGTTCAGAATTTACGATTGGGGCTGTTATTACTGCTCCCAAAACAGCAGTGTTACCGTTGCCGTTATTATTGCGCTCACTACGAGCAAAACCATTGTTGTCCGCAGTAGGTATTTGTGGTTGAGAAACCAATTCACCAGCTTTGTGCAAGCGATAGCCATTACTGCGATAGCCACCAGTACCTACAGAACTGCCTTGTAGTTGGATGTTATTGCCGCGAGTGACAATCAGAAAAGCGATCGCAAGCAGAGAACCCACCATCAAAGCAGCATAACTCAACATCATCACACTGACGTGCATCATCAGCCAATTCGACTTCAGCGCAGGTACTAACGGTTCTGACGCTTGCATTGTTGATGGTAACGTCAGGGCAGCAAAAGCAGTAATCCCCATGGCCACAGGTGCAGTTACCACTCCTACTAAGCGGCTGCGGCTACTATTCTCAGCAATCAGATGAATACTGGTAATTCCCCAAGCCAAGAAAAACAAGGATTCATACAAATTGCTCAGTGGGAAATAGCCAGCTTCTATCCATCGTGCCCCTAACAAAGTAGCTATGCACAAATTTGCGATCGCCATTCCAGCTGTCCCCAAAGCGGCAATTGTCGGCAGATTCGGAAAAGCCGCCCCTGCCCAATACACCAGCATGGTGAAAAACAAAACGGCAAAGGAGGCATTGTCCAGCCAGTTCTGGAGTACAACCAGATTCATAAAGTTTTCTCCCCAGTAGATTCGTTAAAATATCGATTCTGACTGTTTTGATCCTATCTGCTTAGAGGTTATTGGGTCATAGGTTTTTTACTATTGCTTAAACGTGAGATACGTCTTATCTTTAATAGCCTTATGGAGACGCAGTTCCCATAGTAGGCACAGGACTGGGCAAGGAGGCTGAGGATTCAGCTTTTTTCAGCGCTACAAAAATGTCATAGCGGGTACTGCGACTGTCGCTGACAGCAGTTGTGACTCCAATTGAACGCGTTGCGGCGAGGATAGTTTGTTGATTGGGGAACAGAGGTGGTAGAGGAAAATTTTTGGCAGTTCGTTCGACATCCAAGAAAAATTGACCGTTTGTCGGATTGGGTTCTGTGGGAACTGTTTGTTGGAAGGCGAGTGTACTAGCTAATGTATTATTGGGTCTGGGAACAATTTTATCTGTAATTGGAGCGCCCACTGCTAAAAAAGCGACATCTCCATCTAACCAGCCGTGGGTAGCGGTTAAGGTGCCAAAAGGCGCAATCCAGTTAATGACCGATTTACCTGCCACTGTCCCCGGTTGAATTTGGAATTGATATTGATTTTTCATCACATCATCGAGCTGTTTTAATGATGCTTCAGCTGATGGGCGATCGCTTGCCTTTACCATAAACAGTAACCCAGCACGAAAATTCTCTGTTGAACCTTGTTTCGGGCTATTCGGAATCACTGACACAGAAAACTCGCCTTTCATCCAACTGAGCAAATCCCGATCTAAATCCAGATTTGTCAAGGATTTCACACCACCTCGCAGTTGTTCTGGTGTGATTGGCGAAAGGGGATTTCCTTGGGATGTCAAAACATACTCTCCCCACGACCGCTTTAAGTTGCCGCCGGAAAGCATCATCAAAGTTTCTGCTGGGACGCGACTTTGCATTTTCCCAGCTTTATTTTCCACCCCTAAAACGCGTTGGCTATTAGGGTTGAGCCAAGAAACACCCTTTAAATGTATTCCTTCTGGTTCTAAAGTAATTGTTCCCGCTAATCCTTGATTATTTTGAAGTTGAGCCAAAACTTGGGCGGGTAAATGACGGTTTGGAGCAGTAGCGGCTATCTTAGCAGCTGTTGGTACATTCACATAAAACTGAGCAAAAGGTTGATAATTGGAGATTTTAGGAAAATTATTCGCAAAACCTCCAGCTGTTGCTAATGATGCTTTATTTTTGTAGGCATCGATTGCTCGTTCTGTAGCTTTGGGATTATCGGTGATGACTAGAAAACGCCCATCCAGTAATGTTGCTGAGAGGTTATTTCCAGATACTCCATCAGTTTGTTTGATGGCAAAACCTTGATATGTGCGGTCAATCCATTTGCTTTGTTTAAGCGTTTTGGGTTGTGCCAAAATACTTTTAGCTTGTTCTGGATTCTTTACCGGTAAAACCATTACCATCGACTGCTGAATGCTAGCAATATCCCCATAGGTGGCTACTGGTTTAGATATGGATTGATTTACTTGGGGTGCTAGAATTGCGATTGTAATTTCGTTGCCAACCCAAGGTTGAATATCTTTCTGGAAGTCGTAACCATTATTAGTTAAAAAGCGATCGCGCAACTTTACTAAATTTTTATCCAGTTCTGCTTGGCTTTCTTTTGTCCCAAACTCCCGCAATTTCTGCCATTGTTTAGGATCTGTCGTTAGGGAAACCGCGAACAGGGCATCTCTAGGAATAATAGTTGCACCTACTGGTAAATCTTTGGAAAATAGTTGCCCTTGGGTTAATAACCAATATGCGGCACTTCCCCCACCAATCAATAACGCAGCAGACGAAAGCGTCAGCACCAGAGACGGTTTCTTTATTTTCTTCATCGGAATAGACGCAACAGGCAGTGTCATTGAAGCCTATACCTCATACTTGCGAACTCATTACTTTATTAGTCAAGTAAACCAAAAGGTTTCCATTCTCTAGGACAGCTAATTACATCAATTAATCCACCCCAGAAGTTGATTACCCTTCGGTAATAAACTTTCCCTACCTTTCAAAAGCTTTGTTTTGGTGGTTAATCATCTTTGTTAACACATTCGGATTGATTTCGCAGGACAATCCCTAGAAATATTTTCCGCAGTCGAGAAGTCTCCAAAAGTAAAGCTTTGATTCTAAGCGATCTGAGAATATAACTAACTTGTCAAAGCTGCAAGTCATCAGTAGAACACAAGACACTCAGTTCGCATAAATTCTATCTGTCGCTTTGACTATGACCCTGCTCAATTAACTTCCAAGCTTTAGCATTAAGTGGAAAACGGAAATTTTCATTTTGTTGAGAGTTAACAACTTTCTCAAATTGCATCATCTTAATGAAAATAGTTGTTAACATTTACGTAAAAATTTCTATTTTTCTTCAAGCAGTCAAAAATCTCAATAATTATTATGAAAGCAGAAATTTTGGCTTAAATAAGCCTTCATTTGCCCAGATACGTGCTGAATCAAGTGACTACTTTCTTCAACTTATATAAAAAATTGTAAATTTTATTAATTTATTTTTAGGAAAATTAGCTAAATTAACAACCAAATTTTGGCCACACTAAATTTGCATCTACAGAAAAAAGGCCATAATTAAGGACGATTAATTGAGCTTTTTACTGAGTGATAATGCCTAACTGCGTAGGCCCTAAATATTTAGTTAAGTAAGGCGAGAAAACTTCATATATTAATGTCAAAGGCTGTCCATGATGCCAAAACAAATAGTGGCGACCCCAAAAAGGCCCAGACACGTCAAAGCCTGACTCTAAAGCAGATGAGTAGCCATAGTAAATTCCTTGGACATCACGATATAACTCTGTACGCAGACGAGCCAAACTTGCCCAAATCGGTAATGAACGATTTTGCAAATACTCATCTACATGACTGGCCTCCCACCAAGAAGTAGCATATGCCAATCGCTGACCAGAAGCAGTACGCAGCCAAACTTGCCGCCGCAACCGCGGGCCTGGAACAGCTTGAATTAAATCAGGAGCAGCATCTAAGTCCATGCCAATTAATGACATATCAATGACATCTACTTCTGTAGGCTCGCCTGTGAGCAATTCTAAGTGCCGTGTTGGTGAACCATCGCCCAAAAGAAGCATTTGCCAAGTTGGTGCCAGATGAGAGTGAGGTAAACTTTGTTTGATTACGTCCTCCCCACCTTGCCAAATTGGAGTCAGGCGATGCCACGCTGCTGGCAATGATAAGTTGTTTGTCGGCGTAAAAGTTACAGTCAATGTTCTTTACAAAACTTCACCTATTTCTATAAAAGCATAAAAAATAGGCTTCCCAACAGTAAAATGAGAGGAAATATAAAGAATTTCTGACTGCGACACACCCATGCTTTACCATTACCCCCAATTTAGAATTATTCAGGGCGTGAAGTAAATCGACTTACCAGCCATGTGGGTCATGAACACTAAAAAATGCGGATGGCGAGACTCGAACTCGCAAGGCAAAGCCACACGCACCTCAAGCGTGCGCGTATACCAATTCCGCCACATCCGCACGTTTATTCAACTAAACATAAAATATAGCATAAATTTTCTGCAAGTGGATACCAGACTGACAGAAATATAGTCACTTCACGGGAGATATTAAAAAGGATATAGCCAAAATAGGGCACACTTTGCCTTTGCAAAAGCCTATTTGGGTAAAACAAAGAGATTAACAGCAGCAATATTGTTAGTCTAGTTAAAACCCGTAGGCACTTTCAGCCAAATCCTATCCTTTGGGAAGCCGCCCAAGGGTTTCTACACTCTTCTCAGGACGAGGCTTGGAAATCTCCTGTCATAATTTGAAATAAGGCGAAAGCATTGTTGCAAGTTGAATGGGAGAGAATGTCAATCTACTGGTACTGATATCGAAGCTCGAAAATGAAGTTTGACAAAATATTAATTGCTAATCGGGGAGAAATCGCCCTTCGCATTCTCCGCGCCTGTGAAGAAATGGGAATTGCGACAGTTGCGGTTCACTCTACTGTTGACCGTAATGCTTTACATGTCCAACTTGCTGATGAAGCGGTTTGCATTGGCGAACCTGCTAGCAGTAAAAGTTATTTGAATATTCCAAATATTATTGCTGCCGCCTTGACACGTAATGCCAGCGCTATTCATCCTGGTTATGGTTTTTTAGCAGAAAATGCCCGATTTGCAGAAATCTGTGCCGACCATCACATTGCCTTTATTGGCCCAACTCCTGAAGCTATACGTTTGATGGGGGATAAATCTACAGCCAAAGAAACCATGCAAAAGGCTGGAGTACCTACAGTACCAGGTAGTGAGGGGTTGGTAGAGTCCGATCAAGAAGGATTAGCACTTGCCAAGGATATTGGCTATCCAGTCATGATTAAAGCCACAGCGGGTGGCGGTGGAAGGGGTATGCGTTTGGTGCGTTCTGAAAGCGAATTCATCAAACTTTTTCTAGCTGCTCAAGGAGAAGCGGGTGCTGCCTTTGGCAATTCTGGCGTTTACATAGAAAAATTTATTGAGCGTCCACGCCACATTGAATTTCAAATTTTGGCGGATAATTACGGCAACGTTATCCATTTGGGCGAAAGGGATTGTTCGATTCAGCGCCGAAATCAAAAACTTTTAGAAGAAGCCCCTAGCCCTGCGCTCGACTCAGAGTTGCGAGATAAAATGGGGCAAGCTGCGGTAAAAGCTGCTCAATTTATTAACTACACTGGGGCGGGTACAATCGAATTTCTCCTAGATAGATCCGGTAAATTCTACTTTATGGAAATGAATACCCGGATTCAAGTTGAGCATCCTGTGACAGAGATGATTACTGGGGTAGACTTGGTTGTCGAACAAATCCGAATTGCCCAAGGGGAAAAGCTCAAGCTGACTCAAGACCAAGTAGTTTTACAAGGTCATGCGATCGAATGCCGCATCAACGCCGAAGATCCCGACCACGACTTCCGCCCTTCTCCAGGACGTATCAGTGGCTATCTTCCTCCAGGTGGCCCTGGTGTCCGAATTGATTCTCATGTCTACACTGATTACCAAATTCCTCCCTACTACGACTCTCTGATCGGCAAGTTAATTGTTTGGGGGCCAGATCGTCCTACTGCCATTAACCGCATGAAACGGGCATTGCGGGAGTGTGCCATCACTGGACTACCTACGACTATAGGATTTCATCAAAGAATTATGGAAACTCCGCAGTTTTTAGAGGGGAATGTTTACACCAATTTTGTGCAGGAGTTGAACAGTTAAGAGGCTTGGAACTGGGTACTAGGGGTTAGATTCTTCCAACACCCAACGCCTAATACCCAGTACCTAATACCCAATCTCAAATTCCTAATTTACACGAGACAACATAGTCAGTAATCCTTGCTGACCTAGCAGAATCTCTCGTAGCAAACTGAAGATACCAACCCAAATAATGGGAGTAATATCTACTCCTCCTATGGGTGGTACTAACTTTCGCAACAGTACTAAAAATGGTTCAGTGGGCCAAGCTATTAAATTCATTGGCAAACGATTGAGATCCACTTGAGGATACCAAGTGAGAATAATGCGGAAAATGAATAGAAATATCATCAATCCCAGTACGGGATTGAGAATCCAAGTAGTTAGGTTAACACCAGTCATCGGTTTGAAGTAGTATCTGTGAACACAGAAAAATTTAGGCGAAAGTCCAAGATTTTAAGCTTTGTAAAGCACTCTCTATAATTTTAACTAAATGTTGTCATTTCCTCTTGTGGATGCAAAAGCAAATAGGCGATCGCAATTAACTCAATAATTTGTGAGGTCAGTTGGCGTTACGTAGCTCATAATTAGAGGCTTCTCAAGAAAGTAATACACTATTAGAATTATGATGAAGTGTGTAAAAAAAGGTTGAGAACTATGACGCCTGCTTTAGCAAATTTCCTTTGGAGCCTTTTTTGGGGTGCTGTGATTGTCGTTATTCCTGCGACAGTTGGTTTGATTTTCATTAGCCAAAAAGATAAAATCCAGCGTTCATAGTGCTTGTGGGAGTCAGCTTGACTCTCATAAACGATTGTCTGTCAGCTATTTACCTAGTTGCTTCAAAAGCAGCAATTCCTTCCAAGGTGAACAAGGTATACTTAGCTGACAGACATACGCTTTTTTTAGCTTGTGGTAAACAGCTTCAGAGCTTCTTTGCCAAATGCTTTGAAGCTTCTATATATTGTGCCTAATTACAGTAGTGATTTTAATTTTGACTCGCTAACATAGATTTGATATTGGGAAAACAGCAATGATAAATTTTGGGCTGGACTCAGCCAGTATTCTGGCTCAGGTAAATTTTGGGACGAACTCAGCCAGTATTCTAGGAATTTTCCTGGCTGTGGCTGGGGCAGCACTGTATTTTCTGCGGACTGTGCGTCCAGAGCTGTCACGAGATCAAGATATCTTTTTTGCGGCGGTAGGCTTACTTTGTGGCTTTATTCTGATCTTTCAAGGTTGGCGACTAGACCCGATTTTGCAATTTGGTCAGCTACTTTTGGTTGGTACAACTGTGTTTTTTGCAGTTGAAAGTATTCGCCTGCGTAGTATCGCTACTCAGCAAGCCAAGCGCAATACTCCGATTGTCGACGAGGATCGCCCAGTCAGCAAAAATTATTCTTATGATAGGCGGCGGGAATATCAAGCTGAGGTGGGTGCAGAATTAGATCCATTGCCTTATGAAGAGGAGGAACGCCCCGTGCGTCCTCGGATTCGGGCTAGCAGGGATGAGCGCTCTTCTCGTGATGATTACTACGAGGATCAACCTCCCCGTCGTTCAGAACGCCGCAATGGGGGAGAAAGGCAGGAACCAGGAGATAAAGGACGGCGGCGTAATTCTGGGCGTACAGTGAGCCGCTCTTCTGAAAGGGTTGAAGAAGATTGGGGTTCCACTCCCAGAGAAGTCAATGATTGGGACAGTTCGGGAGAAGAAGCCAGAAAATCTTCTCGCCGTAGTAATAACGGGCCGCAACGTCCAGAAAGCCGTGATGAAGAGGTCACCCCTAGACCAAGGAGACGCCGCTCACCCAGTGACTCAGTGCCTCGCAGACAGCTTGACGATGATGAAGCGATACCAACTGATTATGTAGAATACAAACCGCTCGAACGGCCAGATGACAATTCTGATAATTCGACCAATTTTGATGACATTTAAAACAGTTAGGGGTGACGGAAAACAGGTGAGGTGAAAAAATTTACGCCTAGATTTTGGCTCCAAAGACCGCTTCATTGGAGCCTGATTTTTAGCTTGGCCAGTGCGCTTGTAGCTTGTAGTTCCAGCGATATTCCTATTGGCCCTACGTCCCTCAACAGTCGTTACACTGAGGAGCAACCTACTTTAAGTGGAAATGGGCGCTTTTTAGCATTTGTCTCTAATCGTAATGGTAGTCACCAGTTGTTAGTGTACGACTTAGAGACGCAAGGTTTTATTCGCACACCTGGCTTAAACCGACCTGAAACAATTGCCGAAAGTCCTAGCCTGAGCTATACAGGACGTTATATTGCTTATCTGACCAGCGATCAAGGTAGACCAGTTGTGGCGCTTTACGATCGCGCTACGCAACAGTCACAAGTCATCACCCCCGTTTATCGTGGTTGGGTGAGAAACCCTGGTATCAGTCCAGACGGACGTTATGTTGTATTTGAAACAGCCAGTCGTGGTCAGTGGGATGTTGAAGTACTAGACCGGGGGCCAAATATTGAGTTAGATATTCCTAATGGTGCAACTGTGGCTTCACCCCCTAGCGGGCCGTAGGTGGAGATATAAAAAAATTATAAATTATTAGTTATTGGAATATTTACGATTAACTAATAACTAAAACTAAATATATGAAACGCTCTATTTTTATATCTGTATTTGCTTGCTCAAGTTTGTTAAGTAGCTGTTTTGGCTATCCGCGTATTGTAAGTTATCCCTTTGATCCTGGGGGTCGGAGTCTCAACAGTCTAGGTTCAGAATCAAATCCGCAAATTTCTGGAAGATATATTGTTTTTACTACTGATAGACGAGGCAGCCAAGATGTTTATCTGTTTGATCGGGTCACTAGTAATTTAGTGGATTTACCTGGTTTAAATGCCTTGGATACGATCGCTTCACATCCTAGCGTTTCTGATGATGGTCGTTATGTAGTTTTTGCAGCTAGTCGTTTAGGGCGATCGGCTATTTTTCTGTACGACCGGGAAACACGCCAATCGCGCGATTTAACTACTAACCTGCAAGCAGAAGTTCGCAACCCCATTATTAGCGCTGATGGCAGTAGAATTGCCTTTGAATCTACTAATAATGGGCAGTGGGATATTTTAGTCTATAACCGTTCTGGAAGACCATTGAATATACCTCAAGACCCCAGGTAAGGGGTGGATGGGGGCTGGGGGCTGGGGAGCAGAGGGGCAGAGAGAGGGACAGAGAAAGAAATATTTTCATGTCCTCGTCGTGTAATTTATTACATGAATGTTTAGTTGAAAATGTTCTCTTCTCCCCAGTCCCTAATCCCCAGTTCCTAATCCTTATCCCCAATTACTTCTTGTACAGATTCAATAAGCGATCGCACTTGTTGAGTTCCTTCGGAAGATTCAAAGGAAAGTGGAAATTTACCTTTGGATATCATCCGCAAACCAAGAGGTGCGAGACTAAGCAATCCTTTTAGGTCTCGAAAATAATTACCAACGACTTGTAACCCAAATTGACGTTCATCAATCCAACCGCCTTGTTTGACAAGTTCTATTAATACTTTACGGTGACGAATTGAACGACTGTCGCTAGCTTGTTTGTGCGAGAGAATTTCTTGTTTAATTTTGGTGATTTGCTCTAGTGGTGCTACCTCCATGGGACAAACTGAATCACAGTAAAGACAACGAGTGCAACCCCAAACTCCTTTAGTACCTTCGTTGTAGTTTTCTAAGCGAGTTTCAGTTTGGCGATCACGGGAATCTGCTACCATGCGATAAGCTTTGGCAAGGGCATGGGGGCCAACAAAATCTGGATTAACTTCACGAGCATTGCACTCAGAATAGCAAGCTCCACACATAATACAGTTACCAGTTTGATCGAGGCGCGATCGCTCTTCTGGTGTTTGCAGAAATTCTCTTTCTGGAACTTGTCGTGCTGCCGTACTCACATAAGGACTAACCGCCTCTAAATTATTCCAAAAACTGTTCATATCCACCACTAAATCCTTAATCACGGGCATATTACCCAATGGGGCGATCGTGATTTCTGAAATGACATTTGCTTCAGTTTTTGATGATGGGATCTTTTGTAATCTGGCAATTTCACTGCCAACGTTTTCCTTACAAGCTAAAGCCGATCGCCCATTGATTCGCATAGCGCAGCTACCACAAATAGTATTACGACAATTTTTGCGAAACGCCAAAGTTCCATCTTGTTCCCACTTAATCCGATTAAGACAATCCAAGATTGTATTACCAGGTTCTACGTCCAAACGGTAAGCTTGCACAACAGGGGAGGAATTTTGTTGCTGTCGAATGACCTTAAAAATAACTTCCATTGCTACCAACCAAAATTTTAAAATTACTATATTCGCCTGAAAAATCTTGACTAACGGCAGGTTACTCTGAAAAATGAGCTATACTCTTGTTTCCCTTTATTCTAGGCTAGCTGTTATATAGATTGATAATTAAACAGCTAGGGATTCTAGTTTCAGGATAGCCATTAAAATTTTAGTTGTGGAGAATAGGCTAAATTTGTCTCTTAACTATAGACCCTACACCAAAAAAGTATTTACTACTTTACATTTAATTGCTCTGTTTGGCAGTATTAGGTGAGAAAGAGTTAACCATCAGAAGGACTTGTGCTTTTCCCCTGCATAACAAAAGTAAGTAAAATAAATCCTCCTTAGGTTAGCACTACATATTTATGTCAACAGCAGTCAATACTGCCTAGAAGCATAGCTTAAAGGCTTACGATGTGAAAAATTTTTAGTTGTGTAGAAGTGTTAAACCAATAATGAACATTTAGTACTGAGAATAAAGCACTAGGCAGATGTAGATAAATTTCTTCTTACCAAAGATAGACGTACACAATCCTCTGACCACTTTTTACGCTATGGGTATAAACAAGAGAGCAAAATCCTCACAGCAATTTGTCTGCTGTGAATCAAGCAAATCTTGGATTTAAGCCGCTTGTCAAAACTACCCGTCTAAATTAGATAAATTTTTATAAAAGCACTGCTGCAATACTCACAACCTCAATAACGCGCTACGAAAATCCTTATTGCTTTTTACTTCGCCAAGCCCAGAAATTTCGATAAAAATTTACCAGCAATTTTAATTCAAAATAAAACAACAATTTTGCTATTATTAGTCCATGCTAGTATTTAATATAAAATTACGCAGTAACAAAATCAGGATCAATAGCCGTATAAGCGCGGCTACTACTGCTTTGTTTATTCGTAATGTAGAGACACGAAAATTCACGTCTCTACTAGCAGGAGGAAAGGGTATATACCTGTATGACCCTATTCAAATACTATGCTATCCATAGCTTAAGAGGAATAGTAGGGTAACCCCTACAACTCAAAGACTAGAAAGGTAAGCACTGAAAATGAATAACCTGCAATTTCTTGGGTCTACGACTAATTTGTACTAGCACCCATATACCTTGTAAAGGTGGCTTAAAGATACACCGCTGCAATAACGCCAAAAGAAAAAATAATTTTATTTTCGTTGGCGAATCATGGTTAAAAGTGGCGTAAAACCACCAAAATTCATACCTGTGATCACCATGATCTCTAATATGTTGCGAACAAACATAATAGAGACCCTTGTGGTTCCCCTATAAGCAGGAAATTACCTTGAGTTTAGGGATCAAAGTAGCTCTGTGCAGATGCTAAAAAGCTAAATACTGGCACAAAGCTATATCGTTTATTAGTTTGGAGAAAGTAAGGAAATTTTGAGCATAATGACTGAAACCGCAACCGCACCATTAACCGGAAAAGCATTGCTTGCTAAAGTAAAAGAGCTTTCCAATTTACCACGCCGAGAAAGAGCCAAGCAGTGCGGCTATTACACTGTTACCAAGAATAACCAAGTTCGTGTTAATCTCACCGATTTTTATGACGCTTTGCTATCTGCTAGGGGAATTCCTCTAAGTCCAGAAGCACCCAAAGATGGTCGTGGTCGTGAACCGACATATCGGGTTAGTGTGCATCAAAACGGTCAAATTGTGATTGGTGCTACATACACCAAAGCAATGGGCTTAAAGCCTGGTGATGAATTTGAAATTAGACTGGGGTACAAGCATATTCACCTGATTCAACTCGGTGAAAGTGACAAAAAATTATCCCAGATAGATTTGGATTCTGATGACGTGGATGAAGAAGATTTAGAAGAGGAAGAGTAGGATTTTTTAATGATAGGGATAAGTTGAAGGCGAATGCTTAATAACTTATCTCTATCGTTACAACCTACTGGCAAATATAGTTTAATAATTGTATTACCTCAAAAAATACGATTAGGCCTCTTGCATAAGAAGCTAATTTTAGTAGAGTCTTGATCAAGAAGCAAGAAATCTATTGTTGCAAGAATTTAGTCGTGTTTTTTATGCCTATTTTGATAACATTGTTTGAGCCATTAACCAACAATATACTGGCATTTCTACAAGATGCACCAGTAATAGTTGTAGTGATGGCTTTTTTCATTGCCTGGATAGGATGCTGGTTACCAGTGGCAGTTGTAACTGCGATCGCCATCAAATGGCAACCCGGCAAAACTTTGCAGCCAGAGCAGAAAATTCCTTTACTGATGTCTCTCTACTTACTAGCGCCCCTAATTCTCTGGGTATTTCTTCGACTAACTAATAAATCTTTCTCAGATTATGGCTTGGTAGGGAGTGTTTCAATTCTAGGTTCGTTAAGTTTGGGCTTCAGCTTAGGAGTGCTGAGTCTAGCTATTGTTTTTAGTGGGCAATTTGGGCTGGGTTGGTGTTCTCTTCAAAAGTCAAACTTCAAGTTATTATTACCCACATTGCCACCTATTTTATTGATAGCGTTGTTAGTCGGGGGCATAGAAGAGTTAATTTTTCGAGGTTTTCTATTTACCGAATTAGAGCGGAATTACCCTGTTTGGGTAGCAGCGATAATTTCTAGTTTGATTTTTGCCGTTTTACATTTAGTTTGGGAGCAACGAGAAACCATACCACAACTTCCCGGCCTATGGCTCATGGGAATGGTACTGGTAGTGGCAAGGTTTGCTGATGGTGGTAGTTTGGGTATAGCTTGGGGACTTCACGCTGGGTGGGTATGGGCGATCGCTACTTTAGACACAGCAGAACTAATTACTTACACAGGTAAAGTATCTGAGTGGTATACGGGTAAGAACAAAAAACCCCTAGCTGGGTTAGCAGGGATTATATGTGTAATATTGGCTGGGTTAATTCTTTGGTTGTTTTCTAAATATTTTGGAGTATCGGTTAATTATTAAACTCATAACGCTGAACCACTAGCCTCCAAAACCAGGAATTAAACGCTTGAGGGCGCGATCAACAACATCACCATAGCGCAATTCGCCACATAGGATTTTACCCATAATTTGGGCACTAGAGGGGCGCTTGACACCAACTTTGTAACCAATTTTCGGAAAGCGATAGTAAGCTCCAGCTAATTTTTTTGCCCAAGCCATATCCGTACCCCATTGTTCATTGATGGCATTGGTATATTGTTCTAAAGCGTTGATGTCACCAGAAAGAGCCTCATTAATGGCTCCTGCTGCTACCAAACCACTAAAAATTGAGGGGCGAATACCTTCTGCTGTCATTGGATCGACTACACAAGCTGCTTCCCCAACCAAAACAGCATTTTGGGTGTGTAGCTTTTGATGACCATCCCACAAGCAAAGAGGATAACCATATTGTTTGCTAGTTTTGATATCAACATTAAAGGATTGGGCGTACTCATCTAGAATTTTCTTAAAGTCCTGGGGTTCGCCACCAATAAACGTACCAACGCCAATGGAATAACCTTCAGCCTTGGGAAAATTCCAAATATAGCCGTTTTTAACTAAGCCAAACTCGAAATGAATTGTAGATTTGTTCTTCACATTAGCGGGAACTTCTACCTCTAAGGCTCCTGCTAAACGGCGTTTGCGGTCTTTGAAGCCAAGCCATTTTGCCATCGATCCTTTGGCTCCATCAGCTGCGATTAAGTAGCGACCTGTAACTGGGCCGTTGGCTGTGTTGACTTGCCAAAAGTCCCCTTTAAACTCAATGCCAGTTACTTCTGTATTATCTTGCAGTTCAGCCCCTTGTTTCTGAGCTTGCTGAACTAAGAAATGGTCAAAAACATCTCGCCGCACCATCCAAATCGGTTCTTTCAGCCCAATTTTTGCTTCTACAGGATCTTCCAAATTCCAAGTGAAGCGAAGAGAGTCTACCTTTACAGAAATCGCTGGGCTAAAATCAAAGTCGAACCATTGGGCGATCGCAGGCGATACACCACCACCACAAGGTTTGTATCTTGGTAGGGATTCTTTTTCTAAAATCAATACTGAGCGGCCTTGCTTGGCTAAATGATATGCGGCTGTTCCACCAGATGGCCCGGCACCGACGATGATGCAATCGTACATTCAACTAAATTTTTGTAAAATTTAAAGGCTAAAAGTGTGAATGCTGAAAAATTCATCAACTCTTAGCCTTTAGCTGTTATTTTACCTGAAACTACAGGTTCTGCTATGAATTAAGGTAATTGCCGCTTACTAGAACCCTTACTTACATTTGGTCAGGGTAGCAAGCGTGGATAGCAACTACAAATTTTAGACAGTTGAAATGTCTTTTTCTTTTTCTGCCAATAATTCATCTATTCTGGCAGTGTATGTGTTTGTTAATTTTTGTAGTTTGTCTTGCTGATCCCGTGCTTCGTCTTCAGAAATCTCAGCATTTTTTTCCTGCTTGCGAATTGAGTCTAGGGCATCGCGGCGAATATTGCGAATACCAACACGACCTTCTTCGGCATACTTAGCAGCAATTTTGACTAGTTCTTTGCGGCGATCGCTCGTCAAAGGCGGGATATTTAACCGAATTACAGAACCATCGTTGCTGGGGGTTAAACCCACATCTGACAGGGAAATTGCCTTTTCGACTATATTCAAGCTACTACGATCATAAGGCTGAATGAGGATCGTCGAAGCATCTGGTGTAGTAATGTTTGCCAGCGATTTCAGTCCGGTAGGTGAACCGTAGTAGTCCACCAATACCTTATCTAGTAGACTCGCATTGGCGCGACCAGTGCGAATCGTGTTAAAAGCTCGTTGAGTTGCCTCAACAGTCTTTTGCATTGTAGTTTTAGCTTCATCTAATTTCACAAGAACCTCCCACAAGGGTACCGATGGATTCTCCCATGACTGCTCGGTGGATATTACCTCGTCCCGTTAAGTCAAAAACAAGAATTGGGATATTATTTTCTTTACACAAGGCTATCGCAGTACTATCCATTACTCGCAAATCTTGAGCCAAAACGTGTGCGTAAGTGAGACTGGTGTAGCGTTTGGCATCAGGATAGACATGAGGGTCAGCATCGTATACTCCGTCTACCTTGGTGGCTTTAAAAATCACTTCGGCATCAATTTCTGCGGCTCTTAATGCCGCAGTAGTGTCGGTAGTAAAGAAGGGATTTCCCGAACCAGCACCAAAAATTACTACCCGCCCTTTCTCAAGATGACGGATGGCACGACGACGAATGTAAGGTTCCGCTAATTCTTGCATAGCGATCGCAGTTTGCACTCGCGTCTGTACTCCTATCCGTTCTAGCGAATCTTGCAGCGTCATGGCATTCATTACCGTGGCAATCATCCCGATATAGTCAGCGGTCGCCCGGTCCATCCCCGCCGAGGCCGCTTTGACGCCACGAAAAATATTACCGCCGCCAACCACGATCGCGATCTGAACGCCAGTGGCTACCACTTCTCCTACTTCTTGTGCTATTTCTTTAACCACTTCTGGATCAATACCATAGCCCATGTTGCCCATTAAGGCTTCACCGCTCAGTTTAAGTAAAACCCGTCGGTAATTCGTTCCCATGAAGTTACGCTTTATCGAAAAAGTTGCAATTGCCTCCAATTTAAGATAGCAGTACAGTGACTATCTGTGTCTAGATACGCCAGATAAATGAAGTGCCTACTGCTTCAGTTTCAAACGGGTATATTTTTTGTCCTTTTAATAGAGAAGCGATCGCCTTGATCAGATAATTTTCTCTTACTGCTGATGGGTTTTGAGGATGATCATCAATTTTACCTTTGTAGCGGACTATACCATCATTATCTATTAAGAAAGCCATTGGTGTTTTACTTGCACCAAAACTACGGGTAACATCTTGAGTGGAATCCCATAGATAAGGAAAGTTTAGCTGATGAACCTGGGCAAACGCTTTCATTTTTTCAAAGCGTTCTGTCGGGTGCCCAATAGCTTCACTACCATTTATACCAATCAGTGTACAATCTACTTGTGTAAATTCCGCTTGAATATTTTTCAGTCTGTCTAAATATAGCTCTACGTAAGGACAGTAGTTGGACATGAAAATAACACCAACTGCACGGAACTTATTTAAATAACGGCTGAGATGGTGTACTTGGTTGTCAACTCCTGGCAGTTCAAAGTCCGGTGCATAGCTGCCTACGGGAGTATCAATTCTTTCTAGTGTAGTCATCTTATTCGGCTCGAAGGAACTAGCAACAAAAAAATCTCATCAAATTTAGCGTTACTTTCTAGTTGCAAATTACCCCTTCCTTGGCAGACCCTTGATATCCCACAATTTTATAAACCAATTTTGCTGCCGTGAATTGTGAAACTACCGAAACTGTTAAGTGTATTAAATCCATCATATTGCTTGCGGTATAGTAAATTTCACGCACCTACTTTAAAAATTTAGGGAGCTAGACCAGTTCAAACCCCCTCTAGGATGTGAATATCAAGACATAAGGCAAGAACAACGCAATCCAAATTCAAACTCAAAAATGTGTTTTCAGTATGAATAAGAGTTGATTGTTCTTCATCTAAAACCTAGCTCTTGAGCAATTTCTTGGGCTTGTTAAGCTATTACTACCGCTACTCTACGCTCATCCCTACGCTGAACGTAGAAGTCAAAACTCAAAATGTTTATAAGTTAACCTTTCCAGGCATTTTCAATGAGTCGTTTTTTCAACTAAGTTAATTTATTCTTTACAAAGTTTACAAATATTAATTTGTACTTTAGGTCAACCCATTTCTACAATCTGCTGCTTGAGCTAATTATAGTGATTTATTATACACATTTTTTATGTATAAATGACATTAGTGTCAATTTTTACTATTAACAAATTCATTTGTCAAGGTTTTATCTAATATATGCTTTTAAAATTTTAGTAATATTGTGGTTAAATTTTTCATCGTAATATGCTAACGAACAAAATAACCATTGAATGTAATGTGGATATTTATCAAGGCTCGGATGATAGGTAATATTTACCTCAGATAAAGCTCTTAAAACAAAAAAAATCATGTCTAAGGCTTGTATTTGTAACCTTGTTTCATAAATTCATCTTTCATAAAACTGCCTATAATGAGTTTTAAAACTGCATCAATCTCAACAAAAACTTGGATTTGGCAAGGTTTCCCCATCTGCTATCAAACCCAAGGAACCTCTGGGCCAGCAGTTGTTCTGGTGCATGGCTTTGGGGCATCGTGGTGGCATTGGCGGCAAAATATCCCTGTGCTAGCAGAAAATTGCCGTGTTTATGCGATTGATTTGATTGGCTTTGGCAGTTCAGCTAAACCTAAACCGGGTGAAAAAATTGCTTATACACTTGAGACTTGGGGACAGCAGGTAGCAGATTTTTGTCGTGAAGTGGTAGGTGAACCCGCCTTTTTAGTGGGTAATTCTATTGGCTGTATTGTGGTCATGCAAGCGGCAGTGAGTAACCCAGAGATTGCTCTAGGAGTAGCATTACTCAACTGTTCTTTAAGACTACTACACGATCGCAAACGGGCAACTTTACCTTGGTCTCGTCGCTTTGGAGCGCCTCTACTTCAGCGTTTATTATCTATTAAATCAATTGGCAACTTCTTTTTTAATCAAGTTGCTAAACCAAAAACAGTACGGAAGATTCTGCTGCAAGCCTATGCTAATTCTGCGGCTGTGACAGACGAGTTAGTAGACATTCTGACTGCACCAGCTAGTGACCCTGGTGCGGTAGCTGTGTTTCTTGCCTTTACTGCTTATTCCACAGGGCCTTTACCTGAAGACCTTTTACCTTTGCTACCTTGTCCAGCAATTATTATATGGGGAACAGCTGATCCTTGGGAACCAGTAGATTTAGGTAGAGAATTAGCTAATTACCCTCAAGTACAAAAGTTTATTCCCTTGGAAGGGGTGGGACATTGCCCCCAAGATGAAGCACCTGAATTAGTCAATCCGATTTTACAAGATTGGATATGGCAGCGATCGCAACATTAAATTCAGTCTGCCAAAAATTTGCAAATTTTAGAAAATAATAGTTTAAGTCTAATATCACACGACTAAATAATTTCCTTGCGGAAAATATGACTCATTCTTTCCTTGAACGCTTACATAGCCCGGAACGCCCGGTTATCGTCTTTGACGGTGCAATGGGAACCAACTTGCAAACGCAAAACCTCACTGCTGATGATTTTGGAGGCCCGCAATATGAAGGTTGTAACGAATACCTAATCCACACTAACCCGGAAGCTGTCGCCAAGGTTCACCGTGACTTTCTCGCAGCTGGTGCAGATGTGATTGAAACGGATACCTTTGGCGCTACTTCGATTGTGTTGGCAGAATATGACTTGGCAGACAAAACATACTACCTCAACAAAACAGCAGCCGAATTAGCAAAGCGTGTGGCTGCGGAATTCTCCACGCCAGAAAAACCCCGGTTTGTAGCGGGTTCCATTGGCCCTACAACTAAACTCCCTACCTTGGGGCATATTGACTTTGATACCATGAAAATTGCTTTTGCAGAACAAGCAGAAGCACTATGGGATGGTGGCGTTGATATTTTCATAGTCGAGACTTGTCAAGATGTGCTGCAAATTAAAGCGGCGCTGAATGGAATTGAAGAAGTCTTTGCCAAAAAAGGCGATCGCCGTCCGTTGATGGTATCGGTGACAATGGAAAGTATGGGCACGATGCTGGTAGGAACCGAAATTAGTGCCGTATTAACAATTTTGGAACCTTTCTCAATTGATATTCTCGGTCTCAACTGTGCTACAGGCCCAGACTTGATGAAGCCACATATTAAATATCTGGCAGAACATTCACCTTTCACAGTTTCCTGTATTCCTAATGCAGGTTTACCTGAAAACGTCGGCGGTCAAGCACACTACCGTTTAACACCGACGGAATTACGGATGGCGCTGATGCACTTTGTTGAAGATTTAGGTGTCCAAGTGATTGGGGGTTGCTGTGGGACACGTCCAGAACACATTCAACAATTAGCAGAAATTGCCAAAGACCTGAAGCCCAAAGTTAGACAACCTAGTTTAGAACCAGCAGCAGCATCAATTTACAGCACTCAGCCTTATGTTCAAGATAATTCTTTTCTGATTGTGGGGGAACGCCTCAACGCCAGTGGTTCCAAGAAGTGCCGCGAATTGCTGAATGCAGAAGATTGGGATGGACTTGTTTCAATGGCGAGATCCCAGGTGAAAGAAGGCGCTCATGTTCTTGATGTTAACGTCGATTACGTAGGGCGTGATGGTGTACGGGATATGCACGAACTCGTTTCGCGCATAGTCAATAATGTTACATTGCCTTTGATGCTCGACTCCACCGAATGGGAAAAAATGGAGGCGGGTTTAAAAGTCGCTGGTGGAAAATGCTTACTTAATTCAACCAACTACGAAGACGGTGAACCGCGTTTCTTGAAGGTGTTAGAGTTAGCGAAGAAATACGGTGCAGGCGTAGTAATTGGCACAATAGACGAAGAGGGAATGGCACGAACTGCCGAGAGAAAATTTGCGATCGCCCAACGTGCCTATCGTCAAGCTGTAGAATATGGTATCCCCCCCACAGAGATATTTTTTGATACCTTAGCTTTACCAATTTCTACAGGGATTGAAGAAGATAGAGAAAACGGCAAAGCTACCATTGAAGCAATTCGACGGATTCGCCAAGAATTACCAGGATGTCATGTAATTTTGGGTGTTTCCAATATTTCTTTTGGTTTGAATCCAGCTTCACGAATCGTGCTTAACTCGACGTTTTTACACGAGGCGATGACGGCGGGAATGGATGCAGCCATTGTCAGTGCCAGCAAGATTTTACCACTTTCCAAAATTGAAGCGCGCCATCAAGAAATTTGTCGTCAGTTGATTTATGATCAACGGAAGTTTGAAGGTAATGCCTGCGTGTACGACCCGTTAGGAGAACTAACCACAGTTTTTGCAGAGGTAACGACAAAACGTAACAAAGGTGTTGATGAAAGCCTCCCCATCGAAGAACGCCTCAAACGTCATATTATCGACGGCGAACGCATTGGTCTAGAAACACAGCTAACAAAAGCCTTAGAAATATATCCTCCCTTGGAAATTATTAACACCTTTCTGCTGGATGGCATGAAAGTTGTGGGTGAGTTATTTGGTTCGGGACAAATGCAACTTCCTTTTGTATTGCAATCTGCGGAGACTATGAAAGCCGCAGTAGCCTACCTCGAACCGTTCATGGAAAAGTCAGAATCAGGCAATAATGGCAAAGGAACCGTGATTATTGCCACTGTCAAAGGTGATGTTCACGACATTGGTAAAAACTTAGTTGATATCATTTTGTCCAACAACGGCTACAAAGTGATCAACTTAGGAATTAAACAATCAGTAGAAAATATTATTCAGGCTTACGAACAGTACAAACCTGATTGTATTGCTATGAGTGGTTTGCTGGTAAAATCCACCGCTTTCATGAAAGAGAATTTGGAGATTTTCAACGAAAAGGGAATTACCGTCCCTGTGATTTTAGGTGGTGCGGCTCTGACTCCCAAATTTGTCTATCAAGATTGCCAAAATAGCTACAAAGGTAAAGTTGTTTATGGCAAAGATGCCTTTTCTGACTTGCATTTCATGGATAAACTAATGCCAGCGAAGGTTACTGGTAACTGGGATGATTTGCAAGGATTTTTGAATGAAGTAGAAACTGATGAACCAGAAATCGCTGACAAAAAATCAGAAGTTATTACTGAAGAATCTGCACTCAAGACTCAGCACTCAGAACTCAGCACTAAAGTAGATACCAGACGTTCCGAAGCTGTAGCGGTAGATATTGAACGTCCGACGCCGCCTTTCTGGGGAACGCAGTTGTTACAGCCTGGTGATATTTCTTTAGAGGAACTATTCTGGCATTTGGATTTACAAGCCTTAATTGCTGGACAATGGCAATTCCGCAAGCCAAAGGAGCAATCTAAGGAAGAATATCAGGCTTTCTTGGCTGATAAGGTTTATCCGATTCTGGAAAGTTGGAAACAGCGGATTATTGGGGAGAATCTGTTGCATCCCCAGGTGATTTATGGATATTTCCCTTGTCAGGCTGAGGGGAATACTTTGCATATTTATGAAACAAATCGCTTAGACGCGAAGGAAGTTGCGAAGTTTGAGTTTCCCAGACAGAAGTCTTTGAGGAGGCTGTGTATTGCAGATTTCTTTGCACCCAAGGAATCGGGGATAATTGATGTCTTCCCGATGCAGGCGGTGACTGTAGGAGATATCGCAACGGAGTTTGCTCAAAAGTTATTTGCAGATAATCAATACACTGATTACCTGTATTTTCACGGTTTAGCAGTGCAAGTAGCAGAAGCACTGGCAGAGTGGACACACGCTAGGATTCGCCGGGAATTAGGTTTTACCGCTGAGGAACCAGATAATATCCGGGATATATTGGCACAGCGTTACCGTGGTTCGCGGTATAGTTTTGGCTATCCGGCTTGTCCAAATATTCAGGATCAATACAAGCAACTAGCGTTGTTGGGAACTGACAGAATTAATCTGTATATGGATGAAAGTGAACAGCTTTATCCAGAACAATCTACAACGGCGATTATTGCCTATCACCCATTAGCAAAATACTTTAGCGCGTAGCATCCCGCCTCCCCTCCTTGTGTAAGCGAGGAGGGGAATTGGTTATTGCTGCTGTATCTGCTGTTGCACCCAAAGGCGAAAGGCTTTGAGTGTAGTATTCCTACCTGCTGTTCTACTTTGCTCAAGATATTGGGGAATCACGCCGACTAGCGGTAACTTAGGAAAATTTAAGCTTTCTTGTAAATCTAAATAATGACCATCTTGCAGGACATTAATTTGCAACTTTCCTCTTTCAAATCGCCAAAGTTCTGGAACTTTTAGCGCTTCATAAATATTAGGATGAGTGCGAGAAGTGATATCAACTTCTAAAGCTAAATATGGAGGAGGATCTACAGTTAAATCTAGTCGCTTCTTACCACGAATCCTGGCTTCGTTTTTTATATAGAAACACTGGTCGGGTTCTATTCCTTGAGCCATCAATTGATTTTTGAAAGTCGTAGAACCAAGGCTGAGGAACTCAATATCTAGCTCTTCCAGCAAAGCCTTAACTAAATCGCCAATAATTTCTTTGTCATATTCGTGTTCTGGTAGTGGAGCCATAATCTCCAGTATTCCCTTATCATAAGCAATCCTTGCTGCACGGCGATCGCCTAATTCTTCCAGAATTGTTTCCAATTCTTGCCAGGTTACATCTTTTAGCAGCACTCTTTGTCCTGGTGGAACATGGATGCGCTTTAATTCCAACAACATCATCTCAACTCCCAATAGTTCATGGGTTTGTAATTTCTATGAAATTTTCGGGTTTGTTTTAATTAGCATGGTATCCAAAGCAAACGAAAAATACTCTATTAAACTATACTTAGAGCCATAAGATGTTCTGCCATTTCAAAGTTAGATGTAACATTTTGAACGTCATCTAATCCTTCTAATGTGTCAATTAATTTAAACAGCGATCGCGCCTGATCTGGATCGGTAACTTCAATATTATTACTAGGAATCCAGCGTAATTCGGCATCAGTTACCTTAAAGCCTTTTTCCTTTAGCGTTTTATTGAGGGTTTCTAAATTTTCTACCTCGCTAAACACTTCAGCCATCTCATCCTCGGCCATTTCATAAGACTCAGCACCGCCTTCTAGGGATGCTTCTAAAAGCTGGTCTTCATCAACCACTCCTTGCACCACACAAACGCCTTTTTGGTCAAACATCCAGCTAACGCAACCTGTTTCACCGAGATTACCACCATTTTTACTAAAGGCTGCACGTAAGTCCGCAGCAGTGCGATTGCGGTTATCTGTGAGGGCTTCAATTAAAATCGCTACACCACCAGGGCCATATCCTTCGTAACGAATAGCTTCTAGGCTAGAGTTATCCGAGCCAAATGTGCCTGCACCTTTAGCGATCGCCCGTTCAATATTATCATTGGGAATCCCCGCCGCCTTAGCCTTATCAATTGCTGTACGCAGTTGAAAATTTCCTGCTGGATCTGGGATACCGCTTCTAGCAGCAACAATAATCGCCCGCGACAGTTGGGTAAAGGTTTTTCCCCTTTTTGCATCCACTACCGCCTTCTGACGCTTAATATTTGCCCATTTACTATGACCTGCCATAACCTGAAATAATTAACGCTCTGTTCAAAGATTAGGATATACCTAGCTTTTGCTTAGATGCAAAGGCACAATTATTTAATTATCAACCTGTGCTGCTGAAAATCCTAACTTAAGATAATTGGGCAACGCTTGAGCAATGTAGCAAAGTTGTAGCGATCGCGTCCTCTTTTTACTGGCTACACTCCGACTTATGGCAATTTAGGGCGGACAATTGAATCTGTATTGTTAGGTGAAAGCTCAGCAGCCGAATCATTTAAAGTAACTCAGCAACGTTTGGATTTTATTTTTAAGTGATTAATTTCAAATTGCATTCATAACTCAAAATTAGCATATCTTTGTTAAATTAATAATTTTTAATGAATTTGTAGATGATATAACCTGATATTAGCCAAGTCAAATCTTGCGCTGAAGGCTACAGATGCTTCTTTGATTATTCGTTACTTTATCAAGCTAATAAAACTATTACAAAAATAAAAATAAAAATAAAATAAACTACGTATAAACGCAACTGCACACAGATTAATATTGGTGTTTATCTATGTGCATCTCTAGTTCGTTATCCACAACACAGACTTATGCAAGATGTCTAATAGCCAAAATAATTTTTAACTACATTCACAATTTTGCTAATGCTGTTTGTGATTAAGTTGTCATTTTACAATTAATTTTTATAGTAATTATTGGCAAAGGGAAATTGTTTGTGATTAAAGCCTTTTAGATCTAGAGGTTTTAACAGTTTAGGCTGTCAACAAAAGATTGATATCTTTGAGGAGAAATTACCTAAAGTCATGGATTATACTAATAGAAAATCGATTGCTGATAACGGGCTAAATGTTGCTCATACTTCCTCATTAGATAACTTTTCTACCAAGGATGATTACAGCTTCAATCTTAGCGGTCGTAGTAGCTTTAAAGCTACCCTAAATGAACCCAAGGTAGATGATGGTCATGTGCAACAATTCAATACTAGTGGCTCAAAAATTCTCGGTGATGCTACTAATTCTAGTGTTAGCGCACTTGAATATAAATCCACCTCTGGCTATGGCTTAGTGAATGCAGCAGCAGGAGTTGCTAAAGCTATTGGTCAGAATACTTTTGCTGATGTTGCTGATTTGGGTGGAAATAATTGGGCAGCTGACCTTGTTAAAGCTCCAGAAGCCTGGGCAAAAGGATATACAGGTCAGGATGTTGTTGTCGCTGTTTTAGATACTGGGGTGGACTATAACCATACAGATTTGAGGAACAATATCTGGACTAATACCAAAGAGATTGTTGGTAATGGTGTAGATGATGATGGTAATGGTTACATTGATGATGCCCGCGGTTGGAATTTTATTGATACAACCAACGAAGTTTTAGATAAAAATGGTCATGGTACTCATGTTTCTGGCACTATTGCTGGGGAAAATAATGGCTTAGGTGTTACTGGCATTGCTTATGGTGCCAAAATTATGCCCCTCAAAGTTCTTAGTGATTCTGGTGCAGGTTCCATTACTTCTATTACTAATGGCATTTACTATGCCGTGAATCAAGGAGCTAATGTAATTAATCTCAGTCTAGGTAGCGATTTTCCTAACAGTTCTTTAGCATCAGCTATTGAATATGCCAGTAAGAAAGGTGTAGTTGTCGTGATGGCAGCCGGTAATAATGGTTTGCCAATATTATCCTATCCAGCTAGCTATGCAGATAAGTGGGGAATCGCTGTTGGCGCAGTGGATCGAAATAATAACATGGCTGACTTCTCTAACCAACCAGGAATCAGTCAACTCGCCTACGTAACAGCGCCAGGAGTTGATATTGAATCAACACTACCAGGTGATCAGTATGGTAATTATAGCGGCACATCTATGGCAGCTCCCCACGTTGCTGGGGTAGTAGCTCTAATGCTTAGTGCTAACCGTAATCTGACTGATTCCCAAGTGCGTCAGATAATTACACAGACAGCAGGAAATAGTACACCAAGTGCAAATAGTAGCTTCCGTGTAGACTCGCTAGTAGGTCAAATCGTTGCAGATATGGCAGAAAATAGTGCAAAAGTTACCACCTCTAGCTTCAGCACTAGCCCTATAACCGAGAGTAATAGTATAAATTTGAGCTTAGACGCTATCTCGAAACCGGAAACTAGTGGCCAATTTGGGAATTTAAATATTTCCTCACAATTCCGTTACTACGAAAGCAATCTAGACAATAATACTTACAACAGCCTTAGCAATGACCAGTTTGCTGATTTGGGAAAGATGCTGACTCAATTCCAGAAGCAAATGGATGACCTTCGCAGATGGTTTGTTAACATCTAATCTCATACTATGTTGCGATCAGACAAATTTGGATTTCCTCACCTCTGCTCCCCTGCTCCTCTGCTGCCCTAATTTACTATCTTTGAATGCAACTCGGTATCATGTCCGGTTGCATGGACATAATTAAAAAGTTTGTAGTAATTGCTTTAGTCTTTATATTGAGGACTAAATTTTTTACTACAAAAGTTTTTTATTTTGGTTCATTATTAATAGAATAAGCTTTAATACTTGCTGCTTTGAAAGTTGCGATAAATAAGCGATCGCCTTTCATGTAAAAAAGCGATCGCTCCCCTAAACTTACCTTACAGAAAACGCTTCGCTAAACCGCCGGGTCACCGGTTCCATAATGAAGGTCAAAATTGACTTTTTACGAGTAACAATTTCGCCGTTTGCTGTCATACCAGGAGTAAATGCAACTTCTTGACCCCGGACATTTACGGTATGTTTATTTAGTTTAATTCTGGTGGGAAAAACTAAGCCTAATTCTTTATCAGCAATTGCATTTGGGCTAACTTGCACAACTGTACCATCTATGATCCCAAATTCTTGAAAAGGGAAAGTCGCCATTTTTACTTTTGCTCTCATTCCCTCACGAATAAAACCAATATCGCGGTTGAGAACTTTTACTTCTAAAAGCATCTGTTCCCCCTCCGGCAAAATTGACAGTAGTTCTTCACCCGCTTGTACTGGCCCCTTAGTGGCTTTGATTTTGTAGATTGTGCCTGCAACGGGAGCTTTAATAGTTTCTCCTTCTTCTTGCTTTCTAGCCTGCTCTAACTGACCAGAAACGTTAGCTAATTCTTCTTTGCGCTTGTTCATTTGAGTCAAAATTTCACTTTGACGTTCTGATGCTAAACGCTGTGCTTGATTACGAGCGGCTTGATATGCTTGTTCAGCTTGGCGAATTTCTTGGGTTTGGGCGGCAATATCTTTTTCTAGGGATGTTACTCTATCTTGAACCTCTGTGATTCTATTACGGGCGTTAGTCGCCTCATCTTTAGCCCTAGTAATTTCTGTATTGGCACGATTTAATCTTTCTTGCGCTTCCAGGTAATCGACTCTAGGGATAGCACCAGGAGTAATTAAGGTACGTAGGCTTTGTTCCCTTTTTTTAGCGATCGCCAAATTTTCTTGCACTTTCAGGCTAATACTTTCTGCGTTGGCAAGGTTAGTTTTGGCATTGCCAAGGCTAGTTTTAGCGCTAGCTAAGTTTTCTTGCAACCGAGTTTGACGCACTTTCGCTTGAGCTATAAGTGCCTGTTGGCGGTTGGCTTCTGCTTCTGCAACTGCTTGACGTGCTTGGTAGTCCGCAAGACGCGAGTTTAAAAGTTCATCTTGTAGTTTAGTACCAGTAGTTTTAACTCCGGTGCGTTCGGCATCTAAACGTTGCAAGTCTTCTTGAATCAACTTAGTAGTTTTGGCAAGACGATTAACATCAGTTTGTTGCAAGTCGGGATCTCGTTGAATCAATACTTGATCTTTAGTGACGCGATCGCCTTCTTTGACCTTGATTGTAAGAATTTTTCCACCACCAAGGGATGTTACTGGTCGTACTTGTGAAGAAGCAATTAATTCTCCTGGTGCTGTTGCTACTTCATCTATTTCTGAAAAATGCGCCCAGGCGATCGCTCCAAATACTATTAAGCTGATCGTTCCCGCTAACAATCTGGTATAAAGCGGTGGCAATTCCTGTACCGCCTTACCCAATTCATAGGACAATTGTTCGTCTGGTTTAGCGAATCGCTGTTTTGTCTGACGCGCTTGAATAGCATCCGCAACGAGAGAAAATTTCATAGAATTTTAGTTTATTGGGCATTGGGCATCGGGGATTGGGCATTGGGTGAAGAGGACAAGGAGCATGGGGGATGGGGGGACAAGGAGAGTTATTCATAGTTCTTTGCCCTTGTCCCCTTGTCTCCCCCTCCCCTTGTCCCCAGTCCCCAGTCCCCAGTCCCTAATCTCTACATCAAACTGCTAAATAGCGCCGCACAAAAGTTTCTAATGTTTCCAATTGAAAGTTAAAAATCCTCTCTAAATTGGCTACTTCATCTTTTGTGCAGAAAAATTCATTGGCGAGCAAAGTACGAAAGGTTCCCAACGCTTGTTGTGTTTGGGGATTAATTAAACCCAATGCACCCCGAAAACCATCGACGGCAAACAGTGGCGGGTTAATCACTAAAGGCTCTTTGTTGAAGATGCGACCAAAAATTTTGGGAATTTCTCCACGCGATAAAATCTTTGGCCCCCCTACTGGTAAAGTCTGGTTGCGAGCGCCTTCAGTTGTCAAGGAATCCACCACTATTCTTGCCAAATCATCTGTACTCACAATTGAAGTACGGTTTTTGGGATCGCCGATGAGCAGATACAACCCTGTTTCACGAAACCGTTCTGCCAATGGTAGCAAGTTCGATGCTAATCCAGCTGGGCGTAAAATAGTGTAATTCAAGCCACTAGCTTCTAGATATCGCTCAACGGCCCGTTTGGCTTTGAATACAGGAGCATCTTCATACCCCCGGTCAGCACCTAGTACAGAAATGAATACAAAATGTTGTACTCCATTAGCTTTTGCTTGGTCAATGAGTTCAACATTGGCGCGGTAGTCGAGGGATAAAGCATCGCCATCAGAACCGTGAGCGCTAATAATATATTGAACGCCCCGACAAGCTTTTTGGATATCTTCTTGCTGTCGTAAATCACCGATGAAGATTTCCGATCCTCTGTGTTCTAATTCGCCGTAATGTGAGTTAAGGCGGACAAATGCCCGCACTAGTTTCTCCTGTTGGCGTAAAAGTCGCACAACTCTGCGACCAATTCCTCCCGTTGCTCCAGTGACTAAAATCATATAATGACCTAATATGAATACTTTCAGTCTTTAGCGTTCTCGAAGAGCTAGGTATATGCTCAAAACTCGTTGATTAATGCTTGAACCTGAAATCAGCTATTTCACTATGAGCATACTTGTATACTTAATAACCATATTCAACATATCCTTAGGCTAACTATCCGAATAAGCCACGCTTTATCTATCTTAATAGTTGAAAAGCTATAGAAATTCCATTTGAGTTTTGAAATACACGTAGTTGGGCAATCCTAGCCCTACTTAATAGATGCAGGGAATATGGTTTCTTTTGTGTGGCTTTGCCTGTGGGCGGTATTTTTTGCAAAATCCCCGATATCTTGCAGCGCACTCTTCTAATGTTCTCCCCAGGATGGCATCACATTTAATTTTTTCTAGCGATCGCCTTCCCTTAATTTCTCAATAAACCTCATCATGAGCTGAAAAGATACAGATTTGCTCATCGACAGTGTTGCTATCTTTTAAGAATTCGATACTTTTTCATCTTATACCATGTCTCTATAACAATGGGCTTAATTACCCTGCCTTCACGGGCTTTGTTTGTGAGCAAAACCCTTCTAGGATGAGGGCGAATAGCGCTCAACATCAAAGAGAATTACTTGTAACTTCATCACAAAAACATAATAAACTCGATTTAATAAGCAAAAAGGCATTTTGCTTTATCATTTTGTCTAAATGCTTTCTCATTTTGGTGTTTTCCGCAAGCAAAAAGGCATATTGCTTTATCAAAATGCCTAAATACTTTCTCATTTTGGTAGATCGCGCACTCATTTTGGTGTTTTCCGCAAGCAAAATGCCTAAATGCTTATTCATTTGGCTTAAATGCTTTCTCAATTCTCCTGTTTGCTAACTCACTCATAAAAACTATTCTTGGCTAACAAAAGCCATCGGAGATTTGCCGAAATTATGTAAGACGATGTTTTAAAAGTTCTCTTGTTGGTAGCAAAACGTTTTAGATCCCCCTAAATCCCCCTTAAAAAGAGGAGGCAGTGCGTTGCGGGGGTTCCCCCCGTTGTAGCAACTGCCGTGGACTTTAAGAAGTTTTCCTCCCTTTTTAAGGGGGGTAGGGGGGATCAATAAGTGTTTAAAATCACAGCCAACTACTTTTCAAACAACCTCTAAGGCTGATTAGTACACGGGTAAGGAACATTGTTGTGCCTTTACTCCAATTCCACAACTACTGGTGTATGGTCGCTGGGTTGGGGCAATTTTCTGGGGGCGACATCAATGATGCAGCTTTTAGCGCGCTCGTACAAAACTGGTGTTAGATAATGGTGGTCAATTCGCCAACCTAAGTTACGCCGAAAGGCTGCGGCGCGATAATCCCACCAACTGTAATTTCCGCCTTCTTGGGTGAATTTACGAAAGGCATCGGCAAATCCCAGTGCTAGTATATCTCTTAGGGCTTGGCGCTCTGCTTCAGAGGCCATAATGTGATTGTTAAGACTAACTTGCTCGTGAATATCTTTAGCTTCTAAAGCAATGTTGAAGTCTCCACATACACAGATTGCAGGTTGTAATTGTAGGAGCGATCGCAAATACTCTTTTAGCACTGTCAACCAACGGAGTTTGTAAACGTATTTCTCGGTTCCTACGGCTGCACCATTGGGGACATAAAGATTAACAATCCGAATACTATCAATAACACCCGTAATCACCCGCTTTTGCTCATCCCATTCTGGTGGGATAGTGGGGACAATCGAGGTAAAACCAGTACTGACATCTAATAGCGGTTGACGGCTAATTAAGGCTACGCCGTTGTAGGCCTTTTGTCCTGATAAATAAAGGTGATATCCTAATTCTTCAAAGGGCGATCGCGGAAAGTCGCTATCCATAACTTTCGTTTCTTGCAAGCACAGCACATCAACTGGATTCTGATTTAACCAATCAATAACTTGCTCTAGGCGAGTGCGAATCGAATTAACGTTCCAAGTTGCGATTTTCATTAGTCAATATTTAGTTAAATTAATTAATACTTAATCAACTTAATCAAGAAGATTTTATTTTTATTTAATATTTATTGAATATCTAGACGTTTAGGGCTTTTCATGAAATCGGTTTTAGAATTAATTGATCCCACATCAAAATTTAGTATTCTCAGCTACAAAATTTGTTGATTAGTAGGTTAAGTTACAAAATAGACGAATTACTTATGATCCCCAAGATAGATGAAAGGAGCCAGTAGTAAATTATAACCTTAAGCATTGTAGCTGCCCGGTGGCAATTACTAATGCGATGCTCTGAAATTTGTTTGCGGTATTTTGAGAGTACGGTTAACCGATATTGGACTTTTGGGTGTTAGTGGGTGTTAGTAAGTTTAGCGTTACCCAAATGGTTAATGGTCACGAAACGATCTACAAACAAATTATTAAAGATCGCATAGACTTGAATGGGCACATTCATGCGGCAGAAATCAGAATTTTAATTAACGAGTTTTTCGTCCCTTTTTTCTTTTTTGCCCGTTTTAAATAACTACTTTTTTAAAGGAGGACATCGGTATGAGTATGCGAACCAACACCTGTCCATGTTGCGGCGGTTCCCTCCTGCGTCATGTTCGACATAGCGAAGTTTATTGGTTTTGTCTATCTTGTCGGCAAGAAGTTCCGCTAATAACTCTCAATCGTCTGCCTAATATGGAAACCCGGAACACGGGAGTGCTTCCCCAACCAACAGTCAATTCTTAATGCAGCACGGTAGAAATCAACTACCGTTTAAAAACACTTCAAAATAAATATAGAAGGTTTTTGTAGAATTCCTCTGGGCGGCTTGCCGTAGGGGATTTTGTTTTCTGGAAAGGTTGACTGCTGACGTTTTCATTACTTCACCTGATAAAATCAGGTGGAGTAATTAATTCTAGGTCAAAAGCTGTGTTAGCAGCCTTACTTTACGGTCAAGAAGATTTACGTTTAGAAAAAGTCTCTGACCCAACTCCAGGTACTGGGGAAGTAGTGATCCAAGTGGGGGCTGCTACAACTTGTGGTACAGATTTGAAAGTTTGGCGTCGTGGCGGTCACGCCAGAATGCTAACACCGCCGACATTGTTTGGACACGAAGCAGCAGGGCAAATTGTGGCAGTGGGCGCAGGTGTTACAGACTGGCAAGTAGGCGATCGCGTCGTAGCGAATAATTCTGCTCCGTGCATGAACTGTTTTTTTTGTCAACGGCAAGAGTATTCATTGTGCCCCAATTTGACATGGAACAATGGCACATTTGCAGAATACTTAAAAATTCCCGCGCCGATAGTACAACATAACTTGTTGCGAATTCCCGATGAGTTGCCTTTTGCATTGGCAGCGATGACTGAACCTTTAGCTTGTGTGTTGCATGGGGTAGGGCGTTCTAATATCAAAGCCCAAGACCGGGTAGTTGTTTTGGGTGATGGGGCGATTGGATTAATGTTTGTAGCGGCTTTGGCTGTTGATGCTAAAGCTGAGGTGTGGCTGTGGGGAGGTAATGACCACAGGCTAGAAATTGGCAAAAAATTAGGTGCAGCTAAAACTTTTAATTATCATCAAAACCCCGATATTCCTGGTGTCGTGAAAGAACTGACACAAGGATGGGGTGCAGATGTGGTGATTGAAGCAACCGGGATACCTAGTGTTTGGGAAAGTGCGATCGCTTGTGCCCGTCCCGGTGCAACTGTCAATTTATTTGGTGGCTGTCCACGAGATACAACTATTACCGTTAATACAGAACAGTTACACTACAGCGAAGTAACTCTCAAGGGTGTGTTTCACAACACTCCGCAGTATGTGCGAGCCGCCCTATCATTTATAGCTAGCCGTAAACTTCCTTTAGAGTTACTGATCAGCGAACATCGCCCCCTAAAAGATTTAGAACAAGTATTTTATGACATGAAGGCACGAAAGGTAATTAAGGTAGCGCTGACAGCTTAAAAATTACAGCTATTTTCAGGTAAATAAACCACATCTTTTTTTATTTCACGCAGAGGCGCAGAGGAGCCAGTGCGTTGCGCGGGTTCCCCGCGTTGTAGCAACTGGCGTCGCGCACAGAGAAATACAAGAGCATGGCCTAAATACATAAAAACTGCTGTACAACACTCGCTATAGCCCCGCCGTAATGAAATGAAATAATCTTCATGAAAAACGGGAAAACTATGGATACATCCCTATTGTTATCAGCTAACGGGGAAATTTCCATATAAGTCCTGAATAGAAAATGCTAAAAAAACCTTTGCTTAGTTTTTTGATTCTGCCTTTTTCTCTATTGCCCTGGTTTTCGATGGGTATGGTTTTTGATTCTACAGCGAATGCTTTACCTGGGCAAAAAACAGAAGAAGTAGAGACTTGGATCAAAGCACATTCTACACTACGCCCCAATAATGGAGAGAAATTGTTTGTGCAAAAAAGTGATACTGCTGCCCAGCGATTCACTTTTCTAGCATCAGTATTGCCTCCTGGTAAGGTGGCATTTGCTAAAGACCGCAGCAAAATCCGTAGTGAGCGCATTACTATGTATGATGCTGTTAACGGGATGACATTTCAGCGCTTCCAGGAAGCCTTACGCGTAATTTATGGCTTAGATATCTATCAAGACTTTAATAATGCACAGCTGCTTTATAAGTATCCTAACCAGAGTGCAATCAACTCAGCCCGTTTTGCTAAAACTCCGATTAGAGAAGCTTTACAAGGAGAATTGCGTGTAGGCGATCGCTATGCTTACTGGGTAGAAGTCGCCCAACCCAAGACTGGTAAAGCTTTCACTGGTCAAATGACGATTTTGCTCAAAAGTGATTTAGACAAGTTAGAAGCAGAACTGCGAAATCGTTAAGTTTCAAACCAGCTGAAGTGGTGAGACAGCGCCGACTCACTGCACATGAAAAAGGAACAAGGGGACTGGGGACTGGGCATAGGGCATTGGGCAGTGGGCATTGAGCATTGGAGAAAATTATACTCAGCACTCAGCACCCCCCACTTCCTACTCAGCACTCAGCACTCCCAACTCAGCACTTTGAAGAACTCGACACTCCAGCTTTCCTAAAGACTTCCTAATCCTCCAGATGGTGGAGTTTGCCATGCACCGGAAAAGATACTTTCAGATGCTAAAGAAATTCGTAGTAAATCTTCCTTCAGCAGCGGTGGCCATTCAATGCCAGCTTTGCGCCCCGCTGCATATAGTTGTTGAGCCTTGATGCTTAACTGAAAAAGGGCAAATGCTAGTTCTCTATCTAGAGTTTGGGCTTCTTTTAAGGCTTCAAACGCCACTTTCAACGCCAACAAAATCGAGGTGATCTGACCAGGAACAGGTGGTTTTCCCTGCTTCATACGTATTAACAGGGCATCTGGATTGTTCTCGGTTGTTAATGTCTGGTCTATAAGGATTTTGCGAGCTGTGTCGTAGTTCATTTATCAAGCTTACCCTAGATTATGTCTCAGTAGTAATACTTAGTTTAGGATTACTGCTTTGATTTTTTGATAATCAGTAGTTATCAATTCTACTATCGTTTATTTATTACCAATTGGCAGCACTAAATACGTATTTTTATTTGCGTTTTTTTGTTGTAGATTGAGCAACTCTTGACTCCACTGTAAATGGTGGAATTTCTTGGAGTTCAGCTTCACTCAAAGTATACTGTTCGCATACTAAGCTCAATCGATTCCCTGGTGTTTTCACGGCGTTGACGGAATGAGTTAAATCACCCTGGAAGTAAAGTAAGGTGTTCATTTGCGGCTTAATTTGCCCAAGTTGGCGTTTGTGCGACTTGAGTACCAGTTCTCCCCCCTCCATGTCTTGAGGTACTCGGACATAAAGAACACTCACAACCGCAGGCGGTTCAACGGTTTTGCAGTACGAACGCAGAGAGCGATCAATGTGCGGATCGACACGGGAGCCTTCTTCGAGCAATAAAGGATTGAGGTAAAAAGCGTTACAGTTAGGCTGGAGAGCCAAATCCATATAAGATTTGAAGTAGGGGAATTGCTGTTCTACCTTTGCTATGTGCGATCGCTGGAATACTACAGAAAATCCTTTAGTACCGACAAAATCGCGGTTGAGGTTGTTGATCGCAAAGTAAGAGCAAGCATGGATTTCCCCCCATAAGTTATTTAGATAATCGCTGGGGAAAGCGTTGGCTTGTAGTTGATAATGTTTCACAATGAGTGTGGAAAGCGATATATCAATAGTAATTAACTGCGAAAACGATATTCCGTTCGCGTCGGATGCTATATATTATCTGTTGATTTAAGAGTGTTAAATGCTCTTTAAGCCAAATACCACAGCGCTTTACCTAATCGCTATATTTCATTTTGCTATCCAGCAACACCTAACGGGAGAGTTAAATTACAATATTTACGGTAAAGTTTCGCAAATTCTCCTGTCGCCATTTGGCATCATGTTTACGATGTGTCCGCAACTCTAAAACCCTAATTCCCTTGTCTGGAAGTGGGTTTAATCTTTGTTGCAACTGCTGCCAAGAAGTAATTAATTCATGCTCTACACTATAAGTGGCGCACAGTTGGGCGAAATCAATATTTTGGGGAGTGCCAAAAAACTCTTCAAATGGTGGGTCAAATTTGGCAATGGGTAACATTTCAAAAATACCACCGCCATTGTTGTTGATTAACAAAATTGTCAGATGTCCAACAAACTTATTTCTGATTAAAAAACCATTTGTGTCATGCAACAGAGCTAAATCTCCTGTTAACATCACGCTACTTTGATGGCGGTGGGCAATTCCTAAAGCTGTGGATAATGTACCGTCAATGCCATTTGCACCCCGGTTAAAATGCGATCGCACTCCTAAATTATTCGGTTTCCAAAAAAATTCCACATCCCGCACAGGCATACTGTTAGCGATAAATAGTGGTGTTCCCGGCGGTAAAGTTTGGGAAAGCAACCAGGCGGCTTTACCTTCAAATAACTCTTCCATTGTCGCCAGAGTTTGGTCAACAGCTTTCCTGACTTTAGCTTCAGCAGTACACCACAGTTGGAGATAATCAGAAGCTGATGAATTGGTAATAAGTTCTGTCCCCTGCACCGTTGCAAGCTGTTCCACCGAAACACGCAAATGAATCGTCCTCCCATGCAGTGGGTCGAAGTTTTGATCACTAGGGTCAATTACCCAACGTCGTGGTTGTGTGTTATTTATCCAAGTACGCAGTTCTTTACTTGTAGGCATTTCTCCTACTTGAATCACCATTTCGGGTGCTAGCTGTTTTGCTAGTTGCGGATTTCGCAAAATCTGGTCGTAGGTAGAAATTAAATGAGGGTTGAGGTCGCCATAATTTCTAACTGGGGAGAGTCCCTCTGCTAACACTGGCCATTTGAGGGTCTGGGAAAGTTGCGCGATCGCCTGACAATAATTTTGCGGTTGCTGTGGTTGGGCAACACCTGCGATGATAATTCCGCGATCGCATTGCTGCCATTCTAGGGGAATGGGGATTGGTGAGACAGCGCGGTCTTGGGGGTTTCCCCCATGAGCGACTGCGAACCCGAAGGGGGAATAGAGATTGGGGAATAGTATGGAGTTTGTGACTCCTGCAAAAAAGTCTTCTGGGTGAAACTGTGAGTCCAAATAGCTGAAATCAGTTCCATCAGAAATCGGTGCTAAGGGGTCACGGAAGGGAATATTTAGATGTACTGGCCCTGCTGTAGGAGTTTGCGATTTCTCCCAAGCGTGAATTATTGTTTGCCGCAGATAAGTTAGCATTCCCATATCTGGGGAGGGTAAAGCTAACTCTGTTTGCCAGTTTGGGTAAGTACCATATAATTTCAACTGATCTATAGTTTGCCCAGAGTGGCAATCTCGCAATTCTGGCGGTCTATCAGCAGTTAACACCAACAGGGGTACGCGACTTTCTCTAGCTTCGATGACCGCTGGGTAAAAGTTCGCCCCTGCTGTACCAGAGGTACAAACAAGTACTACAGGACGACCGCTAGCCTTTGCTTGTCCCAAAGCAAAAAAAGCGGCAGAGCGTTCATCAAGAATAGAAATCGCTTCAATATCTGGTTGTTGTTGGACAAAGGCGATTGCTAGGGGTGTAGAGCGTGAACCGGGACAAATCACAGCACAAGTCAGTCCCAGGCGCTTTAGTGTCTCGGTTAAAATATAACCCCAAAGTTGATTAACATTGCTACAGGCGATCGGCATTCCAGCAAACAGAGCTATAAGTTAGCAGCGCTGGTTTCCAACGCCGAATAGCATTTTTACATATTTTTAGAGTTCTGAGTCATAAGTGCTGAGTAACAGGCAATAAGCAATAGGCAATAAGCTTCTCCTTGTCCTCAATTCCCAATGCCCAATGCTCCATGCCCAATAACTCAGCACTAACGTTAAAATCCAAAATGCAAAATTCGCTGGCCCAGTGTTATGGACTGCATTCATTTAACGGGAATTCGCTGCTATGGTTACACGGGGTATCTACCTGAAGAACAGGTGCTAGGGCAATGGTTTGAGGTGGATGTAATGTTATGGCTGGATCTTTCTACTGCTGCAAGAACTGATGCGATCGCAGACACTATAGATTATCGCAGTGTCATTAGCTTGGTAAAAAATCTGGTAAAGACATCGAAGTTTGCTTTGGTGGAACGATTAGCTGGCGCGATCGCAGACTCTATTCTCCAACAGTGCGATCGTGCTACAAAAATCCAAGTCATTCTCAGCAAACCCGCCGCACCCATTCCAGATTTTGGCGGCAAAATTAGCATTGAATTGTCAAGAACTAAGCCCAACATCTAAAGCACTAACCTGATTTTTCAACCAAAAAATATATATAAGCAATAGGAGCTAGGGGGAGTAAGTATTTAAGAATCATTCTCCCTATCTTTTTATCTCTCCTATAGCAAAGTTATCTCACTATCCCTTCCAAAGTTTGTAAAAAAAAGTAATTATTTGTTATAACAAAATTTCAAAATTTAATATTTATTAGAAACATTTAATTAATTTTATTCCCAATATAAATTCCTAATTAAGTATATGTTTATACTTTTTTATGTAAATTTCCGGGCTAATATAAATACAATTTATATTAGTAATATAAAACTACTTATAGGGTTGACCAGTCGTCTGAGGTACAAATCTATCTGTGTTTATCTGTGGTTAATTACTTTTACCTGTAGCTAACTCAAGTGAGAACCGCTATATAAAATAAATGTATTAACAATACGCTAAGTATATCTGTCTAAATGAATATAAGATAGTTTGTCATTACAAGCGTAAATAAGTAGAGTAAAGAATCGCCAACCTTTACAATTGCTTTACTTCGCTGGCGCATTTAATATTTAATTGCACCCGCTTACTTAAAATTAAAATTCAATTCGCGGAACGCTTGTAAAAACTTGAATTTTTCTGGTATGGTCTCTAAAATACTATCGTTGTTGTAACTTTATTAATAAGTAATAGCAATTCAAAATTACGAAAGCCTGATTTTATCTGGGTTTCCAGGCTTGTATTTGTCAGATTCTTTTTTCAAGTTGGTATAAATGATTTTTTAGTTTATACAAGACTTACCGATACTTATGTTTTTCATAATAAAGTTAAGTTGCTTTTTAGAAAAAATCTTTAGTTGCTTGCAATTGTATGGCAATGTACATCTAAAGACCAAACATTGTCTAAATAACCGTATATTAACTGTATCAGTGTATAAAAAACATGGTGATTAATAACTTAGTTAGTATTTTAGTCAAGCAATTACACTAGTATATTAAATTAAAGATTGATTATTATAGGATTATTGATTTTCAGAATGAGTTGAGACTGAAAACAAAATCTGAACCTTAGCAAACAGGTTAGTCTAATATGTTCGCCCCAAAAATCCTAGTTGTTGAGGATGAAAAAGTCCTAGCTTTAGATATAAAAAATAGTTTACAAAAGTTAGGATATTCTGTTGCCGAAATTACTGCATCTGGTGAAGATGCAATAAAAAAACTAGCAGAAACGAATCCCCATTTAGTATTAATTGATATTTGCTTGGCAGGGGAAATTAATGGTGAACAGGTCGTAGATATTATTCAGAACCATTTCCACATACCTGTTTTATACTTAACGGAGTATTCAGAAGATATAAAAATACATAAAAAGCAACTAAGTGAGCCTTTTAGTTATATTGCTAAACCATGTGCCGAAAAAGACTTACATTTTGCCGTAGAAATGGCTCTTTACAAGCACCGAATGAGCCAGAAATGGCAAGAAGAAAAACAAAGGCTAACAGCAATTATTAACAGTATGGGCTGTGCAGTAGTTGTGACACATGCCAATGGCCGTATCCAGATGATGAATCCATTAGCAGAAGCACTGACAGGTTGGCAACAAGATGAAGCTTATGGTAAAGATTTAGCAGAAGTTGTAAGCTTAATTGGCAAAGATATGGATGAAGCAATTGAAAATTTAGCTACACAAGCAATGCAAGCAGGTGAGGTTGTGAATTTACCCGATAACTGTACCCTGCTGGCCAAAGATGGTAAAAGAATTCCCATTGGAGATAGTGTTGCACCGATTCGAGATGTTGATGGTAATATCAGTGGTGCCGTTTTAGTTCTGCAAGATATTACTGAACGTAAACAGACAGAAGCAGAGTTGCTGCGTAATGCCTGTCATGATTCACTAACAGCATTGCCCAATCGAGTTTTGTTTTTAGATCGCTTAAAACAAACAATTGAACGTAGCAGACGTAGAAACGATTATAATTTTGCAGTTTTATTTTTAGATTTAGATGGCTTTAAAGCAATTAACGATCGCTTTGGGCATGGAATCGGGGATGATTTTTTAGTAGCGATCGCTAGACGCTTAGAGTCATGTTTACGCAGTGGTGATACTGTAGCTAGATTTGGCGGCGATGAGTTTGCTGTACTGTTAGAAGACATCAAAGACGTTACGGATGCTACAAATGTCGCCAAACGTATTCAAGAGACACTAGGATTACCACTTAACGTCAATGGAAATCAGATATTTCCTTCAGCCAGCATTGGAATCGCTTTGAGTGGCCGTGGTTATGAAGAGCCACAAAACTTGTTGCGGGATGCTGATATTGCCATGTACCGCGCTAAACGTCAAGGAAAAGCTCGTTACGGTGTCTTTTAATTAAGCTACTTAGTAGCAGGCATATCGGTTTAACTAATAGCTATTGATTAATCCGTAAAAATTTCTGCAAATCCGCTTGCACTGCCGGCTGTTGAATATAAGTCTCTGCTGCTTCTATCAAATTACTAATATTCTCTTGGCTGACATTATCAAGATCATCACTCAAAGGTTTGCCAGTCAAGCTTCTATCGAGTCTAAATTGCAACCGTAAAACACGATTATGAATTATCTCCTTAGTGATATACTCATAAATGCTTGATGAGCCATCAAGTAATATACCAATGAACGGCTGTGCCCATTCTATTAGTCCCCATCCTTGAGCTTTTTTAAATGGTATGATCCGCGTCTGTTGGCCAGTTCCAATTGATAATACAGTAATCTCATCAACTGGATAGCCTAATCTTAGAGCTTCGGCAACAGCACAGCTAGAGGGGTTGTTAGCAGCAACACCGCCATCAATTGCAGAGTATATAGATTTAATGAAGTATGTAGAACCTTGTTCAGGTATTGTTTCCCAAGGTGTATCTAATAGAGCTATTCGATTGAACCCTACATACTTTTTGATGGTGCGGGTTTGACCCGTGCCTATACCCCTAGTGATCATAATTTTTAGATCTTGATATATATTATCAAGTGAGGATGCATCCTCATCTAAAGTGATACTATTTGTAGTTGCTGTTTGAGTTATGCCATCGATTATTTTATCGAGTTTATGTGCTGGAAAATAAGTTGGGGCCGAAGCAGAACAAACACACACCTCCCATAAAGGAACATTGCCATAGTTTTTATCTTGCCGCCAGCTTTTAAATATAATTGGTTCGCGGCTAATGGTATCATACGAGGGAACTAATAATCTTGGCCCAGTAATATCAAATAGTCCGGTATCACCAAAAGCTTCTTTGAGTACTTGGATTAAACCAGTATCAGAAAACTTGGGAGCAGACAAACCATACCTCAGAAGTAAAGGTAAGCGTTTTAGCGAAAAACGACTTCTATAAGGAAATATAATTGAGCTTTTTTGCTTATATAAATCCAAAATTTCTTGACTACTACGTCCTATGGCAATAGCACTGGCTAATATTGACCCAGTAGAAGTTCCTGCAATTAAGTCAAAGTACTCGTTCAAAGGTTGATCAATTTGCTGCTCAATAGCCGCTAGAATGCTTGCCGCGACAACCCCCCGGATACCCCCACCATCCAAGCTTAAAATCCGAAAAACCATATTCCTCCGAATTTTCTGCGTTTATTTGTTAGGCAGTATACATTAAGATTAGTCTGCGATGAATATGATTCAAAGATAAAAATATTCAGAAAATTTATTTGAATTCAATTCAATATAATTCCAAATGAAAAAATTAATTTATATTTATCTGCATTAAGCATGGAATAAAAGCTAATTGTTATTTTCCTAACTCTTATGTTACATTAAAAGATACAATTAATATCTTTTATAAAATATCACTGAGCTTATGACTGCTTTTTTCTACTCTTATTTATCCTGTTGTGTAAGCTGCTCGCACAATTGATTTAATTCCGAATTACTCTGTTGAATAATGTTTTGTGCTAGTTTTTCTAGTCTCTCAATATTTTTAGGGTTGGTGTCATCCATATCATCGTTAGCTTCATTCAGTTGTCCCTGAAAGCGATAATATTGTTTGGGAATACTCTCAGCTTTTGGCAACAATTGTTCTAGCTGACAAGCTACTGATTCACTATTAGCGTCAAAAGTAATATTTACTAATGGCTCAACCCATTGAATGAGTCCCCAATTTTCTGCTTTCTCGTAATGGTATTTACGAGTGAGAGAACCTGTACCCAAGGAAACTACCAATATATCGTCTAAGGTTAGCGGTTGTTTATTAGGTATTTGTGGATCTGGTTTTTTAGAAGAGATGATAGCTTCCATAATAGCCAGGGAGGTGGGGTTGTTAGCAAAGACACTACCATCAATTAACGCATAATAACCCGCATTAGTTGGATCGATTGTTTCAATTTTATAAGGCTGAAAATAAGTCGGAGCCGCAGATGTTGCCATTGCTGCTTGTTTTAGGGTGTAGCCTTCGCATAGCTTACGGAAGTTATCGCCTAATTTTTGATTTTTCACATTATTAGTAAAAAATATAGGCGTGCGTAGCTCAATATCATAGCTGGTGATGAAAAGTTCAGTTAGCGCATCCTGTAACAGAGTGTCTCCCAAAAATTCTGTTAAAACTTCGTTTCTACCCTTTGAAGAATATTTTGCCCTTACAATGTCGTCAATTTTTAGTAAGCGCATTGCAGATGGCTCAAAAAAGATGCGTTCTCCATTTTTTCGATATAAATCGATGATATCTTTAGCTTGAAACTGAGGTTGATTAATATTTTGGGAATCTGGTTTAGTGAGTGCGGCTGCTAAAATACCTCCTGTGGAAGTACCAGCAATTAAGTCAAATAGTTGGCAAGTTGGCTTTTTTGTACGCTTTTCAATTTCGTCGAGAATTATTGCCGGAATAATTCCTCTAATACCGCCGCCATCGATTGATAAAACTTTATATTTGTAAGGCATATACTTCTTGGCAGAATTCTCTGGAATACTATTATGTTCTACTATCTAAACTATTAACTAATACAAGTTCTTGTAGGATGCTTTGATAGGATATTATAGTTTAATTTAATATTGCTCACACAGTGTTTCTACTTAAATATAGCTTCACAAAACACAAAGACTTGGAGTTTAGCCGACTCCAAGTCCCAAACTTAACTTTCTTTTATTAAGTACTTTTAATTTACAGTGTCAAAGATTGAGGATTAGTCTCAATCAGTTTTGCCAAATCTTGCAAGAATGCAGCAGCATTAGCACCGTAAATAATGCGATGATCTGAGGTAATAGTCACTTGCATTTGTTGACGTACACCAAACAATCCGTCAGTTGTTGCTACGACTTGTGGGCGGGATGCACCGATCGCCAGAATTGAACCTTGTCCAGGTGGTAAAATCGCGTCAAATGTATCTACGCCAAACATCCCCAAATTTGACAGGGTAAAAGTGCCACTGTTGTATTCTTCAGGTTGCAGTTGTTTTGTCCTCGCGCGGTCTACTAAAGACTTCCAAGTGCGTGATAGAGAATAAATATCTACCATGTCTGCATTCTGCAATACAGGTGTAATCAAGCCGCCATCATCCATCGCCACAGCTACGGCAATGTTAATGCCAGAAGGATATACGATTCCTTGGTCTGAGTAGCTGGCATTTATTAATGGGTGTTTTTGCAATGTCACCGCCACGGCTTTTGCCAGTAGCGCTGTCATTGTCACTCCTTTGGACTTAATCTGCTTATAAAGCTTATCTAACCCATCAGTGGTAATTGTGTAACTTACACGGAAAACTGGTACAACTAGGCTAGCTACCATATTCCGTACAACTGCATTTTGGAAAGTAGTTAAAGCTACTACCTGTCCAGGAGCAGCACTGCTAGCCACAGGGATGGGTGCGGGTGCGGGTGCAGGTGTGCGAGATGGTGACGGTGCAGATGGGGTGAATGTGGGCGCAGATGGTGGCGGTGCAGTTGGTGTGGTAGCGGGTTGCTTACCTTGATTGGCAGCCGCTTCTACATCTTCGGCGACAATGCGACCATAGGGGCCACTGCCTTTGAGGGTATTTAAATCAACTTTTAGCTCTTTGGCTAACTTGCGGGCGCGGGGTGAAACGACGAGGCGTCCTTCTCGATGGTTATTTCCATTTTGAGACGCTAAGGCTGGTGTTTCGGCTGAGACGGTGGCAGCAATTGGTTCGGGAGAGGTGGTAGCAGGGGTAGCAGCGCTACCTGAATTAGCAGCAGACTTGGCGGTTTCGATTTCGGCTTCTGTTTCTGCGATGAAGGCGATCGCGGCTCCCACATTCGCACTGTCACCAGCTTGCACTAAGATGTGGGCAAGATATCCTTCATAAAAGGATTCCACATCCATATCTGCCTTGTCTGACTCGACAACCACCACTGTTTCGCCTTTTTCTACTTTATCGCCTGGCGATTTCACCCAAGAAACAATTTTGCCTTCGGTCATGGTGGAACTCAGCGCCGGCATAAATACTTCGTAAATGCTCATAGGGTGGTTTCAGAATCAATGAATTTATGGACTTTAACAGCTTTCACCAGATCGAATTGTATCTTGGCAGGAGAATTTTAGAGCCGATATTTTTGATTGGGACTGGGCATTGGATAAAGAAGACAAGGAGCATGGGGGATGGGGGGACAAGGAGCAAGAGTTAATCATGGTTCTTTCCCCTTGTCCCCTTGTCCCCTTGTCTCTCCTGCTTTTTTCCAGCCCCCAGGCCCTTTTACTAATTGATGGCGCGATCGCCCCAGGAACCTAATCACGAGGTAAATGTCTACATATATAGCAATCTTTAATGGTTCGTCAATATTAAATAGCGGGCGTTGAGTACTGTTAGTCAACAGCCACAACCAATTTTGACCAGTCAAGGAGATTGTTATATAAATTTATCTTGCTTATTACCGCTCACAAAGATACGGACGGTACTCACAATCAAAGGATAAAAGCTTAGTGGTTTAAATCCAATTTAAAATTCACAATTAATAATTCACTTGTTAGCAATTTTATGTCAGTGAAGTGGAAATTATTTTTGATTTTGATACTAAGTATCTTTACTACTGCTGGTGCTGGAGTTTATATGGCTCAACATCAAACATCTGCACCAATTGTTGAAAATACAAATGGGCAATCACAGCAGATAGCAGCAACTCAGATGTCTCAAAATATAGAGACTTATCCAGAGCGTTCCTATTATAAAACCATACCTCTTGAAGATATTAACTCTACTCTCCAAGGTAGCGATCCTGCTACCCTTGCCCTAAATGCCTTTGATGAGCAAGCATCAGTGGAAGGAACACGCAAAGTCGAGGTAGTTTATCCACAACGCAATCAAGCTTTGGTAACGATTACACAAATCAAGCGAACTGATGATTTAGTTGGTGCAGTTAAATATCGAGTTGAAATGACAACCTTTGGGCGATCGCTTTTAGTTAGTTCACCTCCAGTCTGGCAAATCGTTTGGGCTGGTTCCCAAGTGCAATGTTGGACTGGGAACCGCCCTGAAAAAAAATCAACTCAAAGATGCCAACCCCTGATGGGGGAATTCAAAACTCAAAATTAAGAATCCCCATAAATCTAGGGGCTTGAAACAATAATGCTAAGAATGGTCAGTAGATACCTGAGTTATTAGCCACAGCCCAACGGATGACTGATAACTGTAAACCATTCACCTTAGTTAGATGTAGTTAGACATCGCCACGAATTTCTTCTACAACACCATCGCGCAGAACGATTTCAACTTGAGTTTTGCTGATCAGGTTATCACCTATTTCAATCTTAAAAAAACCTTCCATTTGGAATTGGTTTACTTCTTGATCCAACTCTAGAAACTGTACTTGCTGAAGGTTTTGCAGAAATTGATTTTTCTGTTCTAGTAGTTCGCTTTTCTTTTGATTGACTTGAAGTTGAATATTGTCGATTTGTTGGAGAGTCTGAGGTCCTGGTGGTTGTAGACTCTGCTTTTGAATTGCAGCAATCGCTCTTTGTCCTTCAACGTCCAGCTGTTGCAATTGCTGATCGGTTTGATTAATCTGCGCTTGCAACTGCTGTTGTATTTCCTCTTTCCACAGAGGAGTAACAATGACTCTGACATTAACAATGCGTTTCAAAAGCATTTGAGGTTTGGAGACATCCATAAATTCACGTTCACTCTATCGTTTGCAGGTGGAATTATTAAACAAACATGCCGTCAATAATATCGCGGTAGCGTTCGGCAACGACATGACGCCGGATTTTTAGCGTTTGTGTCATTAGACCATTTTCAATAGAAAACGGCTCTAAAATGAGTTTGAATGGGCCAATACGGTCATCCAGTCGATAGCCTGGACGATTTTGCACTTCCCGATTCAACTCTTTGCGAAATAAATCCTGGATCATTTTACTCTCCAGGTCAATTTTTGGACTGGGTGAAGCGGAAACAATCTCATTTGGTCTACTCAAGTCGACGTTCTGAGTCTCAGCCCATTTTTCTAAGGCTTCGATATTGGGGACAATTAATGCACCGATACTACGCTGATCTTGTCCGACAAGCATGATTTGATCGATGTAGGGCGATCGCAAACATGCGTCTTCTATCGGCTGCGGCTCGATATTTTCCCCATTGGTTAATACAATCGTATCCTTAGCTCTGCCAGTGAGCACCAAGTCATTTTGAGGTGTTAACCAACCTAAATCGCCACTATCAAACCAGCCTTCAGCATCAATGGCTTTCGCCGTCGCTTCTGGATTTTGGTAATAGCCTTGCATAACTTGTGGCCCCCTCAATAATACCAAGCCTCGCTCTCCCACTGGCAAAGGTTGGCGAGTCTCTGGATTTACAATTTTAACTTCTGTGGCAGGTAGTGTTGGGCCAGATGAACCTCGGACATTGTGCCAAGGACGCCGCACGTTAGTAACAGGAGAGGTTTCTGTTAAACCGTAACCTTGCAAAATCTCTACACCAATAATTTCAAAAAACATATCTATGTGCTTGGGAAGCGCACCGCCACCGCTAATTACATACTTAATTTGTCCTCCGGTGGCTTCTCGGACTTTGGCATAAACAAGTTTTTCTCCTAAGATGTGCAGGGGTAACAAGGCGGATGCTTGTATCCTAGCTGCTAATCGCTCAGTAGCGGAAGCATCAAGATTATCTAAACTCAGCCCTTCGGCAATTCGCCGTGCTTTAATATATCTCTCACTAGTGTCTAGTAAAAACTTAATCAGGCGTAGTTTGTTTGCTGGTTGTTCACGAAATTGCTTTTGCGCTCCTTCATAAATTGATTCCCACAAGCGGGGTACAGCTACCATGTAATGGGGTTTAATTTCTTTTAAATCCCGTTTGACAGAGCGCAAGTTAGTGTAAACTTGCCCGCAACCTTGAGAAAGCAAGAAATACTCTACTGTCCTTTCATAGCTATGCCAACTTGGGAGGATACTAAGGGCAACATCACCCACTTTTGGCTGCACTACTGTCCCCATAGTGAGCAATTGGTGCATTAAATTTCCATGAGTGAGCATTACACCCTTGGGTTTACCCGTAGTACCAGAAGTATAAATCAGCGTTGCTAGAGTTTCGTAATTTTGTTTAACTGGTACAAGAGTATTGTTTGCGCCAACTTCTATCAATTGTGAAAAGTTCAGCACCTTTAGAGGTGTGTCTTGTGGTGGTGCTTCATCTGAAAGTAAAATTATCAATTCAACTGGTAGATCGTTGAGACGATCTTGTAGTTTATTGAAAGTTTTTAAATCCTCAACTACCAGCGCTGTACTGCCACTATTCGCCACAATAAACAGCAATTCTTCTCTTTCTGCTTGGGAGCTACGCACCGCGTCAACTGCTCCAGCAGTCATAATACCTTGATCTGCAATAAACCATCGGGGACTATTATCGGAAATCAAGGAGATGCGATCGCCAGCTTTAATCCCTAAAGCCTGTAACCCAGCCGCAAATTTTTGAATTTGCTCTAATAGCTGCGTATAAGTAATGACTACTTCTGGTTGAGCATGAGGGTTATATAAAGCAACAGTATTACCGAATTGCTTTGCTGCTAATGGCCAAATTTCTGGCAATGCATCAATTTGTGTATAATCTGCCAAACGCTTTAATGCCAAGCGTTCTCGCTCACTAATGTTAGATAAATAAGTAGAACGAAGTTGAGTTTTTGACATAACACATTACCTGAATAGTAAATGAGGTGTTTTTTCAACTGATAATAAATGTCTTCAATATACACAATGCCTTTTGCGTATAACATTTTCAGAAAACTAAAATTTATTATTTACAAAAATTTATGATAAGATTAATTTCTATAAGCTAAAAGTAATGAATTGTATTGTAATTAATGCAATGGCATAAACTGTGCTTGTAGCTAACAATAGTGACCACCTATTTTTCCAGGCGGTGATTACCTATGGCTTTACATGACGCTGCATTACTGACTTTTATCAACACTGCTGCTTGCCTAGCTTTCCCTAAGCTTCTATCTATTGTTCTGACTGCTAAAGGCAAAGTTACTAAATCATCGTCGAATAATTCAACTGCAAAAACAGCCACAGTAAAAATAACCAGCTTTCCTTATTGCACAGTTTATAGTTTGACAGGTAGTGAATTTTGTAAATTCAGCCCTGATTTTTGTGGTAAATGTTCTCCGAGTTGACGGCTATTTGGGCATACCAATACCAATTTGAGTTTCTTAAATTGGTATTTTGGATATTGAAGGAATTTAGAGCAATCTAGGTCTACGTACTTCCTTTAATAACAGTAAATTGTGGAAATTAGATCGCTAATACATAGAAAGTAAGCATAATCCACTAGTGTTAATAAAAATTTATAATTGCCTGTTGCTGGTTAAAGCTTCAACCTACGTGTTTTCCTATTTTGAGCAGCTAAATTAAATATATTGATATAGCTTATATTAACTAGAAGAAATCCAAACTTTAAAAAGTAGTGGAAAATACGCATTTTGCTTGAAAATAAGAAATAGAACTAAAAATTATCCATTTAAGGAGGCGATAATCTATGAGACTCATAGATGGTATATTATTAACCCTGCTAAATACTGTTGCCTGCCTTGCGTTTCCTAAGTTGTTATCTATGATTTGGGCAGCAAAAACCAAAAACACTGAACCCTCCCCGCTTCCCGTTCAAGCGCAAGAGTCTAGTTCCGAAATCCCCAGTTATCCCTAATAGACTTTAGTAGAATCTGGTTGTGTGTAGGAGAGTTGCGGCTAGCGCAAGACAGCAGAAAGAAATAAAGCTTCAAAATTCATCCTTTGCGTTATTTCTAACTGCATTTTTATTGCCAGCTTGCACTCATACTCAAGCATCATCTTAATTTAAATGCAATACAGTCTGCTTTGGGAAGGCGATCGCTTTTGAGGGAGAGTCACAACAGCAAAAAATGCAACTATAATCTTTACCTTCCTCCCTCGACTGAAATATAAAATTTTTGTACAGCAAGTTTTTTAATTTAGAAGTTTAAAAAGAATATTTCCCCTTTTGCCCTCTCTGTGCTTTCTACTTACGATTCTCGCGCCGCCACTTTCCCCTAACTAAGCGAATTTCATCATAGGTGTAACTCTCTCCCAACTGTTCGCGGATTGGGGTAAGAGATATATCACCCAAAACTTCCAAAACTTGCCAGATTTTTTTCTGACGTTCTAAAGGAACCAACTGATTTAAATCTACGGGCTGATTTTTTTCAATTAAATCTGTAAGGTGACGAATAATTGTAGTAGGGCGAATATTACGTTTTTGGGCAATTTCAGGAATACTTAAACCTTGTTTATGTAACTGAAATGTTAATAGCTCAGTGTCAGAAGGTAAGCCAAGACCAATAACAGGTTTAGAATTATCTTGTGGATCTATCAGACCTTGTTCTTGACGATAGGCGCGAATTTCGGCAAGAAACTTTTCGCCATACTGCGAGAGTTTGTGACTACCGACGCCAGAAAGTTTACCAAATTCAGTGAGAGATTTAGGTTGAACCTGGGCCATTAATTTTAGGGTAGAATCCTGAAAGACAACGTAAGGTGGTACAGACTGTTCATCTGCTAATTGTTTGCGGAGCGATCGCAACCTCTGCAATAGTATTTCTACCTCAGCAGCTTTTTCACTTCCCTCTTCCCAACTAATCTTTTGTACCGCAGGAACAGCCAAAGAAACGGTACGCTGTCGCCGCATCACTTCCCAACTTAAGGCGTTAAGTTTCAACACAGAATATCCATCGCTGGTTTGTTCTAGCAATCCTTGATGTAAAAGCGATCGCCCCAGCATTCGCCATTCATCTACGGTTTTATCTTTACCAATGCCGTAGGTAGAAAGCTTGTCGTGTTCGTTTTGAGTAATTTTCTGATTTTTTGCCCCCCGCAACACATCAATAATATGCAGCATCCCAAATCTTTCTTTACAACGCGCCACACAAGATAAAAACTTCATGGCTTCTATTGTCCAATCTTGCATCGGTTTGGGATAACGGCAATTGTCACAGTTACCGCAATTACCCGGAAAACGTTCTCCAAAATAACCAAGCTGAATCGTGCGCCGACAGTCTGTACCTTCAGCATAATCTATCATCTGCCGCAGTTGTTGTTTAGCAATTAACTGTTCTTGCGGATCAGTTTTTTGGTTAATACTCCATTCAATGGTTTTAATATCACTGAAATTGAAAAAAAGTGTACAACGCGATGGTTCTCCATCTCTACCCGCCCTGCCTGATTCTTGATAATAACTCTCGATGTTACGTGGTAAATCAAAGTGAACCACTAAGCGCACATCTGGCTTATTAATTCCCATACCAAAGGCAATAGTTGCTACGATGACACGCACATCATCACGAATAAATCGAGTTTGATTTTTGCTGCGTTCTTCATCACTTAATCCAGCATGATAAGGCAAAACAGCAATTTTATCGTTTTGCAATTTAAAAGTTAGTTCATCAACTTTTTTACGAGTCAAGCAATAAATAATTGCTGAACCTTCCGTTTCTCGGATTAGTTCCAACAATTCAGCGTAAGCATACTTCGACTTAGAACGGATTTCATAATAAAGGTTTTGGCGGTTAAAGCTGGCAATGTGGATACTTGGTTGCTTTAACCCTAGTTGTTGAATGATATCACTACGGACGCGATCGGTTGCTGTAGCGGTGAGGGCAACAGTAGGTACTTGAGGATAGCGTTTGCGTACTGACTTTAGTTGACGGTATTCTGGGCGAAAGTCGTGTCCCCACTCAGAAACACAGTGCGCTTCGTCAATGGCAAAAGTAGAAATGCCGACTTGGTGATTGACTAAATCGAGAAACGGCAGAAATCTCTCACTTAAAAGACGTTCTGGGGCGACGTAAAGTAATTTGACTCTACCGTTGAGGATCGCTTCTTCCCGCGATCGCACTTTGTAAGAGTTGAGACTGCTATTAAGAAATGTGGCGCTAATATTATTATTTCGCAGTGCTTCCACTTGGTCTTGCATCAAAGCGATCAGTGGCGACACCACCACAGTTAAACCTTTTTTCAACAGTGCAGGTAACTGAAAACACAAAGATTTACCGCCACCTGTAGGCATCACAACCATTAAATCTCGATTTTGCAGCGCATCTTCAATAATTTGCCGTTGTCCAGGGCGGAATCGGTCGTAACCGAAGTGATATTTTAGCGCTTGTTCGAGATTGGGATACTGAAGCATGGCGATCGCTTTTTTGGCTGCTTTCTGCGTAGGTAGTTGATACCAAGATTATAAAAGCACAAAATCTTCACTGGGTCTGGGCGTGAATTAAAATATGTGCAGGCATAACTACCGCCAACCCATAAAATTTGGTTGTAACCAATGGCTACAAACAAACACTTTAACGCCAAAGTCAACAACGGCACAATCGAAATTCCTGCTGAATATCAAGAAGAGATACGCAACGCCGAGATAGCAATATGCTTATTGTTTCCGGCTGGCTGTTGTGCAATTACTTCTTTGAGAAATGCGTTATGTTCATAGCTTTTGACAATAACTTCTTGGGTTAACTCATAGACATTTTCTCTGTCTCGATATTCATCTAGCTGTCGGCGCTGCTGCTGTTTGCGTTCCACCAACCGTAAGGGAACATAAACGTTAATTTCAAAACCTTGTTCTGTAGCTGGGCGTCTGAGTCTTGCAGCCTTCTGCTGACTTTTCAACGTCAGGGTGTGTTTACTATGCCCTGACAGTAGAGTTCATTTTGAACTGTCAAATGTGCTGTAAGCTTTGGAAGTGTCAAAATATTATGTGTAAAGTTTATTCACAAAATCACTTATGCCGAAAGCAATTTGGAATGGAGCTGTTTTAGCCGAAAGCGATAACACCGTAGTTGTGGAAGGCAACCACTATTTTCCGGCTGATGCCATTAACAAAGAGTATTTTAAGGAAAGTAATACTCACACCACTTGTCCTTGGAAAGGTGTTGCCAGTTACTACAGTCTCGAAGTTAATGGACAAGTTAATCAAGATGCTGCTTGGTACTATCCCAGCGCCAAGGAGAAAGCTAAGAATATAGAAGGCTATATTGCCTTTTGGCGAGGTGTAAAAGTTGAGGCTTAATAAGAGTTAATCTAAGCATAATCCCTGAAATAGTTTAATGTTTAGGGTAATGGCTCAGATTTAACAAAGTTATTCTTACTAATTTTTGAGGCGGTTGAATTATATCAACCACCTCAAAAATTGATAAAAAATTTTTTGATTCATCTATTTGGCGATCGCGTAGCGCGCCCTACCGCCCAACTGCACTCCGTGCGGTTGCCTCAAAGCTCTGCTTTAAGGAAGCCTGTTCTTTTAGAATAGGCTTGGCAGTATACGGGCGATCGCAAAATTATTTGGCGTTTTTGACGTAACAGTTTTCCTTCTTCTTCAAACTGCTGTAGAAGGCGAGTTATAGTTACTCTTGTTGTATTTAATACTTCTGCCAATTCCTGATGAGTGGCATTTAGGTCTATTAGTTTACCCTCTTCTACATCACGGCCGAATTTCTCGCTTAACCACACCAAAAATTGCCACAAACGCGAAGACACCGGTTTACAATGTACTATACTTAAAAGTTTCTCAGCTTGTTGAATGTGCGACAGTAAAGCGTTGACATCTTGATACCAAAGATGAGGTGGCACAATACTCACTTCTACATTAGTCAGACATTCAATTTGATAAGGCTTGATTTTTGACAAGGGAGAACCAATTAAATCTCCAGTACCCCAGTAACCGAGAGTAATAAATGTCCCATCATCACCAGAGGTTAAAGTGCGAACCGCACCGCGTTCGATTCGCCACACTATGTCATTACGTGGTGGTATCATTTCGCGCCTACTAAATAAACGATATGCTATCTGTTCTTTAAAGGCAGAGTCATAATACACATTTGTGGTATACATCATATAAAGATTTGGTAGATGAAAATGGTGTAGATGCAAGGATAGGCTTAGAATTATTTAATACTTGCAATCACAGCAGCCAAGCGAGATTTAACACTCATATCATCTATGTGTCACCATTGGAATAGTGGGTATAACGATAATTATTTTATGGTTATTTCTGACACAGAAACCAATAAAATATGCTTTTCTATAAAAATCCGGTTTGATTTTTGAAAAAATTCCGTAGCCTTGAAGCTTACACCCATTTTCAGGTAATAAATAGACCAAGCTGTAGGCACACGGCAATGCTATGTCCTGACGACAGATGTAGTTCAAATACATGAAAACTGCTGTCAGTGTAGGGGTGGGCAATGCCCACCATACTGGTCTTCCAAAAATCAAATACTAGTCCTATACATGAGCGGTTTTTATTGGGATGAATTACAGATTTATTTGTGTTTATTTGTGATTCAGTAATTCTTTTACGAATTTAATTATTAGATGCGACTTTCCCAGTTGCAGAAAAAATTATATCCTCCAGAGTTCGGAGTAATTCTTGCTCGTTATAAGGTTTAGAGAAGTAGGCTCTTGCACCCAATTGAATTGCTAGTTGTCGATGTTTATCGCTACTACGAGAGGTTAGCATAGCAACTGGTATATTCTTCATATCATCGTGAGTTTTTACACGCCCTAAGAAGCCGTAACCATCTAGACGAGGCATTTCAATATCGCAAATTACCGCTTGAACTTTCAAGCCACTCTCAAGTTTTTCTAAGGCGTCTTGACCGTCCTTAGCTTGTTCTACTTGATAACCTCCTTTTTCCAGAGTTAAAGCTAAGAAGCGCCGAACATTAATTGAATCATCAATAATTAAAATCGTGTTTTTCTGGGTAGAAGGAGCCGCCACTGACGGTTTGCTATCATGGGAGTTCAAAAACGCTGTTTTTAACCGAGTCGATGGTAATTGATGATTTTTAGGAGTGCGCTGATTAGTGGCAATCCAGTACAATAATTCATTGGTATTAACTAGTGCGACTACGCGACCATCACCGAGAATCGTGCAATTATTAAAGCCATGCGGTAGCGGTATATTACCTTCGATTTGGCGAATAGCAACTTCTTGCTCACCCCAACAACGGTCTATTTGCACCGCCACCGGCTGATTACCGCTTTTGACTACTAACACACTGCTGGCATTAATTGCTGGTGGAGTTTCTAACTCTGGGGTATCGTAGCGCGGCCCGTTAAACTCTAAGTAGCTGCCAAGGCGAATCAATGGCAACATCGTGCCTTGCCAATTGATTACTTCGCTACCTGCGATCGCAAACACTTGTTCGTTATGCAGTAAAAAGATTTCGGAAACTACATCTGTGGGGAATGCTAATAGCATTCTGTTGCTTTCTACTAACAGCACTCGTGCTACTGAAAGTGTAAACGGTACTGACAAAGTAAAAGTAGTGCCAACTCCTAGTTCGGTATCAACTTTAATATCTCCCCGCACCAGTTTGAGGTTATTACGGACTATATCCATACCGACACCGCGACCGGATAATGCCGTTACTTGCTCGGAAGTGCTAAACCCTGGTTCAAAAATGAGTGATAACAGTTCTTCATCACTTGCAGTAGTGATCAGAGAAGCATCTAACCCCATAGCTAAGGCGCGATCGCGAATTTTCTTCAGAGAAATACCCCGACCATCATCACTAATACTAATGATTGTGCGATTGCCTTTGTGAGTAGCTTTAATTTCAATCAGTCCTTGTTCTGGTTTACCCAGAGAACGCCTAGTAGCTGGATTTTCGATACCATGATCGAAGGCATTCCTTAACAAGTGCATTAAAGGATCGTTCAATGCCTCCAAGATGCTGCGTTCAATCAAGGTGTTGCCACCTTCAACTTTTAACTGGACATTTTTGCCATATTCTACATTCAAGTCGCGCAAGGCTCGCGGAAAACGCTCGACTAAATCGGATAGAGGACGCATCCTGATTTGCGTCAGCTTGGTCTGCAACTGCTTCGATGTTTTGTTGAGCTTGCGAGCAATTTGATCGGTATCATCAACGCTGAGTTGAACATCAGTTGCAACTTCTTGCACTTGCACAATGGTTTCCATAACTTCCTGCGACAGCAGGTTTAATACGCTATAGCGATCCATTTCTAAGGCATCAAACTGAGTTTCTATACCTTGTGTGTGATGGCTATCATCGCTTAGTAATGTCAACCCAGATGACACGACATTTTGAGTAGTAATTTTGTCGTATGCTGTACGTAGTTCCTGATTTTCTCGTTCAAGACTTTGTACACGTTTGCTAAGATTGCGAGCGAGTTTGCGTAATCTTTCTAGTTGTAAATTCAGCCCATTTCGCTGAATAATCAGTTCCCCAAATAAATCATTAATTTGCTCAAGTTGCTTACTGGGAACTCGAACTGTATTTTCAGGAATTTCTCGGTCTTTGCCGTTACCATTTGACTCGGCTTTGCGTTCAACAAATCTATAATCTGAGGCAGAAATTTCTCGCGCAGCTATTATGTTTGGCTCAGAGAAATTCACTTGAGCAGCGAGATGATCGCCAAACTCTACATTTAAAGATTCTAAATGAGGTGAAACGATTTCATCTTCGGGCCACGGTTGATCATTTTCATCTTCTGGCCAAGGTTCGTCATTTTCTGCTGATACCCAAGCTTCCCTGGAGGTTATATCTATTTCTCTCAGGTGCATTGCACCCTCATCTGTAGCGAGTTCTGCGATCGCCTCTGGCGCTGCGCTCCGCGCAATCGCTGCTGTGGTGTTTGCAACATCACCCAATTTAATTTCTGTAGGCAAGTTATCGATTTGATTTGTCAACACTAAAGCTTGCGATCGCCGCCATGTTTGTAGTGCCAACTGGGAAATTACGACAACTTCATTGGGAGTAGCAGTTCCTAAGTGGTGCGTTATTGACTCACAAAGCTGGGTAAAAGCTGTTAACTGAAGCATTTCACCCAAACCAGCCAATTCCGCTGCCATGACCGTAACTTCTTCATGCAAACAAGGCTGTTCGCTATCTGCCAACAAAGATTCTAGGCGCTGCAAACATCCTTCTACTTCTGTTTCAAACAGCAAAGGTATAATATCTTGCCCATCTTCTGGCGAGAGCATGGTTGTTACGTCTTCCGGGGAGGGGTCGCCTAAACGTTCATGCAACTCATCAAAAACTGGGTAACAAAAAGTTACTAACCATTGCTGTTCAATAATATTTCCTTCTGAGTGCAGCTGCACTATCTGACGCAGCCAGTCAACACCAGATAGCAGTAAACTTTGCAACTGAGTGTCAATCTCTAGCGAGTTTTTTCGGGTTTTTAAAACTTTAAAAGAATCTTCCAGACGGTGCGCTAAATCACTAAGTGTCCGAAAGCCCATCATCCCCGCACCACCTTTAATCGAGTGGGCGGCTCGGAGTGCCCCATTGATTTTGTCTAAATCGATGCGGTCACTTGTGTCGATTTCCAACAATACCCCTTCTAGAGTATTTAGATAATCAGTGGCTTCTTCCAGAAATTGCATCTGGATTTCCAATTCTTTGTCCTGTGACATGGTTTTGGTGAGTTATGAAATTATTGAGCGAATACAGCATTTTTATGTTGTAGACGTTAATTTGTCGTTTGTCCTACTCTACGTGTCTATTGACTCAAGAATTAACTGACCTTGAATGTGCCGACAGTCTCCTGCAATTCTTGGGAAATCTCGACAGTTTGTTGTAGAGATTCAGAAACTCGGTGGGAAGAATCGCTGGTGCGCTGGGACACGGCAACAATTTCTTTCATCAAGTTGCTGACAGTTTGGGATGTTTGTACCTGAGATGTAGTCGCAATGGAAATTGATTGCACTAGTTCGTCTATTTGGCGCGAAACGTCCAAAATCTGACTCAGGCTTTGTTTAGCATCTTCTACAATTCGGGTGCCTTCCACTACCTGGGTAGTTCCCACTTCCATTGCCTGCACCACTTCGCTCGTTTCTCGTTGAATGTTTTCAACAAGTTGTTCAATTTCTTGAGTTGCTGCTGCACTGCGAACTGCTAATTCGCCGACTTCTTCGGCAACTACGGCAAATCCTTGACCTTCTTCACCCGCACGCGCCGCTTCAATGCCAGCGTTGATGGCTAGCAAGTTGGTTTGCACGGCGATTTGGTTAATTAAAGATACTACACGAGAAATTTGTTGCGAAGATTCTCCTAAACGCTTCACTTTCTTAGCAGTTTCGCCAACGGTTTCCCGCAAACAAAGAATGTTTTGCACTGTCAAATCCATCGCTTGTCCACTCTTGGTGGCAGTGTGGGCAGCATGGTTGGCAATTATTGCAGCTTGTTGGGCGCTTTCGGCTACAGCTTGAATTGAATGTGTCATTTCGTCAACCGCATCCAAAGTCCGGTTGATTTCGGCAGCTTGCATTAGCGCTTCTTCTGCTAGCTCGCGGATCGCTCCTTCGTTAGAACCGATCGCAGTATTTACTTGAGTAGCAGCCTGTTTGACTTGGGTAACGATATCTCGTAAGCTTTCAACAATGGAGTTAAAAAAGTCAGCAACAGTACCAATTTCTCCAGCTGTGACATCAGCGCGTACTGTTAAATCACCTCTAGCTGCTCCTTCGACATCGCTGAGTAATTCTAATAGTTGCGTTTGCAGTGTTTCTTTTTGTCGTCGTTCTTCTTGTGTGTCTTGTTGCGCGCTATTTTTGGCTTTCTCTATTTCTTCGATCAGCTTTGCTTGCTCTACGGCATAACCGACTTGAGTTGTAATCTGTTTCAAAAACTCAATTTCTGGCTGTTGCCAAGTCCGCGGACTATCACAATGATGAGCGATTAATAAGCCGACAAGTTGCTCTTGAATGAAAATTGGAGCGATTAAAGTTGCTTTGACTCCAAATTGCTCCAACATTTTAATGTCAGAAGCTGCATTAGAAAGACTTGCTTCTTCGTCAATGTTAGCGATCGCTCGGACTTGCCTTTGTTGATAAAATTCTTGACAGGATTTCCCAAAACAAGGATCGTCAATCTTCACTTTGATCATTTTCGCCCAGCTACCAGCCACAGATTCGGCAACAACTATCCCATCTTTAGTTTCTGGATTGAGTTGATAAACGATTACCCGGTCTGTTTTTAAAGTTTGCTGAACTTCTTTAACTACTGTTTTGTAAATCTCTTCAATTTTGAGGATCTTCCGCATCCGCAACGTTATATCTGCAAGTAATTTCGCTCTTTGCGTTTCGAGTTCTTTTTCTTGCAGCAAAACCTGCAATTGCTCGGCCATCTGGTTAATATTTACACTTAGTATGCCTAATTCGTCTTCTCTTTGTACCTCTAGACGAGTCTTGAGTTGACCTTCACCAAGTTTGCTTACTGCTTCAGTGGCGTGCAAAATTGGCTTTGTGGCATGTTTCGCTAACCAAGCTGCGATCGCCGCTACAATCAATGCGATGACTGCACTTCCAATTGCGATCGTCCACAGTAAGTGTCTTTGCGGTGCAAATATAATATCTGTATTAGTGGCATAAACGATGCCCCATTTCAAATCTGGTAAACCTTCTACTCGTCTTGAAGGTACGTAGCTTAACAATTGAGCTTTTTTACCGATTTGGTTAACAGTAATGAAACTATCTATTTTTTTTGCTGCTATTCGTTTATCTAAACCCGGAAAATCTTTTTTGGCATCTCTACCAACTTGATTCTTTTGCGTCGCTAAAAATAATTTCCCAGATTCATCAATTAAATTGTATTGATGTCCATTGGTTGCATAGTTTTTAATCACCTCTTCTAAAGATTTTGTAGGTATCCGCGCTGCTACCACTGCAATCGTTTGACCTGTGACGCTATCTTTGACAGGCGCAGCCGTGTAAATATTAAGTGAATTCGTAAATCCTGATGCGTGTGGTTGAGTAATGATCGCAGTATCTTTTTTGAGGACGGCTTGAAAATATTCGCTGTCTTTGTAATTAGCAACAGTTTCTGGTGTAGTGCTAACCAAAAGGTCGCCATCTAGGTCTAGTACTAAAATACTATCGTAGACTTTGTAAGTTTCTACAATGCGCTTTAGTTCTGCTTGTTTTTCGTCAGAAGACATCGACCTTCTGATTCTGGGATTTACCAGAAATGGCAGATTCGAGATTATTTGAATATCTCCATACCGTTCCAACATGAAACGGTTGATTTTATCAGTTAAGCTAATTGCTTCTGTTTCTTGGGATTTGGTAATTTGCTTAGTTAGAGATTGGCTAGCGGAACTATAGGCGATCGCGCCAACTCCCAACACTGGTATTGTACCAATAATGATAGATAAGACTGTTGCTTTCGTACCCAAGCGCAGCCGCTTTAAATAGGTAAACAAAGCATTCCCCGAATTATCAACAGTTTTATTAATAGGTATACTCGTTGGCTGTCCTATATTTTCAGTACCTTTATGAGATGAAATCAAAGATGCCTGCTCTTGGGCATCACTACTTTTAGCGTCACTATTCATAGCTGTATCAATCTTATTTAACATAAAGTAATTCCCCTGTATAGGCGAATAAAAACCTAAAAATTTGTCTTTTTAGTATTACACCCTAATTGCTGGAAAGAATAGAAGAATTCACAATAGCCTGTGCATCTAATACTAGGAATATTTCTTGTTGTTGTACAACACATCCAGCTAAATAAGGTACTAAACTAGATGCCACTTGTCCGATAGGAGAATGAATATCATCAGGCATAATCTTAGTTGTACCTTTTATTTCTTGCACAACTAACCCCAAAAGCAATGATTCCACCCGAACAACAATGACATTATACTGGCGGAGTCTATTATCTAAAGATTCTAAATTCAGCATCACTGGCAAATCAATTACCCAAATAATCCGACTCCGCCAGTTTGTTAATCCGAGTATACAAGCTGGCATATTTGGTATTGAGGTTACAGACTCCACAGGCACAATAATCGCCTCTTGTGTATACCTCATTGATAAAACAGCAGCCGTATTTTGATTTAACTGAAACTTGAGATAACCATCTCCCAAGTTATTTTGATTAGATTTAGACAAGACTGTACTTTCTGAATTATTCATTACATTCAAATTGCCAATGATTTAATAGCACGCAAGAGCTGATCGCGGGTGTATGGTTTAGTTAGATAGGCAGCAGCACCTTGCCTCATTGCCCATAAACGGTCAATATCTTGATTTTTAGAACTGCAAACCAAAATCGGAACTTTTTGTGTAACCGGATTCTTTTTTAATGAGCGACATAACTCAAAACCGCTCATTCCCGGCATAACTACATCGGTAATGATGACATCTGGCTGTTGTAATAAAGCTTTTTCTAGAGCTTCTTTTGCGCCAGTTGCTTGAATTACGTTGTAGCCACTTTCTTTGAGATAATAACTCATTAGTTCCAATTCGCTGGGGGAATCTTCAACAATCAGAATTGTGCCAAGCAAAGTGAGGCTCACTACTAAATCTCCTAAAAATTTTTATGAGGTTTACTACCTTATCTATGTAAAAATTAACCAATATGTTTAAACACCATTTTTAGCAATTCTGATTGTGTAAAAGGCTTCGTTAAGTAGCCTGATGCTCTAACTACTTTGGCTTTAGCTCTATCAATGAATCCTGTCCTTCCAGTTACCATAATTATGGGCGTATTCTTGAACTGTGAATGCCTCCGCAATAAGGAACATAGCTCATAACCGTCTAAATTTGGCATTTCAACATCGAGTAAAATTAAGTCTGGCTTGCTCCGGAGTATTTGCATTAAAGCTTTTACTGGATCGTTAATCAGTACTACAGAAAACGTGCTTTCTTCCAAAAAAAGCTTGATGGAATTCAATACGGTTTGGCTATCATCAATACAAGCAATTGTATAGATGCTTTTACTCACAGGAGTCGAAGAAAAGGCGCGATTCCTATCTTCAAGAAGATTAAAATTAGTTTTCGGTAATTGTTGCCCAACCTTCATTGAAGGCTGTGGCTGAGTTTGGGTTGGTTTCGTTGTAGAGACAACTTGGGAACCTGCACCAGCCGTAACTGATGGGGGAATAGTTTGCCGACTTCGTAATTGCCTTTGACAATGTTCGACTATCAAGCGCAGATCCAAACAACAAAACTTTGTTAACTCATCTAAAGAAGTTTCCGAATTAAATTCATAGCTTCCTTCTTTTAAGGCTAGGAATGACTCCAGCACTTCTTTAGCTAATTCCTCTATCAGGATCGCTGCTTGCTGTGAGGTCATATAATCCTGATCTACTAACCAGCAAATAGCTTGGTAATCAGCATTTGATATTGACTGAGTATCATTCTTAGTTTCAAACATCAACCGCATTTGCACGCGAGTAGCGCTGTTAAGAGTAGGGATTTGCTGACTTAAACGCCGCAGATGGCTGTCAAGCAGTTCAAAAATCTTATCTGAATGAGAGGCATAAGTAAGTTTACCGTCCTCTAGATAGATCGACCAAGAAACCGTCCCTGTATATACCCTTAAGCACCCTGTAGCGCGTCGGCTGGTTAGTTGCGCCAACAGTGATATGGGATGTAGTTTTTGGAACAACCTGTAGCTACCTATAGGAGTTGTGCTCATTTTGCGTTTACTTCAGCTAAATTCAATACGTGTAAGCTTAATTTGTACAGAAGCTCTTATACCATACCAATCAAGCTATAAGCTGTTGGTGCCTTGTAGCATAGCATACAAATTTATTTGTTTAAATTTATGATGAAACCTAAGTGCAGCCTTGCTTTCAGATGAAAAACTCTCTGTCAATTTGTAAGCTGTTGTGAATTAGTCTACTTAATACTCGGATTATGGGCCATCATTAAAGAATCAGTCAATAAAATATAAAGTCTCAAAGTTATTGTTTGCCTTTAAGTAGCCTTTATAATATTCCTAGAGTAAAAATACTGTTTAGCTAACAATATTTAACAAATTAGATTTAAGTAATAATACTTAAAAAATTCAAGAAAAATCTGTTTCCAATTTCAGCAGTAAGTAAATTGTCAACTTACTGTTAAGAAATATAAATTAGTGTAATTTTTAATGTGGTTAATACTGAGTTGCATCCCAGCAAATGATTTATGCAAACACGCTTTCTGCCAAGTGGCTTGCACCAGAGCTTTGCTTAACGAAACATCAGCACAAAATTTATTATTTTAGTGACAAGAATTTGTCGTCGTTAATCAAACGACGCTTAATTGGTCATTTTGACCAATTAATCTAACTCAATGACAACAATCTGTCACTGTATATTTTTAAATGCTCTCAATTGTGGAGACAGCAATCACTTAAAAGTGCGGATGAAAGGACTTGAACCTTCACTCCTTTCGGAACTAGAACCTAAATCTAGCGCGTCTGCCAATTCCGCCACATCCGCATCAGTCTACTATCGTAGCATAACAAATTGTCTATGGAAATAGCTAGAAGGATCAAAATTTTGGGATATGAAGAAAAAAGTAAAAAATCAGTTTTTTACCTTTTTCTTCTCATCTTGTTAGGACTTACGTACCGAGTTTGTCCTTTGAGGCTGGGTGTAAGGGTGTAAGAGTTTTACCTCTACCTACACCTGTTGCAAATGCTTGTATTTGATTGCGGCTACATGATAGCAACACGCGGCAAACGATGCTTGAATCCGCAGAGGATTTCCCAAGAAATAGTATTTAATTGTTCTGCCCAATCGTTAGCGGAGATTTGTTCTTTGCCTTGTTGCCCTAGCAAGGTGACTACTTCTCCTTCTTGGATATCGGGTATAGCACTGACATCCACCATTAATTGATCCATTGTAATTGCTCCGATCTGCGGCACGCGCTGACCGCGAATTAATACTTGCATTTTATTAGAAAGATTACGGGGGACACCATCGGCATAACCAATACCCACGACGGCTATACGTAGTTCGTGGGGGGCAATAAATTGATGACCGTAGCTAACCCCAGTATTTGGAGCAATTGTTTTTACTTGAGTGACTCGCGCCTTGAGTTGTAAAACTGGGTGGAGATTAATCGTATTTTCTAAATGTGCAGATGGATAGAGTCCGTAAACGGCTAAACCCACGCGTACCATGTCATAGTGCAATGCTGAATCAGTGAGAGTTGCAGCCGAGTTTGACAAGTGTAAGCATGGTGAATTGATTCCCATAGCTTTGAGTTGAGCGATCGCCTCCTCAAATCGTCTATGCTGTTCTTTCATTACCGTGGGGTCAGGACTATCTGCTGTTGCCAAATGCGAGTAAATGCTGGCAATGGCAAGATGTGGCAAACGCTGCACTAACTGTACGAACTCACCTGTTTGCTGCCAGTTCGTTCCTAATCGAGACATTCCTGTGTCTAATTTAATATGTACAGGTACGGGAGAAGTATACTTAATTGCTTCGAGGGTGTTGGAAAATACCAAAGCTTGTTTAGGGCTGCACAGTGTTGGTTGTAATTTCCAGTGAGCGATCGCGTGAATTTGTTCTGGTGTATGAGTTGCTCCTAAAATCAAAATTGGAGCTTTAATTCCTGCTTCTCGTAATTGAATACCCTCCGGAACTGTGGCAACTCCCAGCCAACTCGCTCCTGATTGTAATACTGTTTGAGCGACTGTAACTGCGCCATGTCCATAAGCATCAGCTTTCACCACCGCCATCAACTGAGTGCGCGGCGATAAAAATCCTACCAACTGCTGTACATTGTGCGACAACGCGGCTAAATCAATTTCTACCCAAGCACGTTGAGAAAACCAGGCATAGGTATCACACTCTTGATTAGAAGCTACACCAGAAATTTGTTTGCTGCTTAACATTTTCACTCACTCCTATCACACCACTAGGCTGCCAGATTATCTGTTTATTCTCCTCTTAGAAGCTGAATCAGATTAATCTGCAAGTCTACCCTTCCTCTCGAATTGACACAAGATCGCTACATAGCAAATTTTTGCTAAATTTACAGCATTGTTGTTGATAATTGATCTCCCATAGGTCTTACCTATGAAAAAGAAGAATTAATGATTTGGCAAAGGTTGTAGGTCAGTCCCTTCTCTGCAAGACTACGCGTAGCTTCCTTAAGCGAAGGGGTACGGGGAATTCAAAATTCACTCATTCAAAATTGAAGATCCCACAGATGAATCTAGGGGGCTTGAAACTCTTGGGTGTTACCGCCCTGACAAGAACAGGATGGAGGACATAGAGCAATTGGAAGGGGCAAAAATTATTCATAGTTCTTTCCCCTTGTCCCCTAGTCTTCTTGCCCTCTTCTGCTCACCAGAAGTGGTCAATTGAAGTGACTTTTACCCTGTAGACATTGTGAGAGCTGATAAACCAGCACTAAATAATTTAATTGGTAAATATGGCTAAAGTATAATTTATTCTCATCTTCAAATCAGAGTATATTTGTGTTAATATATGTAAAACTAATACCTTGAGCGCTTATCAATGGGTAAGGTTTTAGTCCTTAACGCCTCTTACGAACCGCTTAACATAACGAGCTGGCGTCGCGCTGCGGTTTTGTTAATTAAAGGCAAGGCAGAACGCGTTGAACACAACGGTAAATTCCTTTATGCGGATTTTCCATTACCAACCGTGATTCGGTTGCGTCATTATGTGCGCGTTCCCTACAAAGAAATTCCTCTGACTCGCCGAAATATCCTGCACCGTGACGGACACACTTGTCAATACTGCGGTTATATCGGTGATGAGTTAACGTTAGATCATGTGATACCGCGATCGCGCGGCGGGGGTGATACCTGGGAGAATATTGTTACAGCCTGTGTGCGTTGCAATGTTAAAAAAGGTAACCGCACGCCCCACGAAGCCCACATGCTTTTGCGTCATCCCCCCCGTCAACCTTACAGCAGTCTTTATTTTGAGGTTAGCAAGCATCTCAAGAGCGGACTCCACCAAGAGTGGCAAAAATATGTTATAGGACTTTAAAATTACAAATTCTAGCCTGTAAAACACAATAGATTATCACCTCTAATTGCTCTTAGTTGATGCTGAACAAGACAGTATTTTATTGCGTCTCAACAGAAGCTTCAGCTTGATTTAACACGCCTCAACACAGAGTTATGACTTGCTGTGTATTTGCTCATGCTTCCTCCTGGCTTATCAGAGCATAAGCCAGGAGAACTGCATTAAAAAATCTATATCAATTAATTGCCAATCTTTGATTATATCTCATGGCAGAGTAAAACCTGAATTGCATATGTTAAATTTTCAGAATTGTTAAAGTAGATAATAAAAGAACAGTTTTACTTAACAATAAAAATAATTGTTAATTGCTCATTACTTATTAGGATGAGACTATGAGCTAAAAAGCTGTCTAACTTAACAATTAACAGTTAAATATGAAATAAAAATTTTACCACACAAGTAGAAATTTAAAAAATGAAAAAGAAAGAACCAAAAATCTATTATTAGCAGCACAGTTGGCATAGGAAAGCCGTGTAACTGCAAATTTTACACGCAAAACCTTAGAGCCTTTCTAGGCTAGCTATAAGGTACTAGATTAAACTGAATTTTCTATTGTTTCGCTATTGAAGAGAAAAAGAAAGTAAAAAGCTGCATTTATTAGCTATGTATTACACAATTTCAAGTGTAAGAATTACCACCTTCTATTATGTAATTTAGTAGAATTCGGCAGATGGTTGATTAGTTTACTCGAAAAAAATAGGCCGAGATATAGAGTGCCACGTTTCTATATTTTTGCGAAAATTATAATGCGTGGCTAAATCAGTGAACTGCTGATTGTAAGATTTCTTAACAAATCAATAGAGCTTCACGCTTACAAAAATATTTCCTATGCAATTGAACCCTTCCTTGACGCAGTTTGAGAGTTTTTCATTGACTACAGAGTCGAACCAAGAGGATGCTGAAATAGACACAATGCCAGTTGAAGTGCCTCTTAGCAAAACCTCCATACCGCCATCAACAAATGATGGAGGTGTTTACATACTTCAGCGTGGTAATTCTCTGGCGTCTCAAAAGTCAGAAGAACTGCAAAAGACACTTCTGGCACACCGGCACGAGCGTCAGTTGATAATTCTGCAAGATTTTCCTGACCCTGATGCCCTGTCTTGTGCTTGGACTTACCAGTTAATTGCACAGCAATATGATATTAAATGTGAAATTATTTATGCTGGTACTCTAAGCCACCAAGAGAATATTGCCTTAGTTAAGCTCACTAATTTACCTGCCCAGCGCTGGACACTACAAACCCTCAAGGGTAAAGACCTGTCATTTTATCAAGGTTTTGTATTAATTGATAACCAAGGAACTACAAGTCAGCTACTGTCAGCATTGCAGCAAGCAGGAATGCCCTTAGTAGCAGTTATCGACCATCACAGTTTACAGGCAGATCTGAAATCAGAGTTTGTTGATGTCCGTCCTCATGTACGAGCAACAGCAACGATTTTTACCCAGTACCTACAGGCGGGATTACTGACACTAGATAGCAGCATCAATCAACATGTTAAATGTGCCACGGCCTTGATGCATGGCTTGCGATCGGATACAAATCGACTGATGCAAGCCCAAGAGGAAGATTTTATGGCCGCTGCTTATCTAAGTCGATTTTATGACGCCCAACTGCTGAACGCGGTTCTAGAAGCGAATCGTTCCAAGCGGGTGATGGATGTGATTGAGCGAGCGCTCAAAAACCGCATCGTGCAAAATAACTTTTCTATAGCTGGTGTTGGTTACTTACGTTACGATGACCGCGATGCCATCCCCCAAGCGGCAGATTTTTTAGTTACAGAAGAAAACGTTCACACTGCCGTGGTTTACGGTATTGTTCACGACGAAGATGATGAACTAGAAGTAGTTATTGGCTCCCTAAGAACCACCAAACTTACCCTTGACCCTGATGAATTCATTAAAGAAGCCTTTGGGCAAGATAGTACAGGGCGCTTTTTTGGCGGTGGGCGCACAAGTGCGGGCGGCTTTGAGATTCCAATGGGTTTCTTATCTGGTGGTAACGAAAATTCGGCTTATGCAAAAATGAAATGGGAAGTATTTGATACCCAAATCAAGCAAAAATTGCTTAGGTTGGTTAATCCCAAAGACAACCCAATTCAGTCAGAATAAACCTTGGATTAAAATTCAGACCATCGATAGGGAAAGTTCATTAAACACGACTAGAAAATGTTAATAATTCAGCTTTAACTGAATTTAGCTTTGAGCCAAGAAATTTATTTCTTGGCGTTTTATCTACTTTTGGTCTCTGAACTATTAAGCAATGTATGGATTATTATGTACCAACTCACATTGACTATTCCAGAAGAAACTATATTGGCTCTCAAGGTAGCACCAGAATAAATGCTCTTGGTTTTCATCTAGATCCTGAAACACAGCAAATTGTTCTGAAACTCCAGGTGAATCTTTGTGATTCGCAAATTAGTTAAATATACGCAAACTTTTTATATACTAAATAGCTAATATCATGAGGATCATGATTACTCAATGTTGTATCTGATGGAAACTATAGTTTTTCTTTGCAATGGTGAAGCAGAATACTACAGTAAAAAAGGAATTATTAAAAATAGAGAGCTGCCTAGCTTAATAAAATCAGTAATTTCATCAGGTGATTACTATAGAACATCCTGGAGTTGTGGCAATTCCAAATTGATACAAGTTGGAGATAGAGCCTATCTTCAGAGGAGTGGCAATAATGGCAATCAACCTAGTGGCTTTATTGCTGCTGGTTATGTTATAGCTGCACCAGAAGATAAACAATCAAGGCTTTTTGGCAGCAAATATACAAATTTAAGTGAAGCATACATATTCGATTATGATGGATATTTTGCTGTTAACCTACAGATAGATTCAGTTGTAGACTTTGATTTTACTTTGGAACAAAAATATTTAAAAAACTTGCCTCCATTTCAAGGAATAAATTTCAATTTCGGAGGAAGCGGTTGTAGATTCAATAGTAAAGCTGCTTCCTCGTTAGATTCAGAATGGGAGAAGCATTCCCTAATACAACAAAGGCAAGGAAGAGGACGTAGTCTTGTTGATATCTTCTTTGAGCAGGGAGAATATTTTAAGCAAAAGAATGAATATCAAGCTGCAATAGATGCTTATAAATTAGCTTTAGAAGTTGATTTAAAATACGGAAAGGCAATTAATAGAATTCAAAATTGGGAATCAATTATAAATAGAAAAAGGGATATATATCAGTATCCAAAATCAGCGGTAGAGCCGCAGCATCTTTAACTATCGCCAGAGGCGAATGAACTATTACTAGCTAGAGAAAAACTTGATAAAGAAAACTTCTTCAGTGCTGAGAGCGATGCCGAGGCACGACAAAAAATTACAGTATCAATAGCTAGGAGGCAGGGGCAATCAAAGTTTCGTCAGTCTTTGCTGGATGCATATTCTTGTAAGTGTGCAATTACCAATTTTGATGCTGAGGCCGCGCTCGAAGCTGCTCACATAATTTTATACATTGAAACCGAAAATAATCATCCATCAAATGGTTTATTATTACGTGCAGATTTGCATACTTTATTTGACTTAAACCTTATTGCCATCCATCCAGAAACAATGACGGTATATATTTCGCCTACTCTCCAAACAACTGAATATCGAGTAATTGACGGGATAAAGCTACGAGTTCCAAAAGATGGAATGTGCCGTCCCAACCAACAGTTTTTGAAACAGCGGTTCGAGCAGTGTAAATGGTGTAAAGATATTTAAAAATCAATCGCAAACCCTTTCATTTTTTAATAGGCATAAGAATGACACAGCAAGAGTTATTGAATGAGTTTTTATCCCTTCTGCTGAAGCACAGTGTCAAGTAATGGAGTTTATTGCTTTTTTGCCACAAAGAAAAGATATGCAGTAATTGAACCTGCCTCTGAGTTACCGGATTTTGATTTAATAAATGATAGTTTTATTGGGATGTGGGGCGTAGGCGTAGCCCGTCGTAGACATTGCCAAGATTTAGCTGATAGTACTGCTTGGGTACGTAGTGTTCGAGAAAATGAGTAAGCCTAACACGTGCGATGGAACTGTATCTAATTCGTCATGGTATAGCCCAAGAGAGAGCTGCTGGCATCAAAGATGAGGAGCGAGTTCTCACTAAAGAGGGGCGGCAAAAGACAGACAAAGTTGCCCAACGACTCGTTCAGCTGGATTTGCACTTTGATTTGATTGTCACAAGTCCCCTAGTACGGGCGCGCCAAACAGCAGAAATCCTCAGAGAAACTGGACTAAGCTCTCAGATGGAGGAATCTAATCACCTTGCACCTGATGGTAATATTCATAGTTGGTTGAAAGACTGGCTAGAGCCAAGAAATTATGCCCAAAATACCCAAATTGCCCTTGTGGGACATGAGCCTTGTTTGAGTGAGTGGGCAGAAATTCTTCTTTGGGGGGAAGCCAAAGCAAGCTTAGTCTTGAAAAAAGCAGGTATGATCGGAATAAAACTACCAGAAATAGGCTCTCCTCTGGGTCGTAGTCAGATGTTTTGGTTGACACCACCCAAGTACCTGCTCTAACGGTTTTTTCACAGTTATGAAAGAACTTAGGTTATAACTGTTACTGTTATTGCGATAACGATTTCTGGTAAGTTAGCCTGAGCAAATCTTTTACAAAGCAGATGGTGTTGCCATGTCGGTGTGCGAATACAAGCCCGGTTTGGAAGGTATTCCTGCTGCCCAATCCAGTATCAGCTATGTTGACGGGCAAAAAGGAATACTAGAATATCGCGGCATCCGGATTGAGGAATTAGCAGAAAAAAGTACATTTTTGGAAACTGCTTATCTGTTGATCTGGGGTGAACTGCCAAGCAAAGAAGAACTGGAAGCATTTGAGGATGAAGTTCGCCACCACAGGCGAATAAAATATCGCATCCGGGACATGATGAAATGCTTTCCAGAAAGCGGTCACCCAATGGATGCTCTACAAGCCTCTGCTGCTGCATTAGGCTTGTTTTACTCGCGTCGAGATTTACATAATCCTGCCTACATTCGAGATGCAGTGGTTCGCTTGATAGCAACCATTCCAACGATGGTGGCGGCGTTTCAGTTAATGCGTAAAGGCAATGACCCTATACGCCCACGCGATGACTTAGACTACTCCGGCAACTTTCTGTACATGCTCGATGAGAAAGAACCGGACGCTTTGGCGGCACGAATTTTTGATGTCTGCTTGATACTTCATGTCGAGCATACGATGAATGCTTCCACCTTTAGTGCCAGGGTGACGGCTTCTACCTTAACAGATCCTTATGCTGTCGTTGCTAGTGCGGTGGGAACCTTAGGGGGGCCACTACATGGTGGAGCCAATGAAGAAGTAATTCAAATGCTAGAAGACATTGGCTCTGTAGACAATGTGCGTCCCTATGTCGAGGATCTTCTGCAACGCAAAGCTAAAATTATGGGCTTTGGGCATCGTGTCTATAAGGTAAAAGACCCCAGAGCCACCATTTTGCAGAACTTGGCGGAACAGTTGTTTTCCAAATTTGGGGACGACAAATACTACGAAATTGCCCAAGAGATGGAACGGGTAGTAGCGGAAAAACTTGGTCACAAAGGAATTTATCCTAATGTTGACTTCTATTCCGGTTTGGTGTATAGGAAGATGGGTATTCCCACAGACTTGTTTACACCAGTATTTGCGATCGCCCGTGTTGCTGGTTGGTTAGCCCACTGGAAAGAACAACTGGAAGAAAACCGGATTTTCCGTCCTACTCAAATTTACAACGGTCGCCACGACATTACTTATGTCCCCATTGAAGAACGCTAACTAACAGTTAGGTTGTTAGTGATACCAGCCCCTAGCCCTGGAAAATCATCAAACTTGTAAACAATGGAAGCGTTGCCACAACGAAGGCGAAAGTTTTGTGTTGCCAAGTTCACAATCTATGGATGTTGCCTCCAGACTTCAGAAGCTCATGGCTTTTCCATTTCCGATGTGAGACGTTTATTTGCTAAGTTTTGTTTCCACCAGGTAACTGGGGGTTTTAAATCGTGGATCTCGATACTTTCCATAAGTAGAACTTGTGTTCTGTTTAAGGAGGGTCAAAACCATCCAACGATATACTAGGCATGGGAATTCGCAAAAAATCTTCAATCAGGCGTCATCATTAAAGGATAAAGGATGAAGGCTAAAGGATGAAGGCTGAAGTTTTACACTTCATTCTTCATTCTTCACACTTCAGTTGACTTAAAGAGCGGAAACATGAACTCAGGAATAGACCTCCAAGGAACTTTTATTAAATCCCTTACGGATTTAGGACTACCACCAGATGCAGCCAAAGCTATTTGGATGCCTCTACCAATGATACTGATGCTCATTGGGGCAACCGTGGGGGTACTAGTTGCCACTTGGCTTGAGCGGAAAATTTCCGCAGCAGCACAGCAACGGATTGGCCCAGAATACATGGGCCCTTTTGGGTTGCTAGTGCCGGTCGCGGATGGTCTGAAGCTTGTATTTAAAGAAGATGTAGTGCCAGCACAATCTGACCCCTGGCTATTTACTCTCGGCCCAATCATTGTTGTGATTCCGGTGTTTTTGTCATTTTTGATTGTCCCGTTTGGGCAGAATATCGTCATCACGAATGTAGGGATGGGGGTCTTCTTATGGATTGCCTTATCTAGTATTCAGCCAATTGGGTTGTTGATGGCTGGTTACGCTTCTAATAATAAATACTCCCTCTTAGGGGGCTTGCGGGCAGCAGCACAGTCTATCAGTTACGAAATTCCTTTGGCGTTGAGCGTGTTAGCGATCGCTATGATGTCTAACAGTCTCAGCACTGTTGATATTGTCAATCAGCAATCTGGCTACGGTATCCTGGGCTGGAACATTTGGCGGCAACCAGCCGGTTTTCTCATCTTTTGGATAGCAGCCCTTGCTGAATGTGAACGCTTGCCCTTTGACCTACCTGAAGCGGAAGAAGAATTAGTGGCAGGTTATCAAACCGAATATGCGGGGATGAAATTTGGCCTGTTCTACCTGGGTTCCTACGTTAACTTGATACTTTCTAGCCTGCTGGTGGCAATTTTGTATCTAGGCGGTTGGGATTTTCCCATTCCCATCAATATGATCGCTAGTTGGCTGGGAATCAGTGAAGCAAATCCTGTATTGCAGATAGTCACTGCTTCTTTGGGTATTATCATGACCGTACTCAAAGCCTACTTACTAGTATTTGTTGCCATCCTGTTGCGCTGGACAGTACCACGGGTTCGGATTGACCAATTGCTAGATTTAGGATGGAAGTTTTTGCTACCGGTGGGTTTAGTTAATCTCCTATTAACTGCGGCCCTGAAATTAGCCTTTCCCGTCGCCTTCGGTGGTTAGTCATTAATCATTTGTCATTTGTCATTAGTAATCTGACAAATGACCAATGAAAACTACGGGTAACGTCAGTTGCTCCTGGGGGGAACCACGCCACTGAGGAAGCCAAAAAACCCGTCCAACGCAGTGGCTCCCCAAGACCGCACTGACTCACAACTGGCAACTGACAAAAGAGAGAGACACACAAAATGCTAAAGTTCCTCAAGCAAGTTGGTGATTACGCCAAAGAAGCAGTGCAAGCCGGCCGTTACATTGGTCAAGGATTATCTGTCACTTTTGACCATATGCGGCGACGTCCGATTACTGTACAGTATCCTTACGAAAAACTGATTCCTGGTGAACGATTTCGTGGAAGAATTCACTTTGAGTTTGATAAGTGTATTTCCTGCGAAGTTTGTGTTCGCGTTTGCCCAATTAATCTACCTGTAGTGGATTGGGAATTCGACAAAGCCAGCAAGAAGAAAAAGCTCAATCATTATAGTATTGACTTTGGAGTTTGTATCTTCTGCGGTAACTGTGTGGAATATTGCCCGACTAACTGTCTATCGATGACAGAAGATTACGAACTATGCACTTACGATCGCCATGAATTGAATTTTGACAACGTAGCGTTGGGACGTCTGCCTTACAAGGTAACAAATGACCCAATGGTTACACCACTACGCGAACTAGTTTACCTGCCCAAGGGTGTCATGGAACCCCATGATTTGCGTGCCGATGCACCTCGTCCTGGTGCACGTCCAGAAGACCTGGTGGAACCAGCAGAAAAATAAATCATAGTAGCAAATGGTCAGCGGTCAATAATCAGTAGCAAAAAATAATAGATAGCACTGACAACTGACAACTGACAACTGACGACTGACCCTTCGGGTACTCTGCGAGAACCCCTACGGGGAACGTCAGTTACTCATGGGTGAAACCCCCAAGACCCTTATGGGTTCGGCAGTTACTCTACTTGGGGAAACCCCAAGACCGTACTGCCTCACCGTACTGACTCACAACAGACTGAGGATAAAAAACAGTGAATCTAGCAGAAGGAGTACAGGTTGTTTCCTTTGGCATACTGGCTGTAATGATGATTGGGGCAGCGCTAGGTGTAGTGCTGTCCTCCAGCATCGTCTATTCTGCCTTTTTGCTTGGAGGTGTATTCATCAGCATAGCTGGGATGTACCTGTTGTTGAATGGTGACTTCGTAGCAGCAGCACAAGTGCTGATTTATGTTGGGGCAGTAAACGTGCTGATCTTGTTTGCAATTATGCTGGTCAACAAGCGGCAGGATTTTACGCCTTTTCCCAGCGCTTGGCTGCGGAAAGTATTGACAGGTGTAGTCAGCATAGGATTATTTGGCCTTTTGAGTACAATGATCTTGGCAACTCCTTGGGCGTACTCAGCTACTCCTGTGGTTATAGAACCTTCCATAATTTTGATTGGCGAACATTTCTTTAGTGACTTTCTACTACCTTTTGAACTGGCTTCCATTTTGTTGCTAATGGCGATGGTGGGAGCAATTATTTTGGCGCGTCGTGAGTATTTACCAGACCAAGTGACGCCTTCCGGCCTGCCGCAGACTGTGTTGACTTTGCCAGAACGCCCCAGAGAACTAGTATCGGCAGGCAGCGAAACAGAAGAGTAATTACTACTGCATTTGCAGGTAAAAAGCCAAATTTTTTCAGAAGGAATACAGAGATTCATGCAACTCCAGTACTTTTTACTACTTGCAGCAGCCTTGTTCTGTATCGGCATTTATGGTTTAATTACCAGCCGCAACGCCGTGCGGGTGCTGATGTCAATTGAGTTGCTGCTCAATGCTGTTAACTTAAATTTAATGGCATTTTCCAACTTCTTAGACTCAACATTAATTAAAGGTCAGGTTTTCACCGTGTTTGTGATTACCGTGGCCGCAGCCGAAGCGGCGGTGGGTTTAGCGATCGTGCTAGCCATCTATCGCAACCGCGATACCGTCGATATGGAGCAGTTTAATCTCCTGAAGTGGTAATTGTGTGTGCAACTCAAGCAGGTAATCATTGCTTATAAAGCACGAGATGCCCAGAGTAAACGCTGGGCAGAAATCTGTGCTAAACAACTAGAAAATCGCCAGTGCCAGGTTTTGATAGGCCCTAGCGGCCCAAAAGATAACCCTTACCCGGTTTTTTTGGCTTCGGTAGGTCAACCAATCGATCTAGCTTTGGTACTTGGCGGTGACGGTACTGTTTTAACTGGTGCCAGACATTTAGCTCCAGCTGGCATCCCCATTCTGGGAGTGAATGTGGGAGGTCATCTGGGGTTTTTAACTGAGTCGGTGGAAGAGTTTCAAGATACGGAAAAAGTTTGGGATCGACTGTTTGAGGATCGTTATGCTATTCAGCGGCGGATGATGTTGCAAGCGGCAGTGTTTGAGGGTCATGGCTCAAATTTAGAACCAGTGACTGAACGCTACCTTGCTTTGAATGAATTCTGTGTCAAACCCGCTTCTGCCGATCGCATGATTACCTCAATTTTGGAAATGGAAATTGACGGTGAGGTAGTCGATCAATATGTTGGGGATGGATTAATTATTTCGACTCCCACAGGTTCTACAGGTTACACTGTCTCTGCCAATGGCCCAATTATGCACGATGGTATGGAAGCAATTACCATCACTCCCATTTGTGCCATGAGCCTTTCTAGCCGTCCGCTCGTTTTACCTCCTGGTTCTGTGGTTAGTATTTGGCCTTTGGGGGATTACGATTTGAGTACCAAGCTGTGGACAGATGGGGTTTTAGCTACTTCGATTTGGCCAGGACACCGCGTTGATGTGCGAATGGCTGAGTGTCGGGCTAAATTTATTATTTTGCGCGAAAACAATTCATATTATCAGACGCTGCGAGAGAAGTTACTTTGGGCAGGTACTAGGGTTCGCTACAGTAATAATCATCGAAATTAATTGTCAGTTGTCAGGTGTTGAAATCTACTGACCGAGAGTTACTGATAATTGAAAAATCATCCATTTACCAAGTACCAAAGTTACACTTTCTGCATTTTAGAACGCAAAATTATGCAAGCCCACGGATAATCCGTGGGCTTTCTGCCTCTATTGTGACTGGTTTAGCCATAAAAGAGCATAATACCAATTCGTAATCAGGAAAGTCAGATTAAATCTGTGTGTCCTTTCTTCGTATCTGTAACCCTATTTGGGAAAATTGGTATAAGAGCAAAATTTTGTATCTTATTACCAGATTTTTTTCGGAAGTCATGTTCATAATAAAAGCATACCATCTCTAACTTCTCTAATTATTTAAACTTTATTTGAACATTAGAGGATAGATAGTTAAAGATGGATTTTGGACTCATCCTAATTCATCAATCTCACATGAGATTAAAGGAGGATTTATTAAAACAATACTGTCTGTAAAAGGATTTTTATAGAAACCAGCCAATAGCGCTTTAATACGTTAATACAGAGTTCATTGGATTTGCATCGTGCATAAATCCTATTAGGATATTTTCTCCATTCCAAGTAGGAAGATAGATGGAAATTTCTTGCCGCCAAACCGATTACTTACTTAGTCCTGCTTCACTATTTACAGATTTTCCAGTTCTTCAAAGCAAAAATTATATCTTACGCCTTGCCTCGACTGAAGAAGAATTAGAATCTATCTTCCGTTTGCGCTTTGAAGTTTTTAATCTTGAACTTGGTCTGGGTTTCTCGACTTCTAGCCTTACTCAAATGGATCAAGATAGATTTGATGCGATTTGCCATCATTTGATGCTTATTTCCAAACTGACTGGTAAAGCGATTGGAACCTATCGGATGCAAACCTATATCATGGCTTCACAAGGCTTAGGTTTTGATGCAGCTGACATCTTTAATCTCAATCAGATTCCTGGTTCTGTACTTCAGAAGTCTGTGGAAATTGGACGTGCATGTATAGCTAAGAAATATCGCAACAGCCAAGCACTTTTTTTACTATGGGAGGGGCTAGCAAATTATCTTATCTGGACTGGAAGCAAATATTTTTTTGGTTGTGCATCACTACTAACGCAGAATTATTGGCTAGGTAGTTGTGCTTATCATTATTTTCGCCAGAATAATTTGATGCATCCTAGCATTTTAGTGTATCCAAATGCACAATACTCTATAGAACTTGCGCAACAATGTCCCGATGCTTGTAATGTTAATATTCCTAATATTTTGCAAGCATACTTAAATATCGGAGCGAAAATATGTAGCCTTCCAGCTATTGATAAACAGTTCAAAACCATTGATTTTTTAACTATGTCGAATATCGAAGATTTTGTCAAATGGAATTCGGAACTTTCTTTAAGAAGGTAGGCAGTTTTGATTAGATAGTTTGTTGATTAAGCAACTTGATTTCTGATAATAGCATTTATCTTAAATTCAGAAGTTTAATTTATCATTCGGATTTCTAACGAAAACATAAAGCTAGATTTGATGCCTTTGATACAAACTTAATAAATTATTCCCAGAGTTAATAAAAGAGAAGTTTGCTTAACTTCTAGGAAAGCTTGCTTATGCGCCATTTCGCCGCCATCTCCAACTTACTCCGAACGAATGGTACGAACTAAACGTTGAATAGTAATATGGCGTTACCAATCAAATTTTGAAATAACTATACCAGTTGGGTTTTGTCTGCGAGTAAAGTGGGTAAGTGGTCATGAGTAATGATGGCATTGCTTTGGGCGATCGCTACTTGTAAATTACTTAATGCTTGATTGAGCGCAACATTAGAGTCAATAGAAGACAACACTTGACCACGAGTACCAACACGGGAATAAGCTAATAAATCTTGAATTAACTGCCGCATCCGCACGGCCCCATCCACAATATAAGCTAAGTATTCCTGGGCAGCCTTGTCTAAACGGTTTTGATATTCTTGTTCAAACAATTGGCTATAGCCTGCTATAGCGTGCAATGGTTCTTGTAAATCGTGTATTATTTAAAATTTATAAAGTATCAAATATATAAATAAAAATAGTGAAAACAAACAATTTATTTTTACCATCTGGATGTGTTTTGCGTAGAGCAAAATCTGCGGATAGCTGGCAAATTAAGTTATTGGTATTCTCAGCTAAACTTGACCCGACTCAGTTACGTTGGGAACAATTTTGGGTGATTGAATGCGATAAAAATTTAGTTGCTTGCGGACAACTGCGTAACTTTTCAGAAGCACAAGAACTCGGTAGTTTGGTGGTTACACCAGCTTGGCGAGGTCGGGGGTTGGCTAGTTTTTTGACACAGTATCTAATTCATACAGCAACTCAGCCACTATATCTAGAATGTCTGGGACAGCGACTGGCACACTTTTATAGCCAATTCGGGTTTGTGCCCATTTCCTTTGAGGAGTTACCGCGATCGCTCAAAAATAAGTTTGGCTTGTCTGAATTAGCTAAAAAGCTGATTCGAGTTCCTGTAGTGTTTATGCAATATCAAGAAAGATAAGCGAAAAAAATTTTTCTGACAGCAGAATCCAGATAAAACCAGGACTTACGCAGGATTTCTCTGAAACTCTCTTTACTTCGTGTTCTTTGTGTCCTACCCTGCGTGCGGGAAGCCCTTTGGGTGTCTACAAGTCGCTTAACCCTTTCGGTAGTCGCTCATGGGGAGCCACTGCGTTGCGCGGGTTTCCCGCGTTGTAGCAAGTGGCGTGGAAACCCCCTGCGTACCCGTCGCTGCCTCACCAACGCACTGTCTCACCGCTCCGCGTCTATGCGGTTCGTTTTTCCGTTATCACTGCGTAAGCCCTAGAAATGTAAGTTCAACAGGCGTCAACTTAAGGGTGGTTTAGTAAAAATCGTCAGCAAGACAGGGCCTAATAAATAATAGTGTCCTGCACACACCAACCCAGCAGAAGCTCCTAAACTCTCACGTTCTTGAGGACTATAAAATCTAATTTTGCCAAGACCAGCCAGCGTCAGTTGCGATTCTGCCTTACTTTTCAAACTTGTATCAACCAAATAGAAGCGTCCGCCGGGAGAAAGCACCCGTGCTACCTCACTCATAACCTGTTTAGGTTCCAAGTAGTGCAAAAAACTTATACTGTTGAAAACAGCATTAAATTGACCATCGGCAAAGGGAAGAGACTCAGCTTTACCCTCAATATAAATTAAACGTGGATGATGGCGGTTTTTTTGTCTTGCTACCCGCAACATCTCAGGAGATAAATCTAACCCAGTACCACGCAAATCAGCAAACTTAGCTGCAAGCCGATCAAGCAGGCGACCAGTACCACAGCCTAAGTCAAGTACCTTTGGTTGAGGTGGTAAATCGACGTGTTCCAACAGCCGTTTGTGGACGGTTTGGTAAAATACGGAAGGAAGTAGCCAGTCATAACTCGGTGCCCAACGGTCAAAAACTTGTTTTTTGTTACTTATAAAGTCTCGTGTCATAAATTTTCGCAGCTATCCTAAACTTTCCGCCTCAGTTAGCAAAATTGAAGCTGCGCCTCCAACAATTGATTAATCAGGCAATTTCGTTTTACTTTGCTCATATCTACCCTAAAGCTAACACTCCTGTATAAAGGCTCGTAAGTTAAGAAACATTGCGACATTAGGAAACGTCTAATAAACAGCCGAGTGTGCAGCGAAGAAATAGGATAGCGATACGGGCGATTGCGCGGAGTGCAGTGCGCTCAAGGGCGATCGCATAAGCAAATTATCTGGAATGCAAATATTTGAATGTGTAGTTAAATGTGTCTAGAAACGAGAAATAAATCTAAATTTAGCTCGTTTACTTTTCCCAAATGCAGCATTGATATTGGAATCAACCAAACATTGTAATCATTGCATAAAACTAAATAACCAAATGTACATATGTATAGGAATTAATACTCAAATAACTTAGCTCAAGGAGAAAAAGTATGGCCTGCTTTACTCAAATACTTTTACACTACGATCTACTCTACCCAGTCCGCGAATGGTTGGACAAAATCGAAATTCATAACTGTCATTTAGCTCATTTCTTGTGCAAGGCTATTCCAGCTCAATGTCCATTTGAGCGAGATATCACTATATTTGGTCGGAAACTATTACACATTCCTCCAATGTGTAAATTGAATCCTCTTTACGAACAAGTTGTTAGTTTGCGGTTTAAAGCTTTATGCTATCTTGCTGATGAATGCGGCGAAGATGTCACAGCCTATTGCTAAATTGTCATGATATTGTGATGCAGCAGCAATGGGTGACCGCAGATTTACTATTGTTACTTAATTGTAAGTATACTAAGCTAACGTAGAAATCATTAGATGTTTAGCTATATAGTAGCTATTACCTATCTAGAATTTTCTTAATCTGTGTTTCTGCCTACCATACTCTGCTGAAATCATCAACATTATCTATGACGCACATCTTACTGGTTGAAGATGAAGTCAAATTAGCACGATTTATAGAATTAGAACTGAATTATGAAGGCTATCAAGTCAGCGTTGCCTACGATGGATTAACTGCAATCATCGCAGCACAGAATTTACATCTAGATTTAGTAATCTTAGATTGGACATTACCAGATTTATCGGGGATAGAAATTTGCCGCCGCTTACGAAGTACTGGTGATAGAGTACCGATAATTTTATTAACTATCAAAGATGAAGTGAGCGATTGCGTGAAGCTCACTGCCGAAGGCGATCGCGTTGCAGGCTTAGAAGCCGATGCTGATGACTATGTAGTTAAACCCTTCAGTATCGAAGAATTATTAGCCAAAGCTCATACCCAGGTGCGAAGAAACAAAGCAACACAAGCCGCAGATATCTTAGAATTTGAAGACCTGAGTTTAAATCGTCGCACGCGAGAAGTACATCGGGGTCAAAGGCTCATTGATTTAACTGCCAAAGAATTTGATTTGCTGGAATATTTACTCATCAATTCGCGGCAGGTAGTGACAAGCGATCGTATTGTAAAAGAAGTCTTAGGTTATGACTTCATGGGCGATTCCAATAGCATTGAAGCCTATATTCGCTATTTGCGCTTAAAGCTCGAAGCTAATAACGAAAAACCCCTTCTTCAAACCGTCCGCGGTGTCGGCTACGTCTTGCGTGATTAAATTACAGCTAACGTTAAACTCCTAAACTCCCCTTTCTTACTGGGGTTTGGGGGTTCTTGTGTTCTCAACAAAAACTCATGCAATGGAGAGTTAGTTATATTACGATCCACAAAGTTGGCTAGACTGAAGAACACACAACATTAGGATTGTAATGACCTATTTAGAAACAGCGGCGCAATTCTACCGCGAAGTTGCACAAACACCGCAAGTTGGACTTTGTTGTGTCCAAAGTACACCCCTGCAACTACCTGGACTAACAATACCTTTGCCAATGCAGGAAATGAACTATGGTTGTGGTACCACTGTTCATCCCACCGAACTGGCAAACCAACCTACCGTGCTGTATGTCGGCGTTGGCGGTGGCTTAGAAGCTTTACAATTCGCTTATTTTTCTCGCCGTGCAGGTGCTGTAATTGCCGTTGAACCGGTTGAAGCGATGCGAGAAGCCGCTACACGTAACCTGGAAATTGCTGCTCAAGAAAATTCCTGGTTTGACACCAGCTTTGTAGAAATTCGAGAAGGCGACGCCTTTAACTTACCGATTGCTGATGCTTCTGTAGATGTGGTGGCACAAAATTGCCTTTTCAATATATTTGAACCAGAAGATTTAAATCGTGCTTTAAAAGAAGCATTTCGCGTCTTAAAACCAGGCGGAAGATTGCAAATGAGCGATCCCATTGCCACTCGTCCAATTCCTACACATCTACAACAAGATGAGCGGCTAAGAGCTATGTGTTTATCAGGCGCACTCACCTATAAAGAATATACTCAACTGATCGTAAATGCTGGCTTTGGCCAAGTTGAAATTCGTGCTCGCCGCCCTTATCGTCTGCTAGATTCATTGACATATAATTTAGAGGAAAATTTGCTTCTTGAAAGCCTTGATTCGGTTTCTTTCAAGGTTGCTATACCTGAAGATGGAGCCTGTATATTCACTGGAAAAACAGCAATTTATGCTGGTAAAGAACCATTTTTTGATGATTCAGCAGGTCATCTTTTGCAGCGTGGTATACCCGCAGCCGTGTGTGATAAAACTGCTGCAAAGCTAGCAGTTTTAAAACCAGCCCAAATAATTATCACTGATTCGACTTGGCATTATAACGGTGGTGGTTGCTGTTAAGCTAAATTACAAGTTTTCTTGATAGTTTATGTTTTGAAATCACGTAGGTGGGCATTGCCCACCCTACAGTTGAGCATGAACGAATTAACTGTTTATTTAAATTAGTTGTACCACATATGATTTTTTATAAAAACTTAAATATTTTTTCAGATTATAATCATAAAGCTAATTTTTATATTTATTTGGATTTCTTTAGGAAGAAGCAATGCAGACTAAACCCATAAATACAGCCAATTCAAAAGTAACACCATTCAAAGATAAACTAAGTTACTCTTTGACAAAGAAGGAAATCAATGTTTTACAAATCAATTTAGGTAAACGCTGTAACCTTGCCTGTACACACTGCCATGTCGAAGCAGGCCCTAAACGTACAGAAGAACTTTCTTCAGAAATTTGCGGACAGTTGATTGCGCTAATTCATAGATTTCCTGAAATTAAGATTGTGGATTTAACTGGTGGCGCACCAGAAATGAATTATGGATTTAAACCACTTGTAGAAGCAGCAAGGGCAACAGGTAAACAAGTGATAGTCCGGTCAAATTTGACTATTTATTTTGAAGAAGGATTTGATGATTTACCTGAATACTTTGCTAAACATAAACTTAGAATAGTTGCTTCTCTGCCGTGCTACCTAGTAGATAATGTAGATAAAATGCGCGGCACGGGTGTTTTTGATGCTTCAATCAAAGCTTTGCAATGGTTAAATCGGCTTGGCTATGGGCAACAACCAGATTTGATTTTGGACTTGATATATAATCCCCAGTTGCCCCAATCTGAAAAATTTTCTTTAGCTCCTGAACAGACAAATCTAGAACGAGATTACAAAATGTTCTTGCAAGAACATTTTGGCATTGTTTTTAACAACCTATTCACTATTACGAATCTACCAGTTGGCAGAACTAAAATGCATTTAGAACGAAAAAAACTGTATACAAGCTATTTGCAGTTTTTAGAATCGCATTTTAATGCTAGTACAGTTGAGCATTTAATGTGCCGCGATGAGTTATCTATCGACTATCTCGGTAATGTCTATGATTGCGACTTTAATCAAATGATGAATCTACCTGCAAAAACTCGTAACGGTGAAACCCTGACAATTGCCAAGTTACTAGAAGTCGGTAATTTAGACTTGATTAGTGAGGTACAAACTGCTGCCTATTGTTATGGTTGTACGGCTGGGTGCGGTTCTAGCTGTGGAGGTGCTTTATTGTAAAGTTTATTAATTTTTAATTTTGAATAGACGTGCGATCGCTCGCGCACTACGCGATCGCCTCTATGTCATCAAAGAACAATTTTGTTACAAAACCTTTTATCCCTGTCTCACTCATTGTCAGATAGGTTTATGATGACATTAGTTAAGTCTCCTCACACCACACAAAAAAGCCGTGGATTCCTCTAAGTTTCCACGGTTTTTTTTTGTAATCAAAAATTAAATATCAAAACAGCAATTCAAAATCAAAAATTTAACTTGGGCTTGAAGCTAACAAGAGCAAGTGTCCTGGCTAATTTTTAATACATTGTTAAATAAATATAAGCGTACCTTAGAGGATATATACCATCGTTATTGGTTTTGGTACCCCAGAAGTTGGTGCATACAGATTAAGTTCCGAGGGCTGCTAGAAAAATTTATAGTGGTGTCATCAGTAAATATTCTGTTACCAAAACTGTTACAAGCTCATTGCTACTCGTTAGTTACTTTATGATGATATGTAGTTAACTCCTCACACCACACAAAAAGCCGTGGAACTCTATGTTTCACGGGCTTTTTTTTTAGGCTGATGCAAGAGCATAGACGCGGAGCGACAGATTGCCAGATATCAGCAAAAAATAGTTTGTGATTTCTGCCTTCAGCAAGCCAGTCAAGTTTTGAAGAGATATTATCTATAGCCTTAAAGTCTCTCCGCAGATGGAAGGAGAGGCTATTCCTGCGACAGAAGTTTTACACCAACTATAGTAGTTAACTTTTTGATTAGAAGCAATTACAGATCAACTCTGCCTTCAATATCCAATGTCAAGTACGAGTCATCGATTCAACAAAAATACTTAGTTGAGGATATCCGCTAAAGGCAAGCTTGTTTTGTCACCAGAACCATCCTTTAAAGTTTCAAACAGACAAGTATTAACAAATATGCTCTATCAGACAAAGGCAATTAAAAAGTTAGTCGGCAGCTTTCTCGGCGTTGCTAGCGCAAGTGCTTTCATCAGTTTCCCAGGACTAGCACAAGCCAACTTGAACTCTGGTTTTGCCAACAGTTCCAGTCGGTTAATTGTTGCTCAGAATACATCTAGTCCTGCTGCAAATCCAACCTCTACTCCAGGCTCCGCAAATCCAACTTCTACTCCAGGCTCCGCAAATCCAACCTCTACTCCAGGCTCCGCAAATCCAACCTCTACTCCAGGCTCCGCAAATCCGACTTCTACTCCAGACTCCGCAAATCCTAATGTTTCACCGAGACAGCTGGATACAGAATTCATGACTAAGGCAGCGCAAAGTGACCTGACAGAAATCCAAACAAGTCAGTTGGCACTTCGACGGTCTAGAAACCAATCTGTTCGTAACTTTGCGCGGCGGATGATTGAAGAGCATACAAATTCCACCAAAAGATTGGCACCGATAGCGAAAGCTAAAAATTTCGCTCTACCGAAAGATATTGGCCCAGAAAACAAAGCTCTGTTAACGCAACTGACTGGACTATATGGTAGTAATTTTGACCAAGCATATATGCAAGGACAAATTCAAGCTCATGCCAGAACTCTGGCTGAGTACCAAAGGTATTTACAACAGGGAAGAGACCAACAGTTGAGAGCGTTTGCAAGTCAGAATCAACCAATTGTAGCCGATCACTTACAGATGGCTCAAAAGATGACAGCAAGACATTAACTATTACTAAAGTTTTAAACAGCATATGCAATTTGCGGTCATGGTCAGAAAACTCATTCTGTGGCTAATTTGGTTAGGATTTGTCGCCTACACCATATCGGTAGCTCCATTGGATCAACCTGATACATGGTCGTTGGGACGAGATCTGTTAACGTTCCAATGGGGAAGAATCAATGCCATCATCCTGGCCATTTTCTGGCTGATGGGTATCTGGCCTATGATCTATGCTTGTCTGATGTTTGTTGATGGCAGAATGCAAAACTTTCGTGCTTGGCCCTATTTTATTGGGTCAAATTTCACGGGGGTAATTTGCCTTTTGCCCTATTTAATTTTCCGTAAATCCAATCAAGAATTTTATGGAAAAAAAGATAAGTGGCTTTCCATTCTGGAGCAGCGAAGCACAGGAATTAACCTTTTATTTGCTACAATTTGCCTACTGGCTTATGCAGGAATTGCCGGAAACTGGGAAGACTACGTTCAGCAATTTTTTTCTAGGCCTTTTGTTCACCTCATCAGCCTGGACTTCTGTTTAATGTGCCTGATATTTCCAGTGACTTCATTATTTGATGATGATATGGCACGTCGAGGTCTCAAGGACAGCCGCATTTTTTGGGCAGTAGCGCTTATCCCTTTGTTTGGCCCATTAATTTATCTGTGCCTGCGTCCGTCTTTACCAGAAACTGCCCAAAAAGAATACGAAGGTAAAGTTACTTCTTATGCTTAATTAAAATTTCGGCGGCTTAGTACATTTTAAAACTTCACAGGCGATCGCACCTACTAATAATAATTCAATAAGTAAAGCCCTCACTTGTACTTGTACAGTGAGGGCTTTGCAGATGGGAGTAACAAGCCAATATCGCCTCATTTCTAGAGGCTAATCAAAAAACTTCAGCGATTTAATATCTAGACCCAGAACCTGTTGTTTGATTAGGGTCACGATAAGCTTTTGGTTGTTCACGATTAGGAACTAGACCAGCTAAACCAGCTAGACCCAGCAAACCTAGCCAACCCCAACTGGAACCGCGATCGCCCCTCACATCGTTAGTTCCTCGCAATGTAGTGCCACCTGTAGTTGTACCTGTGGTGCCTGTACCTGTAGTATCAGTACCTGTTGTACCTGTGGTACCTGTGCCTGTAGTGCCCGTGCCGGTAGTACCAGTAGTACCAGTACCAAAGCTGTCAGTACCTGTGGTGCCAGTACCTGTACCTGTTGTACCTGTGGTGCCAGTACCTGTGCCTGTTGTACCTGTGGTGCCAGTACCTGTGCCTGTTGTACCTGTGGTGCCAGTACCTGTGCCTGTTGTACCTGTGGTACCTGTGCCTGTTGTACCTGTGGTACCTGTGCCTGTTGTACCTGTGGTACCTGTCGTACCTGTGGTGCCAGTACCTGTACCTGTCGTACCAGTACCAAAGCTGCCTGTACCTGTAGTGCCAGTCCCTGTTGTACCTGTGGTACCAGTCCCTGTACCTGTCGTACCAGTACCTGTTGTACCTGTAGTGCCAGTCCCTGTACCTGTACCTGTACCTGTCGTACCAGTACCTGTACCTGTGGTACCTGTACCAAAACTGCCAGTGCTTGTACCTGTTGTACCTGTCGTACCTGTTGTACCTGTTGTACCTGTCGTACCTGTTGTACCTGTCGTACCTGTCGTACCTGTCGTACCTGTAGTGCCAGTGCTTGTACCTGTACCAGTACCTGTAGTGCCAGTGCCACTACCAGAGGAACCGGTTTGGGCAGAAACAGACATAGCTAAGGGTACAGCAGCAAAACTGAGGGCAAATACACCAGCCAAAACAGATTTGGATAAATTCAAAGGCCTCATGGTTATGGTTCCTTATGTGGTCTAGATTTCTGTCGTTGATTGCCGATAAAGCTTTTGCCGGATTCAATCTGCTACTAAATTCAGCCTCCTTAAACAAGACAGATTGAAGGCTCTATCAACTAATGATGGAAGCTCTGAAAAAATCGGATATAGATGAGATTAAGAGAAAGCCTGGGCTGTTTTCAGCGAAACTTAAATAACAAGTGAATTCTCGCTAGATTCATAAGTATCTTAATCTTTTAAAGAAAAGCTTTGGTTTTCGTATGAGCCTGGTGACTTACTTATAGCTACAGCATCAGAGAGTTGCTATGTCGATAACCTCGTAAAAACCCCCACGACGGATTACATCAGTCGGGGTAACTTTGATTAAGAATAACTTCTGTTGTTTTCCTAAGCGTCTATCATAGGATTAAAAACACTTCTATCAAAAGTATTAGTCTGCTATCGATACTTAATTATTGTTCTGATTAACATAACCTTACCTTTAGCATCTTGAATAGTTCTGAGTAATAGCAGTACAGTTTGCATATTAGTGTACTTATCGCTCGTAGTCCATTTATGAAGTAATTATTTATGGATAATTGCTATTCTTGCTAAATAGCTTGAAATCAAAGTCTTAATAGCAGTATCAAATTAATTTATGTATTTGCAGTTTACAAAAGCCAATTTAGTTAGTCGTTTAAAAAATCTTAATTTATTCTTGGAGATTTAACTAATTACACCTTAAGGCAGATGGACAATCAAGATAAAATATCTATCAAAACTTCCGTATTTAAAATATCGTAATTTTTAACACATAAGTATGGCAATAGTTACACGAAATTCTCTGCCTAAACCAGTAGTAGCATCAGAAAAATTGGCTCAACAGCGCCTCATGGCAGAGCGAATGAAAGATGTTAAGCTTTTACTACTAAATTTAGCTAATAGTGAAGAAGCAACTATTAAGCTTATTATTGATTGTCTCTATGATATTGGCTCGGTCAATCTAATCAACAAAAAACTTCGTTTCCGGCCTTTAAACCGAACGATGAAATTAATTGCTCAGATGTCTAAGCCTGTATTTAGAATTATTGCATGGTATTGGTTTCAAAAAAACTGTCCTCAATTAATTGCTAACTGGCTACAAGTCCAGGTTGCGTTTGAAGATCCGACAGATATACCTAAAAAAATAGCTATTGAAACTTCAGAAATACAAGCCTATTCCTCGTTACAAGTAGAAAATATGAGCCAGGAGATTAAGTATTTGCGTCACCAAGTCAAATGGCTAACAGGGATTTGTATAGTCGCGCTTTCGGCTTTAGGTGTAACAGTCGCTGCACTCAGCCGAAGTCCAGAAGCACCATTACAGAGTAGACAGCAAATTCAATCAATCATGGGTCGGTAGTAATCTAGAGTTGGCGATATTTTCCAGTTGAATGAGCAAGCTATAGCTTGTTTCCCTATTCCTTTACTCCTGGCTTTTTTGCGGTTGTCAATGCGCTAAAGTTGCAAATGAGCGTGCATCTAGCTTGAGTTAGGAGAAAGAGTTATGAAAGCAGTCTTAATGACAGCAGCAGGGAACCCTGAAGTGTTGCAAGTACAGGAAATTACAAACCCTGTTGTTCCTGTAGGAAATACTGAACTTTTAGTACGCTTAGTAGCAGCTGGTCTTAACCCGATAGACACAAAACTTCGCCAACGGGGTACTTTCTACCCCGAACACATGCCTGCCATTTTAGGATGTGATGGTGCAGGTATAGTTGAAGCGGTAGGTGCTGGCGTGCAGCGCTTTCGCCCAGGTGATGCAGTGTATTTTTGTTATGGCGGCTTGGGCGCACACCAAGGAAATTATGCTGAATATACTGTTGTTGACGAACGATTTGTAGCACGTAAACCTACTTCCATATCCTTTGTTGAAGCCGCAGCAGCGCCCTTAGTACTAATCACCGCTTGGGAAGCTTTATATGAACGAGGACGACTGCAACCAGGGGAAAAAGTTTTGATTCATGCAGGTGCAGGTGGTGTTGGTCATGTAGCAATTCAACTAGCAAAACTCAAAGGTGCTAATGTCGCCACCACCGTTAGTTCTGAAGATAAGGCAAAATTCGTTAAACAACTGGGTGCTGATGAGGTAATTTTTTACAAGCAAACTGACTTTGTACAAGCAGCTTTAGATTGGACTGGTGGTGAAGGTGTAGACTTGGCGTTTGACACTGTAGGCGGAGAGACTTTTCATAAAACATTCCCAGCAGTGCGGGTATATGGCGATATTGTGACGATTCTCGAACCCAATGCCAATACTGTTTGGAAAGTTGCGAGGAACCGCAATCTCCGCATCGGTTTGGAATTGATGTTGACACCGATGTTACAGGAATTAGTGGAGGGACTTCAGCACCACGCAGAAATTCTTGAACAGTCTGCTATTTTGATTGATCAAGGACAGTTAAAAATCCACGTCAGCCACAAGTTTCCTTTACAAGAAGCTGCAAAAGCACATCAGTTACTTGAAAGTGGGTCTATCACAGGTAAAATTGTTCTGCTCATTAGCAATGAATAATAGAAAAGCAGTTTGCATAAATTGTTTTTGGCCTGGCCAGTAGAATTCGCAGCTATCCAAACAAAGTCCGCCGACGCGGGCTGGCTCAAAACAGCTAGACTGTTAATGAGTTTGTGTGCGTTATTAGCGTTGTTGCTGTTTTTGTTTCCTCTACCAGCTTTGGCAGTACAAACGCAAACAGAACGCACACCTTTAACTCTGGAACTTTTGCAAGAACGACTACGTACACCGACGTTACGTGAAGGCAATTTGACAATTGATTTGCGGCAGATGGTGATCGATTTACGTCAAGAGAATGCTAGCTTCCGCGATACTTTTTACCAATTGCTACGCAAAGAACTACAAAAAACTGGTGCAAAACCTTTGGGTTTAGACCTTAGCTATTCTTTAATTCAAGGAGATTTTGTAGGTAGTGAATTGGGTTTAAGAACTCCTCTCTACGCCCAAGCGATCGCCCCCATTTTTACCCCAACCGAACAAGAACAACTAGAACGTTTACGCCTCGTTTGTTTGCAGTCTCTTGTAATAGCTTTACCCAACTCCAAAGATTGCCGATCGCTTCTAGGAACTCAGTCAAATGTATCTAGCGAAATCGCTGTGTTTCGTGGTTCTTTGACGCTGGTACAAACTCGCTTTAATGGAGAAGTATCGTTTCCTAATACATTTTTTCTTCAGTCTGTAGATGCCCAAGGCGCAACCTTTATTCAACCTACTAACTGGACTGAATCTCGCTTCAGTCGTGCTGTCAGTTTCACTGGGGCTACTTTCCGTCAAGTGAGCAATTTCCAGGGAAGTATTTTTTTTAATAAAGCTAACTTTAAGCAGACCCAATTTCAGGAAACTGCTGAATTGCAAAATAGTATATTTACAGATACTGCCAACTTCAATCAAGCAAGTTTTAAACAGTTAGCTAAATTTAGTAATGTGCAGTGGCAAGGAAATGCTGATTTTTCCGATGTACATTTTGCCAATCAAGCACAATTTACTAAAGCAAACTTCGACCAATTTCTTTTTTTGACAGAAACGACTTTTGACCAAGCTGTAAATTTTCGAGAAGCACAATTTGATCAACCTGTAAATTTGCGGGGTGCTGGCATTTTCAACTTAGCAGATTTCAGCGATACGAAGTTTGCTAAAGAAGCTTTTTTAAATGTACCAAGTCTAAATTTTAACTCTAATCAAGCGAAAATTTTAGGAAATCCTGGGCAGATTGGTAAGATGTTTTGCGTACCTACGTTACAAGGTAATCAAAATGTCTTGCGTAATTTAGGACAGAATTTCCGTCAGCAGCAGCAAATTGCCGATGCTAATCAACTGGAGTACACAAAACAGCGATTGCGATTAATAGAGTTAAGCCGTCGTTTGTTAACCACAAATATTAATAGTGCTTCCATAGCAAGTTTAAATCAACTAGGCTTTTCCCCAACACAGGCGAAAGCGATCGCTCATCGCCGTCAAGTTAAAATATTTCGCAACACTAGCGAGTTACTGACTTTACCAGACATTGATTTAGAAACCTATAACCAATTGCGCGATCGCTTAATTGTTAGCGAACCCCTTTCATTTGGTGGGTGGTTACTGCAAGCTTGGAGTTGGTTGATACTGAGTATGCTGCTGTTATTGAGTGGGTATGGTACAAATTTTTGGCTAGTGTTTGGTGTCGGGGGAGTTGCGATCGCGTTTTTCGGCTTATTATTTTGGCTAGTTGATCGCTATCGCCGCCTGCGTCCTGTACCGATTATTCCCACATACTACGAAACCATTTCCATGCTGGCTAGTTTTAGCTGCTTGGCAAGCTTGAGTTTATTAGCTATCTTTCGCAATGCTGAACAACCTTGGCTGACATTAGGGTGTCTTTTAATTATTATCTTTCCCCTATCAGCAGTTTTATTATTGCGACTTTACCAACAAGGTCGTTATCACGACTTGATGGAAGTTTCCTACTTCGCAGAAGACGGCACAATGCGGCAGCTACGATTACTCATTGGACGTTTACCAGTCATCCCCCGATTTCAAGTATTCCGCGAACGATATATGCCTCTATTATGGAACCGTCGCTGGAACTGGCTTAACTATTACGACTTTAGCCTCAATAACTTAGTTAGATTAGGATTTAACGACATTCGGATGCGAGATGAACACTTACCGAGCATTATTGCTACACTTGCTTGGTATGAATGGAGCCTGGGTTTACTTTACATTACCTTAGTTTTGTGGACTCTTTCTCGTACAATTCCCGGATTGAATTTGCTGATTTATCTCAAGTGAATGTGTGCTGAGTTGTGCATAAACGCTAGCTAATATCATCAACAAATTGCTAATAGCTTCAAAATATAGCAATCCGATTTGATTTCTGAATCACTCGTAGAGGTAAGGGACTGGGGATTGGGGACTGGGGACTGGGAAGAAGGAATAAAGGTGTACTGAATTTTGTTCAAAAATCAAATATGAGTCCTATACGTTAATTAGATAATAAATAAACCAGTTGGAGGTAATATTTATTACCTTTAACTCGAATTAAGCATTTTCTAACCAGATACCGAATTCCATATCATAGTTTTTAAGTCGTTATTACAAAATTATGACGAAAATATGATCGTTTATGTTAAATGCTAATTTTATTTAGTTTTAATGCTCAAACTAATGTTTTGCAAGGATTATATAACGTAATAAAATGGAATAATTAAACTAATAAAAATGGCATATAAGTAGCAAATCTGTCATTTGTTCCAAGCAAGTAATTTTATAGTTAATCTCAGAGAATGGAGAACATAAATGCTTGCAAAAAATCAGGGTACGGTCGTGATTACAGGAGCATCAACAGGAATTGGTGAAGCTTGCGCTTTGCTTTTAGACAAATTAGGATTTTGTGTCTTTGCTGGCGTGCGTAAAGATGTTGATGCTCAAAAACTTCAACAGAAAGCCTCTCAAAGACTTATCCCTATTTTTTTAGATGTTACTGATGCCGATTCGATTGCATTTGCAGTTGAGACAGTAAAAAATACAGTTGGCGATGAAATTGTCGGTTTAGTAAATAATGCTGGAATTGCCGTTCCAGGCCCGTTAGAATTATTACCAATTGCAGAATTTCAACAACAATTGCAAATTAATGTGACTGGACAACTAGCAGTCACACAAGCATTTCTTGGTTTATTGCGTCAAGGTCGAGGACGAATTGTGAATATGGGTTCCATCAGCGGTAGAAGTGCTGCTCCGTTTCTTGGCGCTTATAATGCATCAAAATTTGCGCTTGAAGCACTCACCGATGTGATGCGTATGGAGTTACGACCTTGGGGAATTTCAGTTTCAATTATTGAACCAGGTGCGATCGCTACTCCTATTTGGGAAAAGTCTTTCACTCAAGCCGACACAGCAAAGCAAAATTTATCCCAATCTGCCCAAAATCTCTACGGTCATGCCATGACTGCTGTACGTAAACAAGTAGGAATTCTGGCATCTAAGAGCATTTCAGCAGATATTGTAGCTCAGGCTGTTATCCATGCACTCACGGCAAAAAAACCAAAGACACGCTATCTCGTCGGTCAAGATGCGAAAATGGCAGCAGTACTCAAGTATCTTTTGCCTGACAAATTGTATGACCGTGTAATTTTATATTCAATGGGTTTATAGATATTGAGCAATGTCCACTAATTCTGTTAGCCTTTTTCTCAACTTTAAATAATTGGCGATCGCACACAGGACGAGTAATTTTTGACTGTACAAATAAGAATTAGTGTGAAAAAATATTGCAAACAAAAAAGCAGCAGACCTAGTAAAAAATTGTTACTAGGTTTGCTGCTTAATTTTGCTTTTTGAATTTATCACTATATATCTGGAATTGCATCCTGTTTAGCTGTGGGTAAAAAACCAGCCAAATATCGCATTTTCCAACTAAACCTTTGCTTCTAAAGACTTGAGTAACTCGGTATTTACACCTGACTCACGCGTTAAAGAAATTTTACCAGTGCGGGCTACTTCCCTCAGCCCAAATTTTTGCAGCACTTGGACGATCGCCACCATTTTACCTGGGTCACCTACAACTTCCAGCGTTAGGGAATCTTCTGCTACATCTACCACTCGCGCTCGGAATATCTGAGCTAAGTCGATAACTTCTGAGCGGTTGCTGCTAGTTGCATTCACCTTAAGAAGCATCAATTCTCTTTCTACACAAGGAGTTTCGGTAATATCCTGCACCTTGAGGACGTTGACTAGCTTGTACAGTTGTTTGGTCAGTTGTTCAATCACACGATCGTCACCTGGCACAACCATCGTGATCCGGGAAACTCCTCCCTGCTCAGCTGGGCCAACAGCCAGGCTTTCTATATTAAAACCGCGACGGGCAAATAAACTAGAAATGCGGGACAGAACTCCCGCCTCATCTTCTACCAGAACTGAAAGGGTATGTTTCATTTTTGCCAACACCGACTCAGGCAGCATATTACTAAAATAAAAACTAGCTAATGGCTGCCCTACACGTACTGCCCACTAAATTGCTAAATTGTAAGTCTAATCTTTCATTTTAAACTCAATACTGCACTCATTACACTTTTGAAAGAAAAGTCGTAGAGAAATCATCCTACAAGCAGAAACCCCCTGAGTACAAATCTTTTCACTGGCAGATGTAGATAATCTGGAAAACTATTACCTTTTAGATGTTATGAACCTCTAATAGGAGAAAAGTGATTTATGGGTTGGTTAAAAAGATTGTTTGGTTTAGAAAAACCTCAAAACGCGCAAGTAAATCCTACCCCCCAGCCAGTACCACAAGCTGCTACTACTGCTAGCCCCAGTTCTACCGCAACTCAATCAATTCCGCCAGAGCGTTTAGGCTTGAACGGAGAATACGATCAAAGTGGGTTGGCAAAGCGAGTAGCATTAGCATTCGATCAAGACCCACAACTTGATGATGTTGATACCCTCTGGGTTGCTCAGACAGGCAGTACTGTAGTCCTAAAAGGCAAAGTTCCTAGTCAGGAAATTCTTAACAAAATGGTTTCTGTAGCACGTTCAGTAAATGGCGCTACAGGTGTTGAAACTACTCAAGTGACGATTGGTTAAGCAGTAGTACGACTGTACAGAAGTCAAAAAATAAAATATCCTTTTGCAAGCAACATTTGAGGCTAGTAAAGGTTTTTTGGCAGATTCTCCATTTCTGCCACTATGTACTAGGCTTTAGCAATCTGCGATCGCTTTTTTAAATCTGGGAAGCAACAGACGGCTGGGTGGCTTCAAGGCACTGAGCAATCCAATCTAAAATAGCTCTGTTCACTTGCTCTGGACATTCATCGTGTGGACAATGCCCCACATCTTCTAGGTTGAGCAGCTGCAATTTGTCATTGTACTGAGCGAATTGGCTAGCAAGTGCTGGGGGAACAAATCGGTCTTTTTGCCCCCAAATTAAAAGCATAGGAATTGTTAAGGTTGGCAATACTGTCTTGACGCTAGGGCTAAAGCTAACGCCCATTGCAGCTTTGAACAGCGCAGCAAATGCACGGGCGGAACCTCGGTCTTGGGGAGGCCCAGCTAAAATGTCTATAAGTTCATCGGTAATCGCCTCTGGGTTAGCGTAGGCAAGACTAGCCCAGCGACGTAGCATACCTGGTTGACGCACCAGATGAAACACGGGTTTTAATATCAGTGGAGAAGCGACTATCTTTTTAATAGTCGTGATGATAGGCATTACGAATGGTCGTAGCAAAGCCGGGATCGCTTCTTGTTCCAATGATGGGTCAGGTAAACTCATCATCACTATACCCCGTACCATTTCAGGATGAGCGGCGGCGGCGGCTAAAGAAATCAGCGAACCATTGGAATTACCCACTAATACTACAGGTTCGCGGATAAATGCTTTCCAGAACTCATAAACCTGCTCTACCCACATTTCTATACTGTAATTAACTGGGGCCTTTTCAGAAGCGCCAAAACCCAGCATATCTAAGGCATAGACTGTGTGGTGTTCTGCTAACACCTCTAAATTATGCCGCCAATGACCAATCGAAGCACCAAAGCCATGTAGCAAAATTAGTGGTGTTTTTTGTTGATGATGTTGGGCAGAGCGGATATAAGTATAGCGAGTTTGCCAGCCTCGCCAAATCCAATCTCTTTGATTACCAACTCGCTCTTGCCAGTGTACCGTAGTGGTCACACTTCCCTCCCATTTATTGAAATTGTAATACTCTTAATTCCAATATTAAGTAATGCGATCGCCTTCTCCTGTCGGAGACGCTACGCGGTAAGCGCAGCCATGTCCGCAGGGCTTTACGGCAGTGCGCTCCGCGCAATCGCAACTGTTAAGTGCCAAAGCTGGGGAAATTTATTTCTCTTAGCTGCAAAATTGTAAACATTCGTATAAAATATTACAATTTATTGGTAACAAAGGATTTTATATGTAATCTTGCTATTCTGGAAATATACTTTCCATCTAAAATGTAAAACAATTGCCAATCAATAGTTACAATACTTAATGCTTCTCCAGGTTGTGTAATTTAGCTTAACAATTTGAGAGAATTTCTCTCATAGTGAGTAGAATGACAAATACAACAATGACACAACCAGTTTATGGATTAGTTACCCTAGAACTGTAAAGGCTCATTTTTTTAGTCCTCAGTGATTTCAATATTTTACGTCTGAGGCGTACCAATCAAAAACTAAGCCAATCAAGACCAAGCCAAATTCTTAAATAAGAGCTCCCACGAATCATAATGCCTGTGATTGAGAAAAAAAGAACTCGCGATCTGCCCCAAATTAACGAACGCATCCGGTTCCCGAAAATTCGGGTCATTGATACTGATGGCGCCCAGCTGGGAATTATGTCCCCACAGGAAGCACTCCAACAAGCCGAAGAAAAAGAGTTGGATCTAGTGCTACTTAGTGATAAGGCTGACCCGCCGGTTTGTCGGATTATGGACTATGGGAAATACAAGTTTGAACAAGAGAAGAAGGCGCGGGAAGCTCGGAAAAAGCAGCACACCGCTGATGTCAAGGAAGTAAAAATGCGCTACAAGATAGAAGAACACGACTACAACGTGCGTGTCAAGCAAGCAGAGCGCTTCCTAAAAGACGGCGATAAAGTCAAAGCGACTGTGATGTTCCGGGGTCGAGAAATTCAACACAGTGATTTAGCAGAAGATTTACTCAAGCGGATGGCAACTGATTTAGAGCCGTTTGGTGAGGTGCAGCAAGCACCCAAAAAAGAAGGGCGAAATATGATGATGCTGATCTCACCCAAAAAATAATCTTCCAAATCTTTTAAAGAAATACAAACTAAAACTAAAAATATTTAACTGGCACTGAAGTCGGTTAAATTTATCGAAACAATGATAGTCCTGAGCGCTGAGTGGGAAAAATAATACTCAGTCGCTTGGGACTTTTGCCATTTCTAGAAACAAAAGTTGCAACTTCCTGGAAATCCTCATAAACCCTGGTTTTTCAGGGTAGACAAAATATGGAGTCGATTCTGCTCCCGCTTTGTTACTGTGGGCTATGTTTAAAATTAAATGTAAAATAAGCATCTTGTGTTTTGCAAAATATACTTAATCTTATTGAGTTTGGCTATGGAAATTACTTGGCCTTTGCGCGGTCACACTACCAGAAAGTAAAACTGAATGGAACTGAAAAATAACTGGTTAGCTCCAAATAGAGGCACTCTGGCACGGCTGCTACAGTGGGTAAATCTCCGGCCGGAGGAGAGCGAACGGACGTGGATGATGTTTGCCTTTTATACAACTATATCTGTGGGATTGCGGTGGGCAGAGGACAGTACAGTAGCACTGTTTTTGGACGAATATGGGGCTAATCCATTGCCATGGATGTATATAGCCAGTGCGGTGATGGGTGTGGGGCTGGTTGTTTTATATTCTTGGCTACAAAAAATTTTCCCCTTGCGTTGGGTAATAGTGGCGATCGCACCTTGCATGGTCGTGCCATTAGTTTTATTAGTTTTATTGCGTTCTGGTCTACACGTTTCTTACCTGACAGTAGTGATCGTGTTTCTGTTGAGGTTATGGGTAGACGCGCTTTATGTAGTCAATGACCTGAATACTTCTATCGTTGCTAACCAACTATTTAACATTCGGGAAATTAAACGCACCTATCCACTAGTCAGCAGTGGTCTTTTGGTAGCCGACGTTATTAGCGGTTTTAGCTTGCCTTGGCTGCTAGAATTCGCCAAGCTCAATAAGGTGATTATCATCGCTTGTGCAGTGATTATCTTCGGGGCGGGAATTCTCAGTTATTTAACTCATCAATATCGAGAATCTTTTCCTGATGCACCGCAACGACTAGTTTCCCCAGAACAAGCTAACCAGCACCGTCGCCTGCAAGCACCACTCAAGCGCTATACCTTGCAACTGTTTGCCTTTATTGGGCTTTTGCAAGTGATTGGATTATTAATAGATTTTCAATATCTGCGCGAACTGAAATCTAATTTTGGTGACCGAGAACTTGCTAGCTTCTTGGGACTATTTGGTGGCATTGTGGGTCTGTGTGAATTATTAACGCAGTGGTTTATCTCCAGTCGCCTGATAGAACGGATTGGCGTGTTTTTTGCTGCCGCGCTTTTACCGATTACAGTAGGCTTTATTGTACCTGGGGCGATCGCATTGCTCAACATATTTCCGGCAATGCAAATGTCTGGCTTTTTTTGGGGGTTGATAATTCTCAAATTCTGCGATGAACTTTTGCGCTACACCTTTATCATGAGTAGCGGGCCAGTACTGTACCAACCAATTCCAGAGCGAATTCGCAGTAGAACGCAAACATTATCAGGAGGGACAGCAGAAGCGATCGCAACAGGTACAGCAGGATTAGTAATTCTTGCGACTTTATTTTTTACTGGACAATTTATCCCTGAACCGCTACAAAAGTGGGTATTTATAGCTGAAACAGTTGTAGTAGCTGGTATATGTTTAAAAGTAGTTTTGCTCCTGCGATCGCGCTATGTTGACCTGTTAGTTTTAAGTGCCGACCGGGGTGAGCTAAGTGCGGCAAATGTCGGTCTAAGAGTGTTCAAACAAGGAGTAGTCAAAGCTTTAGCAGAAAAAGGCAATTCCGCAGATAAACGCTCCTGCATTGAACTTTTAGCTCAAATAGATCCTAAAGGTGCGGTAGAAGTTTTAGCACCCTTACTCATAAAGTTACCGTCCGACCTCCAATGCCAGAGTCTGGAAGTAATGCTTGTTGGTGATATCAATGCCAATTATTTACCTGATGTTCGCCCTTTATTAGAACAACCCCAAGGAACTGTTACTCCTGAAGTGTTTGCCCTTGCTTTACGCTATGTTTGGCTGGCTGAACCACATCCGAATTTAAGCTTACTAGAAGAGTACTTAAACCCACGCCAACACTCACTGATTCGAGCTACCGCCGCCGCTTTACTGTTGCGTCAGGGAACGCCAATACAAAAGGTAGCAGCTACCAAAGCCATGCGTCGGATGCTGACTCATAAACTAGAACGGGAACGGGTGAATGGCGTTAAAGCTCTCAGAGAAGCAGTTTATTTGCAGGCTTTGCGGATTCACATCCCGAATTTATTGCAAGATGATTCATTAGGGGTGCGCTGTGCAGTATTAGAAATGATTGCAGCAACCCGTTTGGAAGAGTATTATTCAGCGCTACTTGCCGCACTTTATTATAAATCCACTCGCAGCACAGCAATGCGGGCATTAGTGCAATTAGAAAATGAAGCTTTAGAAATGTTGCTCAAGCTGGCTACTAATATTTATAAACCAGAAGTAGTGCGGATGTACGCTTGGCGTACTATTGGTCAAATCGGCACTCAAGAGGCGGTAGATTATTTATGGCAGAACTTAGAACAATCTTGGGGCACTACCAGATACTATATTCTCCGCAGCTTATTAAAAATACACAAACAACCAGAAATTACTAGTTTAGAGGATCAATTTTACGAAAGTAGAGTAGAAACTTTAATTGACCAGGAATTACAGTTTCTAGGCGAGATTTACGCCGCTTATATAGACTTTGCAACACCGCAGACTAGAGAAAATCAGCAATCACAAGAAGAAATTCTAGGTGTTTGCGAGTTACTGCAACGCGCCCTCTTAGAGTTAGAAATAGATGTTAAAGAAAGATTGTTACTGTTACTTAAGTTGCTTTACTCTCCAGAAAAAATGCAAGCCGTGGCTTTTAATCTCCGGTCTGAGTCAGGAGTCAACTTAGCGCGAGGTTTAGAGATTTTAGACCATACCGTGAAGCTGCGTTGCAAATCTTTGTTGTTGAATATCTTGGATAGGCGATCGCACGAAGAAAAACTGTATCTGCTCACCGAAGCAAAGTTAATCGAATATCAACCACTTTCAGTAAGCGATCGCCTCCGCAGGTTATTGATGCTAGCTAATTTCCTTTCTGACTGGTGTTTAGCTTGCTGTTTCCATTTTGCTCAAGTTAGCCACATCCGACTGACAATTCCCGAAATTATGATTTCTTTACGCCATCCGACTGGTTTTGTACGGGAAGCTGCGATCGCCTACCTAAGTGTTGTTTCACGCCGCATCCTCCTAGAACTTTTACCACAACTGCAAAAAGATCAACATCCTCTGGTGGTGGCTCAAGTTAAGGAGTTAATGGCAAAATATCAACTCCAAAAACTATAGTTACTATTTTGTTTACTAGAAGACCTATCTTAACTAGGGTATATATATTAATCAGTTAGAAACCACCTAGAAACTCTCTCACGTGCTATCACTTTCTGATCACATTTGTTGTTGATGCTGAAGGCAAATCGACTCATAAACAACAGCTTTGTAGATTCATCAGCACTATTTGAGAGGCAACATGGCTTCTGGTCAACTTCAACACGCTATTGGGATATTTCACAGCCGCAAAATTGCGCTACAGGCGCTTGATGAGTTGGGAAGTAATGGCTTTCCAATGAGTAAGATTTCGGTAATCATCAAAAAACCCAAATCCGACGAGCCACTTGATGGTGCCGAGACCAGTGAAAGTACTCTCGCTCCATCTGAAGGTGCTAGGGTAGGTGGTTTAGCAGGTGCTGGGGCGGGTGGCTTATTAACCTTAGTCGCAGGTCTAGGTGTTTTGCTGGTTCCTGGCTTTGGGCCAGCATTAGCAGCAGAGTCTGTTTTAGCCACCCTTTTAGGAAGTGGAGCTAGTGCAGCTGCTGGCGGTCTTATCGGCGCATTGCGAGGCTGGTTTCTTCCCGACGAAGCTGCTCAACTTTATAACGACCGAGTAGAGCAAGGAAATTATTTAGTGACGGTAGAAAGTACAGAAAACGAAATCCATCATGCCGAACTTGTTCTTAAGCGTTGGGGTATTCAAGAGTGGCGTGTTTTTGACGTTCCCAGAAGTTGAACTATTGTAAATCTCATACCAAGTTGCAATCAAAAGTAGCAACTGTCATTGCGAGCGAAACAAAGTGGAGCGAAGCAACCTTCCCTAACGAAAGATTACTACAACAGAACGCAACTTGGTATCAGTACCAAGCTATGGCTCACAGCTACACCTTCAGTCTCTTGCTAGCCTGTAAAGTGAAATAGGAAGTATAAGAGTATTAGGGTAGCCATGTACGTACTAATTGGTGGAGCTGGCTTGGTGGGACTGAGTTTGGCTCAAAGACTAGTAGAGCTGGGGCATACTGTTGCTGTCATTGACATTGACCCTACCGCTTGCCGCTATGCCCGTGAACAAGTGGGAGCAATGGCTTTTGAAGGCAGCGCCGTAAGTACAGAAGTATTGTTAGAAGCAGGGATTCGCAAAGCCGGCTCTTTGGCGGCTGTCCTCAGAAGTGATGCTTTAAACTTGGCAATGGTGACTCTTGCTAAACACTACGGTGTTCCCCACATTCTAAGTCGGATGCGTCACCCCGATTTCGCCGAACCATTGCGTCTAGCTGGAGCTAACCACATCATCAGTACCGTTGAGTTAGCAGTTTCAACGATGGTCAATGCCATTGAGTATCCTCAAGTAGAATCAATGATGCATTTTGAGCAGGGACAGATTGAGGTGCTAAAGCTTTCTATCCCCAATAATTGTTATGTTGTCGGCCGTAGCGTTGCTGAAATCGCTCAGGATTCCCGTTTTCCCACTGGTTCGCTAATTATTGGCTATCAACCTCATCCCCACGAAGATTTGATGATTCCTAACGGCAGTACAGTATTAGAACCTGAGTCAACTGTGCTGATTGTGACGAAGCCAGGATCCTTACATCAAGTTATTGATTTTATTGAAGGCTGTAATACTAATTTGTAATTTTTCAGATTAATCTAGGTTTCCAGGATTATATCTGTAGCCTTATTTTAAACAATTGGTGTAAATAGTTTTAATGAAGCTATATCAACATTTTTATTTAGCAATTGGTTTTATTATTCTTGCGTCTTGTCAATCAACGAAGGTTCCACCAAAGTTACAACCCGATACAACTGGGGTAACTCAATCTCACAAGATAGTGACTCTGGATAAAAAGTTCAAGATAGTAATGGGTCAAACTATCTATGTTCCTGTCTATTCCCATATTTATCATCACAATCGGCAGGAGATTTTCGAGTTAGCAATTACGCTCAGTATTCGGAATACAGATTTGAACAATCCTATGATTATTACTTCGGTGCGTTACTATGACTCGAATGGTAAATTAGTTAAACAGTATTTAGATCGTCCTATTCAACTTGATGCACTAGCTTCTACAGATTTTTTTGTAAATAGAAATGATACTAGTGGAGGTTTAGGAGCAAACTTTATTGTAGAGTGGGTAGCCCAAACAGAAATATCTGAGCCGATAGTGGAAGCAGTCATGATTGGTACTGACTACCAGCAAGGAATTTCTTTTACGAGTCCTGGTAAAGTCATCAAAAATCAAAACAACTACAAACGCTCATCTTCAAAGCAGAAATCATAAAATCTATCAATCATCTTCTAGGGTCAGCAATTGTTCATCAATAGTTTGTATCCGCCCGCGTACAATTTCTTCTGAGAGAATTCGTTTACGCATTGCCTCATTGAGCGCTCCTTTTTCAGCTAGGAGTAAGCGGCGGCGGATAGCATCAAGTTTACTGAGTTCGCTATTTTTGGCTTTCAACTCTTCTGGGCGGCGATTATAAAATTCCCGTAATGCCTTTTCTGCTCCAGCGATTCGCACTTGATAAACTGAACGCATCTCTTCATAGACAGATTTTGGCAATACCCCTGATTTCAACAGACTATCTAATTCATCCTGTGCTGCTTTACCCGTCATGAGTTGGGCTTGCATTTCTTCAACCTGCTGTTGAGTCTCTGAAAAGTTAGATAATTTTAAGCGTTTTACCACCCAAGGCAAACTTAACCCCTGCCCCACTAATGAAACCAGTACACTGCCGAAAACTAAAGCGATGAGGACTTCTCGTCCTGGTAGCGTGGTGGGTAAGCTTAACGCCAGAGCCATCGAGAGTGAACCTTTGATGTTGCCAAAAAAGAGTAAATGTTGCCAACGCAGCGGAATTGGGCGGTCAAACCAACGAACCCCTGCTAGCAGTGGATAGACTGTAAGAACTCGCCCAACTTGATAAGCCAAAACAGCAAGTAGAATAGCAGGTAAAGTCCTCCATAATATAACGAGGTTTATTTCTACACCAATCAGCAAGAAAATAAAGGTATTCACAGTAAAACTTGCATATTCCCAGAAACTTAACAAGGTTATGCGACTAGAAGCAGAAGTATTGCGGGAAAGCCCAAAATTACCGAAAATTAATCCAGCTACAACTACAGCCACAGCACCTGATACGCCTAGAAACTGCCCAACCTGAAAAGTTCCTAATGCAACTGCGACTGTCAGTAAGAGACTGCTCAGGGGATCATCTAAACGGGCGAATATAGGTATGCTCAAGTAGCCCAAGACTAACCCGATAAGGCAGCCTCCTAAAGAGATAAATAGCAGTTGTTGGATTCCCTCTAGCAATGTCAGTGAGCCTGTTGAATATACTTGCAAAATCAAGTTGAACGAAACAAGGGCCGCAGCATCGTTAAATAAAGTTTCTCCTTCAACGATGGTGGAAAGCCGGGAGGGTACTGGTATTTCCTTAAAGACGGCAATCATTGAAACCGTGTCAGTATTTGCCAAAATCACTCCTACAAATAAGGCAGGTATCCAACTCAATCCCAGCCCAAATTTTAATAGGACGGCAATAATAGCGCTAGAAAGCACAGCCCCAGGGCCAGCCAGAAGAGCAATTGGTTTAAACGTGCTGCGTAAACGGCTGACATCTGTATTGATGCCAGCTTCAAATATGAGAATTGGCAAGAAAAGATTCAAAACTAAAGAAGGATCTAAACCAATGCGACGAGACAGCAACTCAGTGATTGGTAAACCTGCTAGCACTAAACCCGTGACATAAGGAACTCGCAACCGACGGGATAGCAGAGCTACACCAGTGGCAACGAGTAGAAGAATAATTGAAATAGTAACTAATTGAGTAACACTCACTGAGATTCTGAGGATTTCTTTTGGCTTTGCTGATCAATCCTCATTTTAAGGTGTGGGGTCAGCAGACCGAATTTCTTCCACCTGACCGACTTCAAAAATCAGGGTGAAGGGTTGCCCCATTTCTCTCTCGATAAATTCTTCTAATAACTGTACTTGCCGGGGTGTGACAGCTTTCTTAGCCCGCACACTCAAGCGAACTTCCGGGGGCTTTGTCAACCAGTTGGTGTTACTGTTGAGCAACTGCAATCGTTGAAAGGTGACGGTTCGGTTCAACAATGCCCTTCGTAAGCTAATTTCTAGTTGCCCTTGTCGCACAAGTCGGGCAAAGCTGACACCCAAAGGAAGCAGCAAAACTGCTGTCAAAGCCAAAGTCCACATTAAGGGTTTATGTGCCCGTGACAAAGATGTGTAACCTGCAATTAAAAATGTCAGCATACAAGATAAGGTAATGCCGAGCAAGTTAGTCAGGTAGAGTAGGGTTGCCCCCAAACTGAGTGACCAATTTCCTTGCGACAAGCCTAAGCCAATTACACAAATGGGGGGCATCAGTGCAACTGCGATCGCTGTCCCCGCCAAACTGCCAGATATTTTTGGCTGGGCTTTGGCGTAACCACTAATACCACCAGCCGCTACTGCAATACCCAAATCTAGTAATGTTGGTTCCGAACGGGCCAGGATTTCGCTGCCATAGCTAGGTAACCGCACAAACATACCTAGAATGTAAGCGATCGCCACTGCGAGCAATGTTCCCACGACTACAGCAATCACTCCTTTGCGGAAGAGAGTGAAGTTACCTTCTAAAGCGCCAAAGGCTAACCCTCGAATTGGTAACATTAAAGGTGCAATAATCATGGCCCCAATAATTACGGCAGTACTGTTTGACAATAAACCGAAAGTAGCGATTATACAGGAGCCAACAATTAAAGTTATGTAGGATGGGTCTAGGGTTGATTCTGCCAGCAAATCCATTTGTAGTTGTTGGAGATGCCTTGGTTGAGATCTTCTGCGGCGGAAATTTTCAAAGCGGTCTCGAATGTTATTACCCAAGACCATCCTCCTTAATATAGATAACTGTTAATTTGTTGTTATTTGCTAAATCAAATCCCATATTTAGCTTGTGTTATCTGAAAATAGTTTGATGAAGATCAGCGCAAAATTTCACTAGGAATCTCTTGATGATGATTGAATCAGCAATTAGTGAAGAAGTTATTGAGGCTAATATTAAGCAGTTTCTTTTGGTATTGTCGGTATCTTTAAGTGTAGCGACCTTACCACAAATATTTAGCTGGTTTCGCCAGATACCCTACACTTTACTACTAGTGATTGTAGGATTAGGGTTGGCATTTGTTGATATCCGCTTAGTAAACCTTTCTCCTCAATTAATTTTGTTGATTTTTTTACCCCCATTGTTGTTTGAAGCAGCATGGAATTTAAAATGGTCGGACTTGAAGCGGGACTTGCTGCCAATTTGCCTATACGCAGTGTTGGGAGTAGTGATTTCTATTGTGGGGATAGCAATAGGTCTCAACCAACTGGCTGGAATATCATTGACTACAGCGCTCCTCATTGGAGCAAGTTTGTCTGCCACCGATCCAGTTTCTGTCACTGCTTTATTTCGTGAATTAGGTGTAGGTAAGCGTCTTGTCACCCTAATGGAAGGCGAAAGCTTGTTCAATGATGGCATGGCGGTAGTTGCTTTTGGTTTTTTGGTGGCATTGCCTTTGGGAACTGCACAATTGGGACTCCAGGCGCTTTTAGTGCAGTTTTTTGCAGTTGTCGGTATTGGTGTGGCTGTGGGAGCTTTAATCGGGTTTGGTATCTCCTACCTCACCCAAAGGTTCGACTTACCAATGGTAGAACAGTCTTTAACTTTGGTTTCTGCTTACGGCACTTACCTAATTACAGAAGACCTTGGTGGTTCTGGGGTAATTGGGGTTGTTACTACAGGGTTGATTTTAGGTAACTTTGGCTCTCGTGTGGGGATGAATCCGCGTACCCGAATTATTGTCTCGGAGTTTTGGGACTTTTTAGCTTTTTTTGTCAATTCAATAGTCTTTCTGCTTATTGGTGACCAAATTCGCTTTGCCAGTTTAGGAGAAAATCTAGGAATCATTGCCGTAACAGTGGCAGCAATGATTTTGATGCGGGGGGTGGCAATTTACATTCTCAGCAGTTTGAGTTCTAGCCTCACTCAGTCAGTCGTTACCTTACCTGACCAAACTATACTTTGGTGGGGTGGGTTGCGGGGTTCGGTTTCTATTGCTCTAGCTTTGAGTGTACCTACTATCCTGCCAGAAAGAGAAAAAATTATTGCCACAGTGTTTGGAGTAGTTTTATTTACTCTACTAGTACAGGGATTGACAATTAAACCTTTGTTGCAAAAGCTCAAGCTTTTAGGTGATGCGCCCCTACGCGAGCGATACATGGAACTCGTTGCCCGTAATGTAGCTTTAGAACGAGTTCTGCAACACCTCCAGACCGATCAACGCCCAGGTGTAGATCCAGAATTCCGTCGTTATCAAGAAACACTGGTTAAAGGGGAAATTGAAGATTTACAAACACAAATCGACAAATTACAAACTGAGTATCCCAATCTTAAAAACTTTATAACTGAACAGTTTCGCGGGGAACTTTTAGCAATTGAAGCAGATACTTATGCGGAATTTGTCCGGTCTGGTAGGTTAAATAGAGAACTTGCGCCCATGCTTCAGGAAGTTCTGGAAAATCAAGATTAAACCGTTTAAATCAAAACGCCATGAAACGACTTTTCCAGCATCCTGCATTTTATTTAGCTTTGCTAGTCACTGGATGCATTTCCCCTAGAGAGGCTAAGGAAGCTGAAAAACCAGTTGTAGTCAACCAACTGCCTCAAACAATTTCAAATAATGATGTTACTTATATAACTCAAGTTGTCGAACGTGTAGGGCCCGCAGTGGTACGAATTAATTCTACTCGCGTAGCAGCATCGCCCGAAGACCCTTTTTCGGAACGCTTTTTTGGTGGAAGATTACCCAATAGAGAACAAGTACAACGGGGGATTGGTTCAGGGTTTATTACTAATAGCGATGGGCTAATATTTACCAATGCTCATGTAGTGGCAGATGCAGAAAGTGTCACGGTTATTTTGAAGGATGGTCGCAGTTTTGAAGGCAAGGTGCTAGGTGCAGACCGTGTTACTGATGTGGCAGTAGTCAAAATTCCAGCCACGGGATTGCCGACAGTCAAGTTAGGGAACTCAGATAATCTTTTGCCAGGGCAATCGGCGATCGCCATTGGCAATCCTTTAGGACTTGACAACAGCGTCACCCAGGGAATTATTAGCGCTACTCAGCGTTCAATTGCAGATCTCGGAGTACCGACGGAGCGAGTTGACTTCATTCAAACTGATGCTGCTATTAATCCAGGTAATTCTGGCGGGCCTTTGTTGAATGCTGAAGGCGAAGTGATCGGTATGAATACAGCCATCATCCAAGGAGCGCAGGGTTTAGGTTTTGCTATTCCCATCAATACTGCACAAAGGATTACGGCGCAATTAGTAGCTCAAGGACGAGTGGATCATCTCTATATCGGTATTCAAATGGCTCAATTGAATCCAGAATTACGAGCAAAAATTAATCAGAGTGATGCTGGTTTTATCATTAACCAAGATACGGGTGTAGTTGTTCTCGGTATTGCCCGTAACTCTCCTGCGGCTCGTGCAGGTTTACGCCCAGGTGACATCATTGAAACTGTTAACAATGTAGCAATTAAAGATACTAGACAAGTACAACAACAAGTAGAAGCCTCTAAGATTGGCGATCGCTTACCAATTACCGTCAATCGCAACGGACGCAGACAAGCGATCGTAGTTCTTCCAGAAGCCTTACCTGCAAAAGAGCCTACTTAATATTAGAAAGCAGCCCTCACAAGCTACTGGCTTAGTTTCTTTTTTCTTTGCTTAAAGCTTGAAGAAATTTATTTACATAAAACTCTAATTGGGCATTCCGTCTTTGAGGAAACTGGATAAAACTTTAACTTGCTCTTCATAGTTTTTGGCTCTTTGCTATCGTATTAACTTAAGCTTTTAAATACTTAAGTAGTAATACAACAGCAAAGTTTACAGTTTCAGAAATCAGCTTGTCCAAGAAGACGCTATGCATTTTCAGAGCTTTCACTAAACTCTAAAAGCTGCGAAAAAAGCTGGGAAGACGATTTGAAAAGCAAGTCAAGATGGAAATAATTGTAATTGACCAGGCTCAACAGTTAATTTATAACGGGACTTAAACAAAAATTAAGCCCAAATGTAGCCCAAACTAGCTTTATAAAAGGCAAACAGGTCATGATTTAGGGTCAACCAATCGAAAAATCGGAAAGACATAGCGGTTCTAAACGCCTCTA
>JAESGN010000205.1_pt1 | contig 114194 bp, 101 predicted proteins | sample 9269731 | NCBI WGS metagenome assembly JAESGN01 (sample SAMN15720683, study PRJNA650826) | algae metagenome | isolation source: Mojavia pulchra JT2-VF2 and co-occurring heterotrophs from desert soil | place: USA: Cadiz Valley, Joshua Tree National Park, CA | collected 1998-06-08
CATCAAAGCCTCATTGCTCAACCTCCATCCCAGAGTGCGATTGCCTCCGGCACTGCGCTTTAGCGCAATCGCTACCTTTCTTTGTTCCTTAGTATACCTGTACTAAATTTAGATGCGTTTGCCCTGGATGCGGTAAATGAGGAAAAAGGTGTAAATATGCTAAAATAGAGCCATTAAGCCGTCTTTATGGCTCCGGTTCAGCACTTAAGGATTGATGATTCGGTAGTAAATTGCGGCAACCAATAAAATTGCCAAAATAACTAAGATAAAAGCGTTGCGGAATATAGAGGGTAGTTCGTCTTTATCCGTGATTACATTATCTCGTTGCACCTGACTTATAGGCTCAACTTTCCTTGTTTTTTTGTGATTCTTGTAACCACCCGTGTTCTCTGTCAACGAAATAATATTTTCAGTTTTTGTTTGTTGCTGTTCTTTGGCTTTCATAAGATTTTCTGAATCCTTGTAGTTTTTCTGCTGTAAGTTTCCAAAGATTCATTAATAACTACATCATGCTTGGGAATTACCTTAGCTTGATGAGTAGTTATCCCAAAAGTTTAATTTGATATAAAGTTTATTTGTAATTGTAGTTACCTTATATCAATATGAACGCTGGCAGAATGACCTGCGTATTGTTACAACTGTGAGTTGCCCAGGTGTGCAATTAGACTGATATTTAAGTTTTTGCATATTCAAAATCTATGGGAAAATCTGCTGTAAATTTAAAATAAAACCGGGGAGAACATCTTCACCGGATAAACTTGTAGGAGATTGTAAAACTAATGGTGCTTGATTAGGACGATAAATTATTACTTGTTTATCTTTGGGATTAATTAACCAACCAAGTTGTAAGCCATTAGCTAAGTATTCCTGCATCTTGGCTTGAGTGTCTTCCACATCATCAGTTTCTGAAACCAATTCCACTGCAAAGTCAGGACACAAGGGGAGATATTTTTTTCTTTGTTGTGGTGTAAGAGCATCCCACCGTTCCATCTTTACCCAAGAAGCATCAGGAGAACGAGTTGCACCATTGGGAAGTTTAAAACCAGTGGAAGAATCAAAAGCTTTTCCGAAATTATTTTGACTGTTCCAAAGCCATAGTTGACCTAACAAATCAAAATTCCGGTTTCCTGTTTCTCCCCCAGTGGGTGACATAATTACTAATTCTCCTTCAGCAGTTAATTCCAGCCGCAGTTCTTGATTTACGGCAACAAGAAGTTCAAATTCCTCATCCGTAAATTTGAGATTAGGAGGTAATTGTAAAGTTAAAGCAGTCATAATTAATTCCACTCCACAGAAATGCTAGTTGCATCAAACCCATGCGCTGCCGATCCTCACCAGATCTAACTACGCCATCGAAGTGTTTTTTCTTTAATTGGGTTAACGAAAGAACGTCCCTGGGTTTGAGACCGAGCAAATTCTGCTTTCAATCTATAATACCAACGGGCTTGTGCATCGGCATCTCCAACTAAAGTTAAGGGTGGATTATATTTCAAGCCGATTTGTTGTTTAAGCAAAATTTCTCGATCTTGATTGAGAAAACTGCGTGTAAACCATAGCAACAATGGTTTGAAAATGGGAAACCACGGTAAGGTTGTGTAGAACAGAGTTGTTTCCTCTGTTTCAGTTTCGGAAATGGGAGTAATTGCTGTCAAGTTACAGACTATATGTTTATCGGTGGACACCCGCTCAATACGAATTCCCGGTAAACGGAATGAGATTTCGATCTGTGGATTGCGCCCAATCAAGCGATAGAAAAAGGTTTGTTGTTCTATTGGATGCTTTCGCATGGTAAAGCCGTACAAAGATGGTTCAAAGGTTTTGTCTACCTCCTTTAGTGTTTGAGGGGAACGCCACCACCACGCCTGGTGAACGAAAGCAATATGAGCGGGATCGATCAATCCCACCACGGCGTGATCGACATCACAGGGAAGGCGGATGGACTCAACGGCTTGGGGAGCTTGGTTGGCAAATTCAGGGATGAGAGGGATTTCTCCTAGCTCTAAAGAATTCTCATCATTTGACATATAAATCCAAATATTTCCTTGCGCCTCTTGTATTGGATAGCTTTTCGTTTCACTTCCTTTGGCAAAGATTGCGCCTGAGCGATCGCGACTAAAAACGATTAGCTCGTTCAAGAGGGTTTTTGCAAGTAATTGTCCAGGTTTTAGCTGTTTACTAGGTAACGCATAGTACCAAGTATTTCTTAAAAACAAAGGTATTTTAGCCATCTTAGAGTTAGGGTTAGGTTAAATTGTGGCACAAAAGGTTAAGTAGTTGTAGATCAAGCCAATTGACTCACCTACATCAGCTGTCGTGCTTCTTGAATTCATTGCGCCATCAGCCCAGAGTTACGATACAGCTGATTAGGTTGTTGCTGTATTGTTTGTGTTGTTATTACCTGGAAGCGTAAAATCCGCTTTTGGAGGTCATGCAGAGATACCTGAGCCAGTTGATTAACTGAGCAAATACCAACGTGAAGCAGCAACCCGTAGTACTGACAACCAACCGATGGTAGCCTTGAAAAATCTGCTAATGCAGTCGATTTATTAATATGCTGAATATGCATCTGCATTTGAGCAGCTAAGTTTTGTTTGAATGAATTGCCAACACCAAGCCTGCATCAAGAAAATAGAGATAAGTCTCTACTTGAAGATGATTAATTCTTGAAACTGTGTAGAACACTTCAGATGCAGGCCTCTGCTGCCTACACTGAAGAACTCAGGGGGGAGTGGTTTGATTTATTGTATTCGACAATAGAGTCGGGAATACCCGCAACAGCCATCTAGAGGCAGTGGAGAGTACCCCACAAGGCACTTTTGCCATCATTTTTGGGGTGTCTCACAAAAGTTATCATGTTTATGATATGCGATCGCAGTGATTATAGCTATAGTTCATATAGGATTCATATCTGATTTTTGAAATACACGTAGGGTGGACTTTGCAACTATTCGTGCAGAAAAGCAGGCGAATTCTAGTTCAGCTTTGGCGCGATCGCCCTTTGGGAGCATTGCATCTAACGAGTTTAGCCTGCGGTGGCTGCTCATAGTCTGTGTGAGCCATTCACCTACCAAGCGTTGTGCATACTGCCTTACTCTCCAATCAGTATGCTTACTGCCTCACTCTTGTTAACGGGTGCGGCTCTTTAGAGTGCGAATTACGCACTGGCAATTTTATTTAGATTAAGGCGCTAGGAGGAAACTTGAACGGGACAATTCTGAAGCGAGAGAGGTACTTAATGCTTCTCTTATATTAAATTTAGGGGTGTCCACTTTTCCAGTGTTGGCACCCTTTCTTTTTTATACTCAACTTATGTTAGGCGATCGCAAGCTTTCGGCTCAATGATATACCAAAATGAATGCGTGAATTACTCAAATGAAAAAGCAAACTGGAGTTTGAGAAAGTAAAAGCTTCTTTTGCTTGCGGAAAACACCAAAATGAGAAAGCAAAAGCTGCTTTTGAGAAAGTAAAAGCTGCTTTTGCTTGCGGAAAACACTAAAATGAGAAAGCAAAAGCTGCTTTTGAGAAAGTAAAAGCTTCTTTTGCTTGCGGAAAACACTAAAATGAGAAAGTAAAAGCTGCTTTTGAGAAAGTAAAAGCTGCTTTTGAGTAAGTAAAAGCTTCTTTTGCTTGCGGAAAACACCAAAATGAGAAAGTAAAAGCTGCTTTTGAGTAAGTCAAATGGCATTTTGAGTAAGCAATCAAGCATCGTTAGTTAATTCAATATAAATTTCAGTCTAGGCGATCGCAGCAGCCGTCAACAAATCATTAAAAATTCCGAAAAGGCTTGTGTAATCTGCGCGAATGTGTAAGTTCTAGCTTTATGTAGGGCGAGTAATGTCCAGTACTCTTGGCTGCGGCTAATTGAAACTCTGCATTTCAATTTCTAATTCTAGATAGCCTGTCTGCTCATCAAAACTCCTTTTAAAGGTAAACTCTTCACTAGCGCCAATCACTATTTCAGCAGTTGTATAGATTAGGCATCCATTATCAAGATGTCCACCAATAGTTTTACCTTGTTTGTCAGCGATCGCAATGTGTAAATGTACGCCTGTGGTTGCTATTGTTCCATTAAGAGTGAGTATTTCAAATTTATCGTTGAAAACTGTACTATTGTCTTGATTGGCAAAGCGAATTTTTGCCTGTTTTAAACTGCCAATTGCACTCAAGATAAACCCTGCTTTAATATCTTGCTGGATGGCAAATTGCTTTAGGCTTTGCCTTAAATCTTCATTTGGTTTGAGTCTAATAGCAAAGAGTTTCATTAGTTAGTTATTCTACATTAATACAAGGATACTTGAGCCGTATTTCTACTGTGGTTTTTTCATACTGCTTTGAATAATATATACAAATATATTATCAGGGTATAAATATGTCAGAGTTGCCACCACAGTGTCAAGATTTAAAACAACAAGTTGAATATATATTACAGCTTTTACAGCAAGAACCCACACTGCGTTCTTATGACATTACACCTGTGCAAACTTCGCTTGATAAAGCAATTTCTCCAAGATTTGAAATTGTGTTTGCAGGTGCGTTTAGTGCAGGTAAATCTATGCTGATTAACGCGCTACTAGAACGGGAATTGTTATACAGTGCAGAAGGACACGCTACTGGTACAGAATGCAAGATTGAGTATGCACCAGCTGCTCAAGAACGTGTTGTTTTAACATTTCTGAGTGAGGCAGAAATTCGAGAACAAGCTGTTGCTTTATGTCAAGAATTAGGATTTAAAACAGTAGCAAATATTAATCAAACTGATGTAATTGATTTACTTAGCCAAGGTTGCCAAGCTATCCTCCAGCAAGAGGGTGGAGAGAGTAAATCGGAACGTGCAAAACAAGCCAAGGCGTTACAGTTGTTGCTTGAAGGATATGTGGTAAATCGTCAACATATCCATACAGTTAATAATGCCACATATTCAATGGAGCAATTTAACTTTTCTAATCTCAAAGAAGCTGCTGGATATGCGCGCCGTGGTAGCAATAGCGCTGTTTTGAAGCGGATTGAATATTATTGCAACCATCCTCTATTGCAAGACGGTAACGTAATTATCGACACCCCAGGAATTGATGCGCCAGTAGAGAAGGATGCACAACTAACTTATGACAAAATTCAACATCCTGATACTTCAGCAGTGGTGTGTGTCTTAAAACCTGCTGCTGCGGGTGATATGACGAAGGAAGAAACAGAACTTTTGCAAACTATGCGAGGGAATAGCGGAATACGCGATCGCGTTTTCTATATTTTCAACCGCATTGATGAAACTTGGTACAATGCCCAGTTAAGGCAAAGGCTAGATGAATTAATTAATGGACAGTTTCGAGATAGTAACAGAGTTTATAAAACCAGTGGATTACTAGGTTTTTATGGCAGTCAAATTAAACAAACAACAACAAGCGATCGCTTTGGTTTAGATTCAATTTTTGCTGCAAGTGTTAAAGGTTTAGATGGTAGAGAGGAAACGCCTCAATTCGTTAGTGAATTTAATCGCTACTGTGTCAACTCTAGTAAATTATTAGCCAGTAGTTTCCGAATATCTGTTAATAATTTTGAAACTCCCAATCAAAACTATGTGCGGATTTTATCTGAACATGGAACACCTTTGATTAACCAACTAATTCAAGATAGTGGTATTGAAGAATTTAGAACTGCTATTACTCGCTACCTTACCGAAGAAAAACGCCCACAGCTTTTTCAAATTCTAGCTGATGATTTGGAAAATGTTTGTATTAACTTGAAAAAACATTATCAGTCAGTACAACGGGATTTATATAGTCAACCGCGAGAAATTGAAACTATGAAGTCCCAGGAATTACAACGCCTCAATCAGCAATTACAGCAAATAGGCAAAGACTTTAGCCAGCACATTACTGAAGAAGTTAACCAAATAATTAATAATGCTTGCGATATTTTTGAGGCAGATTTTCGCCATTTGCAATCACGGATGATTCGTCGTTTAGATGAGTTGCTAGATACATTTTCTGTCGCTGATGCTTATCGGCGTGCAACCCTTAGCCATCCTCGCAATGCGACTGCACCTCTACTTGCTATTTTAGTGGAAGCATTTTATTATTTAGCTAATCAGTTAGAAGATGTTTTAATCGAGTCTTGCCAGCAAATAATTGCTAATCTATTTCAACATTTAATAGACAAAATCCGCAAGTCAGAATATTATCGTCACTTGTATCGCTTGTTAGGTAATGATAGCGGTATTGAACAACAGATCAAAGAAGTAGAAAAGCTAGTTTCTCAAGCGCTGGTGAGTGCAGCAAGTGTAGAGTGCGATCGCTTTGTCAGAGAAAGCCCCAGATTTTATGAAGAAGGTACTTTTTCTATATATCAGTTTCGCCAGACTTTACAGCAAACTTCTCAAGGTTACGACTGCGAAAGCATGGTAGAAGCAGAACCAGCAATTAGACAGTTATTAAAGCTAGATTTTGAGCCGAAAGTTTCCCAAACCATTCGCAAATCTTTCCGCCAAACTATCAATCAAATCCTCAAAAATCAGTTATTAGCAATGGCTGAACATCAAGCAGATGAAATAGTACAACAGTATCCCAATGCGCGGACTTATTTAGAGAAAACTTTAGAACAAGAAGCTGAAGAAAAAATCATTAATAATCAACGTTTGCTAAATGCAGTTGAGCAAAAAATAACAAAATACAATGCATCGGTCAATAGTATCAATGATTGTCTACATATAATGCATTCATCAGATTATTTATTACCTGTGATTGCTGAATATGACTCGGAATATTTTGTTAATAATATGGTAGATAATAAGTATATACCTTCAAATGGTTTATCAAATGCTCTGATAGAGGATTTAAATTGTATTTAACTTAACTAGCTTAATTGTCCATAATTGTAGGGTGGTACAGCCCACCTTACAAACTAAATAATTTTTACATACATATAGGATGATATGGAAGATAGATTCAAACTATTAGAGTGCAATGATAATGATGTTTTTTCATTTCCTGGTGATGTGACATCAAAAGTAGGTAGTTTTAAAGAAAAAGTTCGTAAAGCATTCGGTAAAACAGCCGGATCTCAATTTACTAATGAATTAATTGCTCAAAAGGTAAATATAGATGCTAGTAAATTGCATCCAAATGGCGCTGCTGGAACTTTTGAGGGTTGGTTTAATGAAGGGATAAATTATGAACTTCTTACTTTGGGTTCTCAAAGCTGGAAGAAAGGAAAAATTAAAATTAACATCAACGTTGAATTTTTCGTTGAAGAAGACGAAAACCTAGAAATAGTAAATAATAATGATTCAGGAATTTCTGAGTTTGAATCACCACTTGATGACCTGAAACGCATGATTAACCAATAAACTTAATTCAGGTGATAGACAAAGTACTGCGATCGCAGATAACTTAATTAAGTTTGCTAATTTATTTGTTTGTGCAATCAAGCTTTAAATTAGGCAAATATTTACATGACTAAATTATCAATAGTTCTTTAAATATTCATGAATAAACCCCCCGCATTCGCATCCCACCGCAAGTAAAAACATATGTCTTTCAACGCGACAAATATCAATGCCAAAGCTGTGGTAAGACAACTTTAGAAACTGACCTTACCATCGACCATATTATTCCTCTTGCCCGTGGCGGTCAAAATGATATCAGTAACCTACAGACTCTTTGCTATACTTGCAATCAGCAAAAAAAAGACCACATTGACTCTCGTTTCAGACGCCACTTTGATTCTTAATATAAAAATCCTAAATCATTTAGAAAAAATTTTAATTAGTGTAGGGTGGGCAATGCCTACCCTACAACGTGTATGTCAAAAAGAAAATTTTGAAAAAAGAATGCGACAAAATGTTGTGCCCTTACGAATAATTTATATGTCGCAAACATTATTTGAATTGGTATAAGCCTCTCTCTGCTTTGGAGAGGGTTTCTTTAGAATCTGTCGAACTCATATTAAAGTCGAATTTTGTAGATAAAAAAGAACCATGTCTTCTATATAGAGACATGGCAAACTTTAAGAGTATTTACTTATTTTAGTAGATGTTTAATAAGATTTAGTCTTATTTAAGCGCATCTCTTAATCGCTTGAGTAACTTGGCCAATTCAAAAAATTATGGAGCTTTTGGCCTGCTTTCTAGCACAATTTTGTTGTAAGCATTGATAGCAGCATCAGCATTGAGTCTGTTGAAACTAACTTTAGCTATTAGCGTTTAGATTCATCCCAAGCTTTGATTGCAGCCCTTAGTTCCTTAAGAAACTTACTCATCTCCATAAATTGTGGATCTTTTGTAAGTTTCTGGAGAGTTTCGGGACTGCTTTCTAGCACAATTTTGTTGTAAGCATTGATAGCAGCATTTAGCTGAACGATACTCACATATGGTGTTTCGCTATTTTGCCCTTTTGGGATTTCACTGTTTTGGGCAATAGCAGTACCTCCTGCTAAATTTTTAGTACTTGCTAGTAACTGCATTAGGTTTGAACTACCAACAGACAGACATGGTGTTGTTGATAAGGGAGAGACATATAGAATAGATAGTGCATTGATGAGCGCTTTCACAGATGCTTGGGAAGTACCTAAATTTTCAAAAGCAGTCTGTAACTGAGATGCTGCTGCACAGGAATTTGTCCCCCTAAGTAAGAGGACGGCAAGAAGACCATCTGGGTTATCGGGGGATGGGCCGTTGCTAGTCAGCTTTCTAGCTATGTTATTAAGATGTTCCTGAACTTCTTGCGGGGCAATAAGTTGGTTAATTGGATCATTGGGTGATCTATTAAATCGAGGGCGGAAACTACCACCAGATGAACTTGATGAATCTACACTACTTCCTTGATTAACCAATCGGCCAGCGTTCGCTCTGGTAGGTACAACTATCAGAGAAGTTAATAACATAAATACGAGGCCAAGACTTAAGGAAGATTTTGACTTTTTCATGGCTTTTATCTCCAATTTAATCAGTGAGAAAATGCAGAACTTAAAACTCGAAAATATATCCCACATTTACAGCAAAGCCAAGACCGTTCTCAAAATTGCTAGTCACATCTGTAAAAATAGTGTTGACAACTAGAGGTGTCTTTCTAAAAGGAGTAAAGGATGCACCCATGTTCAGAGCATTCCCAGTCCAGCTACTTACTAGAGATACTTGAGATGCAACCCGTAAACCTGCGCTACCGAAAACATTTACAGAATTATCACCCCTTCTGAGCGCACCTAAAGAGCTAAAATCGCCAGTGCCAATACCCACCGATAAAGTTAGAGGTAATTTGTTACCTTCATTATTTGGTTGTAAGTCAAATGCTTTAGTAACTACTCCGTAAAAAGTTTCTTTATCGTTGCCAGCATCTCCCCATTTAATTGGGTTGTACCAACCAAGTGCTACGGCTGTACCATCAGTAAAGTATTTATGTAGTTTTAGCCCAATAGCGCCACTCTCGCCAAAGTCTCCACCGAAGCTTTGTCCGCCTACACTAATAACGTTGAAATCGAATTCTAGCCCTACAGATTTAACTGCATCTCCTACACCAAAGCCAAAAATTAGGGAACCGTCAACTTTACCTTTATCTAGCGGGAAATATACTCCTCCACCAATAAAGGCTTGACGCCAACTTGCACCATATCCAGTAGGAGTACCAGCACTAGAACCAGGCGCTATTGTTAGAGGTTCCTGTAGCGTAACAATGGGTTCAATCAAAAGTTCTTGGCGTAATCTATTGGTTTCTCCTAAGGTGTCACCTACAACACCAGAAGAATCTGTTTGAGCAATTAGCTGGGGTTGCTTTTGCTCGATTATGGTTTCAGCCTTTTTGGTTGTAACCAATTTTTGGGCTAAGTCTGCATCTGGTTTTGCTGTCTGTCGGGATAGGAAGTTTACATCTGTCCGTTTAAACAATTTTTGCTCTAAAGCTGCTGCTGGTTTTGCCACCCTCGCAAAAGTAGCAGAAGATTTTTGTGGCGCTGGGAAAGAACTAAATTCAACGCTGGGATTGTGATTTTCCACAGTCACTTGTCCCCAGCCCAAATCTTGTCCTGCCAAAATTTCAGAACTAGCATAATCCTCAAATGGGGTTTGCGAAGAACTGAATTCACTGCTGGGATTGCCAGCTACCAACTTATCCTCAGCAGCAGCGGGATTCGCTGACATAGCCATAGTCAGCAGAAGGCTTGCTACGGCAGTTCTTCCTAAACCCAAGAAAATATACCGCACCCAATTGGGTACTAATATACTTAAACTTTTTTCTCTCATCACGGCATTTTCCTCACACGTTGAAAAAAATATAACATCATATTTGGAATATGCATCCCAAATTAAAGTATTGATAAATACAGGAAAAATAAAATTTTTAATTTATTTCCTAGAGATATAAAAGCCTAAACAGCTTCTAATGCGGCAATATCAAGATTAGACATAACGATCACGAACCTTCATGCTGAGAAAAATGAGGTTATTTAATATTCTTTGCTGTCCAAATTACCCTGTACTACTACCAATAGTGATTACCCGGTAGATATGCATACAAATAATCACATGCTGGAATACCCTGTGACAAAACTGTGTTGAATTTAGCATCCTTACGGGTGAAGAGTTTAAGCAACCCGTAGATCTCGGTAGATGATCCGTCCTAATGCGTAAATGCAGCTTTGTGGACAGCCGTGGAATTTACTATTCAGTTATAGTCGCAAAATTTTAGAACGCCAAATATCTTTAAAAATAGCTGAAATACCTACAATCCTGTTGTAGGGCATTTTTACCCTATCTTTAAATATTGGGCAATAGCGATATCTTCAGGCTAACCAACCCGGTTTAGAAGCTTATTTATTAAGTAACTTCAACAAGCGTGCGATCGCAAATAGAACCCGTGAAAGCATTGTAAATTTAATACCTCTAAACCCCCAACCTTCTTCCTTTGAAGGAAGGGTTAGGAATTTTATGCAAACATAGAAAAAATTGGACTTACAGAAAGTGTAATGTCACTCATGTAAAGACAGGAACGTCTAGATTTTAATTTTTTCCCCAAGTTCCGGTGAACACAAACGTTTGTTGGGGTTTTCGTTGACGGGGAGCCAACTCACGTTGTTGGTATTGTTCAGGTAAAGTTTGAAGATCGCCTGGATATCCAACTGCGATCGCAGCTACTGGTTCATACCCCTCTGGAATACTATACAACTCCCTTGCCTTAGACACATCAAATCCTGCCATCTGGTGAACGAACAAACCTAAGGCAGTTGCTTGAATTGTTAGACTGCAAACTGCGGCCCCTACATCGTGAAAAGCATGACGATTTTCTTTGCCATTTTTCTCAAAATGTAATTTTGCTACCGAAATCATCAGAACGGGAGCGTTTTTTGCCCATACTTGATTTCCTTCTGCTAGACAACTAAGCAGACGATTGAATTCTTCTGCATTGTCCTGAGTGGCAAAAATAAAATGCCAAGGCTGCTCATTATAGGAAGAAGCCGCCCAACGAGCTGCTTCAAACAAACTGCTAAGGGTTTCTGGCTCAATGCGTTTTTCTGAAAATGCCAGAGGACTCCAGCGTTGTTGCAGCAAAGGATCAATTGGATACTGAGAATTAGCAGATTTTTCCATGATTATCTAAGCTTAATAACGATTTGTATTCCAGACAGGCTGGACAAGATAAAGCACTTACCTGTATGTATTTAAAGATAATGCCTGTAATTATGCAGATGTTGAAATACAAGTTAACTTTTGCCAACAGTTACATTCCAAGCACATTCGGCCACAGTATTTTCTAGCAGAAAATAGATGCTGTAATAGTATAAAAAATTATATTAAGTCTTCACTTTGGTGCATTTTGGGGAGCTTATGTGGAGTAATTTCAAAGTATTTTTATTTTCTTGCATTGTTATGAAAGTATCGCCCCTTCCTTTGTGCGAAGGGGCGATTATCCTTTAAAACAGAAGAGGTCAGTTTTTTTCTATGCCTAACTGATATCATGTCCGTTTAAATAACCGTCATTGCGACCGAAGGAAAGCAATCCCAAAAACTTTGCGATTGCGTCGTTTCACTTCGTTCCACTCGCAATGACATATTCAGGGTGATTTGCCGGACATCATATGAGTCATCTGGATTTTCCTCTCAATTACCTGAGTATTCACTGCCAGATATAGATAAGAATAAACAGAACAATCCAGATGACATCAACGAAGTGCCAGAACAACGAAGTTGCATTCACACCGAAGTGGCCTGAGTCGTAGTTACCGGGGATGAAAGAGCGGACAAAAATAATCAACTGCAACAGGATGCCACTTAATACGTGCAAGCCGTGAAAGCCTGTTAGCAGGTAGAACATCCCACCGAATGTTCCTGACGTGAAACCAAAGGCGAGACCTTTCCATTCAATCGCTTGCCCTACTAAAAAGTAGCTTCCCATAGCCATTGTTGCTAAGAGAAACAAACGAAATTTCATTAAATCGTGACGCTGAAGAGCGCGTTCTGCCAGATAAATAACAAAGCTACTAGCAACAAGAATCACTGTATTAATTGCAGGTTCCTTAACTTCTAGCCCAGAAACTCCAGCGGGTAGCCAGTTAGGAGTCGTTGTTTTATAGACAATATATCCAGCAAAAAAACTCAGGAAAATGACGCTTTCTGACAGTAGGAAGACAATAAAGCCAAACATTTTATTGCCTTCTTCGTCATGAGTATGCTCACCACCTGTGTGATGTAACTCCCCAGAAGTGAGATAACTATCCATTGCTTAAATTCTCCTTGATCTTGCAGAAGAAGCTTGAGTGATAGGTAATTGAGATGAAGGAGGAGGGAAAAGAATCAACGAACCGCAGAGGAGCCAGTGCGTTGCGGAGGACACTGCGTTGGGCGGCTTCGCCGACTTGAAGCAAGTGCCGGTTGAGGTTCCCTCAGCTAAACTCTGCGTACCTCTGCGTTTAAAAATTTACTTTCCTCATTTCCTCTCAGGAATAGCATCAGCAATTAACGGTTCAGACTTGCCGTAGCCGTAGGGTTCGCTGATAACGATAGGAATTTCTTCAAAGTTCTCTACTGGAGGTGGTGAAGAAACCAACCATTCCAACCCAATTGCCCGCCAAGGATTATCAGGTGCTTTCTCACCATGCATCCAGGAAACTATCATGTTGAAAATGAAAGGCAAGGTAGACATTCCTAAGAAGAACGAGCCGAGACTAGCGATGATATTCCAGAATTCGTACTCTGGGGCGTAGGAAGAGACGCGACGTAACATTCCCTGCAATCCTAATGGGTGCATTGGTAAAAAGTTGATGTTAGTACCAATAAAGGCCAACCAGAAGTGCAACTTGCCCCAACCTTCGTAGTACATCCGCCCGGTCATTTTGGGGAACCAGTGGTAGAAGGCTGCATACAAGCCCATCGTCACGGTACCGTAGAGTACATAGTGGAAGTGACCAACCACAAAATATGTATTGTTAACGTGAACATCAACAGGCACAGAAGAAAGCATGATGCCTGTGATGCCTGCGAAGACAAACATGATTAGTCCACCCAGAGCAAATAGCATTGGTGTAGTCAGCCGCAGTTTACCGCCCCAAATTGTCGCCACCCAAGCAAATACCTTAATGCCAGTGGGTACAGACACACACATTGTGGTCAGCATGAAAATCATCCGCATCCAGCCAGGTGTACCGCTGACATACATATGGTGTACCCAAACGATACCGCTAACTACCGCAATTAAGATTGATGAAATAGCAACTACTTTGTAACCAAATAAAGGTTTGCGGCTATAAACTGGGAAGATTTCTGAGAATATGCCAAAGATAGGCAGAATAATCACATAAACGGCAGGGTGGGAGTAGAACCAGAAGTAGTGCTGAAACATGACTGGATTCCCGCCTTTGCTGGGGTCAAAAAAGGCAGTGCCAGCAGTGAGGTCAAGTAGCAGCATTACTGCGCCAGCGGTCAAGGCAGGTAGTCCGAAGAGTTGGATAATTTGGGCACTAAATACTGCCCAAACAAACAGGGGCATACGGAAGAAGGTCATGCCTGGTGCCCGCATTTTAACGATTGTGGTGACAAAGTTGACTGCCCCCATAATCGAGGAGACGCCAGATACTGCGACTGCTAGTAACCAGAGAACTTGACCATTAATCAAATTACCTGTGGGGTTTTGCAGACTGACAGGTGGGTAAGCCCACCAACCTGCTTGGGCTGGGCCACCTGGAACAAAAAAGCTGGCCATTAAAAGAATCCCGACTACTGGAACCATCCAGAAGGCGACGGCGTTGAGGCGGGGAAATGCCATATCTCGTGCGCCAATCATCAATGGCACTAGATAGTTGGCAAAACCAACGAGTGAGGGAAATGTCCACAAAAACAGCATCACTGTGCCGTGCATGGTGAACATACCGTTGTAGACGGTGCGGTCTATGAGGTCTGATTCGGGCGTAATCAGTTCTCCTCGCAGTACCATTGCAAAGATACCGCCGACCAGAAAGAAGAGGAATGAGGTTACAAGGTATTGAATACCAATAACCTTGTGGTCAGTGCTAAAGCTAAAGTATCGCTTCCAGTCACCTGGGGATTCGTGGTGGGGCTTCCCACTAGGGAGGCTGATGCCTTCAATAGGGATATTTGTCATCGGTTAGTTTCCTTTCAACCAGGAGAATTGACTAGAGGTGCTGACCCAGGCGCTACTGTAGTCCAACCAGTTTTGACTGACTGATTGGATGCTTGGGCATACTCATAAGCTGCTTGATTATTAGCTGGAGATGGCTTTTGGGTCGCTGCTTGGGCAAGCCACTGGTGGTAATCTTCGGGAGATTCGACCACCACATCTGCGTGCATCGTTGCAAAGTATGTGCCGCTAAATTGAGAATCGGTCAGTTGGTATTTGCCAGTGCGAATCGGAGTGAACTCAAAGTCAATCTTGTGGTTGGGAATAATATCTTGTTTGAGCCGGAAAGCAGGAATGTAAAAGCCGTGGAGAACGTCCTCAGATTGCAGTGCCAAGCGCACGCGGCGATCGCTTGGTAGGTGCAGTTCGGTACTGGTAACATCTCTTTCTGGATAATGGAATACCCATGCCCACTGTTTAGCAACTACGTCGATGTTTTCAGCCGGAGATATCCCCGCGTCTTGGATAGGTGCTGCATAGGCCGATTCCATACCCATTGGATTATGCAGGTGAACAAGTTCCATCGGGCCTTGAATGCCCATTTTTTCGTAGACTTGGTAGCTATAACCTGCAATCCAAAATACTAGCAGGATGGGGATTGCTGTCCAGATAACTTCTACTGCTACATTACCTTCAATTGCCGGGCCATCGCTGAAATCATCTTTGATTGCCCGATGGAAGATTACAGAATACATGAGAGTGCTAGTTACTCCCAGGAAAATGAACGCGCCCAGCGTCACTAAGAAGCTGATCAAATCATCAATTAGCTGGGATTCAGCCGCCGCTTGTGGAGGAAGCCAGAAATAAGCCTGCTTACCTATCCATATACTAGTAACAGTCACGGCGATCGCGCCTGTTATCAGTGTCAAAATATTTAAAATCTTCTGGAGTTTCATGGTTATTAGCCAGTAATGAAGTGCTAAGTATAGTTGTCTCCCCCAATGCCCAATGCCCCATGCCCTCTTGTTACTTAAGCATTGTGTTGAGGTCTTTGCCCATTCGCAGCAAACTATCTGCTGTATTGTGTACACCAAACTCGGTAGCCAATTGCGCCCCCAAGGTTCCGTGGACGTACATAATAAACATGACTGCTAGACCTGTAAGTAGGTAACCCCATTGCACTTGCCTATCTGCATCTCTGCACACAACGAAGCGCTGAAATCCTCTCCAGGCAGTCATGCCGATAATTATCGCTAATAACAAAACACCACCGACACCATGCCAAAGCATGGTATCCATTGCTTGCAATCCCCAAGCGCTTTTCACGTCAGTTGGTGGCTGTGCCAGCATCATTTCGTAAAAGCCAGCCCCTACTGTGAAAAAGGTAATAACGGATGAAGCTACCATGTTGTACCAGCCAACATCAAAGAAGTTGGTACGTTCAACAGAAATCGCCAAAAACTTGAACACCCATTTTTGGAAAGGGAATAGTGCCCCAACGATATCAAAAGTAATGCCAATAATGAACAGGCCTAGAGTGAGATGGACTAAGTTAGGATGAATCGGAATGCTGTAAGGCAAACCGTTTGGGCCTAGTTGTCCGCTCAATTGGTTAATTAGTTCTGAATTCATGGCAAAATACCTTCTTTGAGCGCTTCAACCACTGGTACTGTGTGGAGTCCATATACCCAAACCAGTTCATCACCAAGGTATACTTGCAAGCCAACTATTGCTGTTAAAATTAGCCCTGCTCCCAGATAATAAATCGATATTCTCTGTGGGTCGCGGGCACGAATTACATAACGCCAAGCTGTAATTGCTGCGATGATTCCTGACAACGACCAACCTATGAACGTATGCACGTTTAGCACTGATTTAGCTATTTCGTAAGGTTGTGCTAAACCTGCTTCAAACTGCCCAAAAATGATGGCTACAAATATAGAAATTGTAGCAATGAACATATTCCACCAACTCACCTCAAATAACCGGGAGTTGCGGGTAAAATAGCCAATTACATCACAGCAGAAGGCGAACAACACCATCGCAATTACGAAGTGGACAACGATGGGATGAATCGTATCGGGATACGGTAAATTGTGGTCGTTTAGATTTGTAAGATACTCAAACACGGTATTCTCCTAAGCATATCTGCTGTACCTCAAAAAAACTTCGATAATTGATAACCAAAAACTCTCACTACAAACTATCTACCAATTACCGGAACATATAAATACATATACTTGGGGCGATATCCGGTTGTTTAAATATCAGGGCTATGGTAGAAAAGCTGCGTGAATTGGGTTCAATCTTTAGCGAAGGATTTTAGTTTTAATTCATTGCTTCATGCTGATGTTCTGAGATAGCGACTCTTAATGTTTACCAAAGAAAATCGCCGTTTTTCCTTTGATTGGTTTGACCTATCTTTTAGCTTAAGGATTTTTTTAGTAGTTGTCAAAAGAGCCGAAATCAAAAAAAATAGGAGTAGTTTTTTTATCAAAAAAGGGTTTTTTGAAATGTATCAAACTTAGCAGCTTCAAAAAACTTAAATGTAACCGTACAGCTTTTTATTAATTTAATTACGTTTTGAAACAATTAAATTGTAGTTTTAATTACAAATCTTCTGAATTGAACTTGTCTAGAGTAATCGTACTCAATAAATAGTTAGCTTTTATAAATTTCTAGGACTTAGCCTCAATGTTTATGAAAGAAGCTTCTAATATTCATAACAATATGTAGATAAAAAATATATCCTTCAATAGAATTATTTAGCAATTAATTTTAGGTGACTGTGAGGTTTATCAATTACCCTATCGTTTCGCCTAACCGCCTACTAAATTGATGTACGGCTTGATTTATTCAAATAAATCTTTGGGTTCGTATCGTTCATGCAGCAAAAAATCTATTGACGCTATCATGAGATAAATCTTCCATAATTTCTGCCAAACGTGTGCAGCCTGGATATTTTGATTTTGCCAGTAGAAACAACGTATAAGTATCCAAGTCACCTCCGCACTGTTGATGTCTTAGTAATCGCTCTAATCGCCCGAACCCTAAATACAGACAGGTAAGTTATCTGTTTTTCACGCCTCTAGTAACTAGCGATCGCCTACAACACTGCGCTCCGCGCAATCGCTTGTTTTTCGCATTTTTATGCACGTATTGCTTTTATTGTCAATACGTAATAACGGTTTTAAGGGCATTCATTTGTCAAGTGGATAAATAATTTGGCAATTGACATCCTACGGCTACAAAAACGAGCATAGTCATGTTTTCGTAGCTGTGCGATGAGTTAAAGAAAGCTATGCCTATCCACAAGCTGTTTTGCCTCTACGCACCTGATCGCCATTAAAGTATTCATTGTTACTTGCTATGCACAAGGAATTAAAGAAACCTAGCTTTTTCATAAGCAAGCTATGACTTCTGCTAGAGGGATAATTACTTTTTTCCAGTTAATCTTGATTTGTACTCAAAATAGTCAATTGGCTGGAAAATAGGTTAGATTTTACCAGTTTTCACCACTAACCTATTACTCCATTTGTCAGGTTATTTACAGCTAGAACCTAATTTCGGTTTCTAATGAAAGTAGCCGAATTTGGCGACAGCTAATGAATCCTGTAACTGTGAAAAAAATCAAGAATGAACCATTGGAGTATTGGAATGAAAAATTTGTTTTCTCAAGCGATCGCTCATATCAGTTCCCTGTTTAATGGACTGCAAGCAAAGCGCTTCTTGGCTGTTGTCCTAGTTGGTTTTCTCGTGCTGACGACAAATATTAATTCTGGACGCGATGACAAAGCCTTGCGTGAAACTGTCCGCGAACGAGTAGAACAGAATGATGCTCAAAGACCAAAAACAACAGGGCAATGGAATAGAGAAGCTCGTGAAACTGAAGACTCTCCTGGTGAACGGCTTCAGAAGATTGGCAAAGAATCAGCAGAAGCTTTCAAAGAATTTGGCTCAGGCTACGCAGAGGGTGCTAATAAAACTGCTGGTGACGTAAAAGAAGGTGCAGCAAAAGCAGCCGACAATATCTCCAGATAAGAAGTACGACACTGGCATTGAGTACTAGTACTAGCGATAGTTGCAATCTGCAATCGCACATGAATTTCTGAGTGCTTGCTTAAATCCTTAAATCTGCGCTGGGTAGACCCAGTGCAGATTTATAGTTTATAGATGTAATATGATGTCCGGCAAATCACCCTGAATATGTCATTGCGAGTGGAACGAAGTCAAACGACGCAATCGCAAAGTTTTTGGGATTGCTTCCCTTCGGTCGCAATGACGGTTATTTAAACGGACATGATATAATTAGGAATGGAAATCGGCAATCATGACTACTTCAAGTATTAGGAGTAACCCTAGCACAATCCAAGAAATCAGATTGCAAAGTTTTCTAGCTCTACCATGCTGACTTTTCCTAACAACCCAAGCCCAAATTTGCAAGATTGAAGCTAGAAGCAACCATCCGAAGAGAAGAAAGAAACCAGGGCCAGGGCCATAAAGAAAAAATCCAGTCCAATCCAACGGTTTTACCCCAGGTGCCATACCTAGAAGAATCAGGTAAAGGATAAGAATTCCACTAATGGCAGCGAGGATAAAAAACAAGAGCAGAGTGCCTAGATTCATTGGTGGTGCAATTCAAAGCTGTAATTGCAGAGAATGCCAGTAACTATTTAGTTAATTGGCGACTTTGTACAGCTATATACTATACCGTATACTGATTGCGGGGTTATTACTACGTTGGCTAGGTGCGATCGCAATCATGTCGTAGTGGTTAATGAATAATACAGAGGTGATCGCCCTACAGCCCTTCGGGCATCCTACGGCAGGCGCTGCGCTGAGTCCCGAAGGGACACGCTACGCGAACGCGCAATCGCGCATCGATAAGGTTAGTTAGACTCTTATAAAGCAAAATAGTGGCACTACTAAAAAGTTCTGTGAAGCTTTTTAGTAGTGCCAAATAATTTTCTTACACAAATCTAGCGCTAACAGCTAGAGCAAACGGTGCGTTACAGCAAAGGCTTAAACTCTCTTGCCTTCTTGCTTGGCTGTACCCATATCAACCACAGCACTACGCATAAAGTTAATCCGTTGCTCAAATTCCAGCTGCTTGATGCGGTTTACAAAGTCATTGGTGGATTCAGGCAGTTTGTAGTCGGAGGAAACTTGGATGACATTGCCCTGTTCCATACCCTGTGCTAGCAGTAGCCACACTTCCAGCCTGGCGCTGGATGCAAGAGCGTTGTAGGTTTGGGTAAAGGAGGATTCGTTACCACTGACAATATCTCGTTGTGCTTGCAGTTGTTGCTCTTGAGGCAAGGCAGCAATCTGGTCATATAGGGTAGTTGCAGGCTGAGTTACAGAGAAACCAGGGTCGGGATTGAGTTGCTCTTTGAGATCCAGATAGCCGTACCAAAGCAGACCAAGCTGGGTGTCGGCATCGAAGCGACGAAACTCATTTACAGCTTCTGTGGTGGTGTTATCGGTTGCGTAGGTCATAAAATTTTCCTAACTCTAAATTGCGTTGGATGAAGGGAGGAATCTCCTCTCCTTCAAATAAGTTAATAAATACATTCGGTAAGTTAACCCTGCATTTGATAGAGATAGGATTCACACCTAGAGACTGATGCAGCTTCAATAACTACTTACTAGGTATCGTTACAATGATTATGATTGCGGAAATTCTTCGCTAACGCCGATTACGATCGCTGAAGCAACCTTGATCTCAGTCCACAAACAACGACCCAATAAAGTACTGATGGTTACTGGCGATCGCGTCTTGCAGATAACTCTACACATAACTGATGCGATCGCCTTTGGTACGTTAACAAGCCAGTCTGACAGTGTTAAAGTGCGCCATCATCTAACGGTTATCCACAATGAGTCCTATCTAGATTAGTTAATTTTGAAGCGGCAAGTTCTGGCGATCGTTGTTGCACAGGAATGGTAATAGTAAACTCTGCTCCCTGTCCAGGTGCTGAAATACATTGCATCTGCCCTCTATGTTTAGAGACAATTTGATAACTAATGCTTAATCCCAAACCTGTACCTTTGCCAACAGGCTTTGTAGTAAAAAAGGGATCAAAAAGATGTTGCAAAACATCTTTAGTCATTCCCGGCCCATTATCTGCAATTTGAATAGAAACAAAATCATTGTCAACGATTGTAGTGCGAATCCGAATCTGGCTACGACAAGACTGAGCATTTTTAATCAGCGGCTCTTTTTCATACTCTTCTAAAGCATCAATTGCATTAGCAATCAAATTCATAAATACTTGATTGAGTTGTCCGGCATAACACTCTACTAACGGCAAATTTCCATATTCTTTTACTAGTTCAATACTTGTATGATTTGTAGTAGCTCTCAGTCGATTATGCAAAATTAAAAGTGTACTATCTAAGCCTTCGTGTATATCAACTGGCTTCATTTCCGCTTCATCTATACGAGAAAAGTTCCGCAATGACCGAATAATTTCGCGGATGCGATCAGCGCCAATCTTCATTGAAGATAACAGCTTCGGCAAGTCTTTAATCACAAATTTTAAATCCATTGCCTCTGCCTGCTCCTCAATTTCTAGCGATGGAGAAGGAGTATTTTTGCCATACAAATGCAAGAGGTAAAGCAAATCTTGAGTATATTGACTTGCGTGATTTAAATTTCCATAGATAAAGTTAACTGGATTATTAATTTCATGGGCAACCCCTGCCACTAGTTGTCCAAGACTAGACATTTTCTCACTTTGTACTAACTGGCTTTGAGTGTCTTGCAGTTGGCGAAAAGCAATTTCTAGATGATTGGCTTGTTCTCGATAACGAGTTTCTGATAGCTGTAAGGCTTGTTCTGTTACAATCCGCTCTTGGACTTCCTGTTTCAGCTGTTGATTTGCTTGTTGAAGTTCAGCAGTTCTTGCATCCACTCGTTTTTCTAATTCAGCAGTTAATTGTAAAAGTGCTTGCTCTGCGTTCCGGCGCTCTTGAATCTCTTGTTCTAAACGCAGAGAATGCTGTTGTAGTGTTTTTGTCAAGTTTCGCAGGTGTAGATGAATATTGACACGAGCTAAAACTTCTTCATGCTGCAATGGTTTAGTAATGTAGTCTACCGCCCCAAGATTCAATCCTTTTACCTTATCTACTGTTTCCGACAGTGCAGTCATGAAAATTACGGGAATATCTTTTGTACTTTCCTTAGCTTTTAAATGACGGCAAGTTTCAAAGCCATCCATTCCAGGCATAATCACATCTAACAAGATTAAATCAGGTAAAGCATACTCCACCTGTTCAATCGCATCTTCACCATCTTGAGCAACTAAAACTTGGAACCCTAGATCTGCTAGAAAATCGAATAGGACTCCTAAATTAGTAGGAGTATCATCAACAATTAAGATAACGTTGTTTTCAGAGTTTTCCTGGTTCATGATTAATTCCCTACACTTTTAAGAAATTCACGAATTTTTTTTACTTGAAAGCCTTTCGCTAACTGATGTAGTTCTTGGGTGAAGGGAAGGTATTGAACATTTGACGCTTGCAAGTGAGATGCTTGCTCAATAATTCCTTTGAGGTCACCTTTCATCGCTAAATTTAGCAGAGCCGTTATTTCCTCAAATGGAGGAAATACCATATTTTGTTCCTCAGAGTAAGACTGAGAATTGAAAACTTTTTCTACTCTATCTTGATAGATCCATTCTAATCCTAAATATTTTTGTAAATTGGCTAATAATTCTGGTAAACGAATTGGCTTAGGTATAAAATCATTGCAACCTACTTCTTTACTTTTTTGTTGATCAAAATCAAAAACACTAGCGGATGTACCAATAACTAAAATATTGTTGATATTTGGCGATCGCCTGAGCCTGCGGGTTGCTTCAAAACCGCTCATTGTCGGCATCATCAAATCCATCAATATGCAATCTGGCTGTAATTGTTCTGCTTTATTTAAACAATCTTGCCCATCCACTGCTTCTATAACCTCAAATCCCAGTGGAGCTAACATTTTCACTAAAATTGATCGGTTCTCTAATCTATCATCAGCAATAATAATTATGCGTTTATTACCTCTAAAACCTATGATATTTTGTTTTTCTTCTTTTACTAAGTCTGGAGATTTATCAACTTCTGGCAATTCTAAATCAAAAAAGAAAATACTGCCTTCGCCTAAAGTACTTTTAACCTGAATTTCTCCTCCCATCATCTGCACTAATTTTCGACTAATAGCTAGCCCTAACCCTGTGCCTTCAATTTTATGGTTGTTTTCACCTACTTGCTGGAAGGGCAAAAATATTTCTTCTAATTGTTCTGGAGCCATCCCTACTCCTGTATCTTCCACCTGAAACCTAATTTTGTTACTGTTGTGATAGCCCACTTTTAATCGGACTTCACCTACTTCTGTAAACTTCACCGCATTGCCCGATAAGTTAATTAAAATTTGTCGTAGACGTTTCTCATCTGCTTTCACGCCTTGAGGCAAGTTAGTGAATGGCTGATAAATTAAAGAAACACCTTTTTGTTGAGCGCGTATTTGGCAAATATCCGCAATACTTTCTAAAAATTGCGGTAAATGAAACTCGGTAGCATATAGTTCCATTTTTCGTGATTCAATCTTGGCAATATCCAAAACTTCGTTGATCAAATTTAAAAGGTGATCGCCACACTGATAAATGATATTTAGACTTTCTTTTTGGGAATTGGTTACATCTTTATCTCGTTGCAGAATTTGGGCATAACCTAAAATGCCATTCAATGGTGTGCGGAGCTCGTGGCTCATATTTGCTAAAAATTCACTCTTAGCACGATTAGCAGATTGAGCCACTGCTTCTGCTTTTTGTAAATGCATATTTTTTTCTTGCAATTCCTGCGTTCGCTCTTGGACTTTTGCTTCTAAAGTGGCGTTAGCCGCTGCCAAATCACTATAGAGCCGAGCATTTTCAATAGAAATTGCTGCTTGCGAAGACAAAAGTTTTAATATTTCTAATCTACCTGGAGTAAATGCTTCAGTAGTAAGATTGTTTTCTAAGTAGAGAATGCCGCTCAGTTTTCCTTGATGCAGAAGTGGCGTACATAATACTGATTTAGGCTTGTGGATAACAATATAGGGATCTGTCGCAAAAATCATTTCATGATCTGTATCGCTAAGTAAAACATTTTGCTGCGTTCTGGCTACATAATTAATCACAGATATGGGTAACTCATTACTAGTATTTACTGGCTTTGATTGCAGCAAAATTAAATCTTCTTGCTCGATTTGAGTTTGTGCTTCTATTAGCAAAGCACCGTCTACTTCTAAAATTAAATATCCTTTTTGAGCGCCTGCGTTCTCTAGAACAATTTGCATTAATTTAGCCAGTAACTTACTCAAAACAATTTCACCAGAAAGAGCTTGAGATGCTTTCATTACTGTAGATAAATCTAAAGCTTGGGAACTATCTTCTGTAAGACTAGTTTTTGTCAGGGTATGTTCTTTATTGATAGGTAGCTTATGCAATCGAGAAAAAATTTGTGGATATCTCGATTCTAAGTCTTGGACTTTAGCTTTTGCTCCCCAGCGAACATATCCATAATGAGCATCAGTGAGATAGACTTGAGCAATTTTATTTTTGCCACACGACAAATAAAACTCTGCTGCTAGTTCATTTGCTAGAGCTTCTTCTTGGATATATCCCTGTTCTTTAGCTCCTTGAATAGCTTTGTCATAATATTCTATTGCTTCTACAATATTTCCTAATATACGTGCTTTCTCTGCTTCTACTAAATCATGTTTATGTTGGAAATTACAGGGGGCATAAAACGCCCATTTTTGCATAATTTCTTGATTGATTCCAACTTTATTTAGGGCTTCTTCTCGTTCTTGTTCTGAAAAGCTAGGTGCTATAGCAAGCAAAGAAAGAGAATAATAGAAATTATGGATAGCTGTAACGACCTGATTAAGGGCACTTTCGGCATATTCTAAAGCTAGAGATGCATTAGCGATCGCATCAACATAATTTTTAAATAAATAATTATAAAATACTTGAGAAACATATACTGAAAAAGCACACATATAATTTTTAGATTCAATTAAGTCTTGCAATAACTTTTTATCAGTAACTGTTTGACCATTGAAAATATATTCTTCTTCAGCAATATTAATAAGTTTTAAGGCTAATCTTCTAAATGGGTTAATACAAGAAATAGGTAAAATTTGCTTTAGCTGAACCATATAATTTAAGTATTTATTTTGTTGATTAGTAACTAATTCCAATGATTCACCAGTAAAAAATAGGTGGTCGCAATAATATGCAGAATTGTAGCCAGCCCATCCTAAATCCCCAGTTTCCATACCACTTTCAAATCCTTCTAACATCGGAGATAGAGTACTATTAATATGTTCTTTCCAAGGTCTGATAAAAGTGTTAAATACTAAATTAATTTTGCATTTTAGTTCGGTAGCTCTAAATTTATTTAACAATTTTAAAGCTAGTTTTCCAGATTGATATCCAGCATCTATTTCTCCTAAAACTCCCGATAAAACTAAACCATACTGACAATATACAAAAGCAGCAATTTCTGAATGACCATGTTCAATACAGAGGTTGACCATCGTCAGGATAACCTGCACATAAATGTTAGGAGCAGCAATAAACGCTGGTGGAACAATAACCATCAAAATACGTAGAGCTGCCAATTGCGAAACATCAGTCATAGCAGGCATATCTTCTAGGTCTTCCAACTCAGGCAATTGCGGTGTCAATTTCTGATCGTTTGGTAAACTTGCAAGTGAGACGCCTAGCATTTGCAAAACTTGTAGCGCTATATCGATGGCTTTCAGCAATTGATTTTGAGCAAGACAAAACTGGATTTGTAGTTCGTATACTTGCACTCTGTCCAGCAGTGTTGCAGCTCGTTGGAGAACGATTTCAGCCAAGATAGCTGCTCGCTCAAAGTTAGTGTTTAAATATTCTGCTGATACTGCTTCAACATAAAGAGCTAGTGCTAGGTCATAGTGACTTTTCCAACTCTCTTCTACAAGAAGTGCTATTCCTGCTGTTAAATACTTAACGGCAGTTTCATAAGCTGTTGCTGCCTTGGCTTTTTTAGCCGCGATTAGATTAAGTTTTGCTAGCTCATATTTTTGGGTTTGCTGAGTAATCAATTCAGATCCAATATTTAATTGGTTAACAATCTCAAAAATATTTTCCTCTAACTTAGTTTCTGAAGTATTTTTCAGCAGTAGTTCACCGATTTTTAAGTGAGTTTGTTGTTTTTGACCATCTGGGATTAGAGAATAAGATGCCTGCTGCACGCGATCGTGCAAAAACCTATAGGCAACTTTTAATTGTTCGGTTGGCTGCTGGGAGGCGACTTCAGCATCAAATGCAAGAGGAATTTTATAGGAATTGCTTAAGGGTAAAACTAATCCTGCTTGCAGAGCTTCCCATAATTCGTTGGCAGTTTCTGTTTGAGATTTCTCGTTAACAATTGCTAAAAATTCTAAAGTAAATTTGTCTCCAATACAGGCAGCTAATTTTAAAATATTGATTGTTATTGGTGATAGCCTTTGAACCTGACTGACCATTAATTCAACAACATTGGCAGTTATATTAATACCTTGTAAGCACTCAATATTCCATTGCCAAATACCTTCAACAAAATTAAATACTAATAAATTCTCTTGATATATAAATTTGAGCAATTGAGTTAGGAAAAATGGATTTCCTTGAGTTCTACCGAAAACTAATTCAGCTAATGGTTTAATTTTTGAAGGAATGCTGCGTAGAGTATCAGCAACTAATTGATCAACACAGTTAATATCCAGAGGTTGCAGAACAATATTATTGATAATAGTTCCAGCCCGTTGAATCTTCTCTAAAGTATTGAGTAAAGGATGAGTAGCACTGACTTCATTATCTCGATAAGCTCCAATTAACAATAAATATTTGCTGTCTGGCTCGGTCATAATTAACTCGATCAGTTTCAAAGAAGCTGAGTCTGCCCACTGTAAGTCATCCAGAAATATAACTAGAGGATGTTCAGGTTTAGTAAATACGTGAATAAACTGATGAAATACCCGATTAAACCGATTTTGAGATTCCGATGCGCCTAATTGCGGAACCATAGGTTGAGAACCGATAATTTGTTCAATTTCGGGAATTACATCTATAATTACTTGACCATTAGTACCAAGGGCTGCTAAAAGCTCAAATTTCCACTCTGATAAAGATTCTGCATTTTCTGTTAACAGTTGCCGCATTAATTCTTGAAAAGCTTGAATTAAAGAAGCATAAGGAATATTGCGTTTAAATTGATCGAATTTACCAGAGATAAAATACCCCCTCTGGCGCAAAATTGGTTTATGAATTTCATTTATCAAAGAAGATTTGCCAATTCCAGAGTAACCTGAAACCAGCATAATTTCAGTTTTACCATTACTGATTTGCTCAAATGCATTTAGTAATGTAGTTACTTCTTGCTCTCGACCATAAAGTTTTTGGGGAATGATAAATTGGCCGGATAAATCTAATTGACCAATTGGAAAATTAGCAATTTCACCATTGTTTTTTAGTTGCTGGAGGCACTGTTCTAAATCTGCTTTTAGACCCAGCGCATTTTGATATCTATCTTCAGCGGATTTAGCTAATAGTTTCATAACAATTTTAGAAACTACCAACGGAACTTCTGAATTAACTTTGTGAGGCAAAGATGGAATTTTGGCAATGTGGGAGTGAATTATTTCTAGAGGATCACTAGCATCAAAAGGTAGCAAACCAGTCAACATTTGATAAAATGTAACTCCTAGAGAGTAAAAGTCGGTGCGATAATCAAGTGACCGATTCATTCTGCCAGTTTGCTCAGGAGACATATAGGCGAGAGTGCCTTCTAGTAATTCGGGACTGCTAATAGTTTGGTTTTCCCTAAATAAATGTGATGAAATGCTAAAATCTATAATTTTAACAGTTAAATTGTTTGTGTTAATAACAATATTGTCTGGCTTAATATCTTTATGAATAACTTGTTTGCCGTGAATATTTGCTAAAGAAAAGGCTAGTTGTATAGCAATTTCAAGAAAACTTTTTAATGATAATTTATTTTTATCAATAAAATTTTTCAAAGATGTAGCATTTAAATCTTCTAAAATAAGGGCTAACCCATTTTGATGATTTTCTAACCCTAAAGCTTTGATAACTCCTTCAACCTCTATCAAGCTTTTAAGTACCTTATATTCATGTCTGAGTTGAGTTAACTCTTCTAAGGTAGGATATTCGGCTTTAAGAACTTTAACGATGACTGAAGTTGCATCTATCTGTTTAATAGCGCGATATATAACGCTATAAATGCCTTCATACAAGGTTTCAGTAGGAACATAGCCAGGAAGCGCTAGCATCATTTTTATTGTGTAGAACGATAATTAAGGTAAATGGAACTGCTGAAATTGCAAAAATGTTTTGATTGACCCATTAATGGTTCCCAATCAAATGGATAAAGTTTTGTAAGCTAAATAAAACTAAATCTTTAGCCAATGTCCGCGGTTCCCAGTAACTCGACAACGCGACATCGCTCAGAAACGATCTACTGTCACAGTTGCGCCAGTGCTGTCTTGCGACCGTAGAACGCTGATGTATCTACAGCATTGTCCTAATCCTGTTGAGGATTTGCTCGTCAGCTTGCTTGCTCTTCACCTGACAAAACGGGGGATACAAAATCTGCCTTAATTAATTCCAGCCCAAACGCCCGGAAGAGATATTCTAACGGTTGGCGATTAACCCCCAGTTCGCGCTTACTAATGCGGGCAAGGGTATTGAGTGATCCCTAAAGTTTTTACCCCAGGTTTCCTCAGATTCTGCTCGCTGTTTTGCTGCTTGAAATCGCTGTCACCCTTGAGGCGATAGGATGACTCCTCTAACCCGCCCATGAGCAGAGCTACCATGCCTAGATTTGGCCATATTGGAATCCATAGATAAGTCAGCAGTGCTAGAGGGTAGAGCAAGCTCTTTGAAAGCTTTGCTAGCGTAGATCAATCAGCAGTGCGTTTACATACTTACTGGAGGATATCAGGTTTAATCGACCCCGACTTACTCCTCACTACTACTCCATCACAAAGTTTGTCTGTGGGGATAGAACGACGAAGTTGCGTTTTAACTCAAACAACTTGAGCGTTCGCACATTGAATTAACGTTGAAGAATGAAGGCAACAGCTGAAAACTTTCCCAAATTGGCACAGTGGCTCTATAACGGTTATAACAAGCCAAATGTTTAGTAAATGCACCCTTGACACTCCATTGCACCGTATAAACTTACCTTGACTTTTGCCTGCAAATAGTATCCATTCATACAATTTAGTGTTCTTTTCCTAGTTTTTGGGTGTAACTGAGTAACTTAATTGCCCTACTTTGCCTGATCATGCGATTTTGGCTATATATTTTACTGCTGAAAAGTTAGAGCGATCGCTTGTCTATAAAACTTACGGATGAAAACTAAAAATCAAGGGTTTGGGTTGTAGGGGAGCAAAATCCTTAAGCCCTTACACCCAGTTGTGGCAGACAAAGTTTGTGTGTAAATTGGGGAGTGCAATACAACTTAGGAGTTGGAGGAAAGGGAAAGCATCAAGTCAAGGATAAATTCTTTTTGCTTATGTGAAAATTTCTATACCCTATCTTAGTATTAACTGCTATAAGTATTTAGTTTTTGTGTCAGCTGTGTTGACTAATCAGAACAATTTTATTTCTAGGGCACAGTTGTCGCTATAAGAGGTAAGCGTGGATAGACGTAACTATGCAAAAATTTAAAAGGTTGCTTAGGAAAAAATTTTATATTGATTATGGATTTTACACTCAATCAACTAATTAAATGGTTAATATTGGCGCTGTTATTTCCTTTAGTTTTTCTCAATGGCTGGCTGGCATTTAGATTTTTTGAATACTTTCAACCAATAGTGACAATTTTTGTTTTATCGACTTTGCTAGCTTTCATTTTAAACTACCCTGTTTCGGTTCTCCAAGAAAGAGGGCTTAAACGTAGCTACGCAGTAGGAATAGTTTTTACATTAACTTTGGTAATTTTAATTGCTGTGGGTATTACATTGCTACCTATTGTTTTAGAGCAATTTCATGAGATAGTTAAACTTCTTCCCCAATGGATTGACTCTAGTGAAGAGAAAATTAAAAATATCAATGATTTTGTGTTAAGCCAAAATGTAAAAATTAATTTTAGTCAAATGTTAGCTCAAATAACTGAGCATTTGCCTAACGAATTAGAATACCTTGCAGACAGAATTTTAAGTATTATTAGAGACACAATTGATAGCGTCTCCGAGGCAATAGTAACAGTGGTATTGACTTTTTATTTGCTATTGGATGGGCCAAGAATTTGGGATTCAATATTTCAAAAATTACCTTGGAGCTTTAGTCAGAAAATCAGACAGTCTCTTCAACAGAATTTTCAAAATTACCTAATTGGTCAAGTGAGCCTAGCTTTTTTGATGGGCGTTTCTGAAACGTTAATGTTTTTAGGTTTCCAAATTCAGTTTGCTTTACTCTTTGGGTTGGGAGTTGGAACTTTAAGCTTAATTCCCTTTGGAGATGTTGTTAGCCTAGTTTTAATTACTTTAATAATAGCGTCACATGACTTTTGGTTAGCAGTGAAGATTTTTGCTGTAGCTTTTGTTATTGATCAGTTAATTGACCAGGCGATCGCACCTCGTCTGTTGGGTCGTTTTACAGGAATTAGGCCTATATGGGTTATAATTTCTTTGTTAGTAGGAACCTATATTGGCGGCGTATTAGGGTTGTTAATTGCTGTACCTTTAGCTGCTTTTATCAAAGATATAGCAGATGGGTTTGTTTCAATATCCGGTTATTCCAAAAATGCTATTGCTGTTGAAGAAGTGCCAGAAATTTTTAAGGAGGAATCAACATCTTAATAAATAAGTGTTAATTGCCCTTTATGATAATGGCAAATAGATGCTTTATTTGTTGCAGATGCCGCACTTTAGACTGAAGAAAATTTGCAACAAATGAAACATTTGCGCTGGGTATCGAGAGTACCAGTTACCCTGACTGCGGCAAAAATGCTGTTAGATAACATGCCTCAAGAAGCATTTAATCAAAGTGTAAGGTCTGGGTATCGGATTGCGCTAAGTTGTAGTGAGTACGCAGGTGTACAACAGCGCTGGTTCGTCGTTGAAAGCCAAGCAAGAAAGGATGCTGAGATCCTTTATTTTTTACTTCCAGTGTATTCCTCAATTCTACTGAGCGAGTTGCTACACTAGCAATGGTTATGGGTTTGTGTCTGCTTGTTTATAGTCTGGGTCAAAGAGCTTTACGTCAAGCCTTAGAACGAGCCAAAAAAACTATTGATAATCAGTTGGGTAAACCAACTTCTACTCCAACCTTACGTTGGGCGTTCCAATGTTTTATGTCAATTCATTTGGTTACTGTCGCCCAAATAAAGCAAATTGCTAATTTAACCCATGAAAGGCAATCGATTCTCCAGTTTTTTGGTGCTCCTTGTCGAAAATATTATCTTCTTTCTTAACTAACCTGCGGAATGTGAGTTTAAAGATTAGTGGAAATAGCCTGCACAGGACACGTGGGTATACACTGTTCACAGACAATGCAGCGCGATCGCGTGAATGTCAATTTGTATGTGTCAGGATTAAGGGTAAGGGCTTCGGTGGGACAAACCCCAGTACACAAACCACAGTCAACACAGACATCTTCATCAATGACGATTTCACCTAAGCTATGAGAAACATTAATATTCTGCGATCGCATCCACTCAATTGCTGCATTCAACTGATCAATATCCCCCGCTAGTTCTACTACCAGCTTGCCAATTTGGTTCGGGGCCACCTGGGCACGGATAATATTGGCGGCTACATTGAACTCTTTTGCCAGTCGGTAGGTAACTGGCATTTGTATAGCACGTTTGGGAAAGGTGAGGGTAACTCGTTTTTTCACTGATTTCGCAGAGGTGGTTCTACTTTCTAGGGTACTGGGAGTTTTAATACCCTGCATAGCAACGTCGCTAAATGTTCGCTATCTTGCAAAACAGAACCCTAAAGGTAGGTTAGGGTTAGCGTCAGTTAGACTAAAGATGATAATGCTTAATAAGTTTTAATAATTCTGTTATGGCTACGGATTCACCTGTTGATTCACCTGTTAAACCTGAATCCAAACTTGGGGCGCGTGTGAGAAATTTCTTAATTGCAATAGTAGCAATTGCCCTCAGCGTTGCCCTGTTTTTGGGACTGCGTAGCGAAACAACTTCGGCTTCCCTTACCAAATTGGATGAGGCTTCCATACCCCTAGAAGTAGCTATTAGCAACGGTAAGCCTTCGCTAGTGGAATTTTACGCTGATTGGTGTACTGTCTGCCAGAAAATGGCTCCAGATATCGCCCAGCTAGAACAGCAATATGCTGAAAAGCTGAATTTTGTCATGCTGAATGTGGATAACACCAAATGGCTGCCAGAAATGCTGAAATATCGAGTAGATGGAATCCCCCATTTTGTTTTTTTAGGTAAGGATGGGGAGACTATAGCGCAAGCAATTGGCGATCAACCCCGTACAGTGATGGCTAGCAACTTAGAAGCTTTGGTTACTGGTTCATCTCTTCCCTATGCCCAAGCTAACGGACAAATTTCTAAATTTTCAGCACCAGTTACCCCAACAACTAGTCAAGATGACCCCCGCAGTCATGGTAACCAAGTAGTAAATTAGCAAATTCATAATTAAATCTCTCCCCTTTTATTCAAGGCGATAAATAAATAAAAATTGTCACTTGTTTAAAGGGGGCAGGGAAAAGCTTATCTGACAATAATAAATTTTATACTTTAAGAATTCAACATATAAATTACCCATTTTATGCATAGTATTAAACTTTAATTATTAGATTGATAGATTTTGTAAATGTTATAGTTTAACTAAAAACCGCAAATATTTTAAAAATATAGTATTTAATATATTATATTCATATTTAATCTAAAATAATTTGAATCTTCTCTTCACCTTACTTGTTTTTAGTGAAAAATATTGGCATTAAAATAGGCTTTTGTTAACAGGCCATAACTTTATCAAAATTCCAGTTTGTTTTGATAGATACAACAACCTCATACTTCAGCAAACTATAGTCGAAATAGGCTGGCTTAACTACTGGCTTTTGTCATTAACAATATAATACTTTAACTAAAAGCCAATTAGTTCAGTTAGTGATGTTGATACGTTGAAGATTCCCTAGCCTACTAGGAAATAAGAATATATTTGCCAACTTTTTCAAGAAGATGAAGAGTATCCAGGCTTAACTGAACCCGATTGAACAACAAGATTGCGATTTAGTTAAACTTTATGCCTCTGTTCAGTAAAGTCGACTTTTTACAATATGTACGATGTACGTATCAAAATATTTGTGTAGAGACTTATTAAACTCTTGGCTAAATCATTTAACTAGGGTTTAAAAGGGTAACTATTCAGAACATTTATGGTTGGTTCAGAGATTATACTTACTGGATTTTAGTCCGATACAGTTCAGTTAGCGTTAGAGATTCTCCCAAATCCACCTTTATTAGAGGGTTAGTTGGATTTTAGGCAATAGAGAACCGCCATAAATGTAGGACAGATCCATCAAGTAGATTTCACAAATTTTCTCATATGAACACAACACTTCAAGTTCAGTACAAACAAACTGCTCTGATTACCGGAGCTGCTAGCGGAATCGGCTATCAGTTAGCATATATTTTCGCTCTTAATAATTATAATTTGGTACTAGTAGACAAAATGGCACAAAAACTCACTAATGCTGCCGATAAAATACAGCAGGAATGTGGCATTTTAGTCAAAACTATTGTCAAAGATTTATCTATAAAAACATCACCTGAAGAAATTTTTACAGAGTTGCAACAAGAAAATCTCAAGGTTGATGTCTTAGTAAATAATGCAGGATTTGGTATCTATGGATTATTTAACGAAACCAGCCTGAATGCTGAATTGGAAATGTTACAAGTAAATTTAGTATGTCTTACCCATTTAACAAAGTTATTCCTTAAGGACATGGTTAAGCAAGGTGAGGGAAAAATATTAAATGTTTCCTCAGCTGCTGCTTTTCAACCAGGCCCTTTAATGGCAGTTTATTTTGCTACTAAAGCCTATATTTTATCCTTTTCACAAGCACTTGCTAGTGAATTAGAAGGTACAGGCGTTACAGTAACTGTACTTTGTCCAGGGCCAACAGAATCTGCTTTTCATGAAAGAACAGGTGTGGCAGGTGCTAAACAAGTGAAGGATAATAAAATGATGGATGCGGAAACAGTAGCCAAAATTGGCTATCATGCCTTAATAGAAGGTAAAACTGTTGTTATTCCTGGATTGAAAAATAAAATACTTGCTGAAGTTGTCAGATTTACACCTAGAAATTTGGTAACTAAGATTGTGAAAAGTATGCAGGAAATTAAATAGTAATAGCTAAATATTGGCGATCGCTATTTACTTAAATATACAGGATATGCAGAAGCGATCGCCCTTGACTTCAGCCTTTTGTTAGCAGCTTTGTCCGAGCGATCGCCTCTTATTAGTTATACTTCTATCCCTCTATGGCATGGGATGGAAAAGTAAGTCGGGGAAAAATCTGTTAAATATAGCCCAGGTAGAGAAAGCAACTGATACCGCAACAACGGCAAGAACTGGCGCTAGAGAAAGATACCTTAGAAAATAGCCTTTTTGGTCGTTTGTTTTCTGCATAGAGTACCTTGTAGAACAAGTTAATAATTTAAGCTGAACGCTTATATTTTCTGAATAAACCAGGAATTTCTTCGTACCTGGTATACAGCACAATCAAAGAATAATTCTGTTATTACTAGAATTAAATTTCAAATTGACTGTACATTAAACAGATTAATTATTAATAATTTAATAAGCTTCTAACTAAAGTAATGAATAATCTTAAATCTTAGATTTTAAAAATCTATCTTTTGATTGATTTTAATAATCACATAGGTTCAGGAAACATGGATACTAATGGGTAGAACCTGTAAAAGTACTATATTAGCTTGAAAAAATAAAAGTAACCCTCAATTTCATAGGCTTAAGAATGAGTCAAAGCTTTGAAAACTAAGGGTTTCGTATTTTATCGTAACCAAAGTTACAATAAAGTATTGGCTTCAAAGTAGAATCGTCAATTTTCTAAGTTTTGATGATACGACTCCAAAATTCCGCTGCGGATAATTAGTTGCGGCCACATTAACAAGAAAAACCCCATCCACATCAATATAGGTATAGAAACAATAATTGTTAGCCAGATAATTTTAAATAGTAACCAGCTACCACCAATTACCGTAACACCCGTGAGTAGTATAGACCAAGGTTGACACCACCAAGGTTTGTACTTCCAAGGATTTATAGGTTTTTGTTCTGACATTGGTTTTAACGAGCAAATTTATCAATTATCCTTTAACAAGTGTAAGCTTAAAAGCAGCACCGTAGGAAAATGATAAATTTTGTTTAGTATTGTTTGGTATTAATTGGGCTTCCATTCTTTTAAGGATATGTATTCGTTAAGCACCAAATCTAAAACCTGTATTTCACCGCTAGGACTTAAAACACGAAACCAATAAATTGTATCAATGTGGTCTACATGATTTTCAAATACTCGAACTGTGTAGTAAGGTTCTTCGGGAGTAGGTGAACTATCAACAGTCGCTGCAACACGTATAGTTCCTTTAGAAAGTCGGGCAATTTCTCGCGCTTTACGTTGCACTATGGGCAATTTCCAGACTAAGTTGAAAGCTGCTTCTTCATCCAGCTTGCTTGTAGCCTGAGAAACTTTTATAGTAGTAGTTTCGCCCAATACAGTAAATATTTTTGCAGAATTTAGCCCCGTCTGAAAACGATTTGTAGGACTCTGAGCAATAGTTCTATGTCCTGCTAGCACTATAAAAAATGAAGCAATTAGAGAACTATAGACCAATCGTTTCATGAAGCTACTCGTAAGCATTTTGTCTACTTTTTGTAAAGTCCAGCATTTTCAGGATAAAAGAACAATTATTATAGCTATAAGTTAGAAAATTAGTATTACAATCTCCTGCTCTAGCCATTAGTCCTTCTTTAAAGAAGACACAGCAGCCCCTATATTTGTTCCCGTAAAAACGGCAATTTAGACATTTTTCTGCGCTAATCATAGTGCATGATCAATGTCTTTGATTGATACTTAATTCTAACTGAGCAGTTGTTTTTCCCTTGTCCTCTTGTCTTTCCTGCTCTTCTAGTTTGTTCCTAGTTCTCCATTAACTCACGCACTAATTGCGCCAATTTATCAGCACTATCAGGAATAGCGATCGCTTTTGCTTTCTCTCCCATTTTTGCTAAATCTTCGGGTGAGCGCAACAAATTTAAAACTTGATTTTGCAAAATTTCTGCTGTTAACTCTGATTGTTTAAATGCTAACGCTGCACCAGCTTTCGTAAAAACTTCTGCATTGTAAGTTTGATGGTCTTCAGCGGCAAAGGGGTAAGGAATTAAAATTGCTGGTGTGCCACACACAGCAAGTTCGGTTAAGCTACCAGCACCCGAACGACTAATCGCTAAATTTGCTCGTCGCAACAATGCTGCCATATTGTCGTAAAACGGCAAGACTATGTATTGCGGATGCTTCACACTATCTGCTTCTGGATCTTTATCCCCAGTCAAATGCACTACATAAGCACCAGTATCAAACCAAGCTTGAGCAGACTGGCGGACTAATTTATTAATACCAACCGCCCCTTGACTACCACCAAATACAATAATTAAGGGAACTCCATTGGGAATAGGTAAATCCAGCGATGCATCAATTCCTTCATCTAAAAATTGCGATCGCACCGGAGTACCCACATAGACATTTTTAGCACGAGGCAAATACTTAGCAGCTACTTCAAATCCTAACGCCACCGCACTACACCAAGGCCCAAAAAAGCGAGTGACTTTACCTGGTAAAGCGTTGGATTCGTGAAAAACTACAGGTATACCTAAAGAACGCGCCGCAATCACTGCTGGGCCAGCAATATAACCCCCAGTGGTTAAAACTCCTTGAAATTTCCTCTGTTTTAGCAGTCGCCTCACTTCAAAAATGGAACCGATGAGTTTTCCCAAGATACGTAGAGACGATATGCTAAAACCTTGCTGAAACCCTTCGACTGCAATAGTATTCAAGTGATATTGTTTGGGGACAAGCTGAGTTTCTAACCGATTGGGGACACCCAACCATTCAATTTCATATTCTGGCAATTTCTGTGCCAGTGCGATCGCTGGAAACAAGTGTCCACCAGTCCCACTGGCAGCAATTAGTAATCTGATCGGTGCTGTTACCATCAAACCTCTACCGTTTAGCGCCTAGCTTCACTAAGATAAAACAATTTCCTCACCTTCTCTACTGAAATCAGTAAACTCTTACCAATGGCTAACATTATCACTTTATTACTGAGAAACCAACGCAGGTTCCCCAACAGAATCTGGCTAATTTTATTTCTGTTGACAGTTGGCTTCACAAGTGGTTTGCAATACGCTCAAGCTATTACACCGCAGAACTTGCTACCCTTCGAGCAGCCTGCTTCTGCGCGTCCCCAAACTGGGAAAACTGCTCAACAAAGTGCCCCCCAAAATGCACCCCCCGAGCTGAAAAATTTGTTGACGCAAATTGATGCAGCAGCAAGCATTGGCGATGTCAAAAAGGTAATCGAATTTTACAGTCCTAATTTTACACATGGAGATGGATTAAATCGCCAGACTCTAGAAAAAGCCTTGATTGAACTTTGGAAGCGACATCCTCAATTAAAATACACCACACAACTTCAATCTTGGAAATCTGAAGGCAATGGCATTATCGCCGAAACAGTCACTAATATAACTGGGTTACCTTCTTCTAACAGTAATAATCTTGCTCTCAATGCCACAATTAAATCTCGCCAGCGCGTTACAGGTGGAAAAATTGTCCGTCAAGATATTTTATCGGAACGTACCCTACTAACTTCTGGTAGCAAGCCACCCCAAGTTGATGTCAAGTTACCACAGCAGGTGAAAGTTGGCCAGCAGTATAATTTTGATGCGATCGTTCAAGAGCCACTAGGTGATGATTTTATACTAGGAACAGCCCTCGAAGAGCCTATCCAAGCAGACAAATATCTTAACCCCACACCTGTAGATTTAAAATTACTTACGTCTGGCGGAATTTTTAAAGTCGGACGTGCACCATCTACCCCTGGTAGCCATTGGATTTCTGCTGTCATCCTCCGCGGAAATGGAATGACAATGGTAACACAGCGCTTGCAAGTAGTGAAATAACTGGAGGCTGGGGACTGGGGACAAGGGGCAGGAAGCAGGGAGAAACTAATCAAATTTACTACAGAGCATAAAAATATTAATTCCCCAATCCCCAATCCCCAATCCCCAATCCCCAATCCCCAATCCCAACCTTAGTCATTAGTTCCGAATTGTTGGACAATTAACACTGGACTCTTGACTTCAAGTAACAATGATTTCCCTGCAAAATCAAATCGTTCTGATCACTGGCGCAAGTAGTGGTATTGGTACTGCTTGTGCCAAAATCTTTGCTGGTGCGGGTGCAAAACTGATTCTGGCGGCGCGACGCTTAGAACGTTTACAGCAGCTAGCAGATTTACTCAATAAAGAGTTTGCGACTGAGGTTCATTTATTACAGCTAGACGTGCGCGATCGCTCTGCTGTCGAATCTGCTATCTCTACCCTACCCCCCTTTTGGTCTAACATCGATATTCTAATTAACAATGCTGGCCTCAGTCGTGGTTTAGACAAGTTGCATGAAGGTAACTTTGAAAACTGGGAAGAAATGATTGATACCAATATTAAAGGTTTACTTTACCTTACCCGCTATGTTGTTCCGGGAATGGTCAGCCGCGATCGTGGTCATGTGGTAAATATTGGTTCAATTGCGGGGCATCAAACCTATCCCAATGGTAATGTTTATTGTGGTACAAAAGCCGCAGTCAGGGCTATTTCTGAAGGCTTAAAACAAGATTTACTTGGAACTCCTGTAAGAGTAACTTCCGTTGATCCGGGGATGGTAGAAACGGAATTTAGCGAAGTCCGCTTTCATGGTGATAACGAACGTGCCAAAAAAGTTTACCAAGGGCTAACCCCTCTTACCCCAGAAGATGTAGCTGATGTTATATTTTTCTGCGTCACGCGATCGCCTCATGTCAATATCAATGAAGTTGTGCTAATGCCTGTCGATCAAGCTAGTGCCACTCTGGTGAATCGGCGCAGTTAAAATGAGGACATTACAACGAAGTTGAGCTGCGTAAAGCAATGCAGAACACTACCAATGCGGAAGAAGTACTTGTACTGGAAGATGGACAAACGCCACCTACCGGGACTACCATTCCACCACGCCAGCCCAAGTGGAATGACACATTTAAGTACATTGCCAATCCCGATCAGTTCTGCCGCCAAAATCTCCAAGAGTATGGCCCCATTTTCAATACAAGAGTCTTTGGCCGCACCACCATCTTTGTAGGCTCCGCTAAAGCTATTCAAATGGCATTTAACGGGGATTTAAAATATACAGAGATTGCACTGCCAGCAACCACAATGGATATGTTCGGTGAGTACAGCCTGTTTCAGCGCCCTGATTTGCACCGTCAGCGCAAAAATGCACTGGCTCCTGGTCTTACTGGTCGTGTACTTGATGGCTATACACCCCACATCAATGATGTGATTGTGCGTGGTATTCAGGATTGGGCTACTCCAAGTAGACTGTCATTGTACCCAGCAGTAGAGAAAATCTGCTTTGATATACTTACCCCTCTACTGTTGGGAATTAACTTAGATGACTCTGATTCTGCCACTTTCAAGGAGCTACCTGTTACCTCCAAGGCAGAGCTAAAAGCTTTGTACAAGACATACTTCGATGGCTTCTATGGTTTATCTAAATGGAAGTCCCGTTTTACAAAATATGGGCGGGGACTTTTAGCACGCGCCAAGCTTATAGAATTTATGCGTGCTGTAGTGCATCGCCGTCGCACAGAAGGCAAAATTAACCCTAGTGCGGATTTTCTCTCGATGATGCTAGCAAGCCAGCAAGAAAATCCTGATGGGGTGTTTAGCGATGAGCTAATTGAAAATCAGTGCTTGCTACAGTTATGGGCTTCACATTATGAAATTTCTGGGCTGGTATCTTCACTTATGTACCAACTTGCCCAATATCCACAGGTGATACAGCAACTGCGGGAGGAGCAAGCAACTGTGCTAGGTGAAAACAGTAATGTGAATATGTTCTCACCTGAAAATTTAAAGCAAATGGTATTTTTAGAGGCGACAATCAAGGAGACGCTACGTATCCTACCTCCTAGTTCTACAGCCAGTCGCCAGCTGACCAAATCTGTAGTTTTGGATGGTGTACTTTACAAAAAAGGTTGTGTCCTCATCGCAGAACCACGGCTTGCACACATCATACAAGAACACTTTCAGCAGCCAGAAGTATTTGCTCCAGAACGTTTTCTCCCAGAACGAGGAGAGGGTAAAATGTACGAATTTATCCCCTTTGGCGGCGGCGTACACGCTTGTCTAGGAGCGCAGATGGCGATGGTGGTTACAAAAGTATTCGCATCTCATGTGCTACAGGCGTTTGACTGGGAGGCAACAGACGAGCCAAAGTTTGTGCAGTTTCCCCTGAAGAAGCTCAAGGATGATTATCAAATTAAGATTATACGCCGTGTGTGAAAAATAGCCACGCAAAGCAAGTAGATTATTCATCTTTCATAAGGCATAACTTTTAGGTCGCAGGCAAAAAACGTCTGCGATTTTTACTTCGTTAAGTTGCAAGTCATAATCATTTCGACTATGATTTAATAAGACAAATCAAATCAATAACCCCAGCTATGGAAAGCCTTGTCATCGGTGCGATTGCTAGTTTAGGAGCAGGACTTGCCACAGTCATCGGAGCTTTACCAGTTTTACTCCCAATAAATCTGACGCAGCGCGTACAAGGAATTATGTTGGGGTTTGGAGGAGGAGTAATGTTAGCAGCGACATCCTTCTCATTAATTATGCCTGCAACAGAGGCAGCAATAGCTCAAGGTCAATCCAAAGCAAATGCAGCTTTAATTATTGTTGTGGGAATATTGCTAGGCGGACTATTTCTGCAACTAGCACATCAGCTTTTGCCCCATGAACACTTCTTTAAAGGACAAGAAAATGTTCGCTACAATAACCTCAAGCGAATTTGGTTATTTATTGCTGCAATTACTATTCATAACTTTCCTGAAGGATTAGCTGTAGGAGTTAATTTTGGCAATGACAACATCGCTGACGGGATACCCGTTGCTTTAGGAATTGGTTTACAAAATATCCCAGAAGGCTTAGTAGTTGCCTTATCTTTAGTATCTGAAAAATATTCAGCAGGTTATGCTTTGTGGATTTCGCTGCTTACAGGTTTAGTCGAACCAATTGGCGGTTTGATTGGTTTAGGTGTGGTGAGTATAGCTAATTTTATTTTGCCTTGGGCAATGGCATTTGCAGCAGGAGCAATGTTGTTTGTGATTAGTGATGAAATTATTCCTGAATCTCATCGCAAAGGCTTAGAACAAGAAGGAACCATCGGTGTGATGATTGGCTTTGTCATCATGATGTTTTTAGATATTGCTTTAGGATAAGCCCTGATTTATAAGTTTTTTTGCCCGATGAACCGATTGATGCATAGCCTTATACCAATTCTCTCAAATTTGCTCACAAATTTAAATTTAAACAACCAAATTAAATCTGAGCTTTATAATTACGAATTACAAAATAAAACTTACCGAATAAGTCTTAGTATTCGCAGCCCTAAAAATAACAATAAATTTAGTTTTTTAACTCAAAGGAGAAAAGTATGAACTTTATACGCTTTGAACATATTAACGTTTCTTGTAAAGATATTGACGCAACTAAACACTTTTACCAAATTCTTTTTCCTGATTGGTATGTGCGCGCTGAAGGTGTATTCAATGGTAGCCGCTGGATGCATTTTGGCGATAACCAATTTTATCTCGCTCTGAATGATGATTCTGAACAAGAAAGAGTACATCAAGCCTATGAAAGTATCGGTATTAATCACGTTGGCTTTGTGATTAAAGACGGAGAAGCTATGAAAGAACTGCTTGATGCCAAAGGCATTGAATATTACACAATGGCAGCACCTGAAACGAAGCATAGAATTTATGTCAATGATCCAGATGGCAACGAAATTGAGTTGGTTGAATATAACTTAGAGTACGCGCTCAAGTAATTAATTTAGTTACTGCTTGCTTGAGTGTTAATTAAACCTATCTTGAAAATAAGGCAGAGGGCAGCAGAAGAGGAAAGATTTTTATACCCTCCTTGGGGGCGCGATACCCGTGATTGATTTGAAAATGAGCGTAGGTGTTTAGGGGTAAAGATGAAAGACATTTTCATCCTGTCGCCCCTTTTTTTTATACATTTTTAATTATTAAGAAATTTCATTTCTATAGTGAATGCTCGATCGCCCCATCCGCTATTAAAATCAATTTGCTGGGATACTCAGCTAAGTTAAAATATTTGGAGTTTTTTTACCCTGTGGTTACTTCTGCGTTAACAACCATCAACACCCTCAAACAGCCAACTAGTTCTGCTTGGGTGGAACAGGCGATCGCCAACTTAGATATTATTTTACTCGACCATTCACATTGCGAACGCAAAGCAGCTGGCGTGGCGTTAAATTTTATGTTTCGTTACCCTTCCAATACCAAAATGGTCAGGGAGTTAACTGCGATCGCCCGCGAAGAACTAGAGCATTTTGAACTAGTCAATCAGTGGCTAGAACGCCGCAATATCCCCCTTGCGCCTCTACCCCCGCCTCCTTATGGTGCAGGTTTAAAAGCCCAAGTTCGCCCCCAAGAACCTGAAAGATTTTTAGATTCTTTACTCGTTACAGGTCTAATTGAAGCTCGTAGTCACGAACGTCTAGGATTATTAGCTACACACTGTCCTGAGCCAGAATTAGCTAGATTTTATCATGGTTTGATGGCATCAGAAGCACGACATTTCGGTACTTATTGGGTTTTAGCTGATACTTATTTTGACCGTGAAACTGTCATAAATCGGCTTGATGAATTGGCAATTATTGAAAGTCAGTTGCTAGCAACTTTGCACTCAGAGCCTAGAATTCATAGTTAGTAGATTAATACACATAGAATATGAAGCTTCAGTTAACACACCTAAGACTGCTTGTTTCCAACTATAAAGATGCTTTTTTGTTCTACCGGGATATACTGGGATTGGATGTGGATTGGGGTGATGAAAATACTGGTTATGCTGAGTTTAATACTGGCTCTATTCAACTGGCTGTGTTAAAGAAGGAGTTCATGGCTGATATAATCCCAAGCACCAATCAGCTCTCATCTTCTGCTAGCCAAGACAAAACGCCCTTGATTTTTGCAGTCGATAATGTAGATGAAGTATATCAGCGGCTCAAAGGCCACAATGTCTTGCTTGTGGCTCCACCTTCAGACCGTCCAAACTGGGGAATCCGCACAGCCCATTTCCGCGATCCCGATGGTAATCTAATCGAAATCTACACCAATCTAGGTATCCTCAATTAAAATTTTACCGCCAGCAAATACCCGATGTCTGAACCACAGCCAAACCAGACCCTGACCTTTAACCGCTTTGCTGACTGGTGTTTGCACAAAGATAATCTTACGCCTGAAGCAAGGCATACAGTTGAAGTGCTGTTGGAGAAAGCTGGCACTTCTGATTGCTATGAAGCAGAGCGGGTACTTGCAAGTTATACCGAACTGTGTAGTCGTGCTTATCTAGAAGAAGAAAACGCCGAATTGCGGCGTGTTTTAATTGAAGGAATAGGCTACGATCGCATCTGTAAGGAGTTACAAGCACAAGTCCTCGACCCCTGGCAAGAATACACCCTACTATGCATTGATACTGAGGTCGATGTCGAACCGATTCATTTATTAAAAATGACTTGCCCTAGCACTGGCAAAATTCACGTCTTGAGAGTACCGCCACAGATCAACTCTGCAAGAGTTGCTATTCGGTGGATAAATTGGGATAAAGATGCACAAAAATTTTCTGTGCAAACTTGACTTTCACTCTGATTAAAAATTATTCAAAATTTTACTACGATGAGAGAATATTACCAAGATTTTTTGATTCGTAACTGGGAGAAGAGCGATCGCACAAGCGTTGCCCAAATAATAAGTTATGTATTATCAGAGTACGGTTTGAGTTGGGAACCAAACGGCGCTGACCGAGATGTATTGCAAGTCGAAGAATTTTACTTAGCATCTGGAGGCGAATTTTGGGTAATTGAACACCAAAGCCAAATAGTAGGTACAGGGGCATACTACCCTGTAAATCGTGGGCAAAAAGCTGTAGAAATCCGCAAAATGTATTTGTTGCCGAGTATTAGGGGTTTAGGACTGGGGAAATATTTGTTACAACAGCTAGAAGCAGCGATCGCCTCCCGTGGTTTTCAGGAAATTTGGATTGAAACCGCCAGTATCTTAGTGGAAGCAGTCAAACTGTATGAAAGCAAAGGATACAAACCAGCAACAGGGATAGAAACAACACGATGCGATCGCGTCTATGTTAAATTCCTCAAATAGCCCGGAATGCCAATTTGGACTAAAAATCTCACAGAATTACTGAATATTTTTCTCCAATCTCATTGCCCTTTGTGCCAACGAAGTACACCGAGTGAACTTTGCCAAAACTGTGAGCGACAGTTACGAAAATGTCACATTTCAGATCCTAGTTCGCAATGGCAAGAACCTCTACCAGTGTTTAGCTGGGGGATTTATGGCGGTTCTCTTAAACGCGCGATCGCAGTGATGAAATATGAAAACAAACCTCAAATTGCCCGCCCTTTAGGTCAATGGTTAGGAGAAGCTTGGTTATTAAATTCGCCTAGGCCTGTAGATACAAAACGGCTTGTAGTTGTTCCGATTCCACTTCATGCCAGCAAGCAAAAACAACGTGGCTACAACCAAGCTGCACTCATAGCAAGAAGCTTTTGCAACACTACTGGCTTAAAAGTTAAATTAAATGGTATAGAAAGAGTAAGAGAGACTAAGGCACAGTTTGGTTTATCAGCATCTGAGCGAGAAAAAAACTTGGCAGCAGCTTTTACTGTTGGGCAAGGATTTCGTCATCAGCATCAAGATGCCTCTGTATTGTTAGTAGACGATATTTACACTACTGGTGCTACTGCCGCAGCAGCGGCACAAACACTTCGTCAGTGTGGAATTACAGTCTTAGGATTAGTAGCACTCGCTACTACTATCAAAAACACATAGCCAAACAATTCATGGGTCAGCTATCCCAGAGAACTTTATAATTGACCAGATCACCCTGATTTTGTGGGAACATTGCTTGAAATGATCAGTAAAGCTTTTGCGGCGGGTTTGAAACAATTAATGATCATTCCTGCGACCTTAATAGCAATTGGCATCAGCACAAGCGCAGCTTTTGCTCAAAATAAGCTGTACAGTCCAATTCCTTTAACTACTAGTAGTGCTGAATTTTCCGATACGCTCTCAGAGAAAGACATCCCCACAGGTCAGGGCGGATTTGCCCGTGATTATACGGTGAAGTTGAATAAGGGCGATAATTTAGCAGTTGATTTGGCATCTGACAATTTTGACAGCATTATCACACTGCTGGGGCCTAATGGCGCGACATTAGCAGAAAATGATGATGGCCCTGATGGCACTAGCAATTCCTTATTGTTTACCCGCATAGCAGAGACAGGCATCTATATTATTCGCGTCCGATCTTTTGGAGAAACTGGTGTTGGGAATTTCAAACTCAAGGTGACAAAGCTGCAACCAATGAAATAAAGTAATCATTAATCATTGGTCTTCTTCCCTGATCTCCTCTCTTCTAAAGAACGGTCAGCACACAGAGAAATAGGGCTTCAGTCCACTCAACGACTGCGCCGTAAGTGTCACCTGTGTGTCCCCCTAATTTATAATTGAACCACGCACCAGTTACAGTAGCGATCGCACTTCCAGCGATTACCATTCCTAGTGCTAAAAGTAGACGTTTGCTATCTAGCACCAAAAATAATCCACTTAAACAAATCAACAACAGCAATCCCGGTAATAAATCTTTGTAAGAACTTATGGCTTGTTTGTGAAGCGCACCTTTGCCAGTAGGTTTGAGGTAAGGATAGCAAGCGATCGCCAACTGCTGTCCCCAACGTCCCCATCCGCAAGCAGCCATCAATATCAGCCAACGGTTTTCTTCGATATCGGTTAAGGCAGTTGTTTTTAGAAGCAATAAGGCGATCGCTGCCATAGCGCCAAATGCGCCTGTTGCACTATCTGCCATCACCTCCAGACGTCGCTCTGGATCACCTACTGCCAAACCATCAGCAGTATCCATTGTTCCGTCTAAATGCAGTCCTCCAGTAATGCCAATCCAAAGGCTTACTAATAATGCACTACGAGTTAATATTGGTATACCCAGATCATGGATACCTATATCAAATAGTCCTAAGATTCCTCCAATCATTAACCCTACCAGCGGGGCAAGACGAGCCACCCCCGAAAATTCCAACCCTTTCACATCAGGCAAAGGAATGCTAGTATAAAATACTACAGATGCCGCAAAGTTGAGCAGCAGTTTTTTCCAACGCTGAGACTGATGCTGATGCGTCATATTATTTATTTTTTCAAAAACCATTTGTACAATGAAGTTTACTTTTCTTACACAAAATGCAGAAGCAAATATTAAAGCTTTAGATAAGATTTATTCAGTGTCGAGATTCATCCAAAAAAATTTGTTATGGTACCTTCAGTAAAATTTGTAAATTTTATAATTATTTTATACAAACGTTTAATTAATTTAAAAAAGACAAAATGTTATCAAAGACAGTTTTGTTTTGTATTCTTGAACTAATAACTTAATTTAGGTTATTGGACGATCGCCCTACAAAGTTGATATTTTTTATTAAATGTAGGGAGTTCATGGCTGGTTAACTTAACTGTTTAGCTCTGTTGCACATCACCCTCGCTCATTCCCTATTTCCTTATGAGTCATCATCTACCCGACACCAGGATACCAGCTCCGTGCATTATTAACACGGGGATAATTGTGAATAAGCTCGATATGCGGCGATTGCTGGCTGATTTAGGTCGAGTCCACTACATCTACACCCACGAAGGTCAGCTACAGAGCGAGGGTGATGGGGATGTGATGGAAGTGTTTGCCAATCCGCAACGGTCTACTTTAGTTGCTAATCATGCGCTTTATCTCAATGTCCATAGTTTTGATTACCTGGAACTGAAACAGTCTCTGCAACAAGAAACCTACTTTGATTTGATGCAAGAAGGGATGTGTTTGCGGTTAATTCCCCTCTCAACTCCCTTGCAAGAGCGCAGAGAGCGGAATTTGAATGTCAGTGCAATAGAAGCGATGATGGAGCAAGTACTTTCAGCTAAATGGGATGCAGAAATTGATGACGACACTTCTGATTCGTTCTAATTAGCAACTAAATCAAATAATTTTGAGGAAATTGGTAATAGGTAATGAGTAATTGGTGATGGCATGACACACCAATTACCAATACCCGTTACCATTCTTGATGTGAGTCTAAAATTTAGCTAAATAACACTACGTTTGCCTTGAGTGCCAATTTTTCTTTTCAATGTCTTGCTCGCTGTAGCCAGACAAAAGCTAGGGCGGGGGTCTTTTTCACCCCTCATGGCCCTGTGGAAACCCCAAGATTTATGCCAGTAGGAACGCTGGCAAATGTCAAAACTGTAACGCCAGCCCAACTCAGGGATACTGGGGCGCAGATGGTACTATCTAATACTTACCATCTCCACCTCCAACCAGGAGAAGCAATTGTGGCTGGAGGTGGTGGGCTGCATAAATTTATGGGTTGGGATGGGCCAATGCTTACCGATTCTGGTGGGTTTCAGGTCTTCAGTTTGAGCGAGATGCGAAAGATTACAGAAGAAGGCGTAACTTTCCGCTCACCCCATGATGGACAAATTATTAAATTAACGCCAGAACGCTCCATAGAAATTCAGAATACTCTGGGGGCAGATGTGATTATGGCTTTCGATGAGTGCCCGCCTTACCCAGCTACACGCCAAGAAGTGGAAGCTGCAACTGCACGTACTTACCGTTGGTTAGAGCGCTGCATTGTAGCGCATAAACGCAACGATCAGGCACTGTTTGGCATTGTGCAAGGAGGCGTGCATTTAGATTTGCGCTGCCAAGCCGCTTTAGCTCTAGCTGAGTTCGATCTGCCTGGGTATGCTATTGGTGGTGTGAGTGTGGGAGAACCAGTGGAATTAATGGCTGAGATTGTGCAAACAACCGCACCACTGTTACCACACCATAAGCCTCGTTACTTGATGGGCGTAGGTACTTATCGAGAGATGGCAATTGCGATCGCCTCTGGTGTAGATTTATTTGATTGTGTGATTCCCACCCGTTGGGCTAGACACGGTACAGCAATGGTGCAAGGCGAACGCTGGAATTTAAAAAATGCTAAATTCCGTGAAGATTTTGCGCCGTTAGATGAAACTTGCCCTTGCTACGCTTGTCAAAACTTCAGCCGCGCCTACATATCTCATCTAGTGCGATCGCAAGAAATTTTAGCTTACACATTGTTGAGCATTCACAACATTACAGAACTAATCCGCTTTACCCAACGTATCCGAGAAGCAATCTTGAGCGATCGCTTTGCCACAGAATTTGCTCACTGGCTCAACTGAAAGATGAAGACTGAGGGAGATGAGATAGAGGAGTGTTTAAGCAGTCACCATTTTCTTGTAAAATAAATTATCGGCTGTAATTACAGTCCCGAACGCCAAAACCAAGCGTCAAACTCAATATTTCTGCCTTGGGAAGCAGGGCGGCTGCCTGGGTTCTAGTCTGACTAGATCAAGGTCTAAAGACCAGAGACGCTGTGTAAGACTCAGATCGGGATCGTCTTAAGTGACGAACACTCTTGTAGTGTACCTAACAGAGCAACGGCGAATGAGACAGGAAGCTCCTACCATACGCAAAGCGTTGGTTGTGGGTACTTCACGATACATCTCAATTATAAAAGCTGTGTTGGATAGGTGGATTTAAAGGAATATGGAAGCAGCACTGTTGTTAGCTAAATTGCCTGAAGCTTACCAAATTTTTGACCCTTTGGTAGATGTTCTCCCAGTAATACCCGTTTTCTTCTTGTTACTTGCTTTCGTTTGGCAAGCGGCAGTTGGATTTAGGTAAGTTAATAAAGACCTTTGCCATCTCATGAAATGCTCCACAGGCTTATAGTCTGTCTAAACAAGCTTTTTTTGTGTAGCCCCATCCTTTTCTAGGTTGTGGGCTTTTAGCGAAGGTATTATTCATCTAATTTTTTAATCTTTACTTTTCTGGGACAGGTATTTTACCTGTCCTATTTTTTTGCATATCTTCTTTCTAATTTTTGATATTTCTTAATGTTTTGCAATAAATTAATATAAGCTAAGTTAGTATATCAAGCTCGGTTAGCAAAGAGCCAAAAACTACGCTTAAAATTACTAAAGGTATCAGCTATGGGTAATATCAACTTCGTTAAAGAAAAAAAAGAAATAGTAGCAGCAGATGGTGCGAATCTCCGGCTGAAAGCAATGCAAAATGGCATTGATATCTATACATTGTTCGGCAAAATGACTAATTGCGGCGGCTATGGTCAGTGTGGTACTTGCATAGTCGAGATAGTTGAAGGCATAGAGAATCTATCTCCCCGCACAGATGTAGAAAACCAGAAATTGAAGAAAAAGCCCGAAAATTACCGTCTTGCCTGTCAAGCTTTAGTAAATGGGCCAGTAAGCGTCATCACTAAGCCTTAGCTTTTTAGACAATTCCTCGCGTGGTCAACATTTGCAGCAAAAAATTTGGGCAAACTCTGTCATCGATGATGCTATTCTAATGTTGTTGACTGGAAATTTAAGAGAGGCTTTCTTGCCATGCAAGTTAATGAGCTGGGGTTCGTAGCGAGCATTCTGTTCGTACTAGTTCCCTCTGTATTTTTGATAATTCTGTACATCCAAACTGCCAGCCGCGAAGGTAAAAAAGATAGTTAATACGTTGTCTATAAAATAAAGAACCCCTACACCTGTGGTGCAGGGGTTTTTATTTATCAACCGCTAAATCTATTGTGACTTTAAGCAACAGTTCGTGCCAACAACACAGGACAACTAGCATTGACTCGAACGTAGTCGGATAAAGAAGCGCCGACTAGCCGATCTATATCTACAAAACTCTTAGCTACCGATGGACGTCGATCTGGAGATCCCAGCAATAATAAATCTGCGTTCAACTCCTCTGCCAAGCGACAAATTTCTTCGCCTGGTTTGCCACTGCTGGTAAAACAACGAGCTCGCACCCCTAATTTTTCAGCTTCTGCAACTGCTTTTGCTAAAACTGAATTTTTGTCAGGGATAACTTCGTTAACTTCAGATGATTTGCCACGCAAATCTGTAGTAATATTTGCCAGAAGTAACTGACCACCTGGAATACCTTGCAGCAAGAACAAAGCCAAGTTCAAGCAATGTTTTGCGGCATCAGAGTTATCCATCGCTACCATAACGCGGTTAATTCTTTTGACATAAATGTCATCTTTTACCAACAACATGGGGCGAGAAGACAATTGGAAAACATACTGACTAACTGAGTTCGATAAAATTGATTGCAGTCGCTTGAGTCCGCGTGAACCCATGATAATTAAGTCAGCATCAATTTCGTCAGCTACCTGACAAACAACATCTTTAGGATCTCCTTGCCGCAGAATCGAAGACACCTGGCTCGGATCTAAATTCAAAGACTGAATAGCATTAGCTAGTATCTTGCCACCTTCTTCCCACTTAGCTGTCATAGCAGCAGCTGTAGATTGCCCAGGAACCACGTGCAAAACGGTAACTTTTGCACTTTGAATTGATGGCATTTCTTTCAACGTTTTGAGCATTTCTTCCGCATGTCCCAATCCAGAGACAGCCAGCAGAATTTTCTCTATCATCTTACGTCTTGTTGTTAAGGTTGCTTTGGTTTTTGCTCTTAGTGATTAGTTCAGCCAGGATTTGTACCACCTTGCTGAACAACCTAGTAAGTTATTTGCACAAGTAAAATCAACAGTTAATAATCAACATCATATTTATTTATGACATTGAAATATAAACTTTCCCTTGAAGTTGTGATGTTTACTTGCATTTAGTTACTTAAGTTTTCAACTAGGCTTCGATGATTAAGCATACTCTCAATTTAGCCTGATAAACTTAATGAATTATGATATTAGTTATTATTTTTAATCTATATTAACTTTTGTTCATTAAAAAGTAGTTAAGTATTGCAAACTTGCTATTAAAAAAATTAGATAAATTATAGCATTTTTCCTAAAAATTAATTATTTTCCAGTAACTTTTAACGATAAAAAGTTACGCTATAGAGACTTTTTATTTATTTCAATTAGAAATTTTTATAGCAATCATAAATAGTATGTAAAGACCGTGATTCACACTCGACTGTTATGTGTCAAGTTTTAACAGTTAAATATGATTGCTATTCACACCTCGCGCCAAAAATATAATTTATTTTTGTGTATTTCATCTATCTCGATGGTGAGATAGGAACTGATTTTAGCTGAAGATAGTTTTGCAGCAGTGGCTGTTGGGCAATAGTCTCTAAATTTACTTGTGTGAGTAAGCTTACCCAAGTATTTAATAGAGTAGTATCAGAAGGTTGAGCAGTACGTAAATCAGCTACAGTTGAAAGCAAATCAAACCACAAACCTTGTTCGGCATAGACCAAAATGCGATCGCGCTGACTTATTTGCTGTAATTTATTAGCCACATTTGGATTAATTGCAACTCGTTGAACCCAACCATCTACAGTCATCATAGACCGAGGCGAAGTATCCTGGGGATTACAGATGATCGATACAGACCATTGGTAAAGTTGATTGATTGCTAAAGGCGGAACATTTGAATTACTAGGTAGGGTGAGGCTTGAGATCCCAGCTGCCCTGTTAGGAATGAAAGTTGTATCATATACCAGAGTATCCTGTTGCGTTTGCTCATTTACCTGATATAGAGAAAACTTTACCCGGTGAGCCTTATTTGTGGGTGTATACCAGAAAAAACGGGGATAGGCAGCAGTTGTCAATCCCAAATTAGTTGGCGGTAGTAGTAAAGTTAAAGTTGGTATCTCGCTAGAACTAGAAATACAAGTATTTGGCCCACGTGTACCCCCAACTTCCCGACGTCCTGGTAGACCCCGGTCAGGAATATTGACTTTCACATCTCCATTCTGGTTTTTACTGTTATCCCTTGGGTTGGGTTGACCTGGTGTTGGCTGGTTTGAGTTATGTACTTGTCCCAGCACAGGTAAACTACAGTGAAGTAAACTCAAAACTGTTAGACAAATAGTGCTAACTAGCCAACCAGTCCTTTCTCTTGGCATTTTTAGTGGAGAGATACCGGAGCTATTGACAATTGTTAATTTGGTAAGTTTCATCGTTATGATGATACAGCTAGCAACTCGCCATTTCAAGGTAAGCCTTGAGTATAAATAGCTAAAGCACTTTTTCACGTTAGATCAGCATCATTCACACTGGCTTTTGAATAGTACGGCTGAACCAAACATTGCTCTTTACATTTTATTGTAGAAAAAGCTACAGCAGATTATTGAATGAAAATTGTAAAATTCAGAGTTTTAACACTGAAGAGCAAAGATTTATTTGTTAACCTGTTGTGTTAATCTGCGTTTTTACACATTAAATTTTGTGCTTCCAATTAATAAAATTTACTAGCCTGCATTGTATTTAACTAAATAAAAGTCAACATTACAGAAAAAATGTGAGGTAATGAATGCGTTGCCTGATTAGATTTTGCGTATTTTTGCCCTTTGCCCTGATAACGAATTACTCTGACCAAATGCTTTCATCTAAACTTTTGGCAGCCAAACCTACTCCACCTTTAGTTCAAACAGCCAGTCCGACTTTGTTAACCAAGGCAAGTTACCTCTCACTATTAGAACAACAGGTAATTGATGAAACTAACAAAGTAAGGTCAAATCCTAAGTCATATTTGCCTATTTTGGAAAACTATAGAAAGCGCTTCCAAGGTAACCGAGTCAAAATCTCTAATAATACTTATTTGCTGACTCAAGAAGGGGTAAAAGCAGTTGATGAAGCGATCGCTTTTCTCAAGTCAGCTCGTCCTATAGGAGTGTTGGGTGCATCTCAAGGTATGTCTTTGGGTGCTAGAGATCATGTCAAGGATCAGGGCCCCAAAGGTGCAATAGGTCACCAAGGTAGCGATGGTAGCAACCCTGCTATTCGGATCAATCGCTATGGTAAATGGCTAACCACCGCAGGGGAAAACATTAGTTATGGCCCTAGCACCCCCCAAGAGATCGTCATGCAGTTAATTATTGATGATGGAGTACGCGATCGCGGTCATAGAAAAAATATCTTTAACAGCGCTTTCAAAGTTGCGGGTGTTGCTTATGGAACTCACAAATTATACAGAACAATATGCGTAATTAATTATGCCGGAGGATATCGAGAAAAATAAATTTAATCAAAAATTTCCGATTTATTCCGAAAAATTGTGCTGGTTTCTTGAAGCTATATGTATAATGCAAAATTTTACTGTTTTGAAGATTTTAGGTACTCTAAAATCCAAAATTTTATGGCTAGTTCCTCCTAAATTGTGAGGTAATTGCTCGATAGGACGCGATTGGGGACGTTCCAGAAATGCTGCAAATAAATGCTTATGGATTAGAACAGAGAAATACCTTATCACTATCACCTTTGGAAAAACAAGTGATAGTGGAAATGAACAAAGTGCGGACAAATCCAACTGCATATCTGCAAATTTTAGAAACCTGGAAACAGCGCTTTCAAGGTAACCAAGTCAGAATTTATGAGCAGGTTTATTTACAAACTCAAGAAGGAGTAAAAGCAGTTAATGAGGCGATCGCATTCCTCAAATCAGTCCATCCTGTGAAAGTGTTAAATGTATCTCAAGGAATATCTTTGGGCGCTAGGGATCATGTTCAAGACCAAGGCCCTAAAGGTACGACAGGTCACTATGGTAGCGATGATAGTGATCCTTTTACTCGCATCGACCGATATGGAAGTTGGCAAATCACCGCAGCCGAAAACATCAGCTATGGTTTTTATACACCTCAAGATATCATTATGCAGTTAATTATTGATGATGGTGTGCCGTCACGCGGTCATCGAGAAAATATCTTTAACTCTGCTTTTAAAGTTACAGGTGTTGCTTTTGGTATTCACGCTACCTATAGGCAGATGTGTGTGATTACCTATGCTGGAGGATATCAAGAGAAGTCGTTATAATTCTTCGCTTCTAGCTATATGACACAATTGAAAGAACAATTTTTCAGTAGACAGGAGAACAGTAAGTTATGGGCAGCCATAGTTATCCCACTGCTGGTGCTGCAACTCTGAACGTCTACGTCCAAGGTCAAGGATTCCCTATTTTAGCTTTACACGGTCATCCTGGTTCTGGTCGGAGTCTTTCTGTTTTTACAAATCACTTATCACGACGGTATCAAACTTTTGCCCCTGATTTGCGGGGATATGGCAAAAGTCGCGTTAACAGCAATTTTGATATGCAAGACCATCTAAATGACCTAGAAGCCCTGTTAGACCGCTTTCAGATTGAGAAATGCCTAGTTTTAGGTTGGTCACTAGGTGGCATTCTAGGGATGGAATTGGCATTACGCCTGCCACAGCGCGTCACTGGGCTAATTTTGGTGGCCACAGCAGCAAGACCTCGTGGAAATCATCCCCCAATTTCTTGGCAGGATAACCTTTACACTGGTGTTGCGGCGCTATTAAACTGTATCAAACCAAGTTGGCAGTGGAATATTGAGGCTTTTGGTAAGCGATCGCTCTTTCGCTACCTAATTCAACAACATACACCTATGGCATACAGTTATATCGCTCAGGACGCTGTACCAGCCTATTGGCAAACGTCCCGTGCGGCTACTCGTGCCCTATATACTGCAATTCGATCTGGTTACAACAGACTTACAGATTTGTGGCAAATTGAATGCCCAAGCCTGGTACTTGCTGGTGAACAAGACCGTCATATCACAGCTGATTCCAGCTTAGAAACTGCTCGACACCTCAAAAATTCTCAGTGGCGATGTTACTCTAATGCCGCTCATCTTTTTCCGTGGGAAATTACCCAACAGGTACTGAGCGACATTGACTGCTGGCTCGACGAGCATCCGCAAGTGGTCAGATTTTGAAGTTCCAAATTTTGCCATCGTTCCCTGACTAAGCTGAAGAACCATGATTGCCTTGAGAATTTGATTACATTTGACCGCTAAAGGCAGGCTTTACTTTGCGGTCAATCCTTTCCCCCAAGTCTTCGGCAATGGTCAAAGAATCTGGTTTACAACGCTTTATATTTACGACAATGCCCTGTGCGCCTTCCATCTCCAAATCTTCCACATAGCCTTTGAGGGCCACTTTGGCATCTGAAGAATTCAGAAATGGGCCAAAGTAGTATGTACAACGGGGGCTATGTGTCACAATCTCTACCCACCAAGCCAAGCCGAAGTTGTTGATTGTACTAATCAACGTTTCCTTGAGAGTATCCCAAATGGTTTTCATGGTAGTTGCCGATTTATGAATGAGGTACTGGTTATTAAACGGTATTTTGCTGTTTTTTTTGCTTTACATTTCTTTATACTCTTTCGCTCTTATTTTTCAAAGAGGTTTTTGTAATTTATCGAGAAAACGTGTGTTTAATGCCCGCTGACGATAAATTTCATAAAGTGCCATACCCGCTGCTACCGAGGCATTGAGGCTAGGGGTCTTGCCTTGTAGGGGTATTGACACCAAGACATCGCAAGAGCGTTGTGTTAACATACTTAGTCCTTCGCCTTCAGAGCCAATCACTAAAACAATCGGGCCACTGAAACTCACCGTATGTAAGGGTTCGCTACCGGTGGCTGCGGTTCCATAAATCCAAAAGCCAGCCTCTTTAAGTTCTTCCAAAGAGCGGCTGAGATTGACGACTCGCGCAACGGGAAAGTTTTCTAAAGCTCCTGCTGCCACTTTTACCACGGTAGAAGTGATTCCAGATGCCCGGCGTTGAGGGATAACTAATCCTTGAGCGCCTATTGCTTCTGCGGTGCGAATAATAGCGCCTAAGTTGTGGGGATCAGTGATCCCATCAGCCACGACAATTACTGGATCGGTGACAGATTTTGCCTGGGCAATTAAATCTGGCAATTCAATGTAGGCATAGGGAGCAATTTGCGCCGCTATACCTTGGTGATTTGCTTGATCAGTAATTTGGTCTAAGCGCTTTGGTTCTACTTCATCAATTACTGTGCCATTTTCCTTAGCTTGTAGAATCAAATGATGAAAGCGGGGATCGTAGCGTAAACGAGCAGTAATCCAAATGCGGTTGAGACCACGCCGATTTTCTAAAGCACTTAATACTGGATGACGGCCGTAGATCAAGTCGCTATCTTCTGTTGAAGGTTTGATAGATGGGGATGGCGGGGTGAAGTTGCGGTCTTGGCGTGGCCCACCAGATATAGGCTTTCCATCTCTAGCTGGCCGGGGATTGCGAATAGGATTAGCAAGAACACGCTTGGTTTTCACTTTCACTGGTTGCCCACGATTTGGCTCACCAGCGGTTTTGATTTTTCTTGGTTTATCAGACATATGAGTGTTTGGTATAATTTATTGGTAGACATACCGATCCCACAATTTACCGAGCTGACTTTACTGAATTTTGCGTTCGTGAGATTCTTTGCTCACTATTTCTCTAAATTGAGTTTTTGCAATAGTTCGGTTAAGCGCTGGAAATCGGTGAGATATAGGTAGCCAATTAAAGCTTCTAGACTAGTTGCTTGTTGATAAATTTCGGGTTCAACGCGCTTAGGGCGTCCTGTGGCGGCGTTGCGGCCTCTTCGGACAATTTCTATTTCACTATCCCTCAGGTGAGGAGTCAGCGATCGCAAATGTAGCGCTTGTTGTTCTGCTCTTACCTGTGCCACTACCAGACGATGGTAACTATCTGGTCGCTGCAATGGCATTAGATAAGCTATTCTAACATACAACTCATAAATTGCATCCCCTAGATATGCTAATGCGGCAGGAGAAATTTGTTGCACTTGTGAGTAAGAAATTTGCTGGGGTGATTGCACTGTGTTTACCAAAAGTGCCTGAGTCCAAAATGAATCCTGTTTAATAGCTTCATTTTGTCCATCTAATAACTCTTCCTCCTTTGAGTTCACAAGTAATCATTCCTTAACTGGTTACATTTGGCAGGCTTCATTGGGGATATTTATCAATTTATTTTGTTTAATAATGTGCTGTTGCAATACTTAGCAGAATATATACTATCAAACTTACTGACTAAATTTTATCTTTTTAATGAGAAGTTAGCATTTGGCGACTAGCTAGATTTTAGTCCTCTCTCACAAAGAGAGAGGTTGTATCAGCAGTGTTGCCAAAAATTAAGCTATCCAGATAAAAATCGGATAGCTAGATTAATTTTTTGGTCAAGCAATCAAGACGACTTGATGTTTTCTAGAGCCGCTTCAACATTGGGTTGCAGGGAGAGAAACTTCTCTAAGCGAACAAGCTTGACCGTTTGAGTAACACGGGCATTCGTGACAATTTGCAAAGTGCCGTTGGCATTTTGAGCTTGCTTGGCTAGCTGCACCAGAGCGCCCAAGCCAGAGCTATCTACAAAGTCAATTTGTGAGAGATCCAGAATAATGTGCTTTGGGCCCTCATCAATCTTGCTACCTAGTACCTTGCGAAATGTCGGCTCAGAAAAAGCATCTAACAAACCTGTGAGGCGGAATAGCTGACAGTTATCCCGGGCTTCACGAGTGCCCCTCAGGCTCACGGTTAGATTTAGTGGCTCAGCAATAACTCCCTCCTCATGGTGAAAGTGAACGCTCAAGTATAGATGGTTTTGGTGCAAGTTGTCTACAACCTGCTGGGGTAGAGGGTATTGGGGATTGGGTATCGGGGATTGGGCATTGAGAAAATTTTTCTCCCCTACTCCCTGCTTTTTCCCAGTCCCTAGTCCCCAGCCCCTAGTCCCTAACCCTCTGATGTGGCAAGACGAGATGCTCGCATTGCTTGGACAAAATCCTCAAACAAGTAATCGGCATCGTGAGGGCCAGGACTGGCTTCTGGATGATACTGTACTGAGAACACAGGTAGAGATTTGTGACGTACACCAGCTACAGTGCGATCATTTAAGTTGAGGTGGCTAATTTCCACAACTGCCGTAGGTAAAGAATCTGGGTCAATAGCAAAACTGTGGTTTTGACTAGTAATTTCTATCCTTTGTTGTAAACCTGCCGGCTGATTCAAACCCCGATGACCAAATTTGAGTTTAAAGGTTTCTGCTCCCAAGGCATGACCCAAAATTTGATGCCCCATACAAATGCCAAAGATGGGTTTTTGAGTCCCTAGGAGTGCCTTGGCAGTTTCAATACCTTCAGTTACCGCAGCCGGGTCACCAGGGCCATTGGAGAGAAATATGCCATCTGGATTATATTTGAGAATTTCTTCTGGAGGTGTATTGGCGGGAACAACAATTACCCGACAACCATAACTTGCTAAACGACGCAAGATATTACGTTTCACCCCAAAGTCAAGGGCAACAACGGTGAAGGATTCTGCCATACTATCAACCACATCAGGGTTAAATTCCCAAGTTGGGATCGTAGGATCTGACCATTCATAAACCGTTGGAGTAGTGACTTCCCGAACCAGATTTAATCCTTGCATACTGGGAGCTGCCTGTACCTGCTCTAGCAACTCAGCCTCATCAAGAATGGATGTGGAAATCCCACCATTCATAGCTCCGAACATCCGAATTTTACGGGTGAGGGCGCGGGTATCGATGCCGTAGATACCTGGTATTTGATGCTGTTTCAAGTAGTCAGGCAAGGATTGTGTAGATCGCCAATTACTTGGTCGTTGACAAATATTTCGAGCGATCGCACCTCGCACTTGTGGTTTAGCAGATTCCTCATCTTCGGGATTAACGCCAGTGTTCCCTAGCTCAGGATAGGTAAAAACAACAATCTGACCACAGTAACTAGGATCGGTCAGCACTTCTTGATATCCGGTCATGCCAGTGTTGAATACCACTTCCCCAATTGTGGTGCCTATTGCACCAAATGACCAACCGCGATAAGTGGTACCATCTGCCAAGACAAGCAGAGCAGGTATTGTGTCAGACAGGGGCATAGGTAATGAAAGCAATCATAATTAGGGGTTAGGGGTTAAGGGCTAAGGGTGAGGAAAACTTTTTTTTAGTTTCCAACCCTGAGTATCTAGTTTTTAGTCTCTCGCTCTTGTCCCTTGTAAGCTGCGAATGTTAATTATGCCATGAGTTTAGTCGTTCCGCGTTCTCAAGCTAATTAATTAAAGATAAAAAAATTAAGTAAGCAAAAACTTTCCAGGAGAAGCTATGGCGAAAGTAGATTTGCAACCCTCTAGGCAGTTAAAATTAAAATTAATTATGCTTCAGTCTTTTTTAGCTCGTGCAACCCTGATTGTTTTATCAAGTGCGCTAGCGGTTTTGAGTGTTGCTTGTAGTCAAGACAAACAGACTACTAAGATTCGTGGCAATGAGCAGCCAAGGCCTGTAGGTAATTTGGCAGCAACGCCTCTTATCGAAGCAACAACTTACCCACTATCCAGCCCAGAACCACAGCCACAGTCTTCGTCTGCCGTTGAACCAAATTCTTTTGAGTTGGCCCTAGACAAAGCCGCAGGTGCTTTGACTATCAGTCAGTCTGCTCAATCAGCAGATGATTGGAAGTTGGTGGCGAATCAGCTCCAAGACGCGATCGCGCTGATGAAAAATGTGCAGCAAGAAAGCCCAAATTTCACGGTGGCTCAAATCAAAATATCAGAATACCAGCGTCAGATTCAATCTGCTTTGCACAAAGCTGCTCCTAAACCTCAACCGCCATTGCAGCCAGAACCCCAGAGGGTAGTAGTTATGGTTCCGCAAAAACAAATTAAACCGGAACCTACCTTACCTGTAGCGCCTGTAGCCCCGCTTCTATCAAAAGAAGTCCCAGTTCCCAAGCCGATTTTACCCACACCAGAATTAGTCATTGAAAGCAACAATGTATTTATTGCTCCGATAAAAAGACGAATTGGTGGAACACCAATTGTTGAGGTTACCTTCAATGGTGAAGAGAAATTTGACATGATTGTGGATACAGGAGCTAGTGGCACTGTAATTACCCAAAACATGGCAAATGCTTTAGGTGTAGTGCCGGTGGGAAAAGCTAAAGCCAACACTGCTAGTTCTAAAGCTGTGGAATTTACCATTGGCTATGTTGATTCGATGGCAGTGGCTGGGGTAATGATAAATAAAGTACCAGTAGCGATCGCAGGCTCAGACTTAGAAACAGGATTGCTGGGACACGACTTTTTCGGCAATTACGATGTCACCATCAAACGTAATGTCGTGGAATTTCGCCCACAATCGCATTCGGAAATTAATTCTCCAGAAACTGAACTAACTGCTCCAACTTTACCCAAGGAGCGCCACTTTTTAGGATCTCCTTAGCTACCTTTACACCTTGGGCATGATCCAGTAGTGGAATTGCACCTGCCACTTGCAGCGCTAATGACGCATTTAACGCTACAGCATCCTGTTGCGCTTGAGTTCCTTTGCCTTGTAATACCGCTTTCAGAATTTCTGCATTTTCTTGAACATCCCCGCCTCGAAGAGCGCCTATAGTAGCAGGCGTTAAACCTACAGCTTCGGGATTGACAGTAGTTAACTGCACTTCACCATCAGATAACACTGCTAAGTCGGTTACATCTCCTAACCCCGCTTCATCCAGTTTTTCTCGCCCATGTAGGACAATTGCCTTTTGCTTACCCAAATTTTGTAACGCGTGGGCAACAGTTGCCAAAAGTTTGGGAGTAAATAACCCTACCACTTGCCCAGCCGGATTTAAAGGATTAACTAACGGCCCGAGTAAGTTAAAAACAGTCCGTACTTTGAGAGTCCGCCGCAATGTGGCAACCGCCTTGAGTGCTGGATGCCAACCAGGAGCAAATAAAAAAGTGATCCCCACTTCTTTTACTGCTGCTTGTACCTTTTCGCTAGGGGCACTCAAATTTACGCCCAACGCTTCCAACACATCAGCACTTCCTGTAAGACTAGATGCTGAACGATTGCCGTGTTTTGCGACGGGTACACCATAGGCAGCAGCCACAAAAGCAACTGCTGTGGAAATATTAAAAGTTGATGAACCGTCGCCACCAGTGCCACAGGTATCGATGAGGGAAGTTGGGGATTGGGAAGAATTAAATTTCCCAGTTCCCAGTACCCAGTCCCCAGCCCCCACTTTCGATTGAGATTGCAATACTTCCGCCATCCCAGTTAACTCGTCAGCAGAAACGCCTTTAAAGTTCAGCGCTGTTAAAATTGCTCCCGATAACTCTGGCGGAACCGCTGCACTTAGCCATCCTTGCATCAATTCAGCAGATTGAGTGCGGGATAAGGATTCACCATCGATTAATTGTTGCAGCAGGAGATGCCAGCTAGGTGAGGTTTCTGGCGTGGGCATGGGGGAAGTTGTCATAAAACAGGTCTGTTTGCGTTTGCTAGGTTGAGCTTCAGTTAAAGGTCTGGGAGTTATCCTACCGGAAAATGGGAAACTAAGAGCTAATTTAGATAGAAAAACTAAGACTCAACTGCATGGGATCAGGAAAGTTCTTAACTGTAATTTGTTCTTCCACATTTCGCTTAATTTCATAGTTAGTAATGAATAATTCTTTTCCTTTAGCAGCACCATTCTGCTTATAGTTATTCATTCCATACTGTAATTCCCACTCTGAGATATTAGCCCATTCAAAAGCTTTTTTAATTTGGGGCGAATCGTCATAAGTGATTAACCAGCGATGATGACATTGTTTTAATAGTTCTGCAAATCTCTGGTGTTCAAAAGATGTGTGCAAGTCACCAGCTTTACCATATAGCTTAGACTTAGTAGCACTAAAATATGGTGGATCTAAAAATAAAAATACCTCTTCGCCTGCTGAATATAATAATTCGCTGTAATCTAAATTAGTGATGATGATATCTTTTGATAAAATACTTTCTAATTTTTCAAGACGGTCTATGGATGAATTAGTAAAGCGTTTATGAAAAGCTTCTTGAGAGAAACCACCAGATTCTACAGTACCCGAAAATGTAATTCTATTCAGAACAAAAAAGCGGACTGCTCTTTCAAAATCAGATAAATTATTAACATCTACGCTGGTTAATTCTATGAAGAGCAACTTGCCATCTGAAAATTTATTTCTAATCTGTCGAACTTCAGCGACTAGTTTAGATATATCAGACTGGGCAATCTTCCAAAATAAAAATAATTCCCGGTTTAAATCATTAATCCAAATTTTTAGATGCGGAAATTTTTGTTTTAAGTAGATAAATACAGAACCACCACCTACAAAAGGTTCTCTAAACTCTAAAAATTTTTCTGGTATGTATTCTATTATTTGATTTATAGCTTTTGACTTACCACCTGGATAACGGAGTGGGCTTTTGCTCATGCTTGCTATAATAATTAATTGTTTTAAATAACATAAGATTTACACCCTTAATTTGCATATTTCAACCGCAGGTTAGCAGAGGAGAGGGATTGATACTTTCTCTGCAAAATTAAAAATATGCAAGTTAATAGCCCTGTTTGTTATTTATTTTGTTTGTAAACTTCTCTTCTATGATCTACATCAATAATTAAAATGACTAATTTTGAATCGTAAACTTCATATAAAACTCTATCATCTCCTACTTTAATTCTATAAGTATTTTTGATGCCTTTTAATTTTTTACAACCAGATGGTCTGGGATTAATTACTAGCTTTTCGTCAATCTCGGAAGTTATCCTTTCTTGTACAGATTCAGGAAGTTTAGAAACCTCCCTGTCTGCTTTGGGAGTAAACTCTACTTTATAGACTATTGGATTGTTATTTTCCTGCTCGTCTTCTTGCTTTGATGTATTCCCAAGGTATTGTTCCTTCTCTGTCTGCTTCTTCTTTGGCGGCACGCACAACCTCCACATCTATAGAGTTTTCTGTGTCTTGCTCTACCGCCTCAGATATTGCATTTACAAGTCGTAGTACTGACTTGCTATAAACTGTTGATAAGGATTCTCCAGTGGTTGAGCGCGTAATCAATAATAATATACTGTCTATGACACTAACCCACTTAAATTCCCTTAAACGTCTTTTTAAATCGTGTTGTAGCTCTGATAAAGTTTTAGTTGCTTTTGGTGGTAGGTAATCCCAGTAACTTTCAATTATTTCAGAAAATATATCATAAATAAGTATAAGATTTCTTATTTTATCTACAATTTTTTTAGAATCTTTTAGCTGTTTAATGAGTGTTTTAATCTCAGAGGCTTTTTCGGTTACAGCACGCAGTTTCTCTATAACCTCTTGTATAGATATACCCTCTATTTCAGATAATTCTATATAAAATTCCGCTAACTCGGCAGATATATCACTTTGCTCTTTCTGATTTAAGCAGTTCTCTAAATGCTCTCTGACTTGCTCTATTTTTTCAATTTCGCTGAGGCTAGCTGCGATTGTGCTAGTCATTCGTGCCACCTCATAATTATTTTCGGCTTAACATAATACTACTTTAGCCCGTTTTACAATACAAAGTAAGACAAAGCGATACATTATATTTTAGGAATATAATGTATCGCTATCGTGATGAGCGAAAGATGACGCGCCCTGGAGAATCTTCTTGGTTAATTCGCGCGTAGACTCTAAGACAGGTCAACACTTCCCCAGGATTACCGCCACAATCTAGTTGCAAGTCATCTTTTGATAAAGCACAAATATCGGCATATAAACCTGATAATTGGCGAATACGCACTTCATGGCCTTGTTTATTTGCCTGATCAACAAATTTTTTTAGTTTACGCCGTGATTCTTGTTGCAGGTTACCCCACCAAGAATAGCGATCGCTTGGTGGAACGAATACTAAGGAATGAATAGCCTCATCCATATCAATCCAGGCACGTAGAGTTAATAAAGAATCAGCATTTTCCTCAGCTTTTTGTGTGCGATGGAAGCGGCCTGTTAAAGCTTCAATGTATTGGATTTGCTGCTCTGGCTTGGAATGTAAAGAAATAATATCAAAACTGAAAACGCTTTTTAAAGCATGATGTAAATCTGGGTCAATTTCGATAAATTTTATACAAAGCAGCAAGAAGCCGGCTAATAAATTTAAATCACCAGTTTGGCTAATTTCGGAATTTGATAAAGCTTGTTGAGATAAGCACAAACCTTTAGCTTGAACTGTACCTTTAAGCCCTGGATAAATAATTTCATCACGAATAAAAGGTAGTGGGTAGAGTTCTGAATTATCTTCTACTGCGCCAACTTCTTGAGCTAAATCTAAAGCACGTTGTCGCCAATATGTAGCCATATCTTCTGGAACACGCAGTAGTTTGCGTTGAATTTCGTTCCATAATTCTGAGTCTGTTTGGCTTTGGAGTTGAGTATTTCCTAAATATAAGCTGAGTTCTTTGTCTGTGTTAAAAGCTTCTCGAAGATGATTGAGCTTTAATTCATTTCTTGAGTCTGATTGTGGGTATATATGGGAAGCAGGTTGCAAAAGGCTATGGAGTTCTTGCAGCACTTCATTACATAATTTAGCGCCTGGATCAAGTGGAAATTCTGTTTGAGCTTGCTTTAAAGAAGCCTCTATTCCATACAGGCTAAACCGCAGTACTTGAGCTAACTGCGAATTTTCTGTTTCTAAGAGTTGGCGTAGGTGCTGCATGAATTTCGTCTCCGGTTTTACCTGTCTTTTTATCTCATGCAAAGGTAAGATTAATACGAACCACCGAGACGCAGAGAGAAGTTGCGTGCGCGGGTTCCCCGCGTTGAGCAAACTTCGGGAGAACACAGAGAAAGATGTTTTTGAAAGAGTAAAACTCTTGTTTAAATTCGATAATTAATTCCAAACTCTCTGCGTCTATGCGTGAGTTATTACCTTAATGAATTCCGCAAAATGGATCGCGTTCTTTATCAACTTCGTTGGGTTGCAATTCTAATTCGGCGCGGTAAACGCATCCTTCTTGTTTAAGGCATTCTTGATTGTTTGATGCCCAGTAAGGCACTTCGCCAGCGTGCATCCGCAGAATACCTTGATTATCGAGAGTGACACGATATTGACAAGGGTAATCTGTTGTAACATCCGGTTTACTCAATGCGCCAATGCGTATCCATTTTTTGGTGTTGGTTTCGGCATCTGTTTGCACAACATAAAAGGTATGTTGGCCATTTTGGGGGAAGGGAGGTAAAGGATTACTGACTAATCCGGTTCCTGGCTGTGGTGAACCATCACGCAAATAATGAAATTCTTGGAGCGATTTACTTACATCTTTATCTGCTTCAAATACTAAATGGTAAGCATCTGGTTGATCAACAGTTGCAGACTCTAGAACGTTGATGGCAATATCACCATCATTTAAGTCTTTATTGGGGCGTTCAACTGCAATGTTCCACTTCAATTTACCATCAGCAAATAGTGCCGAAGTTTCTGAAGTGGCGGCTATTATTGAACTCACATCTATACCAGGAACATCTATTAAATAATGAGGATTTCCATGACAAAGTAATACGCTAAATTGGAGAGTCTGATCAATTTCAAATTGGATTTTGACTTTTTTGAGAAAATCTGACTCTAAAAACCCTAGTTTCGCCATCAAGCTTTTGCCGTCGAAGCTACCCCAAAGTCGTAAGTCTCCATCTTCGTAATCTTGACGGTAAACAATATTAGTTAATTGTATTCCTTGCCATTCAGTACGAACCTTAGCTACCGTGTCTTCAGCAGTTAGCTGATAGAGTTCTTGTCCTGCTTTAAATATCGTTAACAGTTCGTTGCTTTGGGTTTTGCGTTTGAAGTTACAAGGCAAATAATAGAAAAGGTTTTTGACATCAATTTCTAGTTGATTGGCTCCTTTACGTAGCAATCCTTTCGATTCTTCGGGATCGAATCTGAGTCTGCGTAACTTCTCGGCATAGCAAGCTCCTGCAGATGTGGCTAACTTGGTAAATTCCAGCACGAAGGTAATCCGTTCTGGATTCCAGACGAAATAAGGAGATTTACTAAATTCTTGGTAGATATAGCGCTGTACGAGGTCGAGATTACAAGTTTTACCAGATAAAATCAACCAATCAACTTTGTGTGTATTCCAAGCATCTATAGTGGTATCTTGAGGACGCAAACGACTTTCCATTAAGCCTTTAGCTATACCGATCGCTTCTTTAATTGCTGATGATGCGGCTCGATTAAATTGCTGGCTATCTATGGTAAGAGAGATACTACTAGGATCGGTTATTTGGTATTTAATAGCACTTTGAGTTAGCAATTCCGAAATTTGCTGCTCAGAAAGAGTGAAGTTTAAGGGAGAACCGTCTTCTGGTGGCTTTTGTCCAAGTTTGAGTTTGGCGGCTTCTGCATGATCCCACAAAGTATAAAAGGTTTGTAGGCGTTGGGGTGCTTGTTGCCAACGAGTAGGTAATACTTTCTCCGCAGTATCTAAGGCATCTTTATAAGCAGCATCACCTTCGGGATTTTCTTTATCCAAACATTTTAAAATACTGCCGCTTTTAAATTTTCCTTGTTCGAGAAAGCGCTCGTTTAATTCGGAGTTAATTAAATCTTCTAGCTTTTCGCTTTCTAAATCACCTGTTGTAACGGCACTCAAAAGAAAATCAGCGATCGCTACTTTTAAAAGTCTAAATATTCGCAGAGTAATTAACTCACCACCTAACTGTAAATGACCGGAAGAACCTAATAGTTTGGGAGTCAGTTTATAGTAGCGTCCACCTAAACCTCGGTCTTCATTATCAGCAAAAAAGGGAGTTTTATCTTCTAATGTCAGTTCAATTAAAGCTAAGTCTGTAGTTCCGCCACCAATATCTAAAACGAGAACATTTTGTGACCATTTATTTCCGGCTTGGCGACAACGAGTTTTAAAAGACTCAATGCCAATGTTAAGATTGCCGCCGAATTCACGCCAAAGAAAGAATATTGCTACAGATACGGCTTCATCGTAAGCAGTTTGTACATCTTCAATGCCCAATCGTTCAACCAGTTCCTTAACTTCTTTACGCACAACTGGCGGGGCCACAGTTGGATAAGTCACAACTGCTGTTAAAAATTCTCCTTCAGAAAATCTCCGTCTTGCGCGTCGGCGGTAGTCTTCGGTTAACTCAATCAGATGTCCCCAAGCGGCTTGAACTAGCTGGTTTACGTTAATTGTTTCTTCTTCGTCATCTAAAATTACTGGGAAAGAACGATCCTGACCAAAATAGCGTTTGGGTGAGTGATGAAATCGACTAATAATTTCTTTTAAAGAACTGCTTGTACCTTGAGCGATCGCTTTTTTTCTGTTGTCGCTAGCTTCTCTACCCATCTTCAATTTTAAAGCCGCTAATGTAGAAACTTCTAACTCACTTTTAATTTCTGTTTCCCGGCGATCAATATCTAGTACAACTGGGATGAGATTTTGCGATTCTAAAGTAGGAACTCGGAATACTTCATGATAGATTTGATAAAGTTTTTTGCTAACTGCACGACGGAAGCGATCGCTAGTCCCTAAACAAAGTTCAATTTGGCGAACAGCTTCTAAAAATCGCTCTTTATGATCGCTTTCAAAAACTTCGCTCAAATGACTCGGTTCTATCTCCAGATTTTTACTAATATCATTGATAAACTTTTCCCACTCACTAATACTGACATCTGGTAAAGCAACTGCGGCGGGAGAACTCAGCCATTTCGATAAGCGATCGCGCAATCGCATTTCTTGTTCTTTAGGTAAAATTTCTGCGATCGGTACTTCAATCGGATCGAAGAGTGTAACTGTAGAGTTCGATGTGCCAAAATCTAAGGCAAACCATCCCGGAAATCTTTTTTGTTTTTCGCTTGGTTGTTGATTGCTGTTGAGTTGAAAAGGGTTCATTTTAGTATTGATTTTTGTTGTTTGCTTAGTTGGTAGCGGCTCAAAATTTGGTAATGACCACAAATTACACGAAGCCTCTATCTGCTTTCTCACAGTTAATAGGGGATTCCCAAATCTCAAACTCCTTATTCTCTCTGCGTCTCTGCGCCTCTGCGTGAGAAAAATCATCCCATTAATCAGCAACGACAGAAATAGCGGTGATATCTGAGAGAATCTGCAACCAAGTAGGAATTGCTAACTGTGATGGCGTTTCTCCAGCCGCAATATATCTGAGCAATGATTCTTTTTTTGAAATATTTTGTAAACTCGGAATAATTTGATCCAAAATACCTTCAAGTTCTAAATTTACTTGCTGGTTAACTTCACTAACATACTGAACAAGGTGAAGACTGGCACTAGCAGTAATTTCATCTCGCAAGCGCAGCACGAACAATTGATGATTGTTAGATTTAGGTAATCCTTGGCTTCTTTCTGGTGCCCAATCAAAGATTTGCCCAATACTATGTTTTTCATCTTGACGCGCCAAAGGAAACATCATTTCTGGTGCGTTTGCTTTATCTTTACTACTAATTTCAGAGATGAGTGCTTCTTGCCATTGATTAGGATCACAACCTAAGAGCAATTTATAAAACAGGTCGGCTTCTTCTAGACCAAATGTAGACTCAATATCTGATTCCATTTCTGATTGCAGAATCGCTTTTAAATAATCACGTTCTTGAGCAACCTGATTTGATAATTTGTTGAGCAAATCTAGAATAGCTTCACGAATGCGATCGCGGGCAAAATCTTCTACTTCTTTGATAGTCTGGGCAAATGGTGGATAAAAATCATCGCTTTTTGTAGGAATAGAAGTATTAACTCTATTTCCGCGATCAAATAACTTGCCAGCTGCACCTTTAGATTCAGCAACAGCGATCGTACCATTGTTGGCTTTGTTAAACAGTAAAGTCCATTGGTTCCAATTGAGGATTTTAAATGTTAATTCGTCTTTGACAACATCACTAACACCTACTCCGCGTCGGTCTTTGAGCGGTTCTTTGCCTAAATCTTTTTGGAAGTTTCTGTAAGTTTTGTCTAAATTTTCAATTGCAGCACGCAACTGTAGCAAAGCTGGACTGTCTAAAGTCGGCATACCTTGCGCGTGAATTTCTTCTAAGATAGTTTTCAAGTTATCTTGTTGTTGACGCACAGCCTCAGCAGCTCTTTTTGTGTCTTCATACAGTTGCTTCAAACCGTGAGTAGCTACATGGTTTTGAATCAGTTCCCGCAGCTTACTAATACCGCCATCTTGAGCAAAATATCCTAATTGTCTGCCTAAATAATTGCGTGAATCAGATGCGAGTAAGCGATCGCTTAACCGTCCCCATTTCTCTTGTAATCGCTTAGAACGGTCTAGGTAATCGGGATAGTCCAAGTTAGCTAAAAACTCTGGTGAGCCTGCTTTCACCGTACTCGAACGTTTTGCTAAATCGGCCAGTCCTAAAAGTGGTGACAGCAAAACGATGCGGTCTTTTTGAGTTGTAAAGGCGTTAGCACCGTCAATCGTTGTTTGCAGAACTTTCAGTTTTTGCAAAACACTGCTTTCTTGCAAAGGATGATTGCTGGCGTTATCGTCAATGAGTTGGTCAAGTTCTCGTTCACCACCTTCACTTTCTAAAGGTAGTTGATCGAAGCGACCGACACCTACAAGAATTAAATCTTTGAGGTCTTGTCCTGGTCGCTGTTGCTGCATCATTGTAAAGATTTTATTGGCGCGATCGCTTCCTGGAGATTTACCATTCAGCAGTACCAAAATTGTTTGGACTTCTGCTAATTCTCGCAGTGACAAAAATGTATCTCTTGCTCCTGAATTAGCAGCACCCAATCCCGGAAAATCTAGAAGAATAAATTCAGAAGCACCTGTAACATCCCAAATTTCCCGTGAGATTTTTACTTCTATATCTACGCGGCGAATCAACGGAAAACTATTCTGCAATAACTTTGTGGCTAACTTCTGCGGTGGATTTGGTAATTTGATATGAGCTGGTGGTAAATCCTCAAAGTTAATAGTTTGGATTGCCATTGGCTGTTCAGCTAGCTGCAACCCCTCACGTGCAGTAACCGCATCAATTTGATAGCGTTCACCACACATCGCTTCACCGTAGGAGTGATAAGCACGAACAAATAATACCAACTCCCGAAGTAAGTAACGTAACTCCAAATTGTTACTAATTTTCCATGTTTCCTCACACCAGTTAAGAATATCTTTGCCATCTTTGAGCTTCGAGAGCAGTACAGGTGGAAGTCCAGCTGCTGTAGTGCGGCGGTTGGCTTCTCCGAGCATGAAGCGCAGGCACTCACTTACACCGTCGTGAGAAAGATACTCTACTGTAAAATTACTTAATTCTGTAGTAGCAAAATCTTCTTGTGGTATGATGTGAATCGCTGTAACGTTTCCTGTAGTGGGATTTTCGCTAATTGGTAAAGCATCTGCATATCCGATTAAACTGCCTAAGAGCAAAGTTTTACCACTACTAAATTCACCCATCACCCCGATTTTGACTGGTGAAGTGGCAATTTCTACAGTTTTATCAGCAGTTTCTCGCAGACGAAACAGACACTCATCAAGACTAGCTGGAACCCAATCTTCTTGCTTGGAGGGATATTCAGGTACAGAGTCTATTTTCTGAAGGATGAATTCACCATACTCTTTAAAACGCTCTAGGTTTTCAGTATCCATAGAGTATTTTTTGGTTTAATATTATAAATTGCTTTGAGCTTTATAACATAAAAAATGCGTTTTCCTTGCCCATAATGCCACTTCGTGATGTTGCAGGGATTTTACTCTTCTACAAGAGTGTCGCTTTTAATTAATCGCTTTTGTAAAGCAACAGCAACAGCTTGAGAGCGATCGCCTACTCCTAATTTATGTAAAATCGCATGGACATGCACCCGGACTGTTCCAGGTGTAATGTAGAGTGCAACAGCAATTTCTTGATTCGTTTTTCCTGCTGCCAGCAGCGACAGAATTTCCTGTTCGCGGTGGGTTAGAGGATTTGCAGGTGTTCTGATGAACTGACAATTCGCGTTACGGCTGACCCTGGCAAAGGCTTTATTGACCGGATGATATCCCTAGTAGAAGGAGCTTCCCGGTGTGATTTATCTTAAAGACATTATTAAACCGGGCATCCGAGAACGGTTTGATCAAATGCGGCGTATGGGGATCAAAACCGTTATGCTTACCGGAGAAATTTTAAATGAGTCAGCTGCGCCAAATCAATAAAGCTATTCGTTCTACTGTTGCTCTGTGGGTGCTAACAGCATTGCTGTATCCTCTGTTCATGCTGCTGTCTGGACAGATAGCGTTTTCCTTCCAGGCTAATGGCAGTTTACTGACTAATTCTCAAGGAACAGTTATAGGTTCGGCATTGATTGGTCAACCGTTTAGGAGCGATCGCTACTTTTGGAGTCGTCCCAGTACCATTGACTATAGTACCAAATCCGAAGTTGCCACCACAGGAACTTCAGGAGCCAGCAACCTCGCCCCTAGCAATCCTGAACTCCTCAAACGCATTCAAAAAGAAGTCACACGGCTCAAACAAGCTAATATTCAACCTACTGCCGATTTAGTTTATACCTCTGGCTCCGGTCTAGATCCACATATCAGCCCTGAAGCAGCCCAAGCACAAGTGCAGCGTGTCGCCAATACTCGCCGTATTGCCCAAACCAAATTCAAAAGCTGATAGACAAAAACACTGATGGCAGATTCCTGGGGATTTTTGGCGAACCTGGAGTTAATGTCCTGAAGCTGAATCTGGCATTAGACGCTTTGCAACCCAACCTTTAGACCTCATTCATGTTTCCTTCTTCTAACCTCTCCCCTGACAGTTCTTACATCCGTCCTGCTCGACGCGGTAAGCATAAAATTTTTATTGGTATGGCTCCCGGTGTCGGCAAAACTTACAAAATGCTGGAAGAAGCACATCTTCTCAAGCAAGATGGTATTGATGTTGTGATTGGCTTTTTAGAAACTCATGGACGCAAAGACACTGCTTTTAAAGCCGCCGGACTAGAAGTAATTACCAGAAAAGCCTGTGTTCACCAGAACATCGCCCTAGAAGAAATGGACACAGATGCAATTCTCTTGCGCTCCCCCCAACTGGTGTTAGTTGATGAACTCGCTCATACTAATGTGCCAGGTTCACTAAGAGAAAAGCGTTATCAGGACGTAGAAGTAATTTTGGCAGCTGGAATTGATGTTTACTCCACTGTCAATATTCAACATTTAGAAAGTTTAAATGACTTAGTAGCGAGAATTACAGGTGTTATCGTGCGAGAGCGCATTCCAGATCGCCTCCTTGATGAAGCTGACGCTGTTGTTGTCATTGATGTCACCCCAGAAACACTAGAAGAGCGCTTGCGAGAAGGCAAGATTTACGCTCCTGAGAAAATCCAGCAATCCCTCGAAAACTTTTTTCAACGTCGTAATCTAATTGCTTTGCGAGAACTGGCATTACGAGAAGTAGCAGATACCGTTGAGGAAGAAGCAAACACCTCAACTTCGGCCGGACAGACTTGCAATATCCACGAACGAGTTTTAGTTTGTGTGTCTACCTATCCCAACTCAGTACAATTGCTGCGTCGGGGCGCGCGTATTGCCAGTTACATGAATGCACGACTTTACGCTGTGTTTGTAGCAGATCCCGAACGTTTCCTTACCAAAGAAGAAAGTTTACACATTGATACTTGCGAGAAACTATGCCGAGAGTTTGGGGGACAATTTTTGCACGTCAAAAGCCACAGTGTTGCCAAGGAAATTGCTCAGGTCGCAGTAACTTATCACATCACCCAAATTGTCATAGGTGAAAGCCAGCAGTCATCTTGGAGAAGATGGCTCAAAGGCTCCTTTACCCAGCGATTGATGGAGCTAATCAGACATCAAAAAATAGATTTACACATTATCGCCACCGAGAAATGAAAGAGTGGTGAGTTGTTAGTGCGGAATGATGAGGAGTTAGGGTGTTGGCGGTTCAATAATTGAGGTAATTTTAATATTTTAGATAGGATTGCTATAGTCGGGTCTGATAAATCTTTGATAGATTTTTTATAAAAAATTAATCTAGTTTTATTGAAAAATTAACCTAAAGGTTGTTAACTAAATACTAATTCACTTTTTGCTGCAACATTTGAACCCCCCAACAGCTTGAAATATCTAGGGTGTTGGGGGGTTTATTTATAGCTTGCAAGTAATTCGTAGCGAATTAGCTTTGAAAATACTCTGTGTTACTCTGTCTTGAAAAGTTTGCTCAACGGGGGGAACCCCCGCACGCAACTTTTCGCTGCGCTTACTTTGCGTGCCTCTGCGTTTAAAAAGCTATGAACTTATGCAAAGCAATACTAAGTACGCACTGCTTCAGGCCAAAGTTCTTTTAATGCTTTAGGCATCATGTGAACTACATCTTCAATCTCTCCTTGAGAAACCCGTTGAGCAAGAATTTTAAAGACAGCACGAACAATAGTTTCAGCGTCAATATTCGGGTTAACATTTTGCAAGCGATCGCGGATATTGTTGAGAAAGTCTTCTTTAGTCCGCTCCTTTGTGGGAGTTGCCCCAGGCCTCCAGCTTTCGTAGTAATATCCCCCTAGTAAAATGGGTAACTGAGCGCCTAAATGAGCGGCTTCTTCTACAGCCATGCGATCGCGTAGTGCGTGCAATGTCGCACGCAACCCTTGAAATACTTGGTGCTTATTTTCCCAACCGAGTTCTTGTGCTAAATCATTGATCCAAAGGATACTCTTTTGAACAGTTGCATCAAAGACATCCAATCCTGTCATTGTCATAGTCATACCTCTGGAAAAAACAGCAGCAATTTCATCTCATACTAGAAAGCTAAAAATGACCTTGCTTCTAACCAATGGCGCATACTGTTTTAACTACTACTCTGTCTAAGAGGTGAATAATACTCAATATTAACTGTAAAACTCAATACAACAGACCTTGGAAAAGTAATTAATCTTTCTTTGCCTCATTATCCAGTCAACAGTAGTTTTTCCCTTAATTCAGCACTTGACGGCAGCCTGAAAGCACGTCACACTTAGTACAAAATTTTTAGTGGACTACAAAGTCGGAGGTCTTAAATATGACTACTCCGCTGAATTGCCGCAATTACATCGACGGTCAATGGTTGAGTGCTACAGGGGAAGCCACCTTAGAAAGTCGCAACCCTGCTTTGAGAAGTGAAGTTGTTGCTACTTTTCCGCGTTCCGTAATAAATGATGTAAATGTAGCGGTAACCGCCGCCCGCCAAGCTTACCAAAGTTGGCGAAAAGTCCCTGCTCCAGCTAGGGCAGAATACGTTTTTCGCGTCGGGGAAATCTTACTTCAGCACAAAGAAGAACTGGCCCAGTTAATGAGCCGAGAAATGGGTAAACCTCTAACTGAAGCCAGAGGAGATGTACAAGAAGCAATTGACTGCGCCTTTTATAGTGCTGGTGAAGGGCGGCGATTATTTGGGCAAACTACACCCTCGGAAATGCCCAACAAATTTGCGATGACGGTACGGATGCCCATAGGAGTTTGCGCCTTAATTACTCCTTGGAATTTTCCAGTAGCGATTCCTTGTTGGAAAGCTATGCCAGCCTTGGTATGTGGCAATACAGTCATTCTCAAACCCGCTGAAGATACCCCTGCCTGTGCAACTAAATTGATTGAAATTTTTGCCGAAGCAGGTTTCCCACCAGGGGTAATTAACTTGGTGCATGGTGTGGGTGAAGAAGTAGGGAAAGCTTTAGTCGAGCATCCTGATGTTGATTTGGTATCTTTTACTGGCTCTTCAGAAACTGGTGCTTTTGTTGGCGCTACCTGTGGACGCACTCACAAGCGGGTTTGTTTGGAATTGGGTGGTAAAAACGCCCAAGTGGTGATGGAAGATGCAGACTTGGGACTCGCCCTAGATGGTGCTGTGTGGGGAGCCTTTGGCACAACCGGTCAACGGTGTACGGCTACGAGTCGCCTGATTCTACATCGTGATATCAAAGAAAAATTTACTGCCATGCTCTATGAGCGTACCAGCAAGTTACGCTTGGGGCCGGGCACTGACCCGAATACTGATATTGGGCCATTGGTCAATGAATTGCAACTGCAACGGGTAAGCAAGTATTTAGAGATTGCCCGTGAGGAAGGTGCAAAGGTGTTGATAGGTGGGGATATTCCCAACGAAGGGCAGCTAAAAAATGGTTACTTCTTTCAACCAACTATTTTGGATGAAGTCACTCCGAAAATGCGGGTTGCCCGTGAGGAGATATTTGGGCCAGTAGTGGCATTAATTGAGGTTAGTTCTTTTGAAGAAGCGATCGCCATTCTCAACGACACTAATTATGGTCTTTCTTCCTCAGTTTACACCCGCGATATCAACCGGGCTTTTGCTGCCATGCGCGATATTGAGGCAGGTATCACTTATATTAATGGCCCTACTATCGGTGCAGAAGTACACTTGCCTTTTGGTGGTGTGAAACATACAGGTAATGGTCACAGGGAAGCTGGAACTACTGCTTTAGATATTTTCACTGAATGGAAAAGTGTTTATGTTGACTTCTCTGGAAGCTTGCAACGCGCCCAAATAGATAACCGCAGTTAACATTTACATAGGCAAAAAACTTGATTTTCTATTAGCCCACGAAAGTGGGCTTTATTTGTATAGCTACGAATTCCATTCATCAGGGTTAATACTAGCCATTCTCCCTATTGTGGGTACAATTTTTTAATTGGTAAAATCCATAACTAACACATAGGATGTTCGATGAAATTCTCGAAAGAATGCGAGAGAAGATTACATCACTTCAGTATGTAATGACACTCCACGCAGAAGAAGAAATGAACTATGACAATTTAACAATTTACGATATCGGACAAACTATCCTTTAAGGCTAAATACTAGAACGTCAAAAAGATAAAGTAACTGCGGAATCAAAATACTGTATTCGAGGTACAAATGAAGATGGCGTGGAAGTTGAAGTTGTTGCCAAGCTAGGTGTGACAGGAAATTTAGTTATTATTACAGTATATCAAGTATAAGGCAGGTAAATATTATATGAAATGTGAGTTTTGCGGCAACGAAGGGGTAAATATTCGTCACGTTGCAAGAACTTATGGAAAAGGAAAAGATTTACTAATAATTGAAAATATTCCTGTCATCAGTTGTCCTGAGTGTGGAGAAAGTTATCTAACAGCAGAAACTTTGCATGAAATTGAAAGAATTAAAAGTAATAGGAAAAGTTTACCTGTTGCACGTTCTGTAGAAGTGGCTAATTTTGGTGAGGGAAATCCACCTGTTGCTGTATAAGCTATCAAGTACGGCATATCATACCCTACTTCTACGAAATGAAAAAGCAATCAGGCATTTTGACAAAAGAGATTGCCGTTTACTTGCAGAAAACATCAAAATAAATGCGCGATCTACCGACATGAGAAAGCATTTAAGTTAAAGGAGTTAGCAAACTGCCATTTACTTGCGGAAAACACCAAAATGAATAAGTAAAATGGCATTTTGAGTAAGTCAAACCTCATTTTACTTGCGGAAAACACCAAAATGAATAAGTAAAATGGCATTTTGAGTAAGTCAAACCTCATTTTACTTGCGGAAAACACCAAAATGAGAAAGTAAAATGACATTTTGAGTAAGTCAAAAGGCATTTTGAATAAGTCAAATGGCTTTTTACTTTCTTTTTAGACAATCGCTACAATAAAATATTTGCGATTGGCTCCGCCAGTACCAAAGGCAATCGCAGCCAAAAATAATGCTATACACAAGTTTCTGTAGGGTTTAATTCACAGCGACTTGAAAAAAGCGATCGCATATCACCCAAAATGCCTCAAGAGCTTAATTTACAAGGTTTTGGAATTGGAAAATTGGTAAATTAGAATTTTGGGAAGCGAGTTTAAGGGTAAACTTTTATATTGCAATAGATAACTTGTACCCCATGATTGGAGAGCAAAACCTTGGGAATAGAACTACGCAGTTTCGTATTTCTCGACAACCTGCAACCTCAACATGCAGCATATATGGGAACAGTAGCTCAAGGTTTCTTACCATTACCAGGGGATACATCACTTTGGATTGAAATTTCTCCTGGGATTGAAATCAATAAAATTACAGATATCGCCCTCAAAGCGGCTTCTGTACGTCCGGGAGTACAGGTAGTTGAACGGCTTTATGGACTATTAGAAGTTCATTCTAGCTCCCAAGGTGAAACGCGATCGGCTGGTCAAGCGATTTTGGCAGCATTAGGAGTCCGCAGAGAAGAATGTATCAAACCGCGTGTTGTTTCTAGCCAAATTATCCGTAACATTGATGCTTACCAAACACAACTGATCAATCGCACGCGACGGGGACAACTATTACTAGCAGGACAAACGCTATATGTATTAGAAGTTGAGCCGGCTGCTTACGCTGCACTGGCTGCAAATGAAGCAGAAAAAGCCGCGTCAATTAATATCCTTGAGGTTCAAGCTGTAGGTAGTTTCGGACGGCTGTACTTAGGTGGACAAGAACGAGATATTCTTGCAGGTGCAGCTGGTGCGTTAGCAGCGATTGAAGGTGTAGCTGGTCGGGTAAACCCCAACAGTGGGCGTCAGGAGTAAAGGAGGGACAATGGCCAATCGAGAGCATCTAGCTTTACTAAAAGCTGGTGCAGTCACATGGATTGAGTGGAGAAATCAAAATCCCCAGATTGAACCAGACCTCAGCACGGCAAATCTCTCTGGAGATAACCTCAGAGGCGCAAACCTCTGTGGGGTAAACTTGACCAAAGTGGATCTAAGTCATGCTTTACTCGTGCGAGCCAACCTCAGCAACGCTGATCTTAGTAGTGCTAATCTCCACAGTGCCAAGCTAATTGAAGCTAACTTGAGCGGTGCTAACTTCAGTGTTGCTAACTTGAGCGACGCTACACTTACCCAAGCAGATCTCACTCATGCCCATTTGATTGGATCAAACTTAAGTGGGGCGGATCTTAGAGGCGCTGCGATCGCTAATGCTAATCTCATAGGAACTGACTTAACAGGCGCTAACCTCAAAGATGCCGATTTAGGTACAGCAAAGCTGATCCGGGCTAACCTGTGTTTTGCAAACCTCATCGCAGCTAACTTGATTGCAGCTGATCTCAGCGAAGCAAACCTGTATGAAGCAGAAGCGATGGGCGCTTACCTTTATCAAACTGAATTATACAAAGCTAATCTGAGCAAGGCTCACTTCAGCGGTGCTTACCTATTCAAGGCTAACTTAAGCGAGGCTGATTTAAGAGGCGCTAACTTGAGATGGACTAATCTAAGAGGTGCTAACTTGGCAGGAGCTAATCTTAGAGGCGCTGATCTGAGAGGGGCTAATCTTCAAGAAGCTAACCTCACTGGTGCAAATCTTCAAGAGGCAACTATGCCTGACTTTTCAAAGCATGATTAAGGCCTCTTTTGGCAAGCCATAACAAATACCATTCGTTGGAAACTCGCATTACATCAAGCATCAAGCAATCTGCAACCCAAGAATTATCCCTTAGGGTAGATAGGTTTATAAATTCATCTCCTCAAAATAAGGTATATAGCATACGCTATATGCAATAGCTTCATCTATTAAGTTCTCATGGTTAAAAAGACAGTTGCGCTTGGACGACCAGAAGTTAGCCATCTCATTCGCAAACTTCGGCACTTAACTGGATTAAGCCAAGAGCAGTTTGCAGAAAAACTAGGAGTTGCTTTTAGCACAATTAATCGATGGGAAAACGGTCACATGCAGCCTTCGCCTCTGGCACTCAAGCAAATCAAAACGATGCTCAGTGAGTTAAGCCGTTCACCTGTCGTTGAGCTTCAACAGCAGAGCCAAACTCTGTTAGATCAATATTTTTTAGAAGCGGAGTCGAGTGTTTGATGACTAAGGTGAAAGCTGCGATTTCTAATCATCCCTCTCCAGCAGAAAGCCCACAAACAGTTCCAATATCAGAGAGTGAGGAACGATTTCGGTTGGTGCTAGAAGCATCACCCGATGGATTCATCATTTTGCGTAGCGTCCGAGATGCAGTAGGGGAAATTGCTGACTTCATCATCGAATACACCAATCCAGTCGCTGCAAGAAATGTGAACCGTACACCAGAGGAGTTATTCGGTCAGTACCTACTGCATCTATTTCCTGATTGTAAAAGCAACAATATTTTTGATCACTACGTGACAGTTGCCGAAACAGGCATTTCGACAACGTTTGAAACATTTTACGACAGCAAAGAATTGGCAGGCTGGTTTCGTAACGTTGTTGTGAAGTTAAACGACGGAATAGCGGTTTCCTTTAGCAATATTACCGATCGCAAACAAGCAGAATTGGCACTGCAACAACAACAGCAGCATTTTCGGATCGCCTTGCAAACCGCAAAGCTTGGTTCTTGGGAACATGATCTGAGGACAGGAGTTCTCACCTGTTCAGATCAATGCAAGGCGAACTTTGGTTTTTTGCCCGATGCAGAATTTACGCATGAAACTCTATTTGCAGCATTGCACCCTGACGATCGCCTTCTTGTCCAGGCTGCGATTGAGCGTGCGATCGCAGAGCGAATAGATTATGAGGTGGAGGAACGCTGTTACCATCCTGATGGCAGCCTGCACTGGCTGATTGTCCGAGGTCAACTCGTGTATGACTCCAAAGGCACGCCGATTCGGATGGTTGGTGTCACGCTTGACATTACAGAACGTAAGCAATTTGAAGAATCGCTGAGAGCAGCCAACCAACGCATTTCTAACATTCTTGAAAGTATCACTGATGCTTTCGTCGCCTTTGATCGCGACTGGCGTTATACCTACGTCAATCAGGAAGCCGCTCAGATGCTAGGGCGATCGCCTCAGGAACTCCTCGGTCAACGTTGGCAAGATGTGTTCCCCGAAGCTGTCCAGCAAAATTCTGTCATTGTCCAGCAATTTGAGCGAGCAATGGCGGAGCAGACAACGGTGAAGTTTGAGGCGTTTTCGCTGCTGATTAATCGCTGGGTTGATGTTTCGCTCTTTCCTTCATCAGACGGATTAGCGATGTATTTTCGAGACATCAGCAATCGCAAACGGGCAGAGCAACGCCGGGATGTTCAGTATGCCATTGCGCGTATCTTGGCTGAAGCAAAGACGGTTGCTGAAGCGACCCCCACCATTTTGCAGGCTCTGTGTGAAAATTTAGGCTGGCAAGTTGGGGCGCTGTGGAGTATTGACTCACATCCTCCGATCTTGCGTTGCCTCAACTACTGGCAAGCTGCAAATGTGGATATGCAGGAATTTGTTGAGGCAACCCAGCAAATGACCCTAGCACAAGGAGTTGGGCTTCCAGGTCGCGTTTGGGCAAGCCGTCAACCACACTGGATCTGTGAATTAAGTAAAGACAGCAACTTCCCCAGAATTGTACTTGCGTCTGTGGTTGGATTACAATCGGGGTTTGGGTTTCCTATTCTACTAGGTAACGAAATCTTAGGTGTGATTGAGTGCTTTAGCAATCGCATCCAAGAAGCAGACGAAGACTTGCTAGACATGATGGCGGCGATCGGTAGCCAGATTGGTCAGTTTATGGAGCGAAAGCGCACAGAAGCCGCGCTACAAGAGAGTCAGGAACTGTTTCAAAGCTTTATGAACCATAGCCCAATTGCAGCCTTTATTAAGGATGAATCTGGGCGATATCTGTATGTAAATGCCTGGGCAGAGCGAGCAAACAAGCGATCGCAATCGGATTTCATCGGCAAAACGGATTTTGAGTTACTGCCACCGGCAATTGCCCAGCAGTTTCACACGAATGATGTGGCTGTACTGACCAGTGGACAGCCGATGCAAATGCTGGAAACCATTCAGCATCAGGACGGGGAACACAGTTATATGTCCTTTAAGTTCCCCATTCACAATGCGGCTGGGCAACAACTTCTGGCTGGAGTGGCGCTTGATGTCAGCGAACAGCAAGCTGCGCTGCGCGAACGCCTGCGGGCTGAGGAGGAGTTACGGCAACGAGAAGCCGAACTGCGCCTGATCACAAATGCTGTTCCGGTGCTGATTTCCTTTGTCGATGCTCAACAGCGTTACCGCTTCAATAATCAAAGATATGAAGAGTGGTTTGGAAACCCAGCAACTGAGGTGTATGGCAAGCATCTGTGGGAAGTACTGGACGAAGCAGCGTATGCAACGATTCGTCCTTACGTTGAACAGGTATTGGCAGGGCAAGAAGTTACCTTTGAGAGCAAAATTCCTTACAAAGATGGAGGCACACGCTTTGTAACTGCCACATATGTTCCTCGTTTTGATCACCAGGGAAACGTCGAAGGCTTTGTGGCATTAGTGAGCGACATCACCCAGCGCAAGCAAGCCGAGGAAACCTTACGCCAAAGTGAAGAGCGGCTGAGGATTGCTCAACAAGCTGCCAATGCTGGTGTGTGGGACTGGGATATTGTCGCCAACCAAGTCACTTGGTCAGAGGAATACTACTGCTTGTATGGGCTTGAGAGAGCAACCACTCAACCCTCATATCAAAATTGGCTAAAGTCAATTTTTGAGCAAGACCGCGATCGCGTCGATCAAGCAGCCCGAAAAGCTTTAGCACACCGCACCGACCTCAATGTTGAATTTCGCATTCTCCACCCAACTCAGGGAGAGCGATGGCTGACTGCGATCGGGCAGACATTTTATGATGATAACGGACAGCCCCAGCGCATGACAGGGATTGCGCTGGATATTACCGAACGCAAAACAGCAGAAGCAGCATCGCGGCAAAGTGAAGCTTTTAATCGGGAAATTCTTGAAAGTAGTGGGGATTGTATCAAGGTATTAGATTTAGAGGGATCGCTCCTGTACATGAATCCGGGGGGAAAAACCCTGCTTTGTATTGAAGACATCACTCCATTCATCAACTCTTCATGGGTCAAGTTCTGGCAAGAAGCTGACCAGCCAGCCGCTCAGGAAACACTCAACAAAGCCAGAACCGTTGGAGTGGGAACATTTCAAGGCTATTGTCCAACCCTAACTGGTGAGCCGAAATGGTGGGATGTCAAGGTGACTCCTATTAAAGGTGCAGATGGACAAGCCGAACGGTTGTTGTGTATTTCTCGTGATATCAGCGATCGTAAACAGGCAGAAGAAGCCTTACGTGAAAGTCAGCTACTTTACCAAACGCTTGCCGAAGCTCTGCCGAATTTAGTGTGGACACTTACTTCAGAAGGTAAATTAGACTACGTTAACCAGCAATGGCGACAGGCTTTAGGAGTCACAATTGAGCAAGTCAATCAGGCGGGTTGGAGTTTAATTGTTCATCCTGACGATCTGTCTTGCATCTTGGAGGATTGGGAAAAGGTTCAGGCAGGTGCCACGGTCACAGAGCGAGAGTACCGCCACCACATGGCAGATGGCAGCTACCGCTGGTTTCTGGCACGTATGGTTGTCATTCGAGATGAGCAAGGAAAACTGCTGCGATTCATGGGAACCAGCACTGATATTGATGAACGCAAACGAACTGAAGATGCGCTTCGTAGCAGTGAAGAACGGTTAGCTCTAGCGTCAGCGGCGGCACAGGTGGGAACTTTTGAATGGAATATTCAGACCAATGAACTCTTTTGGACGGCGGAAGAAGAAGCCTTGTATGGCTTGCCACCCGGAAGTTTTACACGACAGTATGAGAATTGGCGGCAAGCGGTTCATCCAGAAGATCGCCATCAGGCAGAACAAGATGTACAAGATGCAGTCGTCAATGGTGCCGATCTAAACACAGAGTTTCGCATTATTCATCCTAATGGGGATATACGTTGGCTGACAGCAAAAGGCAGGGTTTTCTACGATTCCAAAAACCGTCCCCTGCGGATGATTGGCATGAATGAAGATATCACCAATCGCAAACAGTTAGAAATGGAGCGTGAGCAACTGCTGCAACAGCTGGAAACCAGCCTGGGACAGTTTGAAGCCGTCATCAATAGTATGTCAGAAGGCTTACTTGTCAGCGATGCTCAGGGAAATGTGCTGTTGTTTAATCCGGCAGCACTAGTTTTGCATGAGTATAAATCGGTTGAGCAGGTTCGGCGGAACTTAAATGATTTTCCAGATACCTTTGAAGGGTACGATTTCCAAGGCAACCCCATTCCTCTGGAGGAGTGGCCACTAGCTAAAGTGCTACGGGGTGAAACTTATTCAAACTATGAAATTAATATTCATCGTCTGGATACAAATACTCGTTGGATTGGTAGCTTTAGTGGAACTCCTGTGTATGACAAACACGGGAAGATGATTTTGGCGATTGTCACAATGCATGACATCACTGAACGCAAACAAGCAGAAGCAGCCCTGCGAGAAAGTGAAGAACGCTTACGCCTAGCTTTGATGGCAGCGAGTCAGGGACTTTACGACCTGAATGTGCAAACTGGAGATGCGATCGTCAGCCTAGAATATGCACTGATGCTTGGTTATGAACCTGATGAGTTTGAAGAAACCAATGCCAAATGGCGAGAGCGGCTTCATCCTGACGATGTAGCCGTAGTCTATCAGGCATACGAAGATTACATTAGCGGAAAACTTGATACGTATCGAGTCGAGTTTAGACAGCAAACCAAATCGGGGGATTGGAAGTGGATTCTTTCAATTGGCAAGATTGTTTCATGGGACAGTAACGGACAACCCTTGCGAATGCTGGGTACGCATACTGATATTACCGATCGCAAACACACAGAACAAATCTTACGCCAGAATGAGGAGCAAGCGCGGCTTGCCATTAAAATAGGACGACTTGGGACTTGGCGTTATAACCTCCACACAAACTCAGTTGAGCTAGACGAGCGGATGCGGGAGATTTGGGGTGAACCAGATGATACACAAACAATTCCTCTGCCAAGAGTGATAGAGCGGATTCATCCTGATGATCGCGAACCTGTGGCGATCGCCATTGGTGCTGCTCTTGCTCCTGAATCATCAGGAACCTATGAGATGGATTACCGAGTTATTTGGGATGATGGTAGTGAAAGATGGGTATCCGCTAACGGACAAGTGCAATTTGAGGGCGAAGGGGAGTATCGGCGACCGATTGACTTCTTGGGAACTGCACTCGACATCACCGATCGCAAACAAGCAGAAGAAGCTTTGCGGAACAGTGCTGAACGGTTAAGTGTGGCGTTGACGGCTGCAAAACTTGGTGATTGGAGTTGGAATGCAGCAACAGACATAGTGACGTTCTCAGAACGAGGCGCTGAAATTTTTGGAATTCCCCCAGGCCCCTATATCACCTGGACACAGATGCAAAGTCTACTGCATGAGCAAGACCGAGAGCAAGCGCAGTTGCGTGTGGAACAGGCGGTTGCCAAGCAGGAAGACTATGATATTGAATACCGAGTGATACATCTTGATGGAACACTACGATGGGTTGCTGCCAAGGGACGCGCTCAATACGATCCGTCTGGGCAGGTTCTAGGAATGCTTGGCGTGGTACAGGATATCACCGCTCGCAAACAAGCCGAACAGGAACGGGAGCAATTACTAGAACGGGAGCGTACCGCGCGAGAACAAGCCGAAGCTGCAAACCGAATCAAAGATGAGTTTTTAGCTGTACTGTCTCATGAGTTGCGATCGCCCCTCAACCCAATTTTGGGATGGGCAAAGCTGTTGCAAACTCGTCAATTTGATCAATCAGGCACAAAGCGAGCTTTGGAAACAATCGAGCGCAATGCCAAGTTGCAAATTCAACTGATTGACGATTTACTTGATATTTCTCGCATCTTACGCGGCAAAATGATGCTGAATGTCTGCCCAGTAAATTTGGTGGAAGTTGTTGATGCAGCTTCAGAAACTGTGCGCCTATCAGCCGAGGCAAAGGGCATTGAAATTCATAAGGTTGTAGCTGGTGATATTGGGCTAGTGTCAGGTGATTCGGGTCGCCTTCAGCAAATTGTATGGAATTTACTCTCTAATGCAGTCAAATTCACACCCAATGGCGGAAAAATCGAAATCCGGCTAGAACAAGTTGGGACTGATGCTCAAATTCAAGTTAAAGATACCGGGAAAGGTATCAAGCCAGAGTTTCTCCCGCACGTGTTTGAGTATTTCCGACAGGAGGATAGCACAACTACCCGAAAGTTTGGTGGTTTGGGGTTAGGGCTAGCGATCGTCCGGTATTTTACTGAATTGCATGGCGGAACCGTTAAGGCAGAAAGTCTTGGAGAAGGATTAGGGGCAACGTTTACAGTTTCTCTGCCACAGCCCAAGCACCAGAACGGAGGAAACACAGATGCGGATGTTTCTGCAAGTGCTGTGGCTGAAGCTTCCCCCCTCGCTAATTTGCGAATTTTAGTGGTGGATGATGAAGCCGATATGCGAGAATTAATTTTCACTATTTTCCAACAAACTGGAGCAGAGGTGAGATTAGCAGCATCCGCAGTTGAAGCATTGGAAGTATTGGATGTATTCAAACCAGATTTTTTGATCAGCGATATTGGGATGCCAGAGATGGACGGTTATGAACTCATGCGTCAAGTGAGGAGTTTACCACCAGAAAATATAGGACAAATTCCGGCTATCGCTCTGACTGCTTATGCTGGAGAGATTAATCAACAACAGGCATTAGCAGCAGGATTTCTCAGGCATATTGCAAAGCCGGTTGAACCAGAGGAGTTGTTAGAGGCGATCGTCACTTTGGTTAAATAGCAATACAGTTCAGTTAACTGGAGTTTAGGTTATAAAAACCCTCAGATACAGATGAGTAGGGCACAACAATGTTGTGCCCTTACGAATAATTTATGTGTCGTAAACATTATTTGAACTGGTATTAATTACTATGGAACTTCTAATTATAGTTAAAACTTCAGAACATCTAAAGATTCTTCAATTTCTAAATCTAGAATTCTCTCTCTGACATCTTTGTGTTCTGCTATCTTGCCTTCTTTCCAATAAAGGTCTGCCGCTTTCTGGAAATCTTCAAGCGCCCTCTGTTTATCTCCTATTCCAAAAAAAGCATTACCACGATTGTAATATGCATCGACATAATTAGAATTAATTTTAATTACCTGGGTATAATCTGTAATTGCGCCCTCATAATCTCCTAAGTCAAAACGCGCATTGCCACAGTTATAATATGCATCAGCATAGTTAGAATTAATCTGGATTGCCTGAGTATAATCTGCAATTGCACCCTCATAATCACCTAATTCAGAACGCGTATTACCTCGGTTGTAATAAGCTACGGCATCAAGAGGATCAATCTTAATAGCTTGAGTGAATCTCTGCTGATCGCCTAAGAGATAACGAAAAATACTACGGTTTTTGTCAGCGATCGCATAATTGGGATTGATTTTAATTGCTTGGGTATAATCTTCAATTGCTCCTTGATGATCTCCTATATGAGAACGAGCATCGGCACGATTACTATAAACAACAGCAACATAGGGATTAATTCTAATTGCCTGAGTATAATCTTCAATTGCTGCCGCATAATCCCCTAGTTGATAATAAGCTAACCCTCGTTGATTATAAGCTTTAGCATAATTAAGATTAATCTGAATTACCTGAGTATAATCTGCAATTGCGCCCTGATAATCTTTTAGCTGATAACGAGCCAGACCACATTTGTAATAAGCATCGGCATCAAGAGAATTAAGTTGCAAAGCTTGGTTATAGTTGGTAATTGCAGTATCAGAATCGCCTTGCTCAAAATATTTATCACCTAGTTTTATATAAAGTGAGTTGAAATCAGTACCCCGCTCAGATAAATTATTTTCCGGCTGAGGATGTTCTGAGTTTGTGATTAGTTGATTATTAGTTTGATTGATGGTTGCTTCTAGCTGAGGATTATATTTGTAAATTGAAGATTCTGGCTTAACACAACTGTCATTTTTAGAAGCTTGTAACTGTTCTAAATAAGACCATAAGCCACCACCATAAAGTAATTGGTTGATTCCAAAGGAGATTCTACCAGTTTTTAGCTTAATCATTTGGGTTGGCAGAAATCCAGCCAAAAAAAGGTGATATTCAGGTTGGGCTTCATTAACTTCTTCCTGAATTAAAATGCAAACTACAACTGCATTTTTGGCAACTTCTTTGGAACTAACAGACCATCTAACTTTATCAATGTTACCATGACGGGATTTTACCTCTACACCTATCGATGGTTCAGCAGTCAAGGTAAAATCAATTTTGCCATCGCCACCGAACCGCTTTTCATAATCGACTTCTGTAATAAAATCAGCTAAACGTTCTTTAACAACTTCTTCACCTAATTTGCCTTTCAGGTTATTGATAAAAACGTCACGAACTGGCGAAGTGCGCTTATATTTTTCCGCCATCTGCCAGCAAAATTCTCTAAGTGACTTTAATCTCTCTCCAGAGATTATAGTTAGTTCGCTATATTGACCTTCAGTTTCACAATGAAGCAGACAACCAGTAGTTAACCTTTTAATAAAATCAGACTGTAGCGATCGCAGTAAGATAATCCAGTCCATTGAGATTTCTGCGAGTCTTGCAATTAAATTATTTTATTAACATATCAAATTAGGGTAACCCTTTGTATAAGCCCCTTCCTTCAAGTGAGGTAGGGGCTTATGGGTGGGATGCTACTTCACATCGTAGCCAAATAAATTCGGGTGCATATTCTTTAATATCTAACAGCGGTGAGAGGACATCACGAACAGCTAGTAAGGGCAGCACCACACTGATCTTCCCTTGCCAACCAACCTTTAACACCCTTGTATTCTACTAGTGCCCATTGTCCCTGACAGCTTAATATTTTGACATTTTCACGTGGGGGAGCTTTTGTCACTATTTGGCTTTTTTTGTTGGTCTTAGCGTAAAGCTTCACACCACTAGTACCATAACCTGTTGTCGATATGCCTAACTTTGGTAAAGATACCCACCCAGTTCCTTTAAAGCCATCACTCGCATTAGTTATTTTTACCCAATTTGGTACAAAAGCAACAATCTGAACCGTCTCATTGACAGGCACTTGTCCAAGAATTTTATTGTTAGTACTTGCACCACTCCGCACATTTAAAAGTTGGGAATCTGAGACATTGACGTAGGCATAAATATTACACTTTTGTGGACTCTTTGATTTTGCTAATACTATTTGATTAGCTATACCAGTATTGATAGCTACACTAGTACATATAAATGCAAATCCTACAGCTAGCTTTAATGCTTGATTTTTCACTTTTTTTGACCTAATCTTCTTTGGGTTTTTGGCACCAATCTTAAAACTGGTGTCATATTTATAGCTCACATCTGAACTCATGGAGTTAGAGTCAGCCTTGTCACAAGATTCCCTAAAGCAGATTCAAAGTTTATCTATTTAAAATATAGTTTAAACATAAATTATATTAATGATTTTGGCTTATTTGCTAGAAGCAATATAGTAATTATTTTAAAAATGTAAAATCTTATAACAGTAAATGTATATTAATAACAGCAAGTAAAAATTTAGTTAATTTTTATTAATTACATCAATAAAGCCGACAGGAATCTCATCCCTTCAAGGCGTGGGATGAATATATGGCAGTAGGTTTCCATTATGATTACTCACTGTTTACTTAATATAAATATCTAGCCCTCTGTACCGCTGTGCATACCAAATTTGACTAAGAGACTTTACCTGGGCTAGATGAGCGCATCTATATAGTTAGTAAAAATTTTGTCAACCCGATTAGTTAAAGAATTTATAAGTGCAAATATTTACTGATTAGATTAACTAAGGAATTTGGAAAAAACATATCTCGCTTAGGATTGTGGGATATTCTTAAATAGATTAGAAATTCGCCGAACAAATTAAGAATGAAGCTGGCAGCACGAGTAAGTAAGGTGACGCCCTCTTTAACCTTAGCGATCGCAGCTAAAGCTAAGGCAATGAAGACAGAGGGAATAGATGTTTGTAGTTTTAGCGCTGGAGAACCGGATTTTGACACCCCAGCGCATATCAAAGCAGCAGCAGCAAAAGCTTTGGATGAAGGCAAAACCAAATATGGCCCAGCCGCAGGAGAACCAAAGTTAAGGGAAGCGATCGCCCGCAAGCTCAAAGCTGACAATGGACTAGATTATAAAGCAGAAAATGTCATCGTCACCAACGGCGGTAAACATTCTCTGTACAACTTGATGGTGGCCCTAATCGATCCGGGAGATGAAGTCATTATCCCTGCTCCCTACTGGTTAAGTTATCCCGAAATGGTAACCCTAGTAGGTGGAGTACCAGTGATTGTACCCACAGATGCTTCAACGGGTTATAAAGTTACCCCGGAACAACTGCGTCAAGCGATTACACCAAAAACGAAGTTATTTATCCTCAATTCCCCATCCAACCCCACGGGGATGGTGTACACGCCAGAGGAAATTAAAGCATTAGCTAAGGTAGTAGTTGATGCAGATATCTTTGTTGTGTCTGACGAGATTTATGAAAAAATTCTCTACGACGGTGCAGAACATATCAGCATTGGTTCTTTAGGCAAAGAAATTTTCGACCGCACCTTGATTAGCAACGGGTTTGCTAAAGCTTACTCAATGACAGGGTGGCGACTTGGCTATTTGGCAGGGCCAGTGGAAATCATTAAAGCCACAAGCACCATCCAAGGGCATAGTACATCTAATGTCTGTACCTTTGCTCAATATGGCGCGATCGCCGCTTTAGAAAGTTCCCAAGACTGTGTAGAAGAAATGCGTCAAGCCTTTGCCAAACGGCGACAGGTGATGCTAGACAGACTCAACGCCATTCCGGGATTAAGTTGTCCCAAACCAGATGGTGCTTTTTATCTTTTCCCTGACATCAGCAAAACAGGTCTTAAATCGCTAAAATTCTGTGATGCTCTCATAGAAGAACATCAAGTAGCAGTAATTCCTGGAATTGCTTTTGGTGCTGATGACAATATTCGCCTTTCTTATGCCACAGATATGGCAACCATTGAAAAGGGAATGGATAGATTGGAGAAATTTGTGCGATCTAGGATTTAGTATCATCGGGCATTGGGCATTGGGAGAAGAGGACAAGGAGCATGGGGGACGGGGAGACAAGGAGCAAGAGTTATTCATAGTTCTTTCCCCTTGTCCCCTTGTACCCTTGTCCCCTCATCACCACACCCCCGCTCACATCAACCCCATCTCTTGCAAACCCTGACGCAGTTTCTTTGCTTCTTCCGGGTTTTGCTCTTGGTGAAGGGCGATCGCATTTTTAAAAGCTGTTAAACTAGCTTGGACATTACCAACTTTGAGTTGCACTACCCCTAAATTTTGATAAGCTTCTGCATAGTTGGGTTTTAACTTGATGGCTTTTTGGTAAGAGGCGATCGCATCTGTAAACAAACCCAAAGCTTTCAATGTCATCCCTAGATTGTAATGTCCGGCAGCAAAATTCGGGTCAATTTTTAAAGTGATTTCATAAGCTTTTTTGGCATTTTTTAAGTCTCCAGCTGCTTTGAGCAAGTTGCCAAAATTGTTATATGCTCCCAGCTTCAGGATAGGGTAAATAGGTAACTTAATCGCAGCTTGGTAATGGGCGCTAGCCTTTTGAGGCTTTTCTAAACGATTGTAGGCAATGGCTAAATGGTAATGGAGTTCGTACAAAATCTCGTAGTTTTCTTTGCAGACACTAACGCCTTTATGCAATAAAGCCATACCTTGGGCAATTTTTCCTGTTTCTACATACAATGCCCCCAATTTACTGCAAACATAGGGGTCATCAGGATTAGCAGCGAGAAACTGTTCCATGGCTGCTTGCGCTTTGGCATATTTGTTACCTTGAGCGATCGCGCTTTTTTGATAACCTTTATGGTGAATTGCCGTTCCTTGTAAATAGCCTATTTGCCAATGAGGTTCTTTTGTTAAAATTGCCGATACGCTGTCATCAACCAAAGCATGATAAGGCCGAGAAAAGCGAATATCTGGGCGATTGCGAAAAAGCCTGGAAACCAGCGAATATGGAGATTGTTCTGCACCTACCTCATATCGGACAAGGTTAATTAACAAGTATTCTTCGCTTTGAATTACCGACCGCATCTGTGGCACAATTTCTGGTGTCAGAATTTCATCAGCATCTAATACCAGAATCCAGTTGCCTGTGACATATTTTAGTGCTTCATTGCGAGCAGCACTAAAGTCATTACACCATTGAAAACGATGGACTTTTGCGCCATATGCTTTGGCTATTTCCACAGTGCGATCGCTAGAACCTGTATCTAAAACTACAATTTCGTCTACTACATTCTCCACACTGTTAAGACATTTAGGCAATGTTGCTGCCTCATTTTTCACAATCATACACAGGCTGAGATTCATATTGCCGATTAATTTTGGTTTCAAGTTTTCTTACTGTAGTAACTAAATTTAATTAGATGTCAATATCAGCATCTAATTATCCTTCAATCAAACTCTTTTAGCTTCTTGACAAGAATAAAAAATAATGTTGGCGAATCTTGACGAACTAAATTTTTCTAAAATCCTCAGCATCAAATTATAAGTATATTTTATAACTAAGTAACTATTGTCACATAATCTACACATTCTCGCCAAAAGTTTGCAGTTCCAGCAGCTATGAGAATCACAGTTACCGAAGCTAACCCAAGTTTGTATGTATCCATGGCATTAGTGCTAACTTTCCCATTTAACATTATTGTTGGCATTCCTTTGTATTTCAATATCATCAAACTTATGGGAGTTTAACGTCATGGAAGCTGCCAAGAAAATCGAAATAGTAACGAATTCTTTAGAATTACAAAGAGTTCTAGAAATTTTAGAGAAAGGATCTGTTTTTGGATATACAGTGATTGAAGATGTGACAGGTAACAGAGATAGAGGTAGAGTATTCAACGATTTAGAAACTCATACGCTTACCAATGGATATGTTATAAGTATTTGCACAGAGCAACAAGAGCAAGAATTAGTAAAAGCAATCAAACCTGTGCTGAAGAAATTTGGAGGAGTATGTATTGTTTCTGATGCCAAGTGCATTCGACATTAATTAATATTAAGTTGCCATCAAAGGTAGGGTAGCATTTGTCATTGCGACCGAAGCGTGCTGGAGGGAAACAAACCGCAACGCAACTCAATATAAATTATTCTACTTAGAGACGCTTAGAAGTATATGCGTCTCTTAATGTATCGCCAAGTTTTCAATGAACTGTAAACAGAAAATTAGCTAAGTATTCTGAAAACTATAAGTAACAATATATTATTTTTAGGGGATTTTAATCGTGCCAATCAAACGAATAATTGCAGGGCTGAATGAGTTTCATGACAACTATTTTGTTACACACCGCGAGTTATTCGAGCATCTATCTCATGGACAAAATCCAGAAGTATTAATTATTACTTGTTCTGACTCACGTATTGATCCGTTTTTAATCACTCAAAGCCAGCCAGGGGACTTATTTGTTATTCGTAATATTGGCAACATTATACCACCCTATGGCTCACATAATGGAGGTGAAGGCGCAGGTATAGAATATGCTGTTCAGGCTTTGAATATTAAGGATATTGTTGTTTGCGGTCATTCCCACTGTGGGGCTATGAAGGGGCTATTACAAATAGGTAATTTAGCTCAACAGATGCCTTTAGTTTACGATTGGTTAAAGCAATATGCAGAACCTACCCGCCGCCTTGTACTGGATAACTACAAAGATTATCCCAGCGAGAAACTTTTAAAAATAGCCATTGAACAAAACATTCTTACACAGATAGAAAATTTGGAAACCCACCCCATAATTCGTTCTAGACTCCATAGCGGCCAACTCAATCTTCACGCTTGGATTTATGAAATTGAGAGTGGAGAAGTATTTGCTTATGATGCTGACACCGGTCAATTTAAAATTTTAGATAATCGCCCATTCCCTGTACCTAATCCTTTAATAGGTGTACACTGAGAATAAAAATTTATAGTCAATAATTAATGAAATTACTTTTTGTTATTTAGCTATTATCACTCTTTAAAGTTAATTAGCCACACCATTGAAGTATATAGATATTAAATTTCTGCAATGAAAGCTTCATTTTTCACAAAAAACACAGGTGTATTACGCCAAAAAATTATAGTCTACATCAAAAAAGTGAAGCAATGGTTTGTAGATACGCCAGAAAGAGCGCTTTTAGAAGCTTACAAAGCAGCTCAGACAATTAGAAACATTGAAATTCAGCATTTTGGAAATGAAAAAATTTCTGCTAGTTCAGCAAATTATACAGAAAATGTGATGTCTTATTGGCAAGGATATCTGCAAAAACAATTAACTATTATCAATGTAAGGCTAGCAGAATTTCGGCTCAGTCGTTCAATGCTGAATACTTCCAATAACGTTATTTTAGAAAAGCTACACTTTATTGACGATGTAATATCTCCATATACTTTAACAAATAAACAAATTGGTAGCAGCCCTATAGTACAAATCTCTGAGCCGCTACCAATTACAGGTAATGGAGTTGATAACAAAGCAGATACATCTACTACAAGCATTAATAAAATTACCCACGTAAATCAAAAAACTGGTTTTTTACCTCGTTCTTTTGGCAGAACAATTAATAAAATACAAGCAGAATTGTCTCCGCAAGCAGAAGAAGAATTTGTCGCAAGTTACCAAATTTCGAGAAATAGGACAAGGGCTGCAATAAGATTTTTGCTACTTTTAATTCTTGTGCCACTTATAACCCAGCATTTTTCTAAGCAGATATTAATCAATCCTATAGTAGAAAGAACTAGAAACGAAAACGTAACTCAATTTTTCCTAAATTCAGAAATGGAAGATAAAGCTTTACATGAATTTAAAAACTATGAGAATAAACTAAAATTTGAAATATTATTGCAGCAATCACCAGCGCTTTCTTCTGAGGAAATCCAAGGGAAGTTTCGAGATAAAGCAATTGAGATAAGCCAGGTATTTTACCATAAAAGTAGTATTGCTATCAGCAATGTATCTGCTGATTTGCTATCACTAGTTGCTTTTGGCGTAGTAATTGCTATGAGCAAAAAAGAAATTGTAATTGTAAAGTCTTTTATAGATAATGTTGCCTATGGTCTAAGTGATAGCGCGAAGGCTTTTATAATTATTTTGTTTACAGATACATTTGTAGGATTCCACTCACCATATGGCTGGGAAGTGCTTTTGGAAGGTTTAGCAGAGCATTTAGGATTGCCAGCAAGTAAAAACGCTATATTTCTATTTATTGCCACATTTCCTGTAATTTTAGACACTATATTTAAATACTGGATATTTCGTTATTTAAGTCGTTTGTCTCCTTCGGCATTAGCAACATTTAAAGAAGTGAATGAGTAATTTAACATGGATAGTATATTAGAAGTTTCAAAATGAATCGTTTTTATATCAATGCGGTTTCAAGATAAAGTTGTTTGGCTAACCGGAGCATCATCTGGTATAGGTGAAGCCCTAGCTTACCAATTTGCCAATGAAGGTGCAAAGCTAATCATTTCATCGCGGAGGATAAAAGAATTAGAAAGAGTCCAACAAAATATACACGGTGAATGTTTGATAATTCCTATTGATATTACAGACTCTATATCGTTAGACAATGCGGTAAATCATACCATAGAGCATTATGGCAAAATTGATGTGTTGGTAAATAATGCAGGTATTAGTCAACGTTCTTTAGCTGTTGATACTCAAGCCTTAGTTGACAGAAAAATTATGGAAGTCAATTATTTTGGTACAATCAACATTACTAAAAAGATTCTGCCACACATGATAAAAAATGGTAGTGGGCAAATTGTAGTGATTTCCAGCTTGGTTGGGAAATTTGGTTTTCCCTTGCGTTCAGCTTATGCAGCATCAAAGCACGCATTACATGGTTTTTTTGAAACATTACAGTTAGAATTAAAAGCTTATCGTGATATTTCGATTACTATTATTTGCCCAGGAAGAATTAAAACAAATATTTCACTTAACGCGTTAAATAATGATGGTAGTGTATATGGAAAAATGGATGAAGGGCAAGATAAAGGGATGAGTGCTGATATTTGCGCTCAAAAAATAGTAACCTCTATTTATCAAAAGAAGCGAGAGGTTTATATTGGTGGTGTTGATATTGTAATGGTGTATTTAAAAAGGTACTTGCCGTCATTGTTTTATTGGATAGCGAGAAGAATTAATCCAACATAAAAATATCAATGTTTTGTATGTTGAACCACAATTTCACTTTCTGAAATACAGGTAGGGCGGGCAATGCCCACCCTAACTCGAAGCTCAAGTGTAGGCCATTTTTTCAAAAATCAAACCTGAGTCCTATATTTATTTAGACAACCTGGTCATTTCAAATAATTGTTGGGCGTTCTTGCCTAAAAAAGCATCAAAAATTTCAGACTTCCCTGGTTCTACTTCTACTAGATAGCGCTGGGCAATTTCATAGTAAGCATAAGTCCAAGGGATTTGAATTTCTGCACCACTATGATCATCTAAGACTGTGACCATTTCCGTAACTGCTTGAGTTGCTGTTTGACGTAAACCGCAGGCAACATTGCCTTCTATCTCTGCTTTCATGGGTACGCCGAGATTTGCCAAACCACAAACTGTAGTATCTATATCTGGATATGCTGCTGTGTTCTGACGGTTGACGTAGCCTGTAAAATGATTTACTGCATAACCATGCAGTAATACCCAAGCTCCGTATTGAGTAGCTTTATTTACCTCTTCTACAACCGAACGTTGGGGAGGTAACCAGGGACGGGTAAAAACTTTCTGGAGTTGTTGGGCAACAGTTTCAACGTTGCCATCTCCTTGAATAAAAGGAGTAAAAATAGAGGTCAATTCGTATTGAATTGAAGAGACTGTTTTATAGATCAGTTGGGCAATATTGGTAGGCAATTCATCTACAATTAGCTCACTGATAAACAACTTAGGTAAATCGAATTCTGCTTGTTGAGGATGGCTATAATGACGGGCGTACAGATGTGTTTCGGGAAAAGTATACTCTCCAGCGGCTACGTAACCTAAAGCTTCAGCAATTTTCTCCAGGTATTTAATTCCCAAGTTAATCTGACTTTGTGGGCTATCTATCGACAAACGCAAAGACCGCAAGGCGATGTGGTCGTTAGCAACATTACCACCCGCAGCAGTAATCATTTGCTGGTAAGTGCGGGCATAACTTACTCTAGTGCTGTATTGTTTCCAAAGTAATGAGTAGAGATGAAGGGCAATTTCAGGTTTCATAAATCAGTTATTAATTATTAGTTATCTGGATAATCTTTCTATCTACTCAAATTAAAGCCCTACGAACTTAAGATATGCGAGAGAATATCTAGAGCAATTTGAATTTGGTTGCTATCAATAACCAAGGGTGGGCAAAAACGAATTGCTGCCTTACCGCAACCAAGTAACAACAAACCCCGCAAGAAAGCTTCTTGAATGATGCGATCGCGCAACTTAGGATTAAGATTACCCTCATCATCGAGTAAATCCACCGCTACCATCAAACCCTTTCCTCGTGGTAGGGACATTTGAGGAAATCTTTCATGCAATTGAGTCAGACCAGTTTGTAATAACTCTCCCATCAGGGAGGCGTTGGCAATCAAACCACCTTCCAGCAGTCGCAGAGTAGCAATTCCAGCAACACAAGCAACAGGATTTCCGCCGAATGTGGTGGCGTGGGAACCAGGAGGCCAAGTCATTAACTCAGGTCGGGAGAGAATTGCTCCTAAAGGTAGACCACTAGCGAGACCTTTGGCTGTGGTAATAATATCCGGCATCACGCCCCAATGCTCGATCGCAAACAAACGACCTGTGCGCCCCATCCCCGATTGCACTTCATCCACTATCATCAGGATGCCATGGCGATCGCATATATCCCGAATCCGTTGCAAAAAACCATCTTCTGGTACAACATAGCCGCCCTCGCCTTGAATTGCTTCCACAACAATTGCCGCTACCTCATGGGGTGGTAACATTGTCAAAAATAATTGTTTTTCTAAGTAATCTAGAGCAGCGTGAGTACCGTAAGGGATATGAGTTATCCCTGGTACAAGAGGGCCAAAGTTCGCTCGCTGTACTACTTTGGAACCAGTTAAAGACATTGCCCCATAGGTGCGACCGTGAAATGCACCCAAAAAGGCTACAATTTGCGATCGCTTGGTGTAATATCGAGCTAGTTTAATTGCCCCTTCGTTAGATTCCGCCCCAGAGTTAGTGAAAAATACTTTTGCACCTTGGGGAAAGGGGGCGCGAACAGCTAATTTTTCTGCTAGTTCCACCATCGGTTCATAATAAAAATCAGTCCCCGACATATGCAGCAGACGTGCTGACTGTGCTTGAATTGCTTCGACAATTTCCGGGTGGGCGTGTCCAGTGTTGGTAACGGCAATCCCTGCGGTCATATCCAAAAACACATTGCCGTCAACATCTTCCACCATACAAGCTTCACCCCGACCTACTACCAAAGGATAATCTCTAGTGTAGGAAGGAGAAGTTACAGCGCGATCGCGTTCTATAATTGCTTGGGCACGAGGGCCAGGTAAGGAAGTTACCAACCGGGGCACACGAGGTAAACCTAAATTAACAGGAACACTTAACATTGTTTTTTTAGATTTTTTAAGATGATTTTTGATTAAACGCTGAGATTTAAACTATTGCAGTAGCATTTGATTCTCTTTCATCAGGTTAGTACTAACTTCAGTTTATACTTTCACCTCATCCGTAAACCTTATATTAGGGAATACAAATTGACCCTTACGGCTCTTGTTTTCTAAGAAAATAAGTACCTAAGCCTGAATTAATCATCAGGCTGCTAACTTTGTGTCAATTTTTCTATAAGTTGTAATAGATTGTTCTCAATTTGTCCAAGGCCTTTTCGGACAGTTTTTCTGCTTGGTTGGGTTCACTAACCAAGAGCGATCGCTATGTTCTGAGCGATATAAACCTAATCGCTTTCACTTTCAACGTTTAATTGCTTGACGCTTTCTTATAAGCAGTTCTTATATAGACTATTTACTTTTTCTTGTCAAGTTATATTGACTTTTTGTAACAATATTGTTAAATTTATTTACATAAAGTAACAAATAAAGGAAAGCAGCTATGTATACCACGATTAACGAAGACGGCGTTCTTAACAACTACGCAACTGAACCTCAGATGTATTACGCTGAATACCCTGCTATTTGGCAGCAACGTAAATACCTTTTACAGAGCGCTTTTGCTACTTTAATTGTCAGTACTTTAGTTTTAGTTGCTTTTAGCGTTAGCTAAGATTTTTAACTTCGGTAACGGTATCTTTCATCGCTATTTGTTCTTCTCTGCTTCACCTCGGACAGTTTTGCCGAGGTTTTTTGTTGCTGATATGTGCGATGTCCTATCTAATAAGCACTCCCATAGCTATCACTTCTTATTATGCAAATAGCTATTTACTTGCTTGCTTTATCAGGTAATATGAATTAAACTATTATCAGATTTAAATATTTTTGCAACCTCCTGCCAAAGGTGGGCAGTAAGTGGTACCCACCATATATCCTCTTAGGCTACGGCTAACACCACACTTTCCGGGAGCGGCTTTTACTACATAAGTCGCTCCCATTTTTTTGTTGTTATATCAATTTCAGAAAAGAATATGGCCGTTACAAATGTCAATCTCCCAAATAAATACCTAAACCACGAGCAGTTTTGACTAACGTATCCTCTGGATTTACAGCTCTATATTGAGCGATCGCCTCAGCAATTGGCACAGCAAAAACTTGGCGATTTTGCCAGGTCACCATGTAGTCATATTTACCTTCATCTATGAGATTTACCGCTGCTACACCAAAGGCAGCTGCCACTAGTCGATCTAGTGGTGAAGCGGTTCCACCGCGTTGGATGTGTCCTAAGACTGTGACTCGCGTTTCTGCACCAATGCGATCGCTAATTTGATCGGCTAAATATTCACCAATACCGCCATATCGAGATTGGCCCAAACGATTTGTCATTGTGAGAGTTTCACCCTCTTGAGTACGAACTGCCTCAGAAACAATAATTAAACAATAGTTTTTGCCTTCCTCTTGGCGCTGTTTAATTTTGTAGCAAATGTGGTCAAGATTGTAGAGAATTTCTGGAATTAAAATCACATCTGCTCCCCCAGCAATTCCCGCAGCTATAGCAATGTGTCCTGCATCACGGCCCATCACTTCTAAAATCATGACTCGACTGTGAGAAGCAGCGGTAAAATGCAAGCGATCAAGTGCTTCTGTCGCAATATTAACTGCTGTATCAAAACCGATAGCGTGTTCGGTAATGCCAATATCATTATCAATCGTTTTGGGAATACCCACTAAATTAATGCCGCCTTGTTGTGCCAAGCGACGGAGAATAGCTAAACTACCATCACCACCAATCCCAATCAAAGCGTCTAAACCCAGTTGATGGTAACCTGCAATAATTTCTTGGGAGCGATCGCATACACTACCATCAGGCATAGGAAAAGCAAAAGGATCGCCTTTATTGGTGGTTCCTAACATTGTTCCACCAGAAGTTAACAGCGGGTCAACTAAGTCGATTTCCAGTTTTGTGAATTGCGGCGGACGTGCCATTAATCCTAGAGTTGCTTGACGGATTCCTAATACTTCCCAACCTTTTCCACCAGCACAATGGACAACAGATCTAATTACGGCATTCAAACCAGAGCAATCTCCTCCACTAGTAAGAATACCAATACGCTTACCTTTACCCATATATCTTTTAAAGTTTCAAACGTGAAATAGTTCTACCTTGCTTATTGATTTGATTCACAAACATACAGCAGACTTCAACTGCGGCTGAACTCGAATCATTTCATTTACAACTACAACAAGCTTTCTCTTGGTATGCGAGTTAGTTATTTTGCTAACTGAATTTGCCAAGCTGTACTTATCCTTTCCGGACTAGCTAGCTGGTTGAAGTCCGGCATTCTTAGAGCCTATGGGACTTTGGGTACATTTCACTAAGTGCGAAACAAAATTTCATCTGCAAACACACATTTTTGTAAGTATTAGCAGAGTTTTCAGGATTCTTAGGGTAATAGATAATTCTTGCGTTAGCAAACCACCTCCCGGAGCCTCGCATAGATTCCTTTAGCACCGCGTCACCAAAAGCCATATATGATTGCATAACGCGTTGCTAGCATAGGCGTTCCAAGCACCGAATACCCTCAATAATACGGTAATACTGAGAGTTGCCTTAAAACAGCTAAATGTACCATTAGTCCGGTTTAGTCTCCTTGGGGTGGAAAAAAGAGTATAGGATACCAACTCTGACGCAATATTTCAGCCGCAAAACTCGAAACTAACCATTCTTGAAGCTTACCTATTGTTCCTGAAGACACGGCGATCGCGCTAATATCAGCCATTACAGCTGTTTCCAAAACCTGAGTGACAGAGTTTCCTTCCCGGACTTCTATGTCCACTTGTAAATTTACCCCTTCCAAATCAGCTTTAATCTGAGATAGAGTTTGGTGAGCCTGCTGAGGTAAGATTTTCCTTGGTATTTCTCGGCGACCAGTGTTTTCTAAAACCCAGCAAAGCTTACACTGTTGGAGAAATCTACCAGACTGTTGCCCTGCCAAGTGCTTTACCTGTTGCACCAGATAAATTGCCGCTTTACTATCGTTATAGGGAAGTAGCAAAGAGCGAAAAAGGTGCTGACAACGCAGTGTTAATTCCTCACAAGTATAAGCAGAGATTAACTGAGGACGCACTACCAATAGAGGAATCCTTGTCTGGCGGGATAATTCAGCCATCGTACTACCCACCAGTTTTTCCGTGAGTAAGCTGCGACTTTGAGAACCCAGTATAATCAATCCAGACTGATAGGTTTGAGCTACCTTAAGGATTGTCTCAACTGGCTTTCCTGATTGAACTTCTATTTTTACTTCTACATCAGTACGACTTTCATCAACAGCTTCTGCCAATCGAGTTTGAGCTTGTTCCATTTTCTCACTGTCGACTCGTGGAATAATGCCTTTTTCCCACAACGGAACAACGTGCAGAAAAACAATTTGCTTTATCCCTGCAAGCCTAAGACTCGAAACAAAATGTGAAAGGCGATGCAACCCGTCAGAAAAATCTGTACAAATTAAAATTCGTTCAAACATAGATAATTAATAAAAGAGGGTTCTAAGTATTCTACTTTGACACCTAGCCTCTTTATCTTTCAATCCAGCACAAATGCGGCTGTCAGAGCCTACTGTAGGTTCTGTTAAACAGCATTTAGTTGAACTGCTCAATCTACTTTCTGTGTTACTTCAGTTGAAAGAGAGCGAATTAACTCCCGAATTACATCAGTTGCTGGTCTCCCAGAGGTTGAGCAGTATTTTTCTAACTTCTCTACCTCGCCTGATGTCAGATTGATTGTAAGTCGTTTTACAGCCCATTTTTTATTCATGTATTAAACAACCTATGTTTTTAAACTACTTTTTTAATATCAATCATTTAAGCTGTTACTACAATGATATAAATAATGATATTAAATTCAAGACGTCATGAAGAAAAATGCTACAAGTTTCTTACCTGTAGTGAAGAGGTAAAGTATATTCTAGAGTATGAACTTTAGCTGCTTGGGGTGTAAGAATTGTGAATACAATGTAAGCAAAATATTAAAGTATCTCAACACAAAATAAGTATTTACATGGAGTTAAGTCTTACTTTTCGTTGAAGAGTAACATCCTATCATTCATTGATGAGTATTGTGGAGCATATCAAGATTTGTTTTCCCAGAAGAGCTAGACTATTTGCCATCAGCAAGAATCATAATGGTGTATAGCATTGATAGCTTATCCATCAAATATTGGATATTCATTGGGATAAAACTAATCAATGCTCTATTCGTTCTCAGAAAGATACCTAGAAGTTATCGAAGTTAGCGATCGCTGTTTTCAACTTATCTAGCACCTCATCCACAGAAATAGCGCCCAACTCTCCAGAGGCGCGGGTACGAATACTCAAGGTGTTGGTTTCAACTTCCTTAGCTCCCACCACTGCCATTACGGGTATTTTATCTTTTTCGGCATTGCGAATTAACTTACCCAGGCGATCGCCACTGTTATCAACTTCGACACGGATGCCGAAAGCACGCATTTTTGCCGCTACATTTTGAGTAAAATCTAGCTGTGCTTCACCAACTGGCAACAATCTGGCTTGCACTGGCGCTAACCACAAAGGGAAATCACCCGCATACTCTTCAATTAAAATCCCAATCAGCCGTTCCAGCGAACCAAAAGGCGCACGGTGAATCATCACCGGACGTTTGCGAGAACCATCTTCAGCGACATATTCCAAATCAAAGCGTTCTGGCAAGTTGTAATCTACTTGCACAGTTCCCAACTGCCATTCTCTTTCTAGGGCATCACTGACAATGAAATCTAGTTTTGGCCCATAGAAGGCTGCTTCCCCTATGCCTTCAAAGTGATCCATCCCCAAGGTTTCAACTGCTCGACGAATGGCATTTTCGGCTTGGTTCCAAGCTTCATCAGAACCAATGTACTTATCACTAGCTGGATCGCGAAAACTGAGTCGCGCTTTGAAATTCCCAAGTTGCAGAGTTTTAATCACTGATAATATTAAATCCACCACGTTGAGGAATTCGTTATCTAGCTGTTCTGGGGTGACAAATATGTGGGCATCATCCTGGGTGAAACCCCGCACCCGCGTTAAACCGCCTAATTCCCCTGATTGTTCGTAGCGATAAACAGTACCAAATTCCGCTAGCCGGATAGGTAGTTCCCGATAGGAACGCAACTCGCTTTTATATATTTGGATGTGGAAAGGGCAATTCATAGCTTTGAGAACAAAGCCTTGTTCTTTAGCGGCTGCTTCCTCATCCTCTGCCATCATTGGGAATAAGTCCTCTTTATATTTCTGCCAGTGTCCAGAGGTTTTAAATAAATCTACTCTGCCAATATGAGGAGTAACAACCTGCTGATAACCGCGTTTTAGCTGTTCTTGTTTCAGAAAGTCTTCCAAAATACTCCGCAATAGAGTACCTTTGGGCGTCCACAAAGGTAAACCCGGCCCTACTTGGTCAGAAAATATAAACAGTCCAAGTTCTTTACCCAGTTTCCTGTGATCTCGTCGCAGCGCTTCTTCTTTACGCCGCTTGTACTCAGCGAGTTGTTCTGGGGTTTCCCAAGCAGTCGCGTAGATGCGTTGCAATTGGGCTTTGGTTTCGTCCCCACGCCAATAAGCACCAGCAACACTTTCTAACTCAATTGCTTTTGGGTTGAGTTCACTGGTGTTTTCTAAATGAGGCCCCGCGCACAAATCCCACCATTCATTTCCTAAATGGTAAATAGTAATTGGTTCCTTTTTGATATCTGCTAGGATTTCTAACTTATAAGGCTCATGAATTTTTTGAATTCGGCCTTGGGCTTCTTCCCGGCTGACTTCTTCCCGAATTACTGGCAGTTTGCGATTAATAATTTTTACCATCTCTTTCTGGATGGCTTTTAAATCCTTGTCGCTAAATGGCTCTGGATTGTCAAAATCATAATAGAAGCCATTATCAATCCAGGGGCCAATTGTTACTTGCGCCTTGGGAAACAGCTTTTGTACAGCCATCGCCATCACATGGGAAGCGGTGTGGCGGATTTTTTTTAAATTTTCCGATTCGCTGCTACGAGGTAAATACATTTTTGCAGATTGTTCTGGTTGGTTGGGAACTTGATTAGGCGACATCGGCTGTTGAACCATTGGCGAAGTGATTGCAAAAGTAATTTATCAGTTAGAGTTCTGAAAAATCTACCCAAATATAACATGGGTTTATTTTCCAACTTCATACACTTTTTCCTTTACTAGATGGACTTTCGCATCTTTTATAGGATTAGTGTTTTACCCATTTTAAATTACTGTTCTACCAATGTTTAATGAGCCTTAACATCAACATTGATTAATTTGCTTGTGGCTATCTGAAGATGCCTCTTGTAATACTTTGGTCTAGATTAGTGTTCGGTACTTTAACTCATTCATGATTCAATGCAGAGTATTTTCAAATTTGTAAGTTATTACAAGCGAACTAACCTCACTTCATCATAGTCAGATATACCAACTTTAAAATTGAAGTTAGTCTCAGGGAGTTAATTATGCCACTAGTAAAAAGCTTTTTACTGCTATATACAGCGTGACTGAAGATAAATTTTTACCTAAAATTTATCTTTGTACTTAGATTGTTTCGAGTACCTGTTAATTGCAAATGTTTTTTGCTGGTGTGCTTTTGTGGCTCCATGGTAACTAGTCTAGAAGTGAGCAACTGATTGGAAAACATCACTAGATATTTTCAATTGTAAAGGTTTGTAATCTATTTGATTTTAAAGTTGAGAACTACCTGAAATAAATTCTGTCTATAGAGATAGTTAATAAAATTATAATGTTTTTTAGAGACAGTCAGATTTACTTTGGTTAGAGATGATTGAGTTAATGAGAGTTTGTGCATTAAGTTTATTATTAGTACAATTTAATTTAAAAACTAAATAATTTTCAATATATTTTTAACAATAATCTATCTATAGAATGAACTATCACTCAAATCATCGCCGCTTGTGTTTGGCTGCATTTATAATGATCCCACTACGGATACTCTATCGATGGGATCTGTACAAATCATCTAGCAAGACTATAATATATAAAAATGTATATTTAGCTACACACTATTTATTGCTTCTAACCTAAGACATAATAAGAAAATATGTTAAGAATTGTAAAAAACGTTAATATTATAAAGAAAGTTAGAAGTATGCTTCTCATTTATGCGAGACTCAAATTTACCAGGGACTGATCTGCTGAAAACGGTTTTAGAACCACTGTTGGATGATTTTCAATATTGGTTTGCGCGATCGCGCAATTTTCTAGAAACTGAGCAGATCACATTTATGAGTGAGCAAGAGCAAACTGACTTGCTGTTGCAAGTCAAACAAGCGCAAGATGAACTAAATACGGCGAAGATGCTGTTTAGTGCAACTGATGGGCAAGTTGGGATTGATATGGCGACATTAATGCCTTGGCATGAATTGGTAACAAAATGCTGGAATGTGGCAATGCGCTTCCGTCAAGAACGAGAACTTTGATAGCCTTGTTGCTAATTAAGTTCAGTATGCAGATTAGTAATGGCGATTCACTATGTATGTTCGAGAGATAGTACTAAATCTTTAATAAAATTTGAATTTACCAAGAAAATAATGTATCCCATGCTACCGTCATGTGAACAACTGAACAACAGTTAATAAATTGCCCATTAGAAACATAGATGTACAAATAGTACGTTAATTATCTGCTCTAGCCGTGAGTCACGGTGTCAGCAAACCAAAACGTTAGATTATAAAGTTTTAAAACTTGCTTCTCCTGGAGGAAAAACCGATGCTACATCTGCTTTACATTCTCGCTTTTACTATCCTTGCTTTTATAGCCGTTGCTAATTTAATTCGTAACTTGATCATGTTCAGTTTTGATCGAGAGCGAACTTATCCAGCAAAATACTCAGCAATGAACAATCAGGGCAAATATGGCTCTTCATCAAGAAAGCAGTTTGTACCACATCCAGAGTTATTAGATAACGCCGGAAACGTAATCAAAGAGCCATTATTGGTAATGCGTTCAATTAACGTTGATGATGCGCGTCACCAATTAGATGCTTTATATGAAGCTTCTCCAGGTCAGAAAATTGAGAATCAAGAAGAAAAATAAAACGAGTGCTGAGTTCTAAGCGAAGATAACAAATCAATATTAGATGATGAAGAAAGGAGAAATTATTGGATCTTCTTTCTTTTTTGTTTTTCTTCCTGCCTCAGCACTCAGCATTAAATTAAGCTTCAATCACTACCCTGAGATTGCCGCGTTTTTTAGCAACACGGCAAGCGGTTGTGCTACCAGAACGCTCGAATTCTAAATCTAAGATAGTAGGGCCAACTTGCAAATTGTGCAAGGACAAGCGATTAATCGATTCTGGTAAAGCCGGATCGATAATTCGCAAACAGTTGTTTTGAGCATCAGGTACTAGGTTGATCATCATTTGCAGAAGTTGGAAGACACTACCAGTAGCCCAAGCTTGTGGAGTACAGGCAACTGGATACTGTACAGGCGAATGATCACCGTTACGTTCGTAGCCACAGAAGAGTTCTGGAGGACGTTGATATGGCTGCTGACTAGTCATATCAAACAACCCTTGGAAGATTTCCAGTGCTTGATCTATTAAACCAAGCGATCGCAACCCCATAGCAATGATGGCGTTGTCGTGCGGCCAAACTGAACCAATGTGATAACCCATTGGATTGTAGGCTGGGGATAAACTACTCAAAGTCCGAATACCCCAACCATTAAACATATCCGGGGCGCGCAACCGTTCTGCTACACTGTAGGCTTTTTCAGGTGTAAAGATGCCCAAATGCAGACAATGGCCGGGATTTGAGGTAATACTGTCTACTTGCTTGCCGTCACCATCCAAAGCCAGGGCGCAAAAATCTTGGTCTTCCATCCAAAAGTCTCTATTGAAACGCACCTTGAGATTTCTGGCTTCTTCTTGCCAACGATCTGCTAAATCAAGCCGCTTTTTCATCCGCGCAATTTCTGCGAGGCGTATTTTCGCAGCATAGACATAAGCTTGCACCTCACAAAGGGCGATCGGCCCATTGGCTAGCTCTCCTTTGCGATCTACAATACAGTCTCCTGAGTCTTTCCAGCCTTGGTTAGCAAGACCGCGTTTAGACTTACGATAGTAGCTTAGGTAGCCATTTTGTTTACTGTTGCGATCAATCCACTCCATAGCTGCCAGAGCATTAGGCCAAAGTTGCTCTAAAGTTTCTTGATCGTGAGTCCAAGCATAATATTCGGCATACAGCATCAGCCAAAGAGGAGTAGCATCAACTGTACCGTAGTAGGGTGTATGGGGAATTTCCTGGCAACGGGCCATTTCCCCTAGCCGCAACTCGTGCAAAATTTTGCCTGGTTCTTCTTCGCGCCAATCATCCTCAGTTTTGCCTTGGTATGTCGCTAATAACAGTAAGGTTTCTTTAGCGATTCGGGAGTTTAACATCAGAGTTTGGGAAGCTGTAATTAATGAATCCCGCCCAAACAGCGCCGAAAACCACGGTACTCCAGCAGAAAGTGTTTTATACTTGCCAAAAGACTGGCGTAACAAATACATATCTTGTTCAGCCCGCTCAATCACTCGATTGAAAATGCTTTTATCTGAGCTGATCCTGGTAATCTGTTGCACCCAGTGTTGTTCTTCCATCAACTCAGCAGCTTTCGCTTGTGCTAAAGTGACAGCTGCACTCACGGTAGAACTAGATTGGTTGTTTCTCAACATATTCAACCGATAACCTAATTTTTGGGTTTCGTGAGGAGCCAACTCTAGCTGCCAGACCGCAGTGTAACCCTTAAAATAGTCTGGTTGATGATGCTGGAATTGGATACGAGATTCCATTAACAAGCCATCCAAACCTTCGTAGGCGAGTGTTAAGGATTCTTCCCTATGGGCAAAGGAATGAGTTTGCATAAATGAAACATTATCAGTTGCTGAAGATGCTCCTTCCTCTGGTGTTGGTTCCACTAAGCGTAGAAGTCTACCGCGTTTATCTCTGCCATAGCCCCGGACTTCAAATAAATCCACAAAATCTGCATCAAAGCTGATACTAAGCTCAAAAATGATTGTAGTTGTGCTATAATTAGATATTTCTATATCTTCAAAAAGTGCCCCATTGAGTACGAGTTCCCGGCGAATCCCTACAGTATCGGCTTTGAGTCGCTCATCAATCCTGGGATTAGTACATAGAACTGAAAGCGCAAATCCTTTTTCGGCTGTACTACTGAGAAGCACAGGCGATCGCCCCTCGATCTGTAACTCTAGGCGACTGAGAAATCGCGTATCGCAGCAAAACAGTCCCATACTGGGATTGCTATCGTTGAGGGAACAGCCAGAAATGTTCCCTATCGTATCTGTTACTAGAAATAAATCATCATCTTTAACCGTCAGTGTTAGTTGTGGTCTTTCACTGACAACACAAGGCCACTCCGGGATAGGTAATTGTTCAGCAGGAATAAAAGTTTTTCCGTCTAGGAAAATTTTTTCCGGTGTCATTAATGTATCCGGTGTCATTAACCAAAGTTCCGTGTACAGTTCTATATTTACATTCACGCGATCGCCCGTATACTGCCAAGCTTGTTCAGAAAGAACAAGCTTGCTCAAAGCGAAGCTTTGAGGCAACCGCAGGGAGTGGGTTTGGGCAGTAGGGCGTCCTACGCGATTGCCTACAGCACTGCGCTCCGCGCAATCGCATCAGCGTCAATCAGAAAAAGACGCTTTAGCCAGCTCAGTTGAGCCATGCAAAGCAAAATAATAATACTTACATACTCTTGGCAACAGGGAAGCTATAAAATCTACACAATTAAATATTTATAAAGGTATAGGTATACTAACTAAAAGAGCCAGTAGTTATATTATCTAACTTTAAAGTCGCTAGAAATAATTTGTAGTGCTAAAAAAGGAAATTCGTATTAGTAGCGAGTACAACTGGCTACTAGAGTGTAGCAGGTAACATTAGAGGTAACAAAAAACTCACAGCGTTTTTCAGGTGAATGAAGTACACGGGTAGGGTAGCCACTCCGTTCGGTCGCCAGACTTGTAGACACCCGCAGGGTGGCTTAAGGCAGGGTAGGAAGTGGCGAATCTAGTCGAGAATGTATATTGGGCGTAGTAGCCTATTACTTGAAACATCACAATGCCAGCAAATGGATAAAGAAGAATTGAGTGAAGAACAAAGTAGTTCTGGCGAAAGGCTAAACTATGTTTATGCTTACGGCACGCTAAGGCGCGAACAACGCAGGCATAGCCGTTTGTTAGTTTATTTGCTAGTCAAAGCTTTTAATTTTGTCAACAAAGCTGTAAAAGCTCCTGCTCAATGGGAGCAAAGTGCTGCATTTGCTTCTGTAGAACATCCTTTTCAGAATTCTTTACATATTGCAACTGTCTACTTAACTTGATAGTCCGTTGTAATTTGTAAAATGCAGCTGTGACTTCGATCTTGTCCAGATTGGGCTTCTTTTAACGATATTCATGAGCATTTCGACTTCTGTGCTGAGTGATCTGCTACAGTCCCTCCCCTACCTACGGCCACAACTATATTTTAAGGCTTCACTAACGGCGCTCTCCCATGCGATGGAAGACCAGGTTTTGGCGGCAACACTAGTCCAGCCTCTGGTAATTGCTAGCTTTCAACGAGAGCGATTCTACCGCCAAGAAGCTCATCGATACCAGCGACTGTCCGAGCGAAGTAGTCAAGTATACGTGTTGTCTGCACCAGAAACAGATTTTACCAACAGTTCGCAATACTATGAAAAAATAGCTTTTGAGCCAGACGACGCTTTAAGTCAAGAGTGGCATTTGGTAGTAATTGCCGAAAACTATGCGACTTGCTTAGTTTGTCGGGAAAGTCTAGGCTCTATTGCTAAAAATCAGCAAATCCCAGAAATTAGTCCTAGCCTGGATATGGATACAGCACGAAGGTTTGAAGGGGTTTGGACATCTGAACGGGGAGTCAGTCTGAAGGCAGCACAATTGCTGTTAGATAGGATTGTGATTTATAGACCGAGTTTAGTAAATAAAATTGAGGAAGCACGCCAGAGGTTTGGCATAGGAAAACCAAGAAGTTACTCTGGAGCCGAGCAAATCAGTGAATATGCTTGTGACATAGATACTGACCCTTTTGTGCAACGCTTAGTGACTTACCTGCAAGCTAGTCAGTACAAATTGCACAAAGCTTATCGTTCGATCGCAGCTCAAGCACGTAAAGAACGCTTAATCAACTCAATCAGCACTGCGATTCGGCGATCGCTCGATCCGCATCAAGTGCTTCAGATAGCAGCACAAGAATTAGGACAGCACATGGGGGCTGGTCGCTGTTTAATTTACCGTGTTCAAGCCACAGAAGCCAAAGCTATTATTGAACACGAATTTTTGACCCCTGGTATTTTATCTGTTTGGGGGCAAACCTGGGATTTAGAGAACAATCCGTTATTTCGGGAAATCGTCAAACAGGGTGAGGGTGTCTATGTAACTAATACTCTGACTGATTTTCGTGTTACCAGTTCGGAGGCGCTTTCTTCGCTCGCTAAAAAGTTTGCCATTCGTTCTTGGGTGATGGAACCAGTGTTTTATCAGGGACGATTGCTAGGCATAGTAGAGTTACACTATTGCAGTATGCCACCCCATGAATGCCAACCAGGGGAATTGGATTTGGTAGAAGCGATCGCCACCCAAGTCGGTGCTGCTTTGATTCAAGCGGAAGCTTACGCCAATTTAGAAGAACTCAACCAGCAGTTAGAAGCCCTTGACCGCACCCGCAGCAACCTCATAGCAATCACAGGACACGAGCTCCGTACTCCTTTATCCACTATTCAAGTTTGTCTGGAAAGTCTTGCCAGCGAACCGGATATGCCCCAGGATCTACAGCAGGTTATGCTCAGTACTGCTCTTTCTGATTCAGAACGGATGCGGAAACTGGTGCAAGATTTTCTCACACTTTCCAACCTGGAAAGTGGTCGGGTGGAATGGCATCCAGAGTCCCTTACTTTACAAGAGTGTGTAGATTTAGCACTGAGCAGGCTTCGGACACGCTCCAGTATAGAAAAGCCACCCCAAATCAAGACTCAAATTGACAAAAATCTGCCTTTAGTTAGGGCTGACGGTGATTGGCTGGTGGAAGTTCTAGCAAAACTCATAGACAACGCTTGTAAATTTACACCTTCACAAGGAAAAATCAGCATTATTGGTACTCGTAATAGCCAGCAGATGGTTGAAGTTACTGTAGCTGATACCGGACGGGGCATTGAACCCAATCGCTTAGAAATAGTTTTCGATAGATTTTATCAAGAGGAGGGAGCGCTGCGGCGTACCACCGGCGGTACTGGATTGGGTTTAGCAATTTGTCGCCAAATTGTCAACGGCTGGGGTGGTGAAATTTGGGCAGAGTCAACTGGCAAAGACCAGGGTAGTCAGTTTCACTTTACCATTCCCATTGTTCAAAGCAGCCAAGAGGAAAAGCGGCCAACCGCCAAGCGCCGATAGTTGATGCCAATTAATTCCTAAAAACTGGCTACAAACTGTTACAGACTATGACGCGATCGCAATATGATCCAGTTGACGGTGTTAGGATGCCCTAAAAACGTTGAGAGAGTAATTTATGGCAGAAACACTTTCTGGACAAACTCCAATCTATGCTGGCAACACTGGCGGCTTGCTAGCAAAAGCAAACGAGGAAGAAAAGCACGCTATCACCTGGACTAGCCCCAAAGAGCAAGTGTTTGAATTGCCTACAGGTGGCGCAGCCGTTATGAAACAAGGCGACAACCTGCTTTATATGTCTCGCAAAGAACAATGCATTGCTTTGGGCGGTCAGCTCCGGAAATTCAAAATTACAAACTACAAAATTTACCGCATTTTCCCCAGTGGTGAAACTGCTTTTATTCACCCAGCTGATGGTGTATTCCCAGAAAAGGTAAACCAAGGTCGGGAGAAAGTGCGTTTTGTACCACGTAACATCGGTAAAAACCCCAGCCAAGCAAAACTAAAGTTCAGCGGTAAATATACTTACGACGCCTAGTGATTAGGTACTAGGGACTGGGTATTGGGGGCTAGGGACTAGGGACAAGGGGACTAGGGACTGGGCAATTTACTTAATATCCAATCCCCAATCCCCAATCTCCAATCCCCAATCCCCAATCCCCAATCCCCAATTCCAATCCCTTAGCTGTTTATGATTTTTCCCAATTTTTCCCAATTTGCCCAGCTAGCTTTACAAGGCAACTTTGTTCCGGTTTATCAAGAATGGGTAGCTGATTTAGATACGCCAGTATCTGCTTGGTATAAGGTCTGTGCTGGTCAACCCTATAGCTTCTTATTAGAATCTGTAGAAGGTGGGGAAAAACTAGGACGTTATAGTTTATTAGGTTGCGACCCGCTGTGGGTGTTGCAAGCATGGGGTAATACTACGACCCAGACACACCGCGATGGTTCCCAAGTCACGTTTGAAGGTGACCCCTTTACAGCTTTAGCCAACTGTCTAGAACCTTATAAACCAATAAAGTTACCACAACTACCACCAGGAATTGGCGGTTTGTTTGGTTTTTGGGGCTATGAATTGATTCACTGGATAGAACCTCGTGTCCCAATTCATGCACAGGATGAGAGAAATATTCCTGATGGGTTGTGGATGCAGGTAGATCACCTGTTGATTTTTGATCAGGTGAAACGGAAAATTTGGGCGGTCGCCTATGCGGATTTGCGCGACCCCAAAGTAGATATACAGGCAGCTTATCAACAAGCGTGCGATCGCGTCACTCAGATGGTCAGCAAGCTATCTCTGCCTTTGTCACCAGAGAAAACTATATTTGAATGGAAGCCCCCAAGCAGTAACAAAGCAGCAGCAGAGGAATACACCAGTAACTTTACGCGCTCAGAATTCTGCGCCAGCGTTCAAAAAGCAAAAGACTACATCAAAGCTGGAGATATCTTTCAAGTTGTTATTTCTCAGCGCCTATCAACACAATACACAGGCGATCCCTTTGCGCTTTATCGCTCCCTGCGCCAAATAAATCCGTCGCCATATATGGCTTACTTTAACTTTGAAGATTGGCAAATTATTGGTTCTAGCCCTGAAGTTATGGTAAAAGCAGAACGCGATCGCGACGATGACGTGATAGCAACAGTCCGTCCAATTGCAGGGACACGTCCACGGGGTAAAACTACCAAAGAAGATGCAGCCTTAGCTGAAGATCTACTCCACGACCCTAAAGAAGTCGCTGAACACGTCATGCTTGTTGATTTAGGGCGTAATGATTTGGGTCGCGTTTGTCAAAACGGTAGCGTTAGAGTTGATGAATTAATGGTAGTTGAGCGCTATTCCCATGTCATGCACATTGTTAGCAATGTCGTAGGTAAATTAGCACACAGCAAAACTGCATGGGATTTACTCAAAGCTTGCTTCCCTGCGGGTACAGTAAGCGGCGCACCTAAAATCCGCGCGATGGAAATTATCCACGAGTTAGAACCTAGCCGTCGCGGTGTTTATTCTGGTGTTTACGGTTATTACGATTTTGAAGGTCAATTAAATAGCGCGATAGCAATACGTACAATGGTAGTACGTGATAATACAGTAACTGTGCAAGCTGGTGCAGGTTTGGTGGCTGATTCTGAACCAGAAAAAGAATACGAAGAGACACTCAATAAAGCTAGAGGACTTTTAGAAGCTATTCGCTGTTTACGTTGAAAAAACTATTGTAGTTACTACAAGCATACTTCGATGTGGAGGGGCTTTTTATCCGTCATCGCTCCTACCATCGATTTTGTATACGTTGCTGTAAACGAGGAATTGGTATTAAACAAATCTTATTTTCGATATAAATAGCAACAATTCGCACTTAACTGAGAAATAATTGCCTTTTTGTAACAAAATTGTTATATTAATTTATATTAAGTTACATAATTTGTTACACCACTGCATTCTGAATAAACGTGCAGTTGGGTGTACACGTACTTTGCCGAGTATCTAACTTAACAGCAACAAACTCACTATGTATTTAACAGAGCGAAGGTTGAGTGTTTTTAAAAGTCTCTTCAGAAGCGCTATCTACGGCAGTTAATTTCCGCATGATTAATGAAGATTTGGGAGACAGGCTATATGGATGCTGATGAACTTCTCAAACGCTACTGTGCAGGAGAGAGAAATTTCACGCAGGTAAGCCTGCATTCAACCAACTTGAGCGAGGTATGTTTAGCTGGAATCAACTTGGATCGAGCTAACCTAGCTCAATCAAGCTTATCGCAAGCTAACCTACGTGGAGCAAACTTGATTGAAGCAAATCTAAGTGCGGCGTCGCTCTGGAGAACTGACTTAAGTGGAGCAACCTTAATTTGGGCTAACCTGAAGCGTGCTAATCTGATTCGGGCAACTCTAACTAAAGTGGATTTGCACAAAGCTTCCTTAGCGAAAGCCGACCTGCGTTTAGCAAACCTACGCGATGCTGACCTCAGTGGTGCAGATTTGACTGGGGCAGACTTGCGTTACGCCAACCTCAGTGGCGCTTTTTTGGCTGGGGCAAATCTCAACGGTGCAAACCTGACTGGGGCAGACTTGAGCAAGGCAGACTTAAGCTATACTAATCTCGCTAAAGCCCTCTTGTTTAAAACTAATCTAAGTTATGTAGACTTTACGGAAGTAGACCTAACTAAAGTAGATTTGCGCTACTGCTTGCTTAACAAAGAAGCTCTGCCTCAAAGAGACCTTGTTGAGGCAGGTTAACAACATTCATTTAGTTTGAGCTTTTAGCGTTCGAGAAAAGGGTAAGGGGTAAATCCTTTACCCTTTTGCTTGCTATTTACTGGGTGCGATCGCCAAAGTATCCTGCACTCGAATATGGTTGAGCCAAATTCCTTGGATGTAAAACAAAGTCATAAATTATTACTTTTAAATAAGTATAGCTAATACTTGATATTAATTTTACAAATCGGTTAGTCCTTGATGACTTTTTGTAAACTAATGTAAAGTACTATCACAGGCAAACAAAACTTGTCTGATTCATAAATAATTAATCGCAATCATAAAACCATGACAGCAACCTTACAGCAGCGCGCTAGCGCCAACGTATGGGAGCGGTTCTGCAACTGGATCACCAGCACCCAAAACCGCCTCTACATCGGCTGGTTCGGCGTCCTAATGATTCCAACCCTGCTAG